>Ga0187893_10001364_pt1 | contig 59174 bp, 54 predicted proteins | sample MA1701074metaG_FD_139574 | JGI IMG/M metagenome (GOLD analysis project Ga0187893, IMG submission 139574) | White microbial mat communities from a basaltic lava cave in the Kipuka Kanohina Cave System on the Island of Hawaii, USA - MA170107-4 metaG ...
AGGCCAGGAAGCGACCAGCATGCACTCACCGCCGCCTGGACCTTCAATGACACCGGGGCCTAAACCTGATGCCCCGCCCTACGATCTCGGGAGACACTTGACAGGCCGTTCCACCTCAGGTCGTAGGGGAACGCGAAGGTCCCCGGCTGGTGCCGAGGGACTGGGACCTTTCTCGCCTCAGTTGCCGGCGAGGATCCGCTCGACGCGCGCCTCGTTCCCCGCGATCCGCGCCAGCGCCTTGCAGTGCTCGACTCCCACGGGCCGCTCCCTGGGCGCCAGGTCGCGCAAGATGCACGCCAGGTAGGCCGCGCTCGCCGCCATCTCCGCGGGCCTCGTCGAGGAACACCGGGGACGTCGTGTAGGCGTCCCCCCTCGCTCAGCCAGCCTGGCTGCGCGATGCTCCGCCCTGTTGGGCGTCACCAGCCCGCCCGCCGACCTGGCCCCCGCCGCTTGACCAACCCCCCTGTCCATCAAACGGCGTCAGCCTGCCAACCCACCTGATGAACAGGTACCGCCCAAGATTCAATGCGATACCGAAGATCAACAGGTCGTTCACGCCGTGGTACCAGTCGAAGACCAAGACGTCGGTGGCGGACATGCTGGCCTGGTGCCGCCGGCTCATCATCGCCGAGAAATATCACCCACAACACTTCTACCAGCCGACACCCAACGAAATCGCAGCCGTCCAGCTCGCCTGGGCACAAGCCGCCGCCTAACTAACCACGAAAGTCGAGTGTAAGGCAAAGAAGGGCAAACTAGTGAGGTAAAGGGTCCAATGGGCACTTGTCTACTCAAACGGGGTCAAGTCCCAAGACCGTGGCACCTGATGCCACAGTTAGCCCGAAGGGAAGGATTGTTAATCATGATGCAAATAGGAGAACAGATCGCCAATGGCGATCTCGAGAATCTCACCTTTCACGGCGACGTCGACCGCGGGCACCTCATGCTCGACGGCCTGCTGGCGGACCAAGAGGCGATCGATAACATCCCGGTCGGCATCTATGTGATGGAGAAGGATGGTACGCTAGTTAAGTGCAACCGGGCTGCGGTCGAGGCGTGGGGTCGAACCCCGGAACTCGGCTCGAGTGAGAAGTACTGTGGCGCCTACCGCCTCCGCTACCCGTCTGGGGATGTCATGCCACACGACCAGGCGCCGCCCGCTGTCGTGATCAACAATGGCGGTACAGTTCGCAACGCTGACGTGATCTGTGAGCAGCCCAACGGCTTTCGACTGTTGGCGCTGGTAAACGTTTTCCCCATCAGAAACAATGCTGACGAGGTCGTCGGCGCGGTTAATATTTTCCGTCACAACACGGCCAAACAAGTGCCCGGAATCCTGGAGCTGGCTACTGTCGGCGCGAAGTAATCGCAGCACCCTGATCGCGGCGGACGTTCGCTCTAGTTGCGAGCGTCCGTCCGTTGTGCGTGCCGAGTCTGTCAACGAGTGGTGGTGCGGCGCGAGGCGCTGTTGTATCGAATGGCGGGGGAAGGCCTTCGCCGTGCCGCTTGTCGTGCCGGGGGAAACACCGGTGGGCTGTTTCGAGTGGCCGCACTGGGTGCATACCAGTTGCGGGTCATGGCCGCTCCGCTCGTGTGCAGCGGGCCGTCAGCCTGGCTTCGCGGTGGACTGGCAGGTCTGCCTGCCACCAGGGGTCGGGCGTCGGCTGAGTGCCCGGTCACCGCGCCGGCTCGTGGTCGGTGTGACCCAGTGGGCGCGTAAGCCGAACTCGGCGGTGGGGGTCGGCTTGCAACTCGACCGTCAGGCGGTCGCAGTCGTCGCACACCGCCTCCAACCACGCGCCAGCGACCGCCCTGGCGGCGGGCGCCCTTGCAGGGTCATCGGCAACACGTTGGGCGACGGCAGCCAACAGCGGGCGAGCCAACCGGAGCCCGCATCAGCAGAGCAGGTTCGCGCCGCCGCGGCGGCAAGGATCGGATCAGCCGGTTCGGGATGGCAAGTTCGAGTTCGTGGTCAAAGGCGTGGAGTGCTCGTGGTCGAAGCGCAGGCGCTCTTCGACCCGCCCTTTCCGAGCGTGCTCGAAGATCGGGTCGAAGAAGACATACGAGAACGCGAGGATGACCACGCTGGCGCCGATGTTCAGCAGCAGCTCGCTGTTGAAGCCGCGGACCAGCCGAGCGGCGACGAGCATGCCCACCGAGACGGCCAGCAGCGCGACGAACCCGATAAGGGTGCGGCGCGGGCGTCGGCCCCACACTCCGCCTACTGTGGCCAGCGCGGTATCCCGCCCCCTACCCAGCGCGCATCCGGCGCCCGCGTTAGCATCGAACGGCACGACGACAACGGAGCCTTCGATGGCGGAGCGGATCTCCTCACGACACTTCGGCGCGAACGCCTGGGTCGTCGAAGAGATGTACCAAGACTACCTTTCTGACCCCGAGACCGTGAGTAGGTCCTGGCGGGAGTTCTTCTCGGGATATCAGCCGAACCCGGAACAGCCGGCGCCGGCCCGCGAGGGCGACGGCCAAGTGCCCGCGGACGCCACGCCGTTGCGCGGGGCTCAGGGCGCCATCGCGAAGAACATGATCTCGTCCCTGTCCATGCCGACGGCGACCTCGATCCGGTTGGTGCCGGCGAAGCTGCTCGAGGTGAACCGCCGGATCGTCAACAACCAGCTCGGCCGGACACGCGGCGGCAAGATGTCCTTCACGCATCTCATTGGTTGGGCGGTCGTGCGCGGGCTGGAGCGGCTGCCGGCCATGCTGTCGAGCTACCACGAGGTGGACGGCAAGGCGTTCGCGCGCCGGCCGGAGCACCTCAACCTCGGCCTGGCGATCGACGTCGAGCGCCACGGGGGGCGGTCGCTGCTCGTCCCGAACATCAAGCAGGCTGACACTCTGGACTTCTTCGGGTTCTACCGGGCGTACCAGGAGGTCATCCGCCGCGTCCGGGAGCGCAAGCTCGACCCGGAGATGTTCGCGGACACCACGGCGACGCTGACCAATCCCGGGACCGTCGGCACGGTCGGCAGCGTCCCGCGCCTGATGCCCGGCCAAAGCGTGATCGTCGGCGTCGGCGCGATCGACTACCCCGCCGAGTACCAAGGATCGGATCCCCGCCGGCTGGCGGACATCGGCGTCGGCAAGGTCATCACGCTCACGTCGACGTATGACCACCGGGTCATCCAGGGCGCCGAGAGCGGGATGTTCCTGAAGGTCGTCCACGAGCTGCTGCTCGGCGAGCACGACTTCTACGACGAGATCTTCACCAGCCTCCGGATGCCGTACGCGCCGGTCCGCTGGCACCGCGACGAGCATGCGGGTGGCAGCGCCGAGGACCGCATGGCGAAGCAGGTCGCGGTCGGCCGGCTCGCCAACGCGTACCGCGTCCGCGGTCACCTGCTCGCGAACCTGAACCCCCTCGCCCACCGGTACACGCCGCTGCACCCCGAGCTGGACCTACACACGTACGGACTGACGATCTGGGACCTCGACCGTGAGTTCGCGACCGGCGGGTTGGGCGGCACCGAGCGGATGACGCTCGGGAAGATCCTCGGGGTACTTCGCGACGCCTACTGCCGCACGGTCGGCGTCGAGTACATGCACATCCAAGAACCCGAGCAGAAGCAGTGGATCCAGGAGCGGGTCGAGGGTGCGCCCATCCAGCTCAAAGGAGACGAGCAACGGCACGTCCTCGGGCGGCTGAACGCCGCCGAGGCCTTCGAGCGGTTCCTGCACACGAAGTACCTCGGGCACAAGCGCTTCAGCCTCGAGGGCGCCGAGTCCGCGATCCCGATGCTCGACGGGCTGCTGAGCGCGGCGGGCGACGAGTATGGCGTCACGCGGGCGGTCATGGGCATGGCCCATCGCGGGCGCTTGAACGTGCTCGCGAACATCCTCGGCAAGCGGCCGAGGGACATATTCGCGGAGTTCGAGGGGGAGCTGGATCCCGACTCGGTCCAAGGCTCTGGCGACGTCAAGTACCACCTGGGCGCCAAGGGCACCCACCGGACGCAGGGAGGGGTCGAGATCGCTGTCGAGCTCGCCTCGAACCCCAGCCATCTCGAGGCGGTCGACCCGGTCGTCGTCGGCATGGCTCGGGCCAAGCTCGACGTGCTGCCCGAAGAGGACCGGAGACGCGGGGCGGTCCTCCCGATCCTCATCCACGGGGACGCCGCCTTCGCGGGCCAGGGCGTCGTGGCCGAGACGCTCGCGTTGAGCCAGCTTCGCGGCTACCAAACCCACGGGACCGTGCATCTCATCATCAACAACCAGCTCGGGTTCACGACCGCGCCGCACCAGTACCGGTCGGGGCAGTACGCGAGCGACGTCGCGAAGATGGTCCAGGCGCCGATCTTCCACGTGAACGGCGACGACCCGGAGGCGTGCGTGCGGGTCATGCGACTGGCGCTCGACTTCCGCCAGCGGTTCGCGAAGGACGTCGTCGTCGACATGGTCTGCTACCGGCGGTGGGGTCATAACGAGGCGGACGAGCCGAGCTTCACCCAACCGATCATGTACCGCGCGATCGAGAACCGCCCCAGCGTCCGCACGCTCTACACCCAAGAGCTGGTCAACCGCGGCGACCTCACGCCCGCGGAGGCCGAGGCGGCGCTGGCGGACTTCCGCGACCAGCTCGAGAAGGCGCTGCGGGAGACCCGGGACTCGGCGCCGCCCGAGCCGCCCAAGGCACGCCGGCCAGAGATTGTCGGCGTGCTTCCCCCCGTCGAGACCGGTGTCCAGCGTCCAGTCCTCGACCGTATCCTCAAGGCGCTGACAAGCTGGCCGGAGGGCTTCCGGCCCCATCCCAAGCTCTCCACCGCGCTCGAGCGGCGGGGGAACCAGCTGGCCGACGACGCGGTCGACTGGGCGACGGGCGAGCTGCTCGCGTTCGGCGCGCTTGTGCTTGAGGGGGTACCCGTGCGGCTGGCCGGCCAGGACTCGCGCCGGGGAACGTTCAGCCAGCGCCACTCGGTGCTCGTACACTTCGACACGGGTGAGGAGTACGTGCCGCTGTCCGGCCTCGCGCCGGATCAGGCGCCGTTCACGATCTATGACTCGCCGCTCTCGGAGTTCGCGGCGTTGGGGTTCGAGTACGGCTACTCGGTGGCGAACCCGGGCGCGCTCGTGTGCTGGGAAGGCCAGTTCGGCGACTTCATCAATGGCGCCCAGGTCATCGTCGACCAGTTCGTCGTGGCCGCCGAGGACAAGTGGCGGCAGCACTCCGGCCTCGTGATGCTGCTGCCCCACGGCTACGAGGGCCAGGGCGCCGAGCACTCCTCGGCGCGCCTAGAACGGTTCCTCACCTTGTGCGCCGAGGACAACATCCAGGTGGTCCAGCCGACGACGGCCGCCCAGTACTTCCACGTGCTCCGCCGCCAGATGCACCGTGAGGTACGCAAGCCGCTGGTGGTGATGACTCCCAAATCGTTGCTGCGCGCGAGGACCGCGGCCTCACCGGCGCCGGCGTTCACGTCGGGGACGTTCCGGGAGGTCCTGCCCGATCCGGGGAGCCCGGACGCGGTGCGGCGGATCCTGCTGTGCAGCGGCAAGGTCGCCTACGATCTCCTCGCGCGTCGTGACGATCAGGGCGCGCTGGCCGCGGTCGTCCGCGTGGAGCAGCTCTACCCCTGGCCCGACGAGCTGATCCGCGACCAGCTCGACCGCTATCCAGATGCCGAGGAGGTGACCTGGGTGCAGGACGAGCCCGAGAACATGGGCGCGTGGACCTTCGTGCACGGGCGGCTGCACCGGTTGCTCCGCGAGCCCGGCCCGCGCCTTCGCCACGTCTCCCGCTTCGAGAGCGGGAGCCCCGCCACCGGGCGGAAGACGATCCACGAGCAAGAGCGCGCCCAGCTCCTCGACGAGGCATTCGAGGGGCTATGAGCGCGGAGCGCGATCCCATCTCGGAGGGATCATCATGAGCTCCCCAGGACAGGACCTCTGCGCGTTCGTCGACGCCTCGCCCAGCCCGTACCACGCCGTCGCGGAGGTCGCGGGACGGTTGCAGCTCGCCGGGTTCACCGAGCTGGACGAGCGGGACCTTTGGAAGCTGGCGCCGGGTGACCAGCGTTATGTGATCCGTGGTGGTGGGACGATCGCCGCGCTGCGCGCCGGGCAGGGCGATCCGGCGCTGAGCGGGTTCCGCGTGATCGGTGCCCACACCGACTCGCCGGCGTTCGCGGTCCGGCCACGGCCCGACGTGCGGCGGTATGGCTACCGGCTTGTCGGGGTCGAGCCATACGGCGGGGTCCTCTCCCACACGTGGATGGACCGAGATCTCACCCTCGCCGGTCGGGTCGCGGTCCGAGGGTCTGATGAAACCCCGCATTCCCACCTCGTGTGCCTGCCCGGTGCGCCGTTGCGGATCCCGTCTCTCGCGATCCACCTCAACCGTGAGGTCCGTGACCAGGGGCTGAAGCTCAACCCGGCCCAACACCTCGTGCCGGTGTGGGCAACGGATCACGGAGCTGAGCGCGGGTTGGCGGAGGCGTTGGCGGCCCAGATCGGGGTCGAACCGGACGCGGTGCTCGGCCACGACCTCGTCACCGCGGACACCCAGCCTTCCCGCACTGACGGCGAGTGGGTGTTGGCCCCGCGCCTGGACAACCTCGCGTCATGCCACGCGGCTGTCGAAGCGCTGACCAGGGCTGGTCGGACAGACGCCACCCAGATGCTCGTGTTCAACCACCACGAGGAGGTCGGGAGCGGCAGCGCCGCGGGCGCGCGCGGTCCGTTCCTGGAGGAGCTGCTCCACCGGGTCCTCGCCGCCATGGGAGATGGCGACCCGCAGTCCGCCGCCCGTGCCATCGCGGGGTCCTGGCTGGTGTCGGCCGACATGGCGCACGCGCTTCACCCCAACTACGCGGACCGGCACGATCCCGATCACCAGCCCCGATTCGGCGGCGGGCCGGTGCTCAAGGTCAACGCCAACCAGGCCTACGCCACCGACGCGTCGTCGGGCGGCTGGTTCGCCGCACGCTGCGTGGACGCCGCCGTGCCGTGGCAGCACTTCGTCTCACGCGCCGACCTGGGCTGCGGCTCGACGATCGGGCCGCTCACGGCCACGCGACTGGGGATCGCCACCGTCGACGTGGGCAATCCCCTCCTGTCCATGCACTCATGCCGCGAGCAAGCCGCCGCCGCCGACATCACCCCGATGATCAAAGCGTTACAGGCGCACCTGAGCGCGTAGAGACGCCGTCTCGCCCTGCACTGTGCAGAGCTGGCCCATTTGCCGGATTTCGCCTCCGAAGAGGCGGCATCAGCCGGCCTTTTCCTGCACTGTGCAGAGTTGATCCAGTATTCCGGACTAACTCTGCACGATGCGGTATGTACTGCGACCCCCATCCTGCACTGTGCAGGACAAGTCGGCGGGCGGCGCACTAGTCGAGCGCGTAGGCTGCCGCTAATGGCTGTCAAGCAGCGCGCGACCACCGGGGCGGGTGCCGCGGCGAAGTCGCCGCTCGCCTCGCACCGGCTTGTGCGTGCTGGCGCGTACTCGTGGGCGATCCTCGGGCTGATCGGGCTGGTCGTGCTCGGCGCGATCGTGATCGGCCGGTTGACGGTGGTCGTCGTCCCGCTCGTGCTCGCGCTGTTCCCGGCCGCCGTGCTCAGCCCGCTGACACGGCGGCTGATCGACCGGCGGGTACCGCCCGCCCTCGCGGCACTGCTTGTACTGTTCGGCGCGCTGGGATTGGTCGCGGGGCTCTTCAGGTTTATCGCACCCCAGGTCCAGCGAGAGCTCGGCGACGTGGGCGCCAGCCTCCAACAGGGATACGCGCAGATCGGCCAGTTCCTGCAAAACGGGCCGTTCGGCCTCGCGCCCATCAACCTCGACGAGCTCGTTGGCCGGCTCCCCGAGCAGCTGGGGCAGGTCGAAGGATTGGGCGGGAGGGCGATCGAGGTCGTGTCCTTGGTCGCCGAGGGCTTCGCCGGGTTCATATTCTTACTGTTCGCCCTGTTCTTCTATCTCAAGGACGGTCCGAAGATCGGGGCGTGGCTGCGCAGCCTGTTCCCCGCGCCGGCCCAGGATGACGCCGAGCAGATCGGCGGGGTCGTGTGGCTCACGATCGGCGGGTACATCCGGGGGCAGCTCCTCATTGCCCTGGTTGACGCGACGTTCATCGGGATCGGCCTGTTCGCCCTCCGCATACCGCTCGCCTTGCCGCTCGCGGTCTTCGTGTTCTTCGGCGCGCTGTTCCCCATCGTCGGCGCGATCGCGTCGGGCACTGTTGCCGTGCTCGTCGCGTTGGCGACCGAAGGGGTGACCAGGGCGCTGTTCGTCCTGCTGCTGATCGTGGCCGTCCAGCAGCTTGAGAGCCACCTCCTCGCCCCCCTCGTGCTCGGCCGGTCGACCCAGATGCACCCGCTCGCGGTCATCTCCGCCTTGACCGCGGGAGCAGTCCTGCTCGGCGTGCTGGGCGCGTTCCTGGCCGTCCCGGTCGCGGCAAGCGCCGCGCGCGCGATCGGCTACCTCCGCGCCCAGGAGCCGGCACCCGGCTGAGCGAGTCCGGGAATCCTGCCCGGCGCGGATTGGTTGACGCCTATAACGCCAGCCGCATTGCCGACGATCGGATGATCCCATGGCCGAGCGTATCCGCTTCCACTTTGACCACATATGCCCCTAATGCTATCAGGCCGCACGCTGGATCTGGCGGCTCGACGAGCTCGGCGAGGTCGAGGCGGACTGGGCGGTGTTCAGCCTGGCGATCGCCAATGACGGGAACGAAGAGTCCCGCACGAAGCGCCACGACCGCTCCGAGCCGGCGCTGCGTACCGTGATCGCCGTGCGCGAGCGGCACGGCCGCGAGGCGGTCGGAGAGTTCTACCGGCAGCTCGGGCGGCGAGTCCACGAGCAGGGAGAGCCGCTGGAGGAGCTGGAGACCGTCAAGGGCGCGCTCGCCGACGCCGGTCTCGACGTCGCGCTGTGCGAGAAGGCGATGAGCGACGACGCCACGCGAGCGGCGTTCATCGCCGAGCACGACGCCCTCGTCCAGCGCACCCGCAGCTTCGGCGTCCCGACGATCGTGCTCGACGGCGGCGACGGTCCCGCGATCTTCGGTCCTGTGATCGCGCAGGTGCCGTCCGACGAGGACGCCGTCCAGCTGTGGCGGCACGTCTCCTGGCTCGTCCGCCACGACGCGTTCGCCGAGCTGAAGCGCGACCGCACCGCCCTCCGCTGATCCCCCTCTTATGGCCAGGATTCGGCACGCATGCGTGCCGAATCCTGGCCACTAGGTCCCCCGGCGCACGTTGCGCAAGGCGGCAGAGAGCTCGTCTCGGACGGGGGTCGAGTTGCCCAACCGGAGATCTCCCACCCGGTGGACTGCCTCGACGTCCCTTCCCGCCGAGCAGACCATCAGCTCGCTCGCCCCGGCAAGGTCATCGACGGTCCAACGCCCTTGCTCGACGGGCCAAGTGGCCAGCTCACGCAACGTCCGGCAGGTGATCGAGTCGACGATGCCGAGGTCGATCGCGGGCATTCGCACGACGCCATCCGCCACCCAGAGCACGGCGAACGTCGGGCCCTCCAGGACCCAGCCCTCGGCCGCCACGAGCAGCGCGTCGTCGCCGCCGGCGGCGCGGGCCGCGCGAGTCGCCGCCATGTTGTGGGCGTAGGACATCGTCTTCGCCCCGGCGGGACCGTACGTGCCGAGCGGGCGGATCCAGGGGGCCGGCTGTGGGACGAGATGGCGGATCGGCGCGCGGATCGGTGGGGCCGAAAGCGTGACGACCGTCGCCCCCGAGCCGGTCACATAGACTCGGAGTAGCCCGTCGGCCCGGCCGGCGCCCGCCAGCAGCGTCCTGATGTCGGCCGCGATGCCCTCGGCGTCGGGCGCGGGCAGCCGCAGCGCGCGCGAGGACGCCCCGAGCCGCCGCAGATGGTCGGTCATGCGGAACGCGCGCCCGCCCCACACGCCGATGGTCTCGAAGACCCCGTCGCCGCGTGCGACACCGTCGTCGGTGATCGCGAGGAATGCCTGGTCTCCAGGTACGATCCGCCCGCCGACAACCGCCTTGCCCTTGGATGGCGTGATCCTTCCCACCTCCTGTTTCGGGTACGGTGACGCAGCTTTGCTTCACGTAGCCCTAGCGCCCCCGCCCGGAAGTGTGGTCGCATTCGGCCGCGCTTGCATCTCGCCTCGCGGCGTTGCTGTTCGGTGGAGACGCGAGCGCAGTCGCACCCTCGGTGCTGACCACACTTCCGGTTGGGAGCACTACGATGCACATCGTTCGACCAGGATGCCCTACGGGGCACATCAGGGCAGGAGGCAGGCGGTGACCGACACACGGCGGACCATCACGCTACTCGCATGGCTGGCGGCCGTCGCGCTGATCGCGGCGTGTAGTGGGGGCGGGCCGCAGGCGCCGGAGACCGGTGAGCCGCAAGCCGGGGGGACCCTCGATAACTATCGGGTCGGCATCGTCGAGGACACCACCACGGACAACTACTGGGCATACCTCGATCCTGAGGCCTCGGCGTACAACGGCTACCTGCTGAGCTACACGAAGTCGACCATGTTCGGGTTGACCGCGCCGATCAACGACGATGTCGAGGCTGGCGGGGTCGTCGTCCCCGGCCTCGCCGAGGGCTTACCGGCTGAGCCGGTGCAACAAGGCGATGTGTGGGTTGTCACCCAACCGATCCGCCAAGGGTTGGTGTGGAGCGACGGCGAGGAGATCACCGCAGACGACTTCGTCTTCACCGTGAACACGGTGCACGAGTTCAACCTCAGCGCGAACTGGGCCGGCCTCTACCCCAAGGTCGATCCCGCCGACCCGGCCTCCAGCGGGATCGTCGGGGTCGAGGCGGTGGACGACTACACCGTGCGGATCACGTTCAACCGCGAGCCCGGCTTGCGTCTCTGGCCGCACGCGGTCGGTGTAGGGCCATGGATGCCCGAGCACTTCTGGACTGACGTGGTCGCCCAGGCCCGCGCGACCGAGAATCCGGCGGCGACCCTCTACGCCGCCTCAGGTGCGGGTGAGCCCTCAGGCGGCCCGCTCGTGTTCGAATCACGCGAACCGGGGGCGTTCTCCCGCCTCGTCGCGAACGAGCGCTACTACGACCAGGACACCGGAACAAGGCTCTACGAGTCTGGAGCGGTCGCCTCGCTTTCCCCAGAGGGCGAAGAGGAGGAGGTCTTCGGGGATAAGGGAACCGGCGAGGTCGCCTTGGAGTACATGGGAGGACCATTCCTGAGCAGTGAGACGTTGACCTTGTACGGCTCACTCGACGCCGCGGTCCTCGCGCTGCGCCAAGGCGAGATCGACTACCTGCTCGATAACATCCCAGGCGGCCTACGGGACCAGGTCGCGCGGGACCCCGAGCTCGAGGCCGTGATCAACCCGTCGTTCAGCTTCAGCTACCTTGCCTTCAACCTCCGGAAGTTCCCGATGGACCAGAAGGCCTTCCGGCAAGCGCTCGCCGTGATGATCGACCGCGAACTGGTCACGGGCACGGTGCTGAAGGGAACCGCCTCCCCGACCTACACGATGATGCCGCCAGGCAACGCCAAGTGGTTCAACGAGGAGGTGGCCACCGAGATCAAGGAGCGATCCGGTGCGGGGCTGACCCGATCCCAGCGCGTCGCCGAGGCGGTGCGCCTTCTCCGCGAGGGCGGGTTCAGCTGGGCGACCGAGCCGAGCGTCGACGCGTCAAGCGACGCGTTCACCCCTGGCTCTGGCCTCGCCGGGCCGGCGGGTCAACCGGTTCCCGCGCTCGCCATGCTCGTTCCCCCGCCGAGCGGCGGGCCGGTGGGCGCCGCGTTCGGCACCGCGATCGAGCAAGCCGCCCGTGAGCTCGGTATCCCCCTGTCGGTCAATACCACGCCGTTCAACGCGCTGACCCCTCAGGTCTTCACCCCCGCCGGGCAGCCGCCGCCGTTCGACATGGCGCTGCTTGCCTGGCAGCTTGGCAATCCCGCGTTCCCTGGCTTCTATGAGGCGTTCTGGCATAGCCGGCACGACGCCGCGACCACTGGCGGGTTCAACGCGCCAGGCTTCGCCAACGCCGAGTTCGACCGTCTGGCCGACGCGTATCAGGCCACCCGGAGCGAAGACGAGGCCTTCGGCCTGATCTGGGAGATGGAGCGGATCCTCGCCGAGGAGCGGCCGTACATCGTCGTAACGAGCTCTCCCATCGTCGAGGCATACAGGCCGGGCTCGGTGCGGTACCCGTTCACCGATCAGCTTGGCGGCATCGAGTACTTGTCCGGCATGCCTGCTCTCGTGAGCGCGCCCCAATAGGCCATGGCCAGGTTCGTCGCCCGGCGTTGCGCCCAGATGGGCGTCCTCTTCGTGGTCTTCCTCTCCCTGCTGTTCGTGCTGATGAACGCCCAGCCGGGAAGCATCTCCGACCAGTACATCGGTGACCCAAACATCCCGCCTGAGGCGCGGCAGATGATCGCGGAGCGCCTCGGCCTCGACCGCCCGCTGCCCGAGCGGTATGCCGCCTACATGCGCAACTTCTTCACCGGCAACCTCGGCGTGAGCTTCAGCGAGTATCCGCGACCGGTCCTCGACATCCTCGCCGAGCGCTTCCCCCGCACGCTGTTCCTGTTCCTCAGCGCGACGCTGCTGGCCTACTGGGTCGGCTTCAGGGCGGGCAAGCTCCTGGTCTGGCGGCGCGGCAAGACGGCCGAGCACACAGTCAATGTCGTGGGCATCGTGCTCGGCACGGTCTTCGAGCCGTGGTTCTACCTGATGATGATCTACCTCTTCTCATTCATGCTCGGCTGGTTCCCGGCTGGCAGGCTCATCGAGAACGCGCTGTGGTTCGACGCGGGGTTCTCCGTCAACCAGGTATTTCTCCGCCTCCTGCTCACGACCGGCGTCGCGGGGGCCGCGGTGGCGGCCGTGCTCACCGCCGCCTGCGCGGTAGGGCAGCCGCGAGCCCGCTCGGCGCTCAGAGGGGGCGGCGTTGCGCTTGCTGGGGGAGGGCTTCTCGCCTACTGGCTGGCCTCCCCGATGCGTCCCTACGCGGCGGACCTCGTCTGGCACGCGATTCTGCCCGTCACCTGCCTCACCCTCGTGGCGTTCGGCGGCGTCATGCTCCTGATGCGGAGCTCGATGCTGGAGACCCTGCGCGAGGACTACATCTTCACGGCCCGAGCGAAAGGATTGCCCGAGCGAGTGATCCGAGACCGGCACGCGGCACGCAACGCCATGCTGCCGATCGTCACGTCGCTGGTGTTCTCCCTGGCCGGCGTGCTCGGCGGCGGCATCATCGTCGAGTCCGTCTTCTCATGGCCAGGGATGGGCCAAGCGCTGTTGGAGGCGGTCGTCTTGGAGGACATCCCACTGGCCGTCGGCGCGCTGGGGCTGCTCGGCGCGCTCGCCCTCGTCGCTCACCTGGTGGTGGACATCCTGTACACGTACCTCGACCCGCGCATGCGTGTGCGATGACGACCTCGACGGGGACCCTGACCGGCCCGCTCTGGCGCACGCGTGTCAAGCTGGCGGCCACCGCGAGCGCCAGCAACTGGCGGCTGTTCAGTCAGAGCCTGCTCGGGCGTTTCGGGCTTGTGATCATCGGGGTCTTCGCCCTCATGGCTCTCGCGCATCCCCTGCTCATGGGCACGGTCTGGGACAAGCGGATCTACGATCCCGTCGTCGGATACGACGCGGTAGCCAGCGAGCAGGTCATCGTGGAGCGTGTCACCGACCCGACCACGCAGATCGACCTGGACACGGCACGGCTGCGAGGCGATATCGACGCGCAGGTCGGCGACGTGGTGACGCAGCTGCTGCAGCCGGCTCCCCCTTCTCGCGCGCACCTGCTCGGCACGGACCCGCTCGGGCGCGACGTGCTGTCCCAGCTGATGGCCAGCGCCCGGGCGGCGTTCGCCCTCGGCGCGCTCGCGGCGCTGGTCACCGTGGTGATCGCCACGATCATCGGATCGGTGGCCGCGTACTTCGGCGGCATCACGGACGGCGCCCTCATGCGGTTCGCCGATCTCGTGATCCTGATCCCGTCGCTCTCGCTGCTCATCGTCCTCAGCGGGTTCTTCACCTTGGGACTCCTTCACCTCGGGATCGTGATCGGGCTCCTCAGTGGGTTCGGGGGCACCGCGATCGTGCTGAAGTCCCAGGCGTTGACCGTCACCGTCAAGCCGTTCGTCGATGCCGCGAGGGTGGCCGGCGGCGGTCATGCGCACATCGTGTTCCGCCACATCGTGCCGAACGTCTTGCCACTCAGCCTCCTCTATATGGTGTTCACCGTGACGGGAGCGATCACCACGGAGGCGGTGCTGTCCTTCTTCGGGCTACTGAACGTGCCGATGAGCTGGGGGATCATGCTCAACACCACACAGATCAACGGCTACCTCCTCCGCGGCATCGACTACTGGTGGCTCGTGATCCCGCCCGGCCTCGCCGTCACTCTCCTCGCCACCGCCTTCTTCCTGGTCGGCCGGGCCATGGACGAGGTAGTCAACCCCCGCCTGAGGAGCAGGTAATGGTCGCGAAGGGTGGTCCGGCGCTTGAGATCGATGGGCTCGTCCTGCGCTACCGGACACGGTCGGGCGAGGTGTCGGCGGTCGAGGACGTCTCGTTCGCGCTCCGCTCGGGCGAGGCGCTCGGGCTGGTCGGGGAGTCCGGCTGCGGCAAGACGTCGATCGCGCTGGCGGTCCTGCGGCTGCTGCCCGACAACGCGCAGATCGCCTCGGGCGAGATCCGGCTGGAGGGCGAGAACCTCCTCACGCTGGGCGAAGAGGAGATGCGCCAGCGCCGGTGGCGGGACATCGCCATGGTGTTCCAGGGCGCCATGAACTCATGGAACCCCGTGTACCGGATCGGCGCGCAGATCAAAGAGGCGATGGACTTCCACTGGCCACAACGCCCGTCGGACGCGCGGGCCCGTGAGCGGATCGCCGAGCTGTTCGCGCTCGTCAACCTGGAGCCGTCCTTGATGGACCGGTACCCCCACGAGCTGTCTGGCGGCATGCGCCAGCGCGCGGTCATCGCGATGGCGCTGTCGTGCGACCCCAAGGTCATCATCGCCGACGAGCCGACCACCGCGCTCGACGTCATCGTCCAGGACCGGATCCTGAAAAGTTTGAAGCGCATCCAGCGGGACCTGCGGATGAGCGTGATCTACATCTCCCACGACATCGCGGTCATCGCCGAGGTCAGTGAGCAGATCGGCGTGATGTACGCCGGCAAGCTCGTCGAGCTCGGCCCCACCCCCGCCGTCTTCAGCCGCCCGCGCCACCCCTACACCTGGCTGCTGTTTTCCTCCACGCCGAGCATCACCGGCCCCCGCCGCAAGCTCCAGCCCCTCCAAGGCGAGCCCCCGAACCTGCTCGACCCCCCAACCGGCTGCCGGTTCCACCCTCGCTGCCCACTCGCCACCGCGCGGTGCACCACGCAAACCCCACCGCTCGCGCCCGTCACCGGCGCCACCGACCAGCAGGTGGCGTGCTGGCACAGCGACCGCGTCCCCGCGCTCGACAGCTTGGTGCTGGCACCGTGAGCGCGCCCCTTCTGCAGGTGGAGGGGCTGGCGAAGCGGTTCCCGATCCGCCGCGGCACCTTCCGGCGCCCGCGCGACTTCGTGCATGCGGTCGACGGGGTGGACTTCCAGATCCAGGCTGGTGAGCGCCTTGGGCTGGTCGGCGAGTCCGGCTGCGGCAAGACGACGACCGGGCGCATCCTCGCGAAGCTGACGGACGCCACCGAGGGCACGATCCTGCTCCATGACGGCGGCGAGGCGATCGATGTGGCCCTTCTCGGGCGCGACCAGCGGCGCGCGTTCCGGCGGCGCGTCCAGATGATCTTCCAGGACCCCTACGAGTCCATGAACCCGCGCCGCACGGTGTTCGACACGGTCGCCGAACCGCTGACCGTGCAGGGCATCGGCACCGCGGCTGAGCGGGAGGAGCGCGTCGCCGACCTGCTCGCGATGGTCGGGTTGGCCCCTCCCCGATCGTTCCTCTTCCGCTACCCCCACGAGCTGTCGGGCGGCCAGCGGCAGCGCGTGGCGATCGCCCGGGCGCTGATCATCGATCCCGCGTTCGTCGTTGCGGACGAGCCGACGTCCATGCTCGACGTGAGCATCCGCATCTCGATCATGGAGCTGATGCTCACGCTGGGGGAGCGGTTCAAGGTCTCGTACCTGTTCATCACCCACGACCTGGCGGTCGCCCGGTACATGTGCGACCGGATCGCCGTGATGTACCTCGGCAAGATCGTCGAGCTGGCGGAGACCGAAGACCTGCTCGCGAACCCGCTCCACCCGTACACCCGGGCGTTACTGTCCGCGGTGCCCGTCCCGGATCCCACCTACCATCGTCCCGAGGTCGAGATCAAAGGCGGCGTCACCACTCCGGTCAACCCCAAGCCCACCTGCCGCTTCCTCGACCGCTGCCCGCGGGCGGACCTGATCTGCGAACGCAACGAGCACCCACCCCTGGAAGACCACGGCAACGGCCATTACGTGGCCTGTTACCGGATCTAAGTGTGGAGGATCCGCGCGGTATACCGCGCGGATCCTCCACACAACACTCAGTCGGGCAGCTGCACGGCGCCCCGGGGCGCGGCGGGGAGGGGGGTGGCGCCGGAGCGGCCTCCGCCCCACCAGGACGCGTGGGTAGGGCGGAGCCTGCCGCGGGCGTCCATCTCGCCGGTCAAGACGACGCCCGAGTCGGCAACCATGGCGGCGGCGGCGACCGGGGCGCCCCGCATGGATCGCGCCGCGGGGTCGATCGTGAAGCCCGCGCCCCACGTGGCCGGAGCGAGCTGGACACCGTCGTGACCTTCCGTGGCCACGAGTATCTGGCGAATACCCGACAGGTCGCGGCGGATGTCGGCGGGGATGACCTCAGGCAGGGCGGGCGCGATGCCGGGCGGCGGGAGGGGTGCCTCGACCGCCGTGGCCTCGTCGACGGCGATACGAGCCGGCACGAGCGGCCATCCGCGGGTCACCTCGCGCGGGTGGCGCAACGCGAGCGCGGCCATGGCGGCCGTGACGACTGGCCCGTGAAGGAGCAGCCCTACCACGTCGTCGGGCGTGAACACCCGCACGGCGCCGCGGGCGACCATGCCCGCGCCGATCCCGATCGCGCACGACGGAGCGGCTCGAAGCCCCGCGGCCAAGGAGCTCCTGACCGGGACGGCGATCCAGAGCGCCTCGCCGTCGGACCAGCACGCCACCGAGCCGAGCTGAGGGGCGTCCAGCGCACGGAAGCCGACCAGGCAGCGGGTGGTGTTCTGTAGCTCGAGTTCTAGAGTCATCACGTGCTCAACGATTACATGCGGAAAGGAAGTCGCAATGTCTTTCGTCTCAATCAACCTGCTCGAGGTACCTCAGCAAATGCGCGCGACACTAGAGGAGCGGTTCGCGGCGCGGGCGGGTGAGGTGGACAAGACGGATGGTTTTGAGGCCTTCGAGCTGCTCCGCCCGATCGAGGGCTCGGACCGGTACCTGGTCTACACGCGCTGGGACTCGAAGGAGTCGTTCGAGGCCTGGATGAGCTCGCGGTCATTCGAGCGCGGTCATGCCCAGCACGCCGCGGGCGGGCCCGCCGCGACCGGCTCGGAGCTGTGGACATTCGAGGTCGCGCAGGCCGCGACCCGCGACGTGAGTTAGCCTCTGGCGAGGTTCGCGGGACAGCAAAAGGAGACACACGATGCAAGGCCTCATGCAGCACGTGCCATTGACGCTTCAGATGATCTTGGAGCGGGCGGCGACGCTCTACCCGGCGAAGACGGTGACGACCAAGACCGGCGACGGGTTCCATCGCGAGACGTACGGCGAGCTTGCCGAGCGGGTGGCGCGTGTCGCGAGTGCGCTGAAAGAGATGGGCGTAAAACCCGGCGACCGGGTCGCGACGGCGGCCTGGAACTCCTACAGGCACCTCGAGCTGTACCTGGCCGTCCCATGCATGGGTGCGGTCTTGCATACCCTGAACATCCGGCTGCACCCAGACCAGCTGGGATACATCGTGAACCATGCCGACGACCAGATCGTCTTTGTGGACACGTCGATCGCGCCGTTGTGGGAGAAGGTCCAACCCGGCACGCGTGTCCGGGAGACCGTGTGGATGGACGACACCGGTACTCCAACGCCCGGGGGGCTGGACTACGAGGACCTCGTTGCGGATGGGTCGCCGGACTTCGCGTGGCCGGGGCTCGACGAGGACCAGGCCGCGGCGATGTGCTACTCGTCGGGCACGACCGGAGATCCCAAGGGGGTGCTCTACAGCCACCGGTCGTCCCTCCTGCATTCGCTCGCCTCGTTGTTCGCGGGGCAGGTCGGGCTCCACGAGCGCGACGTGTGCTTGCCGATCGTGCCCCAGTTCCACGTGAACGCGTGGGGCACCCCGTACGGAGCGATGCTCGCCGGGGCGTCGCTCGCGATGACCGGGCGCTTCATGGACCCCGTGAGCGTGTCCCAGCTGGTACAGGAGGCCGGCGTCACCATCTCGGCGGCGGTCCCGACCGTCTGGTTCGGCGTGCTCCAGGCGATCAAGGCTGGCAAGGTCGATCCGTCGACTCTCGCGACCCTCAAGCGGATCCCGTGCGGTGGGGCGGCGGTGCCGGAACCCCTGATGCGCGGCTTCGACGAGCTGGGTATCACCATCGTCCACGCGTGGGGCATGACCGAGACGTCGCCGATCGCGACGATCGCGTCCGTGAGGTCCAGCGTGGAGGAGGAGGCGGAGCTGGAGACGCGGCTGACCCAAGGCATCGTGCTCCCCACGCTCAAGCTTCGCATCGTCAACGATGCCGGGGATGTGCAGCCGTGGGACGGGGTGTCCTATGGCGAGCTGCAGATCAGTGGGCCCTGGATCGCCGACGCGTACTACGAGCCGTCCGAGCCGGGCAACCGCGGCGGCCTGGATCGCTTCGAGGACGACGAGGCTGGCAACCGGTGGCTGAAGACCGGCGACGTCGCGGTAATCAACCCCGAGGGCTATATGAAGATCGTTGATCGGACGAAGGACCTCGTAAAGTCCGGCGGGGAGTGGATCTCCACAGTCGATCTCGAGAATCTCCTCATTTCCCACCCCGCGATTGCCGAAGCCGCCGTGATCGCGGTGAAGCATCCCAAGTGGGATGAACGACCTCTCGCTTGCGTCGTGCGGTCCGACGAGTCCGTGACGAAGGAGGACCTGCTCGACTTCCTGGCGTCCAAGGTCGCGAAGTGGCAGGTTCCCGACGATATTGTGTTTATCGAAGAGGTTCCGAAGACAAGCGTTGGCAAGTTCGACAAGAAGGTGTTGCGGAAGCGTTTCGCGGACTACGAATTGCCAACACTATAGTCAACCTAATGGACGCCTTGGAGTGCATCGCGACGCGGCGAAGCGCCATGCGGCTGATCGAGCCGGCGCCGGACGAGGAGGTGCTGGGGCGGCTGCTCGGCGCGGCCGTCGCCGCTCCCGACCACGGCCGGCTCCGGCCCTGGCGGTTCGCGGTGGCGGGAGGCCAGGCACTCCAATGTCTGGGGGAGGCGTTCGCGGCCGCGCATTCCGAGCGTGATCCCTCAGCGCCGCCGCACGAGGTGGCGCGCACCCGCGCCAAGGCGCTGCGTGCCCCCTTGATTCTGGTGGTGATCGCGAACCCCAAGCCGAGCGAGAAGGTTCCCGCGTGGGAGCAGATCGCGTCCGCGGCATGCGCGGCGCAGCATGTCCAGCTGGCCGCGCACGCGCTGGGCTACGGATCGATGTGGCGGACCGGTTGGATCGCCAGCGCCCCCAAGGTTCGCGCGCACCTCGGGCTACAGGCCAACGAGCAGGTCGTCGCCTTCCTCTACCTGGGCACCGTACCGCAAGGCGCGGTCCCTCCACCGCGCCCGCCGCTAGTGATGGACACGCTGGTCACAAGGCTGTAAAGCGGCCCGAAACGCGCTCAAGGCCCCGGGCTAAGCCCGGGGCCTTGAGTAGTGCCGAGCCGCCGCGCCCGACACCCAATGCACCAGGAGGCTCAGGCCGCCGCGCCCAAGCCAACGATGCAGCGTTCTTGTCCGTCAGTTATTCGACGCGAGCCTCACCCAGTCCTGCCTTATGATCCAATTTTTCATACTTGGCGCGGGGCGCGGAGAGGCGGAGCACCCGCGACTCCGCCTCTCCAATCCGCCCCCCACGGAGAGTATTTCACACACGACCGCGTGTGTCTGCCCCCCGGGGGATTTTTTCATCCCCGAGGCTTCCAGTTATTTACTGAATCCGGTCTATTCGGGGCGACAAGTGCTCCCCCGGCGGTGGGTAGGTGTGTCGGCTCGGTCGTCGTATGGACGACTCAGTCGACACACCCCGCACCTACGTAGGCTGAAGAGCATGCCCGCCTTCGAGGTCACGTTCGCTGGGATCACCCATGGTGCCGAGGCGGTCTGCCGCCTGCCTGACGGCAGCGTGTGTTTCGTGGCGGGGGGCATTCCCGGAGAGCGTGCACGCATCGAGGTCGTCATGCGCAAGCGGCGGTGGGCGCGCGGCAGGCTACTCGACGTGCTCGACGCGTCATGTGACCGGGTGGAGGCGCCATGCCCGTACTACAGCGAGTGCGGCGGCTGCCAACTGCAGCACGTCGCCGGGGAGCGGCAAGCCATGCTCAAGCGCCAGATCGTCACCGAGCAGCTCGAGCGGGTGGGCGGGATCTCGGATCCACCGGTCGCCGAGCTTGTACGCCCCGGCGGTGGCAGCTGGTATCGCGGGTACCGGACGTCGGCACGGTTCGCGGTCGACGCCGACGGGCGGCTCGGCTTTCACCGGTCGAAGAGCAACGACGTCATCGCAATCGACCGCTGCCTGCTGCTGGCGCCGCGGGCTCAAGCGCTGCGGGAGGAGATCGGCGACGCCTGGCGCGGCGCGGACGAGGTCAGCATCCGGGTGAGTCTCGCCACGAGCGACCGGACGATACGCGTCAACCCCGGCAGCAGAGCCGTGCCCGCCGCGCTCCGAGGCGACGCGGCGATCACCGAGCACGTCGCGGGGTCGCCGTTCCGCGTCTCGCCAGGCAGCTTCTTCCAGCCCGGTCCCGCGGGAGCGCAGGCATTGACCGCGCTCGTGCTGGAGGCCGCGGCAGTCCGCGATGGCGACACGGTGCTCGACCTCTATGCCGGTGTCGGCCTGTTCTCTCGCGCGCTCATGGACGCCGGCGCCCGTGTCGTTGCCGTCGAGGCGAGCGAGGTCGCGTGCGAGGACGCTCGATCGAACCTCGGTGCGCGCGCCACCGTGGTCCAGGGAAAGGCGGAGCGGGTCGCCCGGGACCTGGTGGCCGAGCGGCGGCGGGTCGATGTGGTCGTTCTCGATCCGCCTCGCCGCGGCGCTGGGGCCGGCCTGTGCGTGGCGCTGACTCGCCTCGCCCCGCGGGTGATCGTGTACGTGGCGTGCGATCCGGCCGCCCTCGCGCGCGACGCGCGGGCACTCACCGACGCTGGCTACCCACTGATTCACGTCACCCCCGTCGACCAGTTCGGGTACACGTCGCAGATCGAGACGGTCGCCGCCTTTCGCAAGGGCCCAGCCCGTGGATAACCGCACCGAGCAGCTCGCGGGTGGCGTCTGGCGCGTTGAGGTCGGCTACCAGGTGAACGCGTACGTCCTCGCCAACGACGGGCACGGCGATCGCGAGGGGCTGACCGTCGTCGACTCGGGCTGGCGCTGGAGCGGGCCGAGGTTGGTGCGCAGCGTGCGGATGCTTGGCCTGGACCCGACGGCGATCGGCGACGTCCTGCTCACCCACTGCCACGCCGACCACGCGGGGAGCGCGGCCCGGTTCGCGACCTCGAGCGCCCGTTCCCGGGTGTGGGTAGGCGCGGCGGACCTCGCAACGATCCGCGGCGAGTCCCTCCAGCCGACGGCTGCCACGCGGCTCGCCGCGCGGCTCGGCGGTGGCCTCGCCCCGGTGGCGGGCGCGCGCCCGCTGGTAGGCGGCGACGAGCGCGATGCCGGCGGTGTTCACGTGATCGCGACGCCAGGGCACACGCCGGGCCACTGTGCCTTCCTGATCAAGCCCTGTGGTGTGCTCCTCGCCGGCGACGCCGTGGCCCACCTGCTGACGCTCGCCAAGCCGCCGCGCGGGCTCAACGCCGACAGCACCGCCGTACGCGGGTCTATCGCGATCCTCGCGGGGCTTGACTTCGACACGCTGGCGATAGGTCACGGCCCGCCCGTCACAACGCGCGCCCGCGAGCGGCTGGCGAGCCTGGCCGGCTAACCGGCCAGCTGCTCGACCGCCTTGGTGAGGGCGTCGGCCGTCATCTCGCCGAGCACCAGCTCGACCTCGCCGGTCTGGCCGTCGATGAACGCCCAAGCGGGCTGGTCGGGCAGGCCGAAGTGCCGCCAGACCACGCCCTCGACGTCGACCGCTTGTGGCATGTCCGCAAGGCCATGCCTGCTCACGAACGCCTCCATCGCCGGCACCTGGTCCTTGCTGGGGATCCCCACGAAGGTCACCTCGCCCGAATGTTGCCGCGCAATGCGCGCGACCTCGGGCGCCTCGGCGTTGCAAGGCTCGCAGGAGGGGGTCCAGAACCACAGGATCACGTCCTGACCAGCGAGGGAGGCGCCCCTCACCTCCCCGCCACCAAGCCTCGGCAGGGTGAAGTCGAGCGCTTCACCGGCGGGGTTGCCCGGCGCCGGCTCGGCCCTCCTCTCGGCGGGAAGGTCCTCACGCGGCTCCGCCACCGAGAACGTGTCCTCCGGCCGGGGCTGCGGCAAGGCCGCCTCGGGACCACCCCTCCCGCACGCCCATACGCCGGCAACCAGCACCGCGCTCACCATGACTCGTCGCATCCGCGGAGCCTACCCTTGTATCCGGGCCGGCACCGTGGCCCAAGTGTCGCGGGCCGCATCATCCCCCCGTTGGTGTATCAGGGTGTATGGTTGGTGTCATGGCGCGCACGAATGTGGTTGTGGACGATGAACTCGTCGAGAAGGCCAAGCGGCTATACGGGCTTCGGACCATAAGGGAGGTGATCGATCTCGCGCTCCGCCGCCTTGTCGGGGGGGTGGAAGATCCATGGAGAGCGGCGCTGGACCTAGAGGGAACCGGCTGGGCTGGCGACCTTGACGAGATGCGGACGGGCAAGGTCGTCGACCTGTGATCGTCATCGACACGTCGGCGTGGGTTGAGTACTTGCGCGGGACGGGTAGTCCGGCTCATCTCACGCTGCGGCGGCTCCTGGGCGAGAAGACCGATCTCGCGGTGACCGAGATCGTCGTGATGGAGTTGCTTGCGGGTGCACGCTCCGCGCGACACGCCGAGATGCTCCGGGAGACGCTGTTGGCGTTCCCCGTGCTGTCGCTACAAGGGCTGGCGAGCTATGAGGCTGCGGCGACGCTGTATCGGTCTTGCCGGCGCGCCGGCAAGACCGTCCGGCGGATGACCGATTGCCTCATCGCCGTGGCCGCCATCGAGGCGGGTGTGCCAATCCTGCACGCAGGCAGCGACTTCGACGCCCTCGCCGCTCACACTGACCTCAAGATCCATCCACTCGACGTCGCCGGTTGAGCCCGGATCCACCGAAACCGGCGCTCGCTGGGGGGTGAGGAGGCGGCCGTGGCCGGCGACACTGGGGGTATGGGCGCGGTGAGGGTGCAACCTGGGCTTTCCATACCTGAGGAGGAGCTGGAGTTCCGCTTCTCCCGGTCGGGCGGTCCTGGGGGCCAGCATGCGAACACCTCGGACACGCGCGTCGAGCTGCGCTTCGATGTCGAGGCCTCGAACGCCTTGACCGACGAGCAGAAGGCGCGGGTGCGGGCTCGGCTCGGCAGCCGCATCACCGGCGGCGGCGAGCTTGTGCTGGTCGGCAACGAGCACCGGTCACAGACCCGCAACCGTGAGGCCGTCGTCGCGCGGTTCGCCATGTTGCTCCGCGAGGCCCTGCGCGTTGAGCGCCCACGGAAGCGCACCCGTCGCTCACGCGCCGTTGATCGGCGCCGACTGGAGGCGAAGAGCCATCAATCGCTCAAGAAGGCGCTCAGGAGGGCGCCTGACCGCCCCTGAGAGGCGTGCGGGACGCTCCGCGTGAGACTTCCGCAAGAAATCTTGGTTACCCCGTAACGGAAGAGTTTTCCGATCGTTGGAAAACATAACGCGGCCCGCCGGACGGAAGGTCAGCCGACCGGACGGGCCGTTCCAATGTCGCAAGCCAGTCACCGAGGCCCCGGGCCTAAGCCCGGGGCCTTTCGGTGTGCCGGCGCAGTCGGCGCCACGCTCGCTCAGCGTCCTGCCATGCGTCGAGAGGCTCGACGACGTCGCTCACCGCGCCGAGCAGCTCCTCCAGCTCCACCGAGGATCTCGCGACGCGATGCGCCTCGGGAACGGCGGCGAGCGCCTCGTCGATCGAGGCGGCGCACGCCTCCCACTCGACAGCCACCGCAGCGACCCGCCACCCCTCCATCTCCCGAGCCACGGCAACAAGCTCATCCCGAACAAGATCAAGCCCAACCCCAACCGGAGCCGGATCAACCCGCCCCACAGGCAAACAAGAAAGCAGCCCCCTCCTCGCCCCCTCAACCCGCTCCGCCTGCCCCAAAAACACGTCCCAAAGGGGCACCAACGCAGCAGGCAAGGTCTTTCTACGCAGCACGACCCGAGAGTAGACCGAGGCGGTGACCACTGCGCGGAGCGAAGCGGAGCGCGCGGGTTGGGTGGCTCGATGCCACCCAACCCGCACACGCGTCAAAATAACGGGCAGCGACAAGAGGAGTGGCGGACAGAGGGAGGGAGGGAGGGAGGGAGGGAGAGGGTCGCGTTACGTCGGGTGAAGCGACCTAAAGTGATCCTGGAGCGGAACCCGACGTAACGCGACCCGAAGCGGTAACGCGACCCGAAGCGGTAACGCGACCCCAGCTACTGACGCTTCCGAGAGCCGGTCTCCTCGCCTCGGTCCCAGTTCGACCAGTCCTCCCACTCCTCGAGCTCGATGCCCGTGGGATCCTCCACTTCGGCCCTATCCAGCGCGTCCGCGTCGTCGGGTACGGCCACGACGGTGAGGAGACCCTGGTCGGCGTCGAAGCAGACAAGGGCGGCGCGGCACCAACAGCCGTCCTCGTCGGGTCTCCACGCGACGGCGCATGCGCGGTCGTCGAGGAAGGCGCGGGTGAGGAGCGCACCGGGAGATCGCTCCCAGATCGCCTCGAGCTCCTCCGCCAAGTTGGCGGCGCCGTCTCTGGTGGTATCGGGAGTCTCCACATCTTCGTGGACGATTGCGAGCACGGCGTCCAGGTTGCGGGCGTTGAACGCGTCGACGAACTCGTCGCGCAAGCTTTCCAAGTCGACATCCCGTACGGGCTGCGGCTCGGTTGGACGGTCGTCCTCCACGGCGCTCGGGTCGTCATCGGCGTCGACGACCCAGAGCCCATCCTCGAGCGGTGCGATTGCCATCGCGGCCACCTCTAATGGTTCGGGGGTATGTCAAGCATGCCGGAGGACCGTGCCATTTGGAAGGGGTTGCTCACCCTTCCCGCATCGTGTTCGCCACGCGCACAGAGGAGTTAGTTCTATCTAGGCAACGTCGTGCGTTCGCATGGGCGAAGAACGCGCGGGGCTACTCGCTGCCCGCGCGGGGGCGCCGAGCCATGTATCGATGGTTGTGACGAGCTGCCTCGGGTCTTCGAGCATGGGGAGGTGACCCACGTCGTCGAGAACCGCGAATGCCCAATCGGGGCGTGATCGCGCGACCTGCTCCGCCGCGTCGAGCATCGCGAGCCGGTCCGCGGCCCCTTGCATGAACAATGTGGGTGCCTCGACATGCTGGACCATCTGCATGAAGTGGCGCTTGCCCCGGGTGTGAAGGGCGACCAGCGACCGCGCGGCCTCGAGGTACGCCACGTCCGCCCACGGCATCCGGCTGCGCTCGTAGGCGAAGTCGACCATCAAGCTCAGGGCCTTCCGGGGGATCCGCCCGGGGTCGACGCATGCCACGCTCAGGCTGTGGAGGAGCATGCCTTCCGGTCCCAGCCGTTGGCGACGGCGGCGCAAGACTCGTTGGCTCATTCCGGGAATCGCGTAGGCCGCGATGTACTTCGCAACCTCGCGGTCCACTGACAGGCCAAACGGTTTAGGGACCGACGGGCAGACCAGGATCAAGCCAGCCACGCGCGCCGGCTCGCACGCCGCCTCCAGGATCGCGATCGTTCCGCCCATCGAGTTGCCCATCAGGATTGGCGGCTCGCCGATGACCTCGGCGATGAAACGATCGAGCAGGCCGCGGTTCGCGCGTACGCCCGTGCGGCGCCCGGAGAGCGGGGTCCGGCCGAACCCAGGAAGATCGATCGCGAGGACCCGCGCTCGCCGAGCCAGGGCGGGCCCCACGGCCACCCAGTTCACGTACGAGCCGCCCAGCCCGTGGATACAGAGGATCACGGGGCAAGGCCTGTTCTCACCTCCGATCACCGCGGGGCTCTGCCCCTTGGGGGATCTATGCCCCTGGTCGCCTGGACCGCCGAAGTCCACGAAGTGGACGGGGCCTTCGAGATCGACCGTGCGAGATTGCACCTGAACCTCCAGTCGGCACCTCTTTCGAGCAAGGAACGAACCTTGATGCCGGCGACGCATCGGGGCGCGGCGTACTTGGGCGGCATTGCGAAGCTTGCGTAGCGTGCCACAGACTGTGCCGCTACCATGCCAAGGCGGGTTGCGAACCTCGCATCACCTGTTTCACCTGTTTTCTCCCCGCAAGCGCGAGCGCTATGCTGGCGCATTCATCATGAGCTTCCTCGACGTCCTTGCCCAGCGTGTGATCGTGTTCGACGGTGCGATGGGCACGTCGGTCCAGGCGCTCGCGCTCACTTCTGACGATTTCGCTGGCCTCGACGGGTGCAACGAGGTTCTGGTACGTACGCGCCCGGACGTGATCCGGGATCTCCACGCCGCATTCTTACGCGTCGGATGCGACGCGCTAGAGACCAACACGTTTGGTGGGATGCCGTGGGTACTCGCGGAGTATGGGCTACAAGACGAGACGGAGTCGCTCGCCGAGACCGCCGCCCAGCTCGCGCGTGCGGAATGTGACCAGGCCGCCGGTGAGCGTTGGGTAATCGGCTCGATCGGGCCCGGCACTCGTTCGCCGACGCTGTCGCTGGGCAAAGACCCTACGCTCGCGAAGGATTTCCTCGATTACGACATAGCGTTGGAGGGGTATACGCGGCTGGCCCGCGGGTTGCTCGCCGGCGGCGCGGACGGGCTCCTCATCGAGACGCAATTCGATCTTCTCGCGGTAAAGGCAGCTGTCTGGGCATGCCACGAGGCGATGGGCGCGGAGGGCACCGTCGTGCCCGTGATGGTCTGCGTCACGATCGAGAAGGATCTCGACACGATGCTGCTCGGCAGTGAGATCGGCGCCGCGCTCGTGGCGCTGTCCCCGCTCGGTATCGACGTGATCGGGCTGAACTGCGCGACCGGGCCTGGCGACATGCGTGAACAGGTCCGGTATCTCTCGCGGCACTCGCGCGTGCCGTTGGCGGTGATCCCGAATGCGGACATCCCGCAGATGGTCAACGGGAAGGCGATATACCCACTGACGCCGGAGGCGCTCGCCGCCGCGCACCGCGAGTTCATCACCGAGTTCGGTGTCCAGATCGTCGGCGGATGTTGCGGAACCACTCCGGCCCACATGGAAGCGGTCGTCAAGGCCTGCGCCCAGCTGCAGCCGGCCTCCCGCGAACCCGAGCTCGCACCGTCGATCGCCTCGCTCTACACGCCGGTCTCCCTGAACCAGGACGCGAGCGTCCTGCTCGTCGGTGAGCGCCTCAACGCGACCGGCTCGCGCCGGTTCCGCGACCTGATGCTCGCCGGGGACGTCGACGCGATGTTGCAGATGGCGAGGGCACAACTGCGCGAGGGGGCCCATGCGCTCGACGTCTGCGTCGACTACGTGGGTCGGGATGGGACCGCCGAGGTCGTCAGGCTGATCGACCGGTTGGCGACCCAGTCCACGTTGCCGCTGGTGATCGACTCGACCGAGGTCGAGGTCGTGTCCGCCGCCTTGCGCCGCATCGGCGGGCGAGCGGTGATCAATTCGGTGAACCTCGAGGACTCCAGACACAAGGCCGACGTGCTCTTCGCGCTGGCCCGCCAGTTCGGAGCAGCACTCATCGCGGGCGCGATCGACGAGGACGGGCAGGCCCGTACAGCCGACTGGAAGGTCCGCGTCTGCACGCGGCTGGCGTCGATCGCCGTGGACGAGTTCGGGCTCGAGACGAGCGACCTCATCTTCGACACCCTCACGTTCCCGCTCGGCTCGGGCCAAGAAGACCTGCGCGGCGACGGGCTGGCGACGCTCGAGGCGATCGAGCGCGTCAAGGCGGAGATCCCGAGGTGCCACACCATCCTGGGCGTGTCGAACATCTCGTTCGGGCTCTCACCGGCCGCGCGCCAAGCGCTGAACTCGGTGTTCCTGAACCTAGCGATGGCGCGCGGCCTGGACGCGGCGATCGTCCATGCGGGCAAGATCCTTCCCCTGCACCAGATCCCCCCCGAGGTGCGCCAGATCTGCGAGGACCTTGTCCTGGACCGCCGATCCGACGGGTACGACCCCCTGGCCGCGCTCATCGGTGCGTTCGAGGGCGTCACGGTCACCCGCGTGTCCCATGAGCAGCTCGCGTCGCTGCCGTTGGACGAGCGGTTGGCACGGCGGATCGTGGACGGCGAGCGGGACGGTCTCGAGGCGGACCTGGACGCCGCGCTGGCGAGTGGGCTCGCACCCCTCGACATCATCAACACGCACCTACTCGCCGGGATGAAGACGGTCGGCGAGCTGTTCGGGTCCGGCCAGATGCAGCTTCCGTTCGTGCTGCAGTCCGCCGAATGCATGAAGGCGGCGGTCGCCTACCTCGAGCCCCACATGGAGCAGGTCGGCTCCTCCCGCGATAGGGCGCGCATCGTGCTCGCGACCGTGAAGGGCGACGTGCACGACATCGGCAAGAACCTCGTCGATATCATCCTGTCGAACAACGGCTACGAGGTCCATAACCTCGGGATCAAGCAACCGATCGACGCGATCATCGCCGCGGCGCAATCCTGCCGCGCCGACGCGATCGGCCTCTCGGGCTTGCTCGTGAAATCCACGGTCGTCATGCGCGACGACCTCGACGAGCTGATGCGCCGCGGCTTGAGCCACTATCCCGTCCTGCTGGGCGGCGCCGCGCTGACCAGGTCTTATGTCGAGGTCGACCTTCGACGGCGGTACGACGGTCCGCTGTTCTACTGCCGTGACGCGTTCGCTGGCCTGCAGCGGATGAGCGAGGTCGCGTCGTACAAGGCGGCTGGCTCACGCCCACTCGATTGGGGGCGGGAGCTCGGCCAGCGGCGCGTCGGCACCGGGGGGAATGCGGTCGAAGCCGATGTCACCGAGGTCGCTCGATCCGACGTTGCCCGAGACGTGCCGGTGCCTGTCCCCCCCTTCTGGGGCACGCGTGTCGTCCGGGGTATCCCGCTCGACGACGTGGCCGCGCTGCTTAATCGCACGGCGCTGTTCCGCACTCAATGGCAGTTCGACCGCGACGGCGCCCAAGAGGCCGAGGCTGCGTTACGGCATATCACGGCGCTGGCGCGCACCGAGCGCCTCTTGGTACCGGCCGCGGTCTATGGGTACTTCTCCTGCCAGTCCTCGGGGAACGAGGTGCTCGTCTACGACGCGCCCGATTCAGGGAATGTGGCGGCTCGTTTCACGTTCCCCCGCCAGACGCGAGGTCGGCGCCTGTGCCTCGCCGACTTCTTCCGCTCCGTAGAGACGGGCGAGCGCGACGTCATCGCCTTCCATCTCGTGACCATGGGGCCACGCGTCGCCGCACGCGCGGCTGAGTTGTTCGCCGCTGACCGGTACACGGACTATCTATACCTCCACGGCCTGGGCGTCGAGATGGCCGAGGCTCTCGCGGAGTACTGGCACGCCCGTATCCGCAAGGAGCTAGGGATCGCGCAGGACGACGCGCCCACCTCCAAAGGCCTGTTTAAGCAGGGTTACCAGGGGTCGAGGTACAGCTTCGGCTATGCTGCGTGCCCGGATCTGGAGGCGCGCAAGCCACTGTTCGACCTACTGGAAGCGGGGCGTATCGGCGTAGTGCTATCTGACGAGTTCCAGCTTCATCCCGAGCAGTCGACCGACGCCTTGATCGTCCATCATCCAGAAGCGAAGTACTTCAACGCTCGTTGAAATTGCTCCCTACCAGCGATTCCTTGCCCGATAAGGCTCACCACTCGGTCGTTTGGCCTACTCGGGTCCAGCAAAAAAGGAGTAGTGCCTAACGGGGTAGCCGGGGAGATTGCTCACTCCAAGCGATAATCGGGCACAAAGGTATTTGCATACTCTTTGATTTTCCGGTTAAGATCTCTCGTAATGCCTCCGAGGAACCCCCTTAAAGGAAAGAGGAGCGATGGCAACGAGCGCTGAATCTGCTGTACGGAGCTATCTCATTGCACTGAGCGACCCCGGCGCGCTGCGCGACGAGGCCGGGCTCGCCGAACTGCAACGCCAGCTCAACGAGTCGAGCGACACGATCACGAGGCTCGAGCTTCGGCAGAAGATCATGGATGCCGAGGAGCCTCAGCTCGATCGGTACGAAGCCGACTTCGTGACGCATGCGAAGGACTGGGCTGACCAGAACGGGATCTCTTCGAAGGCATTCCTCGCCGAGGGCGTCGACCTGGGCGTGCTCCGCCGCGCGGGCTTCTCCGTGTCCGGCGGTCGTCGCGCCGCGAGTGCTCCGCGTGGACGGGCCAGGGTTCGCTCGCGTGTCACGACCGCCGAGGTCCGTGCCGCAATCCCCAAGGGCCAGTTCACGATCAAGCAACTTCAGGAACGTAGTGGGGCATCCCCGGCGGTCGTGCGCAAAGCCGTACAAGAAGAGATCAATGAAAGCCGAGTCAAGGAAATGGGAACTGACCCCGAGCACCGTGGCCCCGGCCGCGCCCCCGTGCTCTACGAGCGCGTCTAGCCATCCTGCACTGAGATGAGAATCAGCCGTACGCCGTTCGGTTTGCCGTATTACCTTCGGGGGTGACGGTGTCCGGGCCTGAACTCCCGGGGTCCATCGCTGACATCGTAGGAGCCGGGACCCGATTGCTCTTCGTCGGGATCAATCCCGGCTTGCGGTCAGCACAGTTAGGACAGCACTTCGCGGGCCGGTCCAACCGCTTCTGGCCAGCGCTGGCGGCATCAGGCCTCGTCCCAGTGGGCTTTGGCTGCCAAGACCAGGGACGCCTCCCTGAGTTCAGGCTCGGTATCACGAACCTCGTAGCCCGGCCGACCGCCCGCGCTGACCAACTCGACGCCACAGAGTTGAGAGCCGGCGCGGCTCGCCTGGTTGCGCAGCTCGACGAATGGCGAGGAACGTACGACATCCGGGTCTGCGCCATGCTTGGGATCACCGCGTACCGCGTGGCGTTCAGATGCCCGAACGCCATCGTGGGCGCACGCCACGCCTCCAGCAGGCCGCGCTGGTGGATCCTGCACAATCCCAGCGGCCTCAACGCGCACGCTCGCCTGCCCGACCACGTCGCGGGCCTGAAGGCCGCGGCAGCCGATGCGGAACTGCTTCCACGTGGCGCGTAACGCATAGACTGGCCACTCCGACCCCCGCCGTAGACGCACGTCAGCGGATTGGAGCTATGGTTGCCTGACGCCCGCCATCCTTCGCGCCGCCACGGCGACGGCGGCCGGCGCGCCGAGGGTTGGATCGCACCGTTCCCCGCCCAGGGCGCGGAACCCACGCTCGAGCAGCTGCTCACCCAGGTCGCCAAGGGCGATCAGGCGGGCTTTGCGGCTCTCTACGACCGGGTATCCGGCCCCGTGTACGGGCTGGTCCGCCGGGTGGTCCGCGACCCCGCCCAGTCGGAGGAGGTCGCGCAAGAGGTCCTGCTAGAGGTCTGGCGGCAGGCTCCCCGCTTCGACGCGGGACGGGGCAGCGGCAGGTCGTGGATCATGACCATGGCACATCGCCGGGCCGTCGACCGCGTGCGCAGTGAACAGGCTGCTCGTAGACGGGACGTCTCAGCGGGAACCCGAGACCTCCGGAGCGAGGACTACGACGCGGTCGCCGAAGAGGTCGAGATCCGGCTAGAGCACCAACAGGTTCGAGCCGCCTTGAGCCATCTCACGGAGCTACAGCGCGAGGCCGTCGAGCTCGCCTACTACGGGGGATACACGTACCGCGAGGTGGCGGAACTCCTCGACGCTCCCCTCGGCACCGTGAAGACCCGCCTCCGAGACGGGCTGATCCGCCTGCGGGACAGCATGGGGCTGGGTTAAAGGTAGGGGTGGCGGCGCTTCGTCGGTTCCGCTCGCGAACTACCTTTTAGGTCGCTCCACCGACGAAGCGCCGCCACCCCTCGGTGCTCTTTCCCGGGGGTTGTTTAAAGCTGTTGCGGTTCGGGGGGCATCGAGCCCCCCGAACCGCGCTCCGCTTCGCTTCGCGCGGTGCTTGGCCGCCGCGCGGTTACTTTAGGGCGTCGAGGTATTCCAGGTGTAGGCCCTCGTGGGTCTTCATGTACCTCAGGCGGTCGGTTTTTAGGGTCTCTACGGTGTCGCGGTACTCCTGGGTGCGGTGCTCTCGTTGGTAGAGGCGGCGGGGTTGGAGGAGCTCGGGGTCGTCGATGCCGGGGACCGCGGTTGCGGTCAGGTAGCCGAAGTCCGGGTCGGGCTCCCACTCGATGGTGCGCTCGGCGATGGCCTTCACGATCGCTGAGGTGTGGGGGATCGTGACCTTCTTCGAGCCCCCGATCCGGCCGGTCGACAGCACGTAGACCTCGAACTCGTAGTCCATCGACTCCATCAGCTCGCCGAGGCGGTTGCCCTGCATGTAGTCGTATTGCATGAAGAACGGGTTCGTGCCTGGTACTCGCAGGGATCTGCCGGCCTCGGCCGCGCCACCGGCGGACGTGCCCCGCGTCTCCCCCAGCATGAAGTACGCGACCGCCTGCTCCTTGGACGCCATCTTCGCGACCGCGGGGACGATCGTTTCGTTGCGGTTGAGGATAAGCAGGAAATCCCCCTTGCCGACCTTGCGGGGATCGAAATGCTCGATCGTCGACAGCTTGAACGTTCCGCGACCGTTGGCGGTATAGCTGCCGTCGAAGAAGTCGACGCCTCCCCGCTGGTCAACGGCGACGTTCTCGAGCCACCCATCGGGTGTCGTGAGCGCGCCGTAGATCGTCGGCTCCTGCCGAGGGTCCAGACCGAAGGTCTTGGCGAAACATCCGTCCTCAGAGGAATAGACCGCACCGCCGGGCATTAGCGCGACGAAGTCGTCCTGCACGGGGAGCGAATGGTTTTGCCTCGTGAACGTGGTCGTGGTCTTTCCAGTACCCGACAGCCCTACGATCAGGCAGACCCTCTCGCCACCCTCGACGGGGATGACCTTGGCCCCCGCGTGCATCGCGAGGCCTCCCCGCTGGTAGACGTACTCGTTCCACATCCGCAAGGCACCCATCTTGCTCTCGCCGAAGTAGTCGGCGTTCCAGACGCGCGTGACCCAATGCCGCAGGTCGATCGCGATGAGACGGTCGCCGGGATAGCCGTGGGTCGCGAGGTCTGGTGTGTAGATGACGGTGAATGCCCGATCATCTCGCCAGTGCTCGTCCTTGGGATAGTAGAGCTGTTGCTGCATCGCGGGGATGTTCGCGAAGCCCGCGTCGATGTAGAGCCGCGCGGGAACTCGTACGGGAGAGTTCTCCGGCCCGAGGTACCCCTCGACGAGGATCATGTCCCGGCTCGCGATGTGCTGGTCTTGTATGGCGGCGGCGGCCTCGTACTCGGCGCGGGGCATCGACTGTTTCTCCGTCCATCCGGGGACGTCCGTGACGACGAACGTCGAGGAACCGGAGCGCGCGGTGACCCGCGCCTTCACATGCCAGTTGCCGAACTCGGTGAGCTGCGCGTTCGGCATTCGCGAGGTCATCGCCTTGAGTGCGTCTTGGGTCGGGTTGGCAGCAACCGACTTCGCTGGCGGTAGCTTGATCGTCACGTGCTTTTGCTCCTACATAGGGGGGATTCGACGGTCGTCCACGAGCTTATCGAGATGGGCGCGCACGCTTCGCTCCGCGAAGGGGTGCAGGGCGGCATCGACGCCGGCGTAGACGCGGGCGACGATCTGCGAGGGCGTGCGGCAGCCGGCGGCGAGCGCCGCGAGGATCTGCGCCTCACGCTCCTCCCTGTGGGCAAGGTAAGACGCCACGACCCGCGCGGGCTGGTCGATCACCGGGCCATGCCCGGGGTAGAGGACCCGGGCCCCCAGGCTGCCGAGGCGCTTGAGAGAGTCCAGGTACGCCGTCATGTTCCCGTCCGGCCATGCCACCACGGTGGTCCCACGTCCCAGGACGTGGTCGCCGGTGAGCACGGCGCCGGTCGCGGGGACGCGCAGGCATAGGTGGTCGCTCGCATGCCCAGGGGTGTGCACCGCCTCGATCCGCACGCCGCCGTAGTCCAATATTCTCCCATCGGCCAGCGGCGCGGCGGCCGCGTGAATGAGAGGAGGCGCGAAGGCGTAGAGCGCGGCTCCCCAGGCCGCAGCCCATCCCGCCGCCCCGGCATGGTCGGCGTGATGGTGGGTCAGCACGACCGCAAGGACCTTCGCGTCCCGGTTGGCCAGCTCCGCCTCTACCGCGGCGCGATGCGGTGAGCTGTCCGGTCCGGGGTCGACGACGGTCATGCCGCCGCTGCCCGGCGCGCCGAGCAGGTACGTGTTCGTCCCCTCCAACGTCATCGGCGACGGATTGGGGGCACGCACGACGCTCGTGAGCTCGTCGAGAACGGCCACATCCGCATGCTAGGCACTACGCTGCGGGTATGGAGACACCGTTGGAGAAGATCCCACGCATCGACCGGCTGGTTGACGCGGCCGGGGGGTTGGTGGCGCGGTTCGGGCGGGGAGCGACCGTCGAGGCGTTGCGAGCGGCGGCGCGGGCCGCGCGCGAGCAGCTGCTGCGGTCCGGTGGTGAGGCGCCGGGGATCGTCGAGCTGATCGCCTGGGCGGAAAGGAACCTGAGCGCGCGGCGACCTGGACCTCCTCGGCCGGTGATCAACGCCGCGGGTGTGGTGATCCACACGAACCTGGGTCGGGCGCCCCTGTCGACGGCGGCGTTGGAGGCGATGCGAGCCGCCGCGGGGTACTGCGACCTGGAGTACGACCTCGCGACCGGTGGGCGCGGGTCGCGCGGCGCTCGGGTGGACCCGCTGGTGGCCGAGGCCGCGGGAGCGGAGGCGGGGTGCGCGGTCAACAACGCGGCCGCCGCGCTGGTGCTCGTGCTGGCCGCCCTCGGCCAGGGTCGGGACGTCCTCGTCAGCCGTGGTGAGCTGGTCGAGATCGGGGGATCGTTCCGCCTCCCGGAGATCATGGCCGCCTCGGGCGCCCGCCTGGTGGAGGTCGGCACGACGAACCGGACCCGAGCCCGTGACTACCTGTGCGACGCGGACGTCGCGCTGCTCCTGAAGGTCCATCCCTCCAACTACCGCATCACCGGGTTCACCGAGGCTCCGTCCGTGGCCGAGCTCGCCGAGGTGGCCGCGCGGCGGGGTGTCCCGCTGGTACACGACGTCGGCTCCGGGCTGCTGGGCGATGCGGGCGATCCGTGGCTCGCCGGGGAGCCCAGCCTCCGAGGCTCGCTCCAAGCGGGCGCCGACCTGGTGCTGTGCAGCGGCGACAAGCTGCTCGGCGGGCCGCAGGCCGGGCTGCTCGCGGGTCGCGCCGACCTCGTCGAGACCTGCCGCCGCCATCCCCTCGCCCGGGCGTTGCGGCTCGACAAGCTGCGCATCGCGGCGCTCGTCACGACGTTAGAGGCGCACATGGCGGGCGCGGAGCGGGACCTTCCCGCCTGGCGCATGCTCCGCGCAGACACGGGCGAGCTACACGCTCGGGCGGCGGTGCTGGCGACGCGCGTCGGCGGGGTGGTCGTGCAAGGTGAGACGTTGGTGGGCGGCGGCTCCGCTCCAGGAGCGGGGGTGCCGTCTCCCATCGTGCGCGTCGGCTGCCGCTCGCCGGACGCGGTCGCCGGCAGGTTGCGCGAGCAGAACCCGCCGGTCGTGGCCCGCGCTGAGGATGGGGCGCTCCTGCTCGACCTTCGCACCGTGGCCCCGGCCGACGACGACCTCCTCGCCAAGCTCGTCACGGCGTCCCTGAGCCGGACCTGAGGATCCGTGACGGATCCTCAGGTCCACACTTCGCGCTCAGCCTGAGGGCGTCAGGACGGTGTCGATGATGTGGACGGTGGCGTTCGCGGTCTGCACGTTGGGGCAGATCACGGACGCTTGACCGTTCACCATCAGGTTGCCGCCCTCCACGGCCAGCGTGATCTCTTGGCCGTTGACGGTCGGGACGGTGCCCATGGCGGCGAGCTCCTCAGCCGACAGCCGCTGACCTGGAACGACGTGCAGCGTGAGGATGCTGGTGAGCTGCTCCTGGTTGGCGAGGAGCGCGTTCAGGTCCGCTTCGGGGATCTTGGCGAACGCGTCGTTGGAGGGCGCGAACACCGTGAACTCGGTAGAGGTGTCGTTCAGCGTGTCGACCAGGCCGGCCTGAGTGACGGCGGCCACCAGGGTCGAGACGGCGGGGTTGTTGGAGGCGGCGGTCGCGACCGGGTCGTCGGTCATGCCCTGGGCACTGCCCTCGCCCTCGGCCGGCAGCTCTACCTGGCACTCCGTGTTCAACGCGGCGGCCTCTTCAGTCGCCCCACCAGCGGGCTCGCTGGCAGCCTCACTGGCGGCTTGCTCGCGCGCACGCTGCTCCTCTTCCGGAAGGAGGCCTTCGTCAGGCGGTGGGCCGCCGCCGCAAGCGGCGAGCATGAGCAGCGCTGCGAGGGCCGCAGCCGCGAGTCGTATCGAGCGGACCATGTTTCCTACCCTTCCTAACGCGTGAGGCGGTGTGCGCGCTGCGTGGTTCGCAACGCGCACACCGCCTCGTGGTGATTGATGAGTCGTGCTCAGCCTGATGGCATCAGGACGGTGTCGATGATGTGGACGGTGGCGTTCGCGGTCTGCACGTTGGGGCAGATCACGGACGCTTGACCGTTCACCATCAGGTTGCCGCCCTCCACGGCCAGCGTGATCTCTTGACCGTTGACGGTCGGGACGGTGCCCATGCTGGCAAGCTCCTCAGCCGACAGCCGCTGACCAGGAACGACGTGCAGCGTGAGGACGCTGGTGAGCTGCTCCTGATTGGCGAGGAGCGCGTCCAGGTCCTCCTGCGGGATCTTGGCGAACGCGTCGTTGGACGGCGCGAACACCGTGAACTCGGTAGAGGTGTCGTTCAGCGTGTCGACCAGGCCGGCCTCAGTGACGGCGGCCACAAGCGTCGAGACGGCGGGGTTGTTGGAGGCGGCGGTCGCCACCGGGTCGTCGGTCATGCCCTGGGCACTGCCTTCACCCTCGGCCGGCAGCTCTACCTGGCACTCCGTGTTCAACGCGGCGGCCTCTTCAGTGGCACCGCCGGTGGCGGGCTCAGTGGTCTCGGCCGGGGCGGTCGCGGCGTCGGTGGCCTCTTCGGTCGTTCCTCCGGTGCCCCCGCCTCCCCCGCATGCGGCGGCGAAGAGGGCGAGCGCGGTGAACAACGTAGTGAACCATAGGGTTTTGCGGGTTCTCAATGTGTTTCCTTCTTTTGGGCCGCCTCGTGACGAGCCAGCCTATTACCAAGATCGTAGAAGGGTTCGCGGCGAGCCGCCTCGCGGATTGCTCGTGTTTCGAACGTGTTACCCGTCCTGACGGACACGTACGAAGATGCTGTGCCACCCGGTGGCGCCGTCTGGGATGGGGGGTACCCGCTCCCGCGGTTGCGTCTCGCCGGTCTCGTCGGTGGCCCTGACCCGCAGCTGGTGATTGCCGGGCGTCGCGTCCCACTCGTACACCCATTGGCGCCAGGTCGTGTCGTTGAGCGCGTCGGCGAGGCGGGCGGGCACCCATGGGCCGTCGTCGACCTGGACCTCGACCTTCGAGATCCCGCGCGTCTGCGCCCACGCCACGCCCGCTACCGCCACGCGGCCGGGCGCGAGTTGCGCGAAGCCACGCGGCACGTCGATCCGCGACTGGGTCTTGATCGGCGCCCGCTCGGCCCAGCCCCGGCGCTCCCAGTAATGGTCGAAGGCCTCGAACGTCGTCAGCTCGATCTCGGCAAGCCACTTGGTCGCCGACAGGTAGCCGTACAGCCCTGGGGTGACGAGCCGGACGGGAAAGCCGTGCTCCAGGGGCAGCGGCTCGCCGTTCATGCCGATGGCGATGATCGTGTCGCGGCCGTCGAACGCCGCGTCCACGGGGAAGCCACAGGTGTACCCGTCGACTGAGCGCCCGACGATCTGCGTCGCGCCCCGCTGCACACCGGCGCGCTCCAACACGTCAGACAGCCGCACCCCGAGCCACCGCGCGTTGCCGATAAGCCTGCCCCCAACCTCGTTGGAGACGCAGGTCAGGGTGATGTCGGTCTCGATCAGCTCCATCGCCTCAAGGTCGGCGAACGAAAGCTCGATCGGGTTGTCGACCATGCCGGTGACGCGGAGGCGGTAACCGTCGATCGGGACGCTGGGGACCTGAAGGTTGATGTCGATCCGGTAGAAGTCCGCGTTGGGAGTCACGAAGGGGATCATGCCCTCGACGTCGACCATCACGCTGTCGGGGATGAGCGGGAGGGGGCGGTCCGCCCGTGGGAGCGTGAACCCCGCCCGGCTGGCGGCCGCGCTCGCCCGCTGCTGTAAGAACCGGCCAGCGCCGCCCAACGCCGCGGCGACCACCGTGACGAGACCCGCCGCGCGCAGGAAACCGCGGCGGTCTACCCCTTGGCCCCCTTGGCCGCGGGCCTCGCCCGCCTGCTGACCGGGCGCCGGCGGCGCGACGAGGAACCGGAGCGCCAGGATCCCGGCCAGGGTCCCCATAAGGGCGGGAAGGACCGCGACGGCCGGGGAGGCGTCGAAGGCCTGGGTGGCGGAGGCAAGCGCGCCGATCAGCCCGAGCACCACGACGCCGCCGGCACCCCACGCGAACCGGCGAACCGCCGCCAGTCCCACACCGAGCGCGAACAAGGCGAGAAAGAGCCCGATCCCGACCAGCAGCGCGGCCTTGTCCGCGGTGCCGAACACCGCGACCGCGAACTCCTTCACCGCGGATGGCGCCAGGTCGATGACCTGGTCGCCAACCGAGAGGACCAGCGACCGCGCACCCGGGATGAGCCCCGCGAGGAACTCGCCGGCGGCGATGGCGACGGCTGCGGACAGCATCCCCGCGATTCCCGCCCTCGCCCGCGAGGAACGGGAGGCGGGTGGAGGTGGCGCCGACTGCTCGGCGGGGCTTCTGGGCTGCGTCTGTGAGGTCATGTCAAGGGAAGTTCGGACCGGATACCCCTGTGTCTTGGCCATTAAGCGCCTCAAACACGTAATGGCCAGGATTCGGCACGCATGCGTGCCGAATCCTGGCCATAAGGCTCGCACGCGGCTACTGCACGGTGATCTCGCCGGTCATCTGGCGGTGGATGTCACAGTAGAAGGGGAAGGTTCCCGCCTCGGCGAACGTGAACTCCACGGATCCGCCCTGCGGGAGCTCCAGGTCGAACAGGCCCGACGGCGAGCCCGGGGTCCCTGACGTCACCGTGTGGCCAACGGGAAGGGTCTCGCGGTTCTCCCAGGTGACCGTCGTACCGGCGGGAACCGTCAGCGCCGTCGGCTCGAACTTCACGGACTCCGCGGCGACGGTGTTCTCGCCCACGGGAGCCTCGCTCGCCGCGTCCTGGGAGGCCGTCTCCGCCGGCGCGGGCTCGGTCTGGGCCGTCGTCTCATCCTCGGCCGGCTGTGACCCTCCGCCGCCGCCCCCACATCCCGCCATGCCGAGCACGAGAAAGGCGAGCACGGCGAACCGCTTCCGGATGTCTGTCATTCCAGTGCCTCCTTCTTTACAGACAGAGCGCCTCGAGGCGACCCCGAGGCGCTCCGCTGCGCATGGGATTATGAGAGCCCCTGCTGCTGGACGATAGTCGCGGCCAATGGGTTCGCGATCTCGTGCATGTGGTTCGCCGCGGCCCGCAGGTTCGTGTACGCGGCGGTGAGGTCACCGGCCTTCTGCGCGTCGATGGCGGACTTGAGGGTCGTGACATGCTGGAGGATCAGCGGAGACGAGGCGGACGCCGGCAGGGATGTCACCTGCTCCAGCGTGGAGGCCAAGGTATTGACGTACTCCGTCAGCTCGGCCACCGCCGCGTCGGCCGCGGCCGTGTCATCGGCGGCGATGCCTTGCGTGTAGCGGACGACCATGTCGATGTGAGAGGCCCACAGTCCCCTGAACGGCTCTTGGACGTCGGGATAGATGGAACCGATCGCGGCCGCGAGGTCGTCGGTGTTCGCGCCGACCGCGCCGGCCGCGGCTTCGAAGCCAGCCGTGTTACCGCCCAAGGCGTTGCCTGTGGCGGTGCCGGCCAGCAGCACGTGCTCTTGGAGCAGGGCGTTCAGACCGGTCTGTAGGTCCGCCGGGGTCCCTTCGACCGAGCCGGGGATGCCGTTCTGCGTGGCGATCGCACCGGCCAGCGGCTTGGCGATCATGTCCATGTGGTTCATCGCGGTGCGCAGGTCGGTGAACGAGCCTGCCACGTCGCCGGCCTTCTGCTTGTCGATGACGCTCTTGAGCGTCAGGACGTGGTCGAGGATCAGCGGCTGTGAGGCGCTCGCGGGTAGCCCACCTTCCGTTACCTGGTCGAACGTGTCCGCAAGCGTCTGCGAGTACGTCGTCAGCTCGGCGACCGCCGCATCGGCCGCGGCCGTGTCATCGGCGGCGATGCCTTGCGTGTAGCGGACGACCATGTCGATGTGGGAGTTCCAGAGGCCGAGGAACGTCTCCTGAAGCTCTGGCCCGTAGACGCTGCCGACGAGAGCGGCGATGTCCTCGGAGTTGCCCCCGACAGCGGCGGCCGCCGCGTCGAAGCCTGCAGTATCGCCGCCCAGCGCGGCACCTGTGGCTGTCGCCGCCAGGAAGACGTGCTCGCGCAAGGCGTTGTTGAGCATCGCCCGCAGGCTGGCGGCGTCAATCTCAGGGGCGGCGGGTTCCTCCGCCGCGGATTGGGTCTCGGTCTGTTCGGCGGCACCTTGGTCAGGAGCCGTTGCTTCGTCCTCCGCCGGCGCTCCGCCGCCACAGGCGGCGAGCAGCATGAGGGCGACGGTGGTCAGGGTCGCGAGGCGCAGTCGACTCAGCGCTCTCGGCATCGCGCTCTCCTTCGTCAGTCGGGTCAGGTCAGGGGCGACAAGCACAAGACCCACGCGCAACGGGGCCCTGCTGTAGAAGGTTCGTCGCTCGCGGGATCAGGGATTGTTCGCGCGACGATCTTTGCGACAACTGTCGTAGGCGAGCTGACGATCCCGCGACGCTACGCGCACTAGGCTCCCCCGCATGCGCGTCGTCTGTACGGCCGGCCACGTCGACCACGGGAAGTCCACGCTTGTGCGCGCGCTCACGGGAATGGAGCCCGACCGGTTCGAAGAGGAACGGCGCCGTGGCCTGACGATCGATCTCGGGTTCGCGTGGACCCGGCTGCAGGCCAGGGCCGGCCCGGCGATCACGGTGGCGTTCGTCGACCTCCCCGGCCACGAGCGGTTCGTCGGCAACATGCTCGCTGGCGCTGGCCCGGTCGAGCTGGCGCTGTTCGTCGTCGCCGCCGACGAGGGCTGGATGCCTCAGAGCCAGGAGCATCTCGACATCCTGGACCTGCTCGGTGTTCGCCACGGCATCGTCGCGCTGACCAAGGCAGACACCGTCGACCGGGACACGCTGGACATCGGGACCGAGCTGGTACGCGAGCAGCTCGCCGGCACCGCCTTCGCCGATGTCGACATCGTCCCGGTCAGCGCGCTGGTCGGCGACGGGCTCGACGTGCTCGCCGAACGCCTCACCGCCGTGCTCACCGCTGCGCCCACCGCCCCGGACCGCGGCCGCCCACGTCTCTGGATCGATCGCTCGTTCTCGGTCAAGGGAGCGGGCACCGTGGTCACCGGGACCCTGGGTGGCGGCCAGCTCCGCATGGGGGACGAGGTCGCCGTGCTCCCGGGGAGGCGGACCGCCCGCGTACGGGGCCTGCAATCGTTGCAGGCGGCGGTCGGCGTGGCGGCACCGGGCAGCCGGGTCGCCGTCAACGTCAGCGGGATCGAGCGTACCGAGATCGCCCGGGGAGACGCGCTCGGCCTGCCTGGCCAATGGCGAGCCGTTCGCTCCCTTGACGCGTGGGTGCGCGCGTTGCCGGGCCAGGAGGTCGGACGGAAAGGCGCGTGGCACCTGCACGCCGGGTCCTCGGAGCGCCTCGCGCGGATCTACCCGTTGACGGGGGAGAAGCTCGGGCCCGACGGGTTCGCCCGCGTGGTGCTCGATAACGCCGTCACCCTCGAGGCGGGCGACCGCTTCGTGCTAAGGGAGGCGGGGCGCCGCGCCACCGCGGGTGGTGGGGTCGTGTTGGACGCCGACCCGCCCGCCCGACCGCGTGGCCGGGCGGCACGCGAGGCCCGCCGCGATCAGCTGGCCGACCGCCTCGCGGCGGTCCGAGCCGGGGATCGCGCGCGGCTTCTTGACCTGCACGTCCGGGAGCGGGGCGGCGCCACCGCCGCGCGCGCCGCCGCGGGCGTGGGGCTGGCGGCGGCGCAGGCTCGCCAGGCCGCGGCGCGGCACGGGTTGATCGCGTTGGGCACGGTGTGGGTGCATCCCGACGCCGCGGACCATTGGGCGGATGCGACGGTGGCCGCTCTTCGCGGCTACCACCAGGTTCACCCTGTCGACCGCGCCGCGCCCAAGGATCTCGCGACTCGCGCCGCGGTCGGAGCGGGTTGTCCCGAGGCGTTGGCCGCGCCGTTCCTCGACCTGCTCGTTCGCCGCGGCGCGGTCTTCGCCGAAGGACCTGGCCTGCGTACCCCCACGCATAGGGTGACGCTCGACGAGAGCCAGACGGCCGCACGGGAGGCCCTCCTGGCCGCGTTGTCGCACGCGCCGTTCTCGCCGCCGAGCTTGAGCGAGGCGGCACGGGCGGCTGGCGCGTCCCCGGCCTTGGTCCGAGAGCTGGAGGCCGCGAAGGCGATCTGGCGCCTCACCCCCGACCTGGCGGTCACCGCCTCGGCCCTTGACCTCGCGGTCACCCGCCTACGCGCCGCCTACCAGGCCGAAGGCCCGCTCACCGCCGCGCGGGCCAAGGAGATATTGGGCACCAGCCGGAAGTTCGCCCTCCCCATCCTCGAAGAGCTCGACCGCCAAGGCCACACCCGCCGCCGAGGAGACCTCCGCGAGGTCCGCTAGCCCGCTTATGGCCTGGGTTCTCACGCATGCGTGAGAACCCAGGCCATTAGGCTTGGTCCGTCACCTCGGCGATGGCGTCGATCTCGACGGGGGAGTTAAGGGGGAGGGCGGGGACGCCGACGGCGGTGCGGGCGTGGCGGCCCGCGTCGCCGAGGACGTCGGTGAGCAGCTGGGAGGCGCCGTTGGCGACGAGGTGCTGCTCGGTGAACGTGGGGTCGCTGGCCACGAAGACGGTGATCTTCACGATCCGCTGGACCCGGTCGAGCGTGCCGAGGGCTTCGCGGAGCTGCGCGAGTACGTTCAGCGCGCACTGGCGCGCGCAAGCAGTAGCGGTCTCGAGATCGACGTCGGCCCCGACCGTTCCGGTCGCGATCAGGCCGTCGGGTCCTACCGCGATCTGACCCGCGGTGAAGAGGAGGTCACCCACCAGCACAGTGGGCACGTAGGCCGCGACGGATGCTGGTGCGGGGGGAAGCGTGATCCCGAGCGCGGTGAGTCGTTGCTCGGCCGACATCAGGGGCGAACGCTAACTGGCCTTGCGCTTGCCGAGCAGGATCTGCTTGCGTTCGCCTTCGGAGTACCCGCCCCATACACCGTGTGGCTCACGAGTGACAAGTGCCCAATCGAGACATTCAAGCCGAACAGGGCATCGTGCACAGATCGCTTTCGCTCTTCCTTCACGCGCGGTGCGCTCAGGCTTGTGCTCAAAGTACGCCGGGGGGAAGAAGATGACTCCGTCCTCGGCCCTGCATAACCCAAGCTCCTGCCATTCTGTGTCGGGTGCCCCCGCTAAGAGCGGAAGTGTTGCCATCGTTCGCCCCACGTCGGTTGTGTAGTCTCGCCAATCCGCTTCCCCGGCTCGGCAGGGTACGACGTTTTGTCATCGAGGGGAAGGGGGGAAACGCAATGGATGGCAACTCGTGGTCTGTGATTGCCTCATGCGGTAGGGCTGGAGGCCTGATGGTCCGATGTGGTCGGTGGACGTCGGGTCGGGGGTGCCTGTGACGTGGGAGGAGGCGCGGGAGGAGGCGCGGGAGGTGGCGCGAAGGCGGAACGGAAAGAGGCGAGCAGCTCGATTGGGAACGGCAGCACCAGCGTCGAGTTCTTCTCGGCGGCCACCTCGGTGACGGTTTGGAGCATTCGCAGCTGGTAGGCGGTCGGGTGCCTGGCGATGACCTCGGCGGCGTCGGCTAGCTTCTGCGCCGCCTGGAACTCGCCCTCGGCGTTGATGATCTTGGCGCGGCGGTCCCGCTCGGCCTCGGCCTGGCGCCCCATGGCACGCTGGATCTCCGTGGGGAGGCTGACGTCCTTGATCTCCACGATCGTGACCTTGACCCCCCAGTCCTCGGTCGCGTCATCCACGATCTGCTGGATCTGGCTGTTGAGGCGCTCGCGCTCGGAGAGCAGCTCGTCGAGGTCAGCGGTACCGCACACGCTTCGCAAGGTGGTCTGGCACACCTGAGACGTGCCGAAGAGATAGTTCTGGATGTTGACGACGGCTTTCACGGGCTCGACGACGTTGAAGTAGACGACGGCGTCAACTCTCACCGTGACGTTGTCCCGCGTGATCACGTCTTGCGAGGGAACGTTCTGGGTCACGGTCTGAAGATTGACCTTCTGCATCTTGTCGATGAACGGGATGATGAAGAAGAGGCCAGGGCCTTTCGCTCCCGCAATGACACGGCCTAGGCGGAAGATGACCCCGCGCTCGTACTCCTTAACAATCTGCGCAGATTGTGTGAATAAGAGCGCGCCGACTATGAGGACAATAATAAGAAATATGATGCTATTCACGGTCCAGTGCCTTTATGTACGGTTTCCGGCGCCAGTTCCTCGTCTACCACTTCGACGTCAAGCGTCAGCTGATCGTTCATCCCAAGCACCCGCACCTTGGTGCCGGTCTTGACCTTTCCGGCTGTAGACGGCGCGCGCGCCCTCCACAGGCCTCCACGGACGAACACGTGGCCTTCGGGATTCAACATCGAGCGGACCACGCCAACGCTGCCGACGACCGCCGCGGCGCTGGCGAGCCCCTGGTTGCCCTGGGCGCGTAGGACGACCGTCATGATCACCGCGAAGAAGACCACGCAGAAGGCGACCACCAGGCCGAGCAGCCAGGAGGGAGGGCGCAGCGCCGCCAAGCCGGGGAACGCCAGCCACGATCCCAGCCCCAGCGCGACCGTGCCCGCCGCCGTCAGCCATCCGAGCCGCGCGATACCAAGGTCCGCGGCGAGGAGCAGGAGTCCCAGGACGATGAGCGCGACGCCAAACCAACGGGTCGGCAGCACCCATAACCCGTACCCTCCCAGCGCCGCCAGGCCGATCCCCGTCACTCCCGAGACGCCGAAGCCTGGCTGGAACGCCTCGAAGATCAGCGCGAGCGCCCCCGCGATCACGAGCAGGTAGGCGAGCGTCGGGCTCGCGACCGTGTGCAGCACCCGGCCGACGAGCCCCATGTTCACGAACCGTACGCTCGCCGCCTGCGCGTCCACGTGCAGCGTGCGGCTTACGGGAGCGCCGTCGCCGCCGGCGACCGTGACCTCGAACCCGTCGAGCCGTGCGAGGAGCTGAGGCAGCGATCTCACGACAAGGTCGGCGATGCCACTGGCCGCGAGCGCGGCCTCGTCCAACGTGCGCGCCTCTGACCGGTCTGCCCCGGCCGGGAGCACCGCTCGCGGGGGGATCGGCACCCCGGCCTCGCCGTCAGGCACGGCCAGGACAAGGCCGCCCTCGATCGCGTGCTGAACGAACTCGGCGCTCCGCCCGTCCCGGGCCCGCAACAGCGGGTCCGCGGCTTCCGGCCCGCCGAGCTCGACGGGCAGCGCCATGCCGAGGGCGCTGGCGGGGGACAGCGCGAGCACGTGGGCGGTGGAGGCGAGCCAGAACGCGGCGCCGGTGGCCTGAGCGCCTGGAGGGCCCACCCAGACCGCGATCGGGACCTGGCTCCGCCTTACGTCGGCGAGCAGCGCGCTGAGGTCGCCGCCGATCCCACCCGGTGAGTCGAGGCGGACCACGAGCACCTCGACGTTCCGGGAGTTCGCGCTGGCGATCGCGTCGCGCAGGAATCTCGACACCGTGCCGTCGATCGGTCCGCTGACCTCGACGATGTCGACCGTACCGGCCTGCGCCATCGCCGGGGCCGCCATGCCAAGCAGGCAGAACGCGGCGAACAAGGTGATGAGCCACGCCGTACCCTTCGACCGGCATCGCCGGTTTGGCTCCTCCGTATACGGAGGAATCCCGCAGTTGTGCGGGGGCCCTGGCACGGCGGCACGCATAGTCACTGAGTCTAGTCGCGCGCGGGATGGTCTTCGGTGGGGTATGAGTGGGGGTGTGGATATCGCGAGCATGTTGGACCCGCGCCTGCTCATCGTCACCGGGAAGGGCGGGGTGGGGAAGTCGACGGTCGCCGCCGCGTTGGCGGTGGCCGCCGCGCGCACGGGGCGGCGCACCTGCCTGGTCGAGGTCGAGGGGCGGCAGACGTTGCATCACCTGTTCGAGACCGCGCCATGGGACTTCGCGGAGCGTGAGTTCCGGCCCGGCCTGTGGGGGCTGTCCATCGACCCAGACGCGTCGTTGGCCCAGTACCTCGAGATGTTCTACGGGGCGCGGAGGCTGTCCAAGCTCGTGGTCGGCTCCACCGCGGTCGAGTTTGCGACAACGGCGGCGCCTGGGATCAAGGACGTGCTCCTGATCGGCAAGGTGAAGGAGATAGAGCGGCGGCGGGACCCTGACGGGCGCCTGCGCTACGACCTCATCGTGGTCGATGCGCCCCCCACTGGCCGGATCGTCCGGTTTCTGCGCGCGCCCGAGGCGACGACGGAGCTCGTCGCTGTCGGGCCCATCCGCTCGCAGGCGCAAGCGGTGATCGATCTGCTGCTCGACTGGGACCGCACCCGGATCCAGCTCGTCACGATGTTGGAGGAGATGCCGGTCGCCGAGACGGTCGAGGCGGCGGCCGCGCTTCACGGGTTGGGGGTGGCGGTCGGCCCGCTGCTCGTCAACCGCGTGCTGCCCGCGCGTTTCGACGAGCAGAGCCGTAAAGCGCTGATCGACGACCTGCTCCCGGGCGAGCTCGCTGGCATACTCGGTGAGGTGGGCATAGAGGTGGGCGAGGATGCCGCCGCGGAGCTGCGCGACCTGGGCGCGGGGCATCTGCAACGGCTGGACCTGCAGCAGCGGATGCGTGAATCGCTGGATGACGCGTTGGCCTTGCCGACATTGGAGCTGCCCTACGTGTACGGCGCGCAGTTCGGTCCCGAGGTGGTGTCCGTGATCGCCCTGGTGATCGAAGACGCCTTGCAAGGAGGATCAGACGAGGTCGACGCCACGTGAGCCGCGCGAGCACCGTCCTGGCCCAAGCCCGCGCCCGCGACCTGGCCGGCGTCGCCGCCGAGCGGCACGTGATCGTGTGCACCGGCGCGGGTGGGGTCGGAAAGACCACGACGGCGGCGGCGCTTGCGGTCGCCGCCGCGCGCCAAGGCCGCCGCACCCTCGTGCTCACGATCGACCCGGCCTGGCGGCTCGCGCAGTCGCTGGGACTGCCGCGGATCGGCGGCGAGCCGCGAGCCGTCGAGCAGGTCCCCGGCCTCGACGCGATGATGCTTGACATGAAACGCACGTTCGACGACGTGATCGACCGCTACGCGCCGGACCGGCGGCGGGCCGAGCGGATCAAGAGCAACCGGTTCTACACGCAGCTCTCCGACTCGTTGGCCGGGACGCAGGAGTACATGGCGATGGAGAAGCTCTACGAGCTCCACGCCACCAGCGGCTACGACTGCCTCGTCGTCGACACGCCGCCGACCCGCAGCGCCCTAGACTTTCTCGACGCGCCGAAGCGCCTCACCGACTTCCTGGAGGGCCGGTTCCTCTCTACGTTCCTGTCCCCAGGCATCACGGCCGGTAGGACCCTCGGTCGGGTCGCCGCGTTCGGCAGCGGCCTGATGCTCAAGGCGGCGTCACGGATCACGGGCGCGGGGGTGCTCGAGGACCTCGCGGAGTTCTTCCAGTCCTTCGAGGGGATGTACGAAGGCTTCAAGAACCGCGCCCAAGCCACCTACCGCCTCTTGCGCAGCCATCAATCCGCGTTCGTGGTCGTGGCCAGCCCCGAGACGCCCGCGTTGCGCGAGGCACGGTACTTCCTGCAACGCCTCGCGCAGGACGGGATGCCAACGGCCGGGCTGGTCGTCAACCGGACGACGCCGGCCCTGCCGCCTCGCTTGAGCGGGCTCCGGCGCACGCACGCCGACGGCGCCGCGAGGCTTCTCGAAGAGGGCGGTCCCGAGCGGCTCGCCGCGGCCACGCTGCTGCGGCTCGCCGTCGACCGGGCGGACGTGCGCCGGCGGGAGCAGTACGCGATCGCGGCCGCGCTCCACGGGGTCGACCCTCATACGCTCGTGGAGGTCCCGCTGATGGCGACGGACATCTGCGATGTGGCCGGCCTGGAGGCGCTGTCCGCCTATCTCCTCCGAACACCGGAAGGGACCAGAGAATGAGCTCGCTCCAATCGCTTGGCCAGTTCGCCGGCCTCGCGCCTGTCATCGTCCGCGTCGTGGTGGGCATCGTCATGTTCGCCCACGGGTTGCAGAAGCTCAGGGGCCCAGGACCCACCGGGTTCGGCCAAGGCGCGCTCGCCGGTCTGGGGGTGCCACTCCCCGTCTTCTTCGGCTATCTCGTGACATTCGGTGAGCTTCTCGGGGGACTCGCGCTGATCGCCGGGCTGCTCACGAGGTTCCTGGCCCTCGCCCTGACGGTGCAGCTGATCGGTGCCATCCTGCTCGTCAAGATCAACGTGGGGCTCATCGGCCAAGAGGGCGCGGGCGCGGGCGCGGAGCTCGACCTCGCGCTGATCGCCGGGCTGGTGACCCTCGCGCTGCTCGGCCCCGGGCGGCCCTCCCTGGACCACGCGTTCGGGCTCGAGCGGCCTGCTGCCGCATGACCTCCCCAGTAAGGCGCGCGGCGCTGGCCGTCATGCTGATCCTGACGTTGATCGGTGGGTCTGGCCTGTTGCTGGGGGCGTCGCTGGCTCCGGGGGCGCGGATCGCGTCCGAGACCATCCAGGCGGTCGACGAGCACGTGCTCGACTTTCCACCGCTCGGCGACGTCGTCAAGCCGCCGGAGGAGCGCAGCGTCGTGCTCTCCGCCGAAGGCATCGTGCTGGCGGTCTTCCGCGACGTGAACCGCAAGGTGATCCCGCTGTCCGATATCCCCCCGATGGTACGGAACGCCGTGATCGCGACCGAGGACGCGCGGTTCTGGACGCATCCGGGGGTCGACTGGGAGGCGGTCGCGCGCGCCGCCGTCGGCAACCTGCAAGCCGGGGAGATCACGAGCGGCGCGTCGACGATCACGCAGCAGCTGATCAAGAACCTGACGGGCGCCGACGACGTCACCCTGCGGAGAAAGCTGCAAGAGGCGGTGTGGGCGATCGAGCTGGAGGACCGCTTGGGCAAGGAGGAGATCCTCGAGCTGTACCTCAACCAGGCGTACTTCGGGAACGGCGTCTACGGCATCGGTACCGCGACCGAGTACTACTTCGGCAAGGACATCGGCCAGCTGACGGTCGACGAGGCGGCGCTGCTCGCCGGCCTGATCCGCGCGCCCGGCGCGAACGACCCGGTCGCCAACCCCGGCGACGCCGTGCAACGGCGGAACATCGTGCTGCGCCAGATGGCGCAGAACAGGTTCCTGACCACCGACGACGCGACGCGACTGTCCGCCCAGCCGCTGGTGCTCAACCTCACGCCGCTGGACGACGACCAGAACCCCTTCTTCGCCGCCTACATCCGAAACCTCCTGCTCGACGAGCCCGCGCTGGGCCCGGACAGGGCCACTCGTGACCAGGTGCTGCGGACCGGAGGCCTGGAGATCCGCACGACGTTGCTCCTGCCGATCCAAGAGATCGCCAACCAGGCCATCCGGGAGATCTTGCCGGACCGCAACGGTCCACAGGCATCGCTCGTCGCCGTCGATCCCAAGACCGGCGCGATCGTCGCGATCGGGTCGGGGCCGAAGGAGTTCGGGCGAGGGCCAGGGCTGACCGAGGTGCTCCCCGCCGTGCCAGGCCTCGGCTCGTCGTTCGGCCGGCAGCCTGGGTCCGCCTTCAAGGCGTTCGGGATCGTCGCCGCACTCGAGTCGGGGATCTCTCCGACCTATACGACCGACACGCCCTCGCCCTACGTCCCGCAGGGCATCTGCCGCAGGCTCGACCCCGAGTGGCAGCCGGGCAACTACTCGGACGGGGGATCGGGCGTGCTCGACATGGCCGGCGCGGTCGCGCAGTCGAGCAACGTCTACTTCGCGAAGCTGGTCGACGAGTTCATCGGCCCGCAGAAGCTGATCGAGACCGCCCGGCGGATGGGCATCACGAGCAGCAACATCCAGCCTCACTGCGCCGCGATGCTGGGCAGCGAGGACGTCTACCCCCTCGACATGGCCTCGGCGTTCGGGACCTTGGCAAACGACGGCGTCCACTGCGAGCCCTACGCGATCGCCGAGGTGCGCGACCGCAATGGGAACGTCCTGTTCACCGGAGGGAACAAGTGCAACCCCGCGGTGGACCCTGGCATCGCCCACCGCGCGACCGCCCTGCTGACCGGCCCGATCGAGGCGGGGACCGCCAGCCGCAACGGGCGGATCGGCCGGCCCGCGGCAGGCAAGACGGGTACGACCAGCGACTATCGCGACGCCTGGTTCACGGGGTTCATCCCCCAGCTGTCCGCCGCGACCTGGGTCGGGTACGAGCAGCCGGCCCCGCTCTCCGACTCTCGTTGCTCGGGTGGACGGGTGACCGGCGGTTGCCTGCCGACGATGATCTGGCAGCGGTTCATGACGCGCGCGATCGACGCGCTCGTCATCGGCGTCGAGCCGTTCGAGACGCCGCCGCCCCTGCCGGCAGAGGAGGTTGGCGACGTGGTCGCTACGAGCACCGAGGGCGTGGACCAGTCCGTGACCGCACAGATCGCGGATGCGCTCGACGCCCTGGGCAACCTCGGCAACCTCGGCGACCTGGGCGACCGCCCTCGCCGGCGCGGCAGAGGCGGGCGGTGAGCACCCACAACGCGCGCGGCGTCGCGCTACGCGCCGCCGCGGTCGGTCTCGGCGTGGGTGGCCTGGCGTTTCGCAGGTTCGGCAGCCGCGCGGTCCTGGCCGGAGCAGGTCTCGGCGCCGCGGCGGCCCTCTACGGCGGCGCGGTCGAGCGGCGTTGGTACACGTTGCGCCATGACACGCTCCCGTTGCTGCGGCCGGGGGCGGCCCGGCCGCTGCGGATCCTCCACATCTCCGACCTCCACTGGATTCCCGGCCAGCATCACCGGCTCGACTTCGTGCGCGGGTGCCTCGACACCGCGCCCGACCTCATCGTCTCGTGCGGCGACTCGTTGGAGCACCCGGACGCTATCGACCCGATCGTCGCGCTGCACGCCGACCTGGCCGCCGTCGCGCCGGTCGCCATGGTGCTCGGCTCGCACGACTACTGGGGACCGGCCTACCGCTCGCCGATCTGGTACTTCGTCGAGCAGGGCAAGAAGGTGTACGGGCGGCGCCTTGACACCCCGCGGCTCCTACGCGGGCTCGAAGCCGGCGGCGTCCTCGTCTTGGACAACCGCCGCGCCGAGGTCAAGACGGGAGCCGGGCTCGTCGACATCGCCGGCCTCGGCGACCCGCACTCCCGCGCGGACCTGCCTGCCCGGATCGACTGGCGCCCGCCGGGCGACCGCATCGTGCTGCGGCTCGGCCTCGTGCACGCGCCCTACCTCCGCGCGCTCGACGTCTTCGACCACCACGGCTTCGACCTCGCGCTCTCCGGGCATACCCACGGCGGGCAGATCCGCATCCCCGGTGTCGGCGCCGTCGTCGCGAACTGCGACCTCCCGCTGCGCGCGGCCCGCGGCACCTCACGTCACGGCGCCGACCTTTGGGTTCACGTCTCCGCGGGGCTCGGCCACTCGCGCTACGCTCCCATCCGCTTCGCCTGCCGCCCCGAGGCGAGCGTCCTGGACATCGTCCCAGGTGCCGCGTGAGGTAGGCTTAGCACGCAACGGGATGTAGCGCAGCTTGGTTAGCGCGCCACGTTCGGGACGTGGAGGCCCCGGGTTCAAATCCCGGCATCCCGACCATCAGAGGCGGCGGGTTCAGCCGCCGCCCGGTCGCAGTGGCACAGTTCGGATGCCGGTGGCATAATGCGGTCATGGATGCCACGGTGGTGCTCGGTCAGCAGGGCCGGCTCGTCATTCCGGCCGACATTCGCGCGGCGCTCGGTCTTGTGCCCGGCGCCCGGCTCTTTATGCACGTGGCCGGTCAGCGGCTCGTGCTCGAGCGCCAAGAGGATGCGGTGGCAGAGCTTCGGGGCTTGGCATCGAACGTGCCCAGGTCACGCTCACTCGTCGACGAACTGCTCGCCGAGCGGCGGTTGGCTGCGGCCGCCGAGTGACGGTCCTGGATGCGTCGGCCGTTCTCGCCCTCGTCCACGACGAGCCCGGTGCCGACATCGTTGCCGCCGAACTCGCCTCGGCGACTCTCGGAACGGCGAACCTGGCCGAAGTGATCGGCAAGCTGATCGACGCCGATGTCGACATCAGGCGCATCCGTCAACTGCTCGCCGCCGCTGGCGTCACGATCGAACCGGTCTCGGAGGAGGACGCAGAACTCGCCGGAGCGATGCGCGCCCTGACCGGAGGGCGTTCCCTGTCGCTTGGAGACCGCTGCTGCCTGGCGTTGGCGGTGCGCAGCACACCAGCCGAAGTCCTGACCGCTGATCGCGCATGGGCTGACCTCGAACTGCCCATCCTGGTGCGCCTGATCCGGTAGGCGATGGGATGGGCCACCGGCAGCCCACACAGCCGAGGCTCGCCGAGCACTTCACTGCTACCGGATGCTGGGGTCACCGACGCCGACGACCTCCTACAAGAGACGATGGTCGCCGCCTGGCGGGGCCTCGGCCGTTTCGCCGGCCGCTCGTCACTCGCCGCTCAGAAGTGCGGAAAGCAATTGATGGAGTCTGTTTTGACCCAGACCGCCAAGTAGCAACGTTATTTCGATCCGGGGCCTTATGGCCCTCCATGTGCGGAACGCCCGGCTAACCCCGGGACGTTGGGATGCGCCACAGCACCACCCACGCGCCGATCAGGCCGAGTCCCACCACGACGGCCCGCGCGATCGGGTGCTCGATCGCGAACACGGCGCTCGCGGTGACCGCCACCAGGATCATCGAGACCGCCCAGATCTTTGCCTTGCGTGGCATGCCAAGGCCGGCCCGGTAGTCACGGACGAGTGGGCCCACGTGGGGCAGGTTCAACACCCAGCGCTCGAACCGGGGACTCGACCGGGCGAAACACGACGCGGCGAGCACGAAGAACCCGGTCGTCGGCAGCCCCGGCACCACGATGCCGAGCGTCCCGAGCGCGACGGCGATCCACCCGACCGCCATCCACAGCCAGCGGTTCGCGCGGCTGCGGGTCGGGACCTCCTCGGTATCCACTCGGCCCATGGTCGCACTCGGCGTGCTTCCAGGCGCGCATGCGGTCCGCGCAGCTGCCCGGACGGGCATCGCGACCTGTCACACACCGCGTCTATAACACTCGCATGGGGAAGAACAATCGTCAGCGGCGTGCCGCCAAGGTGCGCGAACGAGAACGGTCGAACCGGCGGCGGCAAGGGACACGCGTTGGCGATCGCCGACCGCCGAGCACCCACTCTCACCACGCCGGGCCGGCGATCGCCGAGCTGGTCAGCGCGGCGGTATACGCCCACCACGAGCGCGACAGCGCCACCTTCGACGCCGTGGTCAGCCTCTTGGAGGCGGAGCCGGCCGACTGGGTCGCCCAGGTGCTGCAACAACAGCTAGCCCGCCATGTCTCGTGGCTCTGGGCCCACGGGTGGCAGCCCGCCGACGTCTTCCGCGTGGTCACCCGCGAGCTGGGGGCCGCGGAGGTCGCGATCTTGCGGTGCGCCATCGCGTTGGACGCCACCGGCTACGAGCAGCTCGGCACGCGCGTCGCCCCCTCATGGATGGCGCAGCTGCAACGCGTTGAGGCCACGCGATGGTGGGACCCGCGCCGGCCCTACCTGCTCCAGCTCGACCGTCCGTGGGACGATACCGTCCGTGGGACGATCCGGCTGCTCAGCCGGCTCGGCTGGGCTCCGGAGATCCCGGCGCTCGTGCCGCCACCCTCCGACTGGCGGGACGGCATGCTGGTCGGCGGTTCGGCCGGCGTGCCGGGCGCCATACTTGACCGCGTTCGTGCGCTGCTGGCCAAGGCCGAGTCGACCACCTTCGACGCCGAGGCCGACGCGCTCACGGCCAAGGCGCAAGAGCTGATGACACGTCACCGCATCGACCGGGCCGCGGTACGCGCCCACAGCCGGCAACGCGAGGAACCGATCGGGCGTCGCCTTGGCGTCGACGACCCCTACGCCGACGCCAAGGCGACGCTCCTGAACAACGTCGCGGCGAACAACGGAGCGAAGGCGGTCTGGTCGAAACACCTCGGGTTCAGCACCGTATTCGGCTATCCCGACGAGCTCGACGTCATCGAGGAGCTGTTCACGTCGCTGCTCGTGCAGGCCACCGCCGCACTGCGGCGGGAGGGCTCGAAGGTCGGCCCCACGGGAAAGAGCCGGACGACACGGTTCCGCCGATCGTTCCTGTTCGCCTACGCGGTCCGGATCGACCAGCGGCTGCGCCAGACCGTCGACGCGACGGTCCAAGAGGCACAGGTCGAGACCGGGACCGCGCTGGTCCCAGTCCTCGCCGCCCGCGACGCCGCCGCGCGGGCCGCGGCGCAGGCGGCCTTTCCCGAGATGACGTTCACCTCCCCGAGCATCACCGACCGCGAGGGCTGGGTCGCCGGCACGGTCTTCGGCGACACCGCCGACCTCAGCGTCGCCACCAAGCTCGCCGAGCGCTCCGCCTGAGGGTTTCCAGAAATGTGTGGGGAGGACCGGCGTTAGAGTGTGAGGGGTTCGTGGACCTCGAGGGCTTTCAAGGGCAGATGCGCGCGGTCTATGGGGCGCGGGACGCCGGGCGTGGGTTGGCGCGGACGTTCGCATGGTTCGTCGAGGAGTGCGGTGAGCTGTCCAGAGCGCTGTTTCGCGGCGGCCACGAGGATCGGGAGCGGGAGTTCGCGGACGTGCTCGCGTGGCTCGCGTCGCTCGCGGACCAGGCGGGGATCGACCTCGCGCAGGCCGCGAACCGGTACGCCGAGGGTTGCCCCCGGTGCGGCGCGACTCCGTGCGCGTGTGAGCTGGCGCGATGACTCTGGAGGTCAGGCCGTTGCGGGATGGCGAGGCTGCGGAGGCGGCGCGCCACCGTACGGTGTCGTTCGGGAAGGCCGCCGACGACCGCTTGGTCGAGCGTTTAGGTGAGCGCATCGCCGCGGGGGAGCTCTGGGGTGTGGCCGACGGGGCGCGGCTGCTCTCCAGCTGCTCGGTCAGCCGAGCCGACCACTGGTTCGGTGGGCGGCCTGTCGCATGCCAACACATCGGCGCGGTAGCCGTCCCGCCAGAGCACCGGGGCCGTGGGGTGGCCAGCGCCCTCATGCGCGCCGTCGCGCGCAACGGCGCCAGGGAGGGGATCGGTCTGTCGCTGCTCTTCCCCGCGACGACGCGCCTGTACCGGAAGCTCGGTTGGGAGCACGCCGGGTCCTACACGCGCTACCGCCTGGCGGCCTGGGACGCGATGCCGGCAGGTCCCCGCCCCAGCGCGATGCGCGTGGCCCAGGGCGACGCGGACTGGGTGGCCATCCGCGAGTGCTTCCTCCGTGCGGCTGCGCTCGCCAGCGGGGTCGGCGCCCGCCCGGACAGGACCTGGGAGGGGCTGAGGGAGGCGGCCTACCACTATGTACTCGACGGCGAAGAGGAGGGGACCGTCGATGCGTATGTCTCGTTCGACCACGGTCATCACCCGGACGACTGGCGGTACAGGCTGGAGATCCGCGACTGGGCGGCGGTGACCCCTGACGGGCTGCGCGCCGTCGTCGGGCTAGTCGCCAGCCACGGCAGTCTCGGTAAGGACGCCAGGTTCGTCGCCTCTCACCCCGACCCGTGGCTGCTGCTGATCGGGGAGCAAGAGGTGAAGATCGACGGCGCGCTCAACTGGATGGCTCGCGTCCTGGGCCCCACCGAAGCCATCGCCCAGCGCGGGTTCCCAGCCGGCCTGAGCGTGTCGGTCACGCTCACCGTCACCGACGCGCTGCTGCCGCGGGCCGCCGGTCCATGGCTGCTTGAGATCGACGGCGGGCGGGGGACCTTGAAGCCCGCCGGTCGGGCGGATGTGCGGCTCGACGCTCGCGCGTTCGGCCCGCTGTTCACCGGGTTCCGCGACCCGGCTCAGCTCGCCCTTGGCGGCATTGCCGATGGACCGCCCGAGTCGCTCGCGCTGCTGGCCGCCGCCTTCGCGGGTCCCCCGCCGTACATGATTGACTTCTTCTAGATGAAGGAGTGGGAGCCTGCCGAGTATGGCGACGAGTGGGCACCGGTCTACGACCGCGTCCATGGGGAGCGGCCGGGGGTCCCGGAGGCGACCGACGCGCTCGCCCGCCTCGCCGGCGGGGGTCGCGTCTTGGAGTTCGGGGTCGGCACGGGGCGGCTCGCGCTGCCCCTGGCCGCTCGCGGGGTAGCGGTCCACGGGATCGACGCGTCCGAGGCCATGGTGGCGCGGCTGCGCGCGAAGCCGGACGGCGAGCGGATCCCGGTCGTGATCGGCGACTTCGCGCACGTACGGGTCGACGGCACGTTCGACATTGTCCTGCTCGCGTTCAACACGCTGTTCGCCCTGCCATCGCAGCAGGCGCAATGCCGGTGCTTCGCCAACGCGGCCCGGCACCTGACCGAGCGCGGAGCCTTCGTCGTCGAAGCCTTCGTACCAGACTTGCGGCGATTCGAGGACGACCAGACCGTGCGTGCCATGGACCTCGAAGCCCGCAACGTCGTGCTGGAGATCTCACGCCACGACCCGGTGACCCAGCAGATCCGCAGCAAGATGGTCACGATCGACGACGGCGTCCACACCCTCTCCGTCGACCTCCGCTATGCCTGGCCCGCGGAGCTCGACCTGATGGCGCTGTTGGCGGGGCTGGAGCTTGACGAGCGCTGGGGCGACTGGACAGGCGAGCCCTTCACCCGTGAGAGCAAGAGCCACATCTCGATCTACCGGCCAGCGCGCTAGTGGGTGGCCGTACTGTGCAGAGTTAGTCCGGTATACCGGACTAACTCTGCACAGTGTAGGAAAAGGCCAGAGGGAGCTGCTGTGCAGGATAATGCCGGCTGGCGCAGGCCTTTTGGGGGCGAGAATCCGGGATTACTCCCGTGTCAGCACGACCTTGAGCGCGCCGGTCTCTCCCGCTCGGGCGAAGACGTCGTACGCGTCCATGAACTCGCCCATGGTGAAGCGGTGGGTAATGAACTCGCTGGGCTCGATGCGACCGGCCTGAACCAGCTGGAGCAGGGTCGGCGTGGAGTACGTGTCAACCAACCCAGTCGTAATCGTCACGTTCTTGATCCACAGCTCCTCTAGATGGAGCGTGGCGGGCTCGCCGTGCACGCCGATGTTGGCTACGCGGCCGCCGGGGCGGACCAGCTTCGTGCACAGCTCGAACGTCTCGGGCACCCCAACCGCCTCGATCGCGACATCGGCGCCTAACCCGTTAGTCAGCTCCTGGACGCGGGCCATCGCGTCCTCGCTGGAGTTGTTGACAAGCACATCGGCGCCGAGCCGGGCCGCCGCTCGCAGCCGCGCGTCGACCGGATCGATCGCGACGATGTGACCCGGCGAGTACAGGCGTGCTCCGAGCGTCGCGGCCAACCCAACGGGGCCGACCCCGACAATCGCCACCGTGTCACCTGGCTTCACACTGCCATTGAGCACCCCAACCTCGTAACCGGTCGGAAGGATGTCGGCGAGCATGAGCACATGCTCGTCTGAGGCGCCTTCGGGCATGGGATAGGTGGACGTGTCAGCGAACGGCACCCGGACGAGCTCAGCCTGGGTTCCGTCGATCAGATGTCCGAGGATCCAACCGCCGCCACCGAGGCACTGACCGTAGCGGCCTTCGCGACAGAACCTGCAGCTCCCACATGCCGTGATGCACGACACCAGCACCCGGTCGCCTTGCTTCACATTCCGCACGCTGGGACCCGCCTCCACCACCGTCCCAATGGCCTCGTGTCCCAGAATCCGGCCTCCGTCGACCGTCGGCACGTCGCCTTTGAGAATATGCAGGTCGGTCCCACAGATGGTGACCGAGTCGACTTGGGCTATCGCATCGGTATCCTCTCGGAGCTTCGGGTCAGGGGCGTCTTCCCAGTCCTTCTGACCTGGTCCGCGATAGACAACGGCACGCATAGCGGCTCCTTTCGATTCAGCAAGCCTCGCGGCGGTGCTCACCGCGGGCCATGTCATGCTCTCGCCCCTATCTCCCGCCGGTCAATCCCCGCGGGCGCCTGGTGCGGCGAAGCGGTGCCCCTTGATACGGTCCCGAACGTGAAGCGAATCCTTCTGGCTGGTCCGAGCCCCAACCGGACGGCCGTCAGATGTGGCGGGAGGACGCCATCCAGGCACTCCTCACCACGGAGGACGCGGACGTCTTGTTCGTCGCTGGCCGCGAGGAGAACCAGGCGAAGTTCCATGCGCAGTTCGACCACATCGTCCTGCTGAGCGCGCCACTTGAGACTCTGGTCGAGCGGCTGGCGACGAGGACCAACAACTCGTACGGCAAGCCACCCGAGGAGCTTCGTCGCTTCCTTGACGACTACAAGACCGTTGAGCCGCTGCTCCGCCAGGCAGCCAACCACGAGATCTCAACAACCGCGCCGCTCAACGAGGTGGTAACGACCCTGCTGCGTCTCGTCGAGTCGGGTTCCCCGCCGAAACGCGCATCACCCCCACTCGCTGCGTACCCCGCACTAGCCGCGCGTTCCGCACATGATGGGCCGTAGGCTATTCCCGCAAGCTTGGACCCCGAACTCCGACTTAGGGGAGCATGCTCCCCTAAGTCGGAGTTCGGGGAGATATCGCGTCCCACTGGCCAGCCCACGGC
>Ga0187893_10001365_pt1 | contig 59163 bp, 49 predicted proteins | sample MA1701074metaG_FD_139574 | JGI IMG/M metagenome (GOLD analysis project Ga0187893, IMG submission 139574) | White microbial mat communities from a basaltic lava cave in the Kipuka Kanohina Cave System on the Island of Hawaii, USA - MA170107-4 metaG ...
CACGGGCAACCTGTGGCTGGTGGACGGCGCCAACAACAACGACGTCGGCTCCAACCGCACCATCCTGGTCTACCCCTCGGTGGACGCCATCGAGGAGTTCAAGATCCAGCGCAACAACTACGGGGCCGAGTTCGGTCAGGCCGGCGGCGCCCAGATCAACCTGGTCACGCGCGGAGGCACGAACGACTGGCATGGCAGCGCCTACTACTACATCCGGCGCGACTCCCTACAGTCCAACGACTACTTCCTCGAGCAGACCGGCCAGTCCAAGCCGGCCTTGAAGTGGGACGACTTCGGGGCGACCCTGGGCGGGCCGATCATGAAGGACAAGCTGCACCTGTTCCTGTCCTACGAGAAGAACAAGAACGACCGCGCCGACGTGCGCGCCGCCCTGGTTCCCACCGAGGCCGAGCGCCGCGGAGACTTCAGCGCCGGGGGCGTCCCCGGCTGCTCGGATCCCACGCCGATCGACCCGCTGACCGGACAGCCCTTCCCCGGGAACATCATCCCGGCGAACCGCATCAGCCCGGGCGGTCAGCTGATGATGGGCCTGATGTCGCTGCCCAACGTGACACCCGCGCCGGGCAGCTGCAACAACTTCGTGCAGGCCGTGGCCACGCCGATCACCTGGGACCAGATCCACGCCCGTGTGGACTGGAACGTGAACAACAGCACTCGCCTCATGGTCCGCTACACCCAGGACGACTGGCAGGCCGCCAACACGAACCTGTGGGGCGACGACCCCTTCCCGGTGGTGAGCTCCGACTGGAAGCAGCCCGGCAAGTCCCTGGTGGTCCAGCTCAACAAGAACATCGGCGCCAGCATGGTCAACAACCTCACGTTCTCCTACTCGGCCAACGTCATCGACGTCGTCCGCGGCGGCGACAATCCGGAGCTGGTCCAGCAGCTCACCGCCGCGATCCCGACCTTCTACGGGTCCGACATCAAGCAGCAGGGCGGCGCGGGCCAGCCCGGCGCCATGTGGGGATCCCTGGGGCCCTACGGGAGCGGCATCCTGTGGAACCAGGCGCCGTGGCGGAACAACCAGGACCTGTTCGTCCTGAAGGACGACTGGTCCGCGGTGTTCGGCAAGCACTTCGTCAAGGCGGGTTTCCTGCTCAGCTACAACAAGAAGAACGAGGAGCCGGCGAACACCACCCAGGAGTCGGTCCAGATCAACGGCACCGCCGGCTTCCTGGGTCCGAGCGGCTTCGTCCCTGGCGTCAGCACCAACCACAGCATCGCCAACTGGCTGCTTTCGGGCATGGTGTGGAACACCGCGGAGATCAGGAGCAACTCGCCGGTCGAGCAGCGCTGGAAGGACTACGAGTTCTACCTCGCCGACTCCTTCAAGGTGACGCCGCGCGTGACGCTGGACTACGGCGCCCGCCTGACGCACTTCACGCTGCCCTACGAGGCCACGGACCGTCTGGCGGCCTTCGACCTGTCCGCCATCAGCTCGGCGGCCGGGAACTCGCCCTGCAACGGCCTGCTCTTCCCGCCGGGGACGAACCCCTGCGGCGCGTTGGGCCTGGCGGGTGGCGCCGACGGCCCCAACCGCTCGCTGGTGCCGATGAAGGGCGTCTACGTCGCGCCGCGAGTGGGTGCCGCCTGGGACGTCAACGGCGACGGCAAGCTGGCCGTTCGCGGCGGCATCGGTCTCTTCTACCAGCGCGAACGCCTGAGCCCCGGCCTGGCCCTGGGCCTGAACCCGCCCTTCGCGGGAACCGCCTTCATCACCCGTACCCTGGCGTCCCCGTCACCCGTCGTCGGGGAGGCCGCCGATTCCTTCGGCGCGCCGGGGGCGGGCTTCGAGCAGAAGGCGGCGAACCCCCACACCTGGCAGTGGAACGTGGGCGTCCAGAAGGAGATCTTCCGCAACACGGTGGTCGAGGTGGCCTACGTCGGCAGCCGAGGTAATGACCTGCTCGGCCAGACCAACCTCAACGAGGTCCGTCCCGAGGACCGCCTGAACTTCGCGCGGACCGGCAACCCGAGCCTGCGGCCCCTGAACGGCGTCGCCGGACTGGGCGCCGGCAGCAACATGCCGCTGTTCACCTTCAACCGCACCTCGAAATACAACTCGCTGCAGGCCGGTCTGGTGAGCCGCTTCGGGCGCGGCTCGACGCTCAGCGCCTCCTACACCCTTGCCAAGTCCACGTCGAACACGGGTATCGGCAACGCCGACGGGCCCGGCATGAGCACCAACAACGCCTACACCGACAGCACGCAACCGAACCTGGACCAGGCGCGCGGCACCAACGACCGGCGGCACGTTTTCACCGGCAGCCTGATCCTGGTGTTGCCCTCCTTCGAGGACAAGTCCAGCTTCACGCGCAATCTCTTTGGAGATTGGGAGTTCACCTCGATCGTGCAGGCCTCGACCGGTTATCCGATCACCGTCTTCCTGGGCACGCCGGCCGGCATCAACGGCAACGCCGGCCTCGCCGGCACGGGCTACACTGGCAACCAGCGGCCCGACCTGGTCCAGGGCGTGGACTGCCACGCCAACAGCTCGGTCAGGACGCAGTGGCTCAACCCGGCCGCCTGGACGATCGACGGCCATCAGATCGGCACCAACGGGAACTCGCCCCGCAGCGTCTGCGACGGCCCCGGCTACTTCTCCTGGGACGCGGCCCTCTACAAGAACATCAAGCTCGGAAGCCGCGTGAAGCTCCAGCTCCGCGCCGAGGCCTTCAACGTGCTCAACACGGTCAACTTCTTCGGCACCAGCGGCGGCCAGCAGAGTTTCACCTGGCAGCCGCAGAACGTCGTCTACGACACCGGCAGCGCCGCGACGGCGACGCGGGTGATCAGCGCCACGCCTGGCGGCGGCTTCGGTGAGCTCACCGACACCGCGGACGCCAGGTTGCTGCAGCTGGGGATCCGGCTGACCTTCTAGACGTCCCGGCTGCGGGTGTCGTCGCGAAACCGCAGCCGTTCGCGAACGTACGCTCCTCAACGTCCCGCCACCTCACGCGGGCTGTGGGCCCCTGGCCCACAGCCCGCCCCTTCGTAGGGCTCATCACTCCCACAAACGGGCGGCGCCGCGGACCCCGCTCGCGTCGCCGTGCCTGGGCGGCACCAGGCGCGTCTCCACGCGGTCCGAGAACACGTAGCGACCCCAGATCTCGGGCACGCTTGTGTACAAGCGCTCGACCCGCGACAGGCCGCCTCCGAGCACGATCACGTCGGGGTCGAGCAGGTTGATGACGCCGGCCAGAGAGCGCGCCAGGCGATCCTCGTAGCGGGCGAGGCTGGCGCCCGCCACGGGCTCGCCCTCGAGTGCACGGGCGACCACGTCCTCGGCGCGGAGCGCCAGGCCCGTCGCGCGCTGGTGGTCTGCGGCCAGCCCCGGGCCGGAAAGGAACGTCTCGATGCAGCCGGAGCGGCCGCAATAACACGGGGGCCCGGGTCGCTCGTCGTCCCCCGGCCAGGGCAGCGGGTTGTGCCCCCACTCGCCGGCGATGGCGTTGGCGCCGAGCACGGGGCGGCCGCCCACGACGATGCCGCCGCCGACCCCGGTGCCCAGGATCACGCCGAAGACGACCGCCGCGCCCGCGGCGGCGCCGTCTGTGGCCTCGGACAACGCCAGGCAGTTGGCGTCGTTCAGGAGGCGCACCGGGCGCCCGAGTCGCGCCTCCAGGTCTTGACGGAAGCTCCGGCCGTTGAGCCAGGTGGAGTTGGCGTTCTTCACCAGCCCGGTGGCAGGGGAGATCGCGCCGGGCATGCCGATGCCCAGGGTACCGGTTGTCCCGGCCTCCTCCTCGAGCTCCGCCACCACCCGAGCCAGGGCGTCGAGGGTACCCGCGTAGTCGTCCCGTGGCGTCGGCAGCCGGCGTCGTGCGACGCCGAAGCCGTGTTCGTCGAGGGCCAGCGCCTCGATCTTGGTGCCGCCGAGATCGATGCCGATCCTCACTGGCCAAACACCGCCGCGGCCGCCAGGACCGTGTTGCGGTGGATCCCCACGGTGTCAGTGGCACGCGCCGCGTAGCCGCCGGCGAGGGTCACGGCGACCGGAACGGCCGCCTCGCGGGCGCTGGAGAACACGCGCTGGTCGCGCTCCCGCAGCCCCTCCTGGCTCAGGCCGAGTCCCCCCAGCAGGTCGTGTTCGTAGGGGTCGGCCCCGGCCAGGTAGAACAGCAGGTCCGGATCGAAGGCGAGGGCGCGGCGCAGCGGGTCGGCTAGGGCCTCCAGGTAGGCGTCATCTCGGATTCGGTCCGGCAGGGCGACATCCACCGTGTTGGGGGGCCGCAAGGCCGGGTAGTTGTGGTCCTGGTGCAGCGAAAGCGTGAAGGTCTCCACGTCACCGGCGAAGATCGCACCGGTGCCGTTGCCGTGGTGCACGTCGAGGTCGACGATGGCAAACCGGCGCGCTTCGCCCGCGGCACGTAGCGCCCGCGCGGCGATCGCCACGTCGTGGAGCAGGCAGAAGCCCTCGCCGTGGTCGGGAAAGGCGTGATGGAAGCCGCCGCAGAGGGCGATGCAGCAGCGATCGGTTCGAGCCAGGCGCGCGGCCAGCGTCGTGGCCCCCGCCGCCAGGCGGGCGGCCCACACCAGCTCCGGTGACCACGGCACCTCGAGTGTGCGCGCCTCGGCGTCCGTGAGGTCGCCGCTCTCGAGTTTACGCAGGTATTCGAGGTTGTGGACGCGCCTGACGTCGGCGTCGCTGGCGGGCTCGGGTGTCACGAAGTCGGATTCGTCGGCGAGGCCTGAGCCGAGCAGCACCTCGCGCAGCAGGCCGTACTTTCGTGAGGGGAACACGTGGGGTCCCAGGTCCACGTTGAAGCCCGGATGGTAGACGAGCTTGAACGGCAGCACGCGCCGCGGATTCTAGCCTGATAGCATGTGCGGGTGCGCCGCTCCTTCGCTCTGGCCGCCGTCGCCAGCGTGGCGATCCTGACCGCAGCCGGCGTGTACATGTTCCGGTCGCTGCGCCGGGCGCCCGCGGAGCTCCTGGAGCAGACACACGCCGTGGCGGAGGAGGCGCGTCGGGTCGCCGCGGCTTTCCGCAAGGGGACCCTGGTGACGCGGTTCGCGAGCGAGGCGACCCGGCTCAACGGAGCCGCGCGTCTGCAGTTCGCCGAGCTGCTGCAGGCGGAGAGCTTCGAGCGCACCGACGGCAGCGCGCTTTTCTGGGGCCAGCTCGAGTTGCCCGACGTGATCGTCGAGGCGCAGGCGCCCGTGACCTACACCTACTACGTCGACCTGGACAAGCCCTGGGCCTTCCGACGCCTCGCCGACGGCGTGCTCGAGACCGCGGCGCCGGCCATCGAGTTCAACACGCCGGCCGTGGACCCCTCTCGCATCCGCTACGTGGTGCGAAAGGGAAGCCTGCTGCGGGACGAGGCGGCGGTGCTGGAGCGGCTGCAGTCGGGTCTCACCGAGCTGAGCCGGGAGCGGGCGCGCCAGCACCTGTCCCTGGTGCGCGACACGGGGCGAATCAAGATCGCCGACTTCGTGGAGCGTTGGCTGCGCGAGCGCTTCGAGGACGGGGGCAGCTACCGCGTCCGGGTCAGCTTCGCCGACGAGCCCAGCCCCTAGCCCGGGCCACCCCTGGGCCGCGGAAGCAGGCTACGCCACGTCCGCGATGCGGAGCAGCTTGTCGCGCTGGCCCAGGCGATAGAAGCGACGGGCCTCGCGCCGCAGCTCGTGGAGCCGCGAGGGGCGCAGGTACTCCGACTCGAGGAAGCCGCACCAGGCGAAGGCCAGGCGGCTCGCCTCCCGATACCGCGAAGCGCTTTCGGGCCCCAGCTCGTCCCGCAGCCGGTAACTCCGGAACAACACCTCGCGGAGGCGGCGCGAGAGCGCCCCCTCGTTCTGGAGCGAGATCAGGAACGCCACGGTCAGGTACTTGTCCACCTCGCCCTGCAGCTCCAGCTCGAGCTGCGTGACGCTGCGGTTGCCGCGAGCGCAGAACAAGAGGTATAGGAAATGGCTCACCTCTTCGGTGAGGGCGCACAGCGCGTTGAGGTTGGCGGCCTCCAGGCGCACGCGTGGATCGCGGCGGACGAGGTCGGCGCTCACCGCCCCGTCGAGGACGACGCCCAGGCGCACCTCGCTTCCGTCCTGCTCGACGACCGTGCGGCTGCCGCCGCCCGGCAGCCCCGAGGCGCGCTCCTCCGCGATCAGGAAGTCGGAGACCGGCACCTCGTGCTCCAGCGCGTAGAGCGACTCGAGGCGGCGCTGCACCTCGACGGCCACCTCGGCGACGAGCGCCGGCTCCGCCATCAGTGGCGCCGTTCCTCGCCCGGGCTCGCGGGGTGGATGCCTTGCTCGGCGAGCAACAACGCGGCACGGCGGCTGCGCGTCGCCAACCAGCGCTCGTAGAGGCGCACCAGGGAGGTGGGACGCGACAGCCGGGTCAACTGCGAGACCTCGGCCAACACGTCGGCGAACTCGGCGAAGCGGTCCTCCAGCTCCCCGAAGACGTTGGGGCACAGGCGTCGGCTCCGCTCGCGTGCCAGCCTGCCGTAGGCCCGACAACCCATCGCTGCGTAGTACGCGTGGTCCGCCGACTTGCCATCGAGGCTGTCGGCGAAGAAACCCGACAGGAACAGGGCGGAGTCTCCCAGCGACCGCAGCAGCCGCACCCGCTCCGGGCCCGCCGCCTCCAGGGCCCGCACGTAGAGCAGGGCCAGCGGCATCTCGTCGAAACCCGGCTCGGATCCGGGCAGCGTCTCGCCACGCACGCCGGCCGTGAGCAGGTTGACGAGATAGAACTCGGTGAAGGCTGAGGTCGAGACGCGCTGGCGCTCCATGGCCCTCAGGAGTTGGTCGCGGAAGAACTCTTGGGGTGTCTCTTCGCGCACGAGGCTCTCGGGCACTTGGCGCCTCCTGCCGGCCTTGGGCCGGCCCTCGCTGCACTTGGATGCACGGAGCGTGCTAGCAGTAACACCCCCAGAGCGCTCGCCGCAACCTGCTGTTCATCAACCGGTTGTCGAGGCCCTGAACCGGGCGGGGTCCTGCTTGGGTGTTGTTGCCGCGTCACCCATCGTGACGAAAAGTGTCGTGGCCCGGGCCTCAGACGTCTGCCCGCCTGGTCCGACCGAGGAGCGCCGCGTGGTCCACCATGATGCAGCGGTCCATGACCACCGTGAGGCCGGCGGCGGCGGCGCGCTCGGCGGCCGCCTCGTGCACGCAGTCGAGCTGGAACCACAACGCTGGGGCTCGGGCCGCCAACGCGTCGTCGACCACGGCCGGCAGCGCTTCGCTGCGCCGGAACACGTCCACCAGGTCGACGCCGCCCGGTATCTCCTCCAGGCTCCGGTACACCGGCTGGCCGAGGATCCGATCCTCGCGCGGATAGACGGGGATCACCGTGTAGCCGCACTCGAGCAGGTAACGTCCGATGCGGTTCGAGTCGCGGTGGGGTTTCGGGGACAGACCCACCACCGCGATGCGCCGCGCCGCTTCGAGCAGGGCGCGGATCCCGTCCGGGTCCGGGTTCTGGTGGCTCACTGGACGAAGGTGACCTTGTTGATCTCGCGCAGGGTGGTGACTCCCGTGAACACGCGCTCCAGTGCCGACTCGCGCAGGAAGGTCATGCCTTCCTCGCGAGCGGTCTGCTTCAGCTCCGCCGCCGAACGCCGCTCGAGGATCATCTGGCGCACCTGGTCCGACATGTCGAGCAGCTCGGCGATGGCGGTGCGGCCGCGGAAGCCGGTGTAGCCGCACTCGCCGCAACCGGGCGCGTCGAAGAAGGCCTGCTCGGCATACAGGTCCGAGTCGAGGCCGGACTCGCGTAGCAGCTGGGGTGTGGCGGGGGTCTCGACCTTGCAGGCCCCGCACAACACGCGCACCAGGCGCTGCGCCATCACGCAGTTCAAGGCCGACACGAAGTTGTAGGGTTCGACGCCCATGTGCAGGAAACGGCCGATCACGTCGAAGGTGTTGTTGGCATGCACGGTGGTGAAGACCAGGTGGCCGGTGAGGGCGGACTGCACGGCGATTTGCGCGGTCTCCGCGTCGCGGACCTCGCCCACCATGATCTTGTCGGGGTCGTGGCGCAGGATCGAACGCAGTCCGCGCGCGAAGGTGAGGCCCTTCTTCTCGTTGACCGGGACCTGCGTGATGGCGGGGATCTGGTACTCCACGGGGTCCTCGATGGTGATGATCTTGTCCTCGGGAGTCGCGATCTCCGAGAGCGCCGCGTAGAGAGTGGTGGTCTTGCCCGAGCCCGTGGGACCCGTCACCACCACCATGCCGTACGGCTCGGTGATGTACTTGCGCAGCCGGCGCAGGTCGGCCTCCGCGAAACCCAACACGTCGAGGCGCAGGCTGCGGAACTCGGCGTTCAGCGACTCCTTGTCGAGCACGCGGATCACGGCGTCCTCGCCATGGATCGAGGGCATGATCGAGACCCGGAAGTCGACGGTGCGGCCCTGGACCCTGAGCCGGAAGCGGCCGTCCTGGGGCACGCGTTTCTCGGCGATGTCCAGCTCCGACATGACCTTGATACGGCTGATGATGGTGTCGTGGTGGCTACGGTCGATGGGCTCGACGGCCGCGTGCAACACGCCGTCGATGCGGTACTTCACCAGCACCTCGCGGTCCTTGGTCTCGACGTGGATGTCCGAGGCCCGGCGCTCGATCGCGCCCAACACCAGGGAATCCACCAGGCGCACGATCGGGCTCTCGGCGGGCAGCGACGCGAGATCGACGGCCGCCGTGTCGTCCTCGGGGACGAGCTGGACCCTCAGCGCCTCGGTGGCCTGCTCCAGCAGCATCTCGCCGCCGCGATGACGCCGCAGCAGCTCCCTGACACGATCCTCGGGGGCCACCCGGGCCTCGATCGGCCGGCCCAGGAAGAACTCGGCCTCGTCGACCTTCAGCGGGTCCTGGAGGCCGCCGAAGGCCAGGACCAGCCGTCCGCCCTCGAGGCCGACGGGAACGCAGTGGAACCGGACCAGCACGTCGAGGGGAGCCTCCGACCACAACTCTGCGTCGGGTGCCGCGTCGAGTGGTTCGAAGGGGAGTTGGAGCGCCGTCGCGGACTTCCGCGCCTCGTCCAGGTTGGGCACCCGCCTATGGTGCCATGCCGGCACCGGCTCGGCGAACTTAAGTCTCAGGCCTTGCGGCCGGATCCCGCCGGGCCCGCGCCCCGCGCATCGCATCAGCCGGTGCCACCTCCACCTGCCGCAGCGCTTCCTCGAGTATCCGATCACGCCCCGCGTCCAGGTCCTTCGTGAGGAGCGGCACCTGCTGGTGAGGCGGGATGCCCCGGGACTCGTACAGCTCGCCGTCCGGGCCCAGGTAGATCTCGTTGGAGAGGCCGAAGCGCCACCCGTTCGGCAGCCGGCGCTCGAGCACGTCGGACAACCAGCCCCCGGTGGGTTCTCCGACGCGCAGGATGTGGGGAAAAGCCATGGTGGACAGGACGAAGATCTCGGCGCCGCTTCCGGTCATGCGGCTGGTCAGCAACGCGACCGGGCCCGTGAAGGAGCGCGGGGCCGGCGCGATCTCGAAGAACAGAGGCGCCGTCGCCGCCTCGACCCCAACCCGCCGGGCGCGTTTCGAGTAGCCGGGTCTGCGACGGTCCGCCAGGCGTGCGGCGGCGGCGCGGGCGAAGTCGTCGAAGCCCCCGCCGTTCCAGCGCACGTCCACCACCAGGGCCGGCGCTGCCTGCAACTCTCCCAAGGCCTGGTCGACCCCACGCTCCAGGGCCGCCCGTTGGCCGACGAGGTCTTCGATCTCCGAACGGCCTTCCAGGTGCCCGGCGAAACGCGTCAGGGCCAGGTAACCCGCGCCGCCACGGAGCCGGCCCCACAACACCGAGCCTGCCGCCGCCGCGCGCAGCGGCTCGGAGGCCAGGTAACTCTTCTCGACCACCCCGCGCAGCTCGAGTCGGCGCTTCGACAACGCATGACGTGTGTAGCCGCTGAAGCGCGCGCCGCCCGTTTCGACCCAGGTGTGGGCATCGTCGATACGGGACACCAGCGCGCGCAACACCGTGGTCAGCTCCTGGTCCGTGGTACGGGCCGAGACGCGTGGCCGGTGCTCGCGGTAGACCGCCGGCCAGTCGACGCCGCGCAGGTCGAAGAAGGCGTAGTGCTCCTCGAAGCTGCGCCAGAAGATCTCGAAGGCGCGTTCCGGGTCGCGCCCAGCCGGGCTCTCGGGCGGCAGCGAGGCGATCCGGTCGAACACGCGGAGCCGCTCGAGAGCGTCGGCCCGGAGCTCCAGGCGGCCGGCCGCGAAGTGGACCGTGCCGTCGCGGAAGCTCTCCTCGAACTCGAGGCGGTCGCCCGCGCGGCGGACCCTCTGCACCGGCAGCAGGCTCACCGACGTCTCTTCGTAGAGGGTTCCCCCGTGCTCCTCCAGGCGCAGCAACTCGCCATAACCCTGGCAGCGCCAGATCCCCGTCAGCGGATCACCGCCGGCGTACTGCGCGGCGAGCAAGGCCCCAGCCAGCGCCGTCGGGGCGAGCATGAGCAGGACCTGGGGCTTCATCGGCCGTGTGTTCCCGCTGGTTTGGACGCGGCGTCCCCCAGCTTCCTTCCGTGGCGGGGGGCCACCCGGGCCCCGGGGTCAGCTCAGCCGGACGCTCACCAGCTTCGAGACGCCGGGCTCCTCCATCGTCACGCCGTAGAGCTGGTCGGCGATCTCCATGGTCCTGCGGCTGTGGGTGATGAGCACGAACTGGGTCTGGTCCTTGAGGCCGGAGAGCATCCGGACGAAGCGGCCGATGTTGGCGTCGTCCAGGGGCGCGTCCACCTCGTCGAGGATGCAGAAGGGCGAGGGCTTGTACTGGAAAATCGCGAACAACAGGGCGATCGCCGTGAGCGCCTTCTCGCCGCCCGACAGCAAAAGCACGCTCTGGAGCCGCTTGCCGGGCGGCTGGGCCATGACGTCGATGCCGCTCTCGAGGAGGTCCTCCTCGTCGAGGAGCGACAGGCCCGCGGTTCCACCGCCGAAGAGCTGCTTGAAGATCTCGCCGAAATGCTGGTTGATGACCTGGAACGCCTCCTGGAAACGTTCCTTCGAGGCCCGGTCGATGCCTTTGATGGCGCGCTCCATCTCGGCGATGGAGTCCACGAGGTCCTGGCGCTGGGCGCTGAGGAAGGTCAGTCGCTCGTCGAGCTCCTGGGCCTGTTCGACCGCCAACACGTTCACCGGGCCCATGCGTTCCAGCTTGTCCCGCAGCTCCTGGATCGCGGTCTCGAGGGTGGACAGCTCGCGCGACCTGTCCTCGTCGCTCAGGGAGGCCGCGGCGTCGGCGGCCGACAGGCCCACCGCCTGGGCGCACTCCCTGCCGACATGGTCGAGATCGGAGCCGGTCCGCGCTTTTTGCACCTCCAGCTCCGCGAGCGCCTCGCGCAACGTCTCCCGCTCGCGACGCCGTTCCTTCAGGGCCTGCTCGCGCGAGTCCAGCTCGTTGCGGATCTCGCGCACCGCGTCTTCGACCCGCGCGGCCTCGGCCGCGGCACGGTCGCGGTCGGCCAGGGCCTCGGCCAGCAGGCGTTCGGTGGCGACCAGCTCGGCCTGCAGTTCCTGCTGGCGGGCGACCAGCTCGTCGGCACGCAGCCGACCGGCCTCGATGCGAGCCAGGAGTTCCTCCTCGTCCCTCTCGAGGCGGCGCGCCTCGGCTGCCGCCGCGGCGACCCGCTCCCGAAGCGCCGCCAGATCGGAGCGGCACTCGGCCGATTTGGCTTGCGTTGTCTCGGCGCTCGCCCGTGCCTCGGCCACCGCGGCGCCCACGGCGGTCAAACGTTCGGATCCGCTGCGGCGCTCGTGCTCCGCCGTCAGCAGCGCTTGCTCGATCTCGGCCAGGCGCACGGCCGCGGCGCCGCGCTCGTCCAGGGCCTGCCGCCGCTCCGCGTCGAGTACGGCCGCCTTCCGCTCCTGCCGGGCCCCCTCGTCGCTCGCTGCGTTCAGATCGTGGCGGATCGCCACGAGATCCTTCTCCGCGCCGTGGATGCGCTCCTCCAGGCCACGGGCGAGTGTTGTGGCCTGCTCGGCGGTTCGGCGCTCGATCGCCTCGCCCGCGCGTGCCTGGTTGACCAGCGCCTCGATCTCCTGGAGCCGGCCCTCGGCCTCGCGGATCTCGCGGCGCGGCGAGAGCAGGCCCTTCACGGCGCGCCCGCCGTCGAGCATGGGGCCGCGGATCGTCTCGCCCTGGAAGGTGACGCAGGCGAACCCGGGATGGCGCGCCTGCACGTCGAGGGCGTGCTCGAGTGTCTCGAACACGAGCCCGTTGGGCAGCGACGCCTTGATCGTGTCCGCGTGGACACCGGTCACGCGGTACAGGTCCGAGAGGAGCGCCTTGACCCCGGGCTCGGCTCGCTGCACGTCGCGCAGGCTGCCGGAGTCGAAGGCGCCGCTCGCGCTGGCGAGGGGCAGGAACGTGGCGCGCCCGGCCTCGCTGCGCCGCAGGTGCTCGACGCCCCGCAGGGTGGTCGCCAGGTCGGGAACCAGCACGGCCTGGAGCCGGTCGCCGAGGAACGCCTCCACCGCACGTTCGTGGTTCTTGTCGGTCTCGACGCAGTCGGCGACGACGCCCATCACCTCGAGGCCCTCGGGCCGCGCCAACAGGGCGCGCACGCCCTCGCCGAAGGCCGCGTGGGTGGCGACCATCTCGCGCAGCGAGAGAAGCCGGCCCTGGAGCGAGTCGCGTTCGCTCTGCAGGGCCTGGGCCTGCCGCTCCAGGGCGCAAGCGCGTGCCTGCGCCTCCTCGGCACCCCGGCTGGCCGCGCTGCGCTCCAGGACCAAGGCCGCCACCAGGGCCTCACACTCCGCCCGGCGCGCCTCGGCGGCCGCCTGCTCCGAAGCGAGCCTCTTTCGCTCGCGCTCCAATTCCTCGGACTCGGCCGCCAGCTTCAACAGGTCCGTCGTGGAGCGCTCGGCGCTGCCCGTGACCGATTCCCGCGCGTTGCTGAAGGCGGCGATGCGGCTCATGGCGGCGATCTGCGCCTCGCGACACTGCTCCTGCTCCTGCTCCACCTGGAGCTGGCGCCGGGCCGACTCGACCTGGGCCGCCTCGGCCGCCGCGAACTCCCGCTCCGCCGCCACAACGGCCGCGACCAGCCGCGACTCCTCCTGCCGGGCCGCGCGGAGCGCCGCCTCGAGCGGCTCCACACGAAACCGCAGCTCCGCGGCTTCCTGCTCGGCCTGGGCGCCCCGCGTCGCCGCGTCCTGGATCTGCTCGTTGCAGTAGCCGCTGCGGCCCTGATGGCGGTCCACGCTGAGGGTCAACTCGCCGAGCCGCGCGCGGCTGGCCTCCAGGCGCGCCTCCTCGTCGTAGAGGGCGCCGCGCCGCGCCTGCACCCGGGCCTCCTCCGTTTCGAGAGCGAGGCTCGCGGCCTGCTCGCGGGTGGCCTCGGACTGGAAACGGGTGTTGAGGCCGCGCAGCAGCTCGTCCAGTTCGAGGAACCGACGGCCGAAGAGCACGCGTTCGATGCCCTGCATCTCCTCGCGTAGGGTGCGGTAGCGGCGCGCCTTGCCGGCCTGGCGTTTCAGGCTGTCGAGTTGCTTCTCGACCTCGTGGACGATGTCGTTCACCCGCAGCAGGTTGGCCTGGGCGGCCTCGAGCTTGAGCTGGGTCTGGCGTCGGCGAGCTTTGTACTTCGTGATGCCGGCGGCCTCCTCGATCAGGGCGCGCCGGTCGGCCGGCTTGCTCGACAGGATCTGGCCGATCTTGCCCTGCTCGATGATCGAATACGCCTTCGAGCCGAGGCCCGTGTCCATGAACAACTCATGGACGTCGCGCAGGCGGCAGACCTCGCCGTTCATCAGGTACTCGCTGGTGCCGTCGCGGTACAAGCGCCGCGTCACCACGCATTCGGGGTTGCCGTCCGGGCTGTTGCCGTTGAGACCCGAGACGCGCAGGTTCACCTCGGCCATGCCCACCGGCTGCCGCGCCGCGCTGCCCGCGAAGATCACGTCATCCATCGAGGCGCCACGCAGGCTTTTTGCGCTCTGCTCGCCCAGCACCCACGAGATCGCGTCCGAGATGTTGCTCTTCCCGCAGCCGTTCGGCCCGACGATCCCGGTGACGCCGCTCTTGAAGTCGAGCTCCTGGCGGTCACAAAAGGACTTGAAGCCCACGATCTCGACCTTCTCCAGGCGCATCCAGACCCCTAGGTATTGTTGCTCGACCGGAATCTAGCACAAGGGGATGGGGAGCGTCCACGTAAAAGCTAGGTGCTTGATCCATAAGGACTTCGATGGGTAGGATACGGGCCACAGGAACCCCGCCTTGTTAGCCCGCTGCGCCCAGTGTGGCGTTCGCTTCGTCGTGCCCGACGATCGAGCAGCGAACCCCAACCTGAAAGTCCGCTGTCGGTGCGGCGTGGAGTTCGCGCTGCATGCGCCCCGGCCCACGCGTCCGGCGGCCGAGCTGGTCAGCCCCACGGCGACCGCGCCCCGGCCCGCCGACGGAGCAACGCTCATGCGCTCCGGAGCTTGGCGCCGCTGCGTCCAGCACCCCCAGGCGAAGTCGGAGAGCGTGTGCCCGGCCTGTGGCGTCGGGTTCTGCCGCGAGTGCGAGAAGCGCGTGCGCAACGTGCCGGTGTGCCCCCGTTGCGAGGGGTTGTGCGCCGATGCGGCGAAGATCGAGGAGGACAGCGCCCGCGAGAGGCAACGCGCGCGCACGATGCGGGACGACATCGGCTTCGTCTTCGCCTATCCGTTCACGGACCGCGCGGCCTACATCATGCTCGCGCTCTTCACGTGGATCTTCTCGTTTTTCCAGGCCTTCGCGATGGGCGTGATCCTCTCGAAGGGCGTGCTGGTCTGGTACGGCTTCACGGCCCTGACCAAGGTCTCCGTGGGCAAGTTCCGCGGCTTCATGCCGAACTTCGGGGACATCACCGACATCGTTCATCCCTTGCGTCTCAGCGCGGCTGCGATCCTGATCGCCTCCGGCCCGCTGCTGGCCCTGCCTTTCGTGGTGGGCCCTCCCGACCTGCCGGCGTTCCTCGAGGCGGCGCGTCGGCCGCCGGAGCTGGTCTACGCCCAGGAGGCCGAGCCGGCGCCCGTGGACGAGGACCTGGCCGCGATCGTGGACGAGGAGGCGGGCGCGCCCGCCGACGCGGCGGCCACAACTCCGCAGGAGGAGCCCTTCGAGGCCGCGGACTCCGGGACTCCGCTGTGGGTCGGCGGCCTCTATGTCTTGGCCTTCCTGTGGCAACTCTTCTACATGCCGATGGCCCTGATCGTCGCCGCGATCTCACGCGGTTTCTTCAAGACACTGAACCCGATCATCGGCGTGGAGGCGATCGCCAAGATGGGCGGCGCCTACTGGTTCGCCGCGCTGCTCTACAGTCTGCTCACGCTCGTGCAGGCCCTCCTGGAAGGAGTACTCTCCGCGATCCCGATCGCCGGCAGCCTCGTCGCCTCGTTCACCGCCGCATACGTCTCGCTCACGACCGGGTGCGCCCTGGGCCTGGCGGTCTTCAAGAGGGCCAGGGAGCTCGATCTCGACTGACGGAGGTTCCCATGCGTCTCGTTGTCTGCATCACCCTGGCGCTCGTGTTCCCGGCCGTGGCTCAGGAGAAGAAGGCCCCCGCGTCGCAGAAGAAGGCGGCGCCTGCGACGCCCGAGGAGCTGGTCAAGCAGGCCGACGAGAAAATTGCCGCCGGTGACCTCGACGGCGCCGCGGAGCTGCTGCGCCGCGCGGTCGAGCTGGCCGGCGCCTCCGGCGATCCCGCGTTGCGCCTCGGACGCCTGCTCGAATCCCGCTACGAGCTGGATGGAGCGATCGATGCGTACAAGGACGCCGCCTCGAAGCTGTCGGGCGCGCCCAAGGGCGAGGCCCTTGCACGGCTCGCCGTTGCACAGGAATTGCGCGGCCGCCCTGCGGCGGCGGCGAGCGCGGAGGCCGCGGCCGCGGCCGACCCGGAGGGCGCCTGGACGAAACTTGCGTTGGCTCGCGCACGCGCACGGGCGGGCCAGGCCGACGAGGCCCTGGCCCTGGCGGCGGACGCGGTCGCCAAGGGCGCCGGCCCGCCGGCCGTCTGCGCCCGGGCCTTCGCTCACGAAGTGAAGGGCGACCTGGCCGCGGCCGAGAAGGACTACCGTGAGGCACTCGCGGCGCCCGAGGCCAAGGTGGCCGCCGGCATCGGCCTGGCGCGGGTGTTGCGCAAGTCCGGTCGCGCGGCCGAAGCTGAGCCGATCCTCGCGAAAACCTTGGAGGCGGCGCCCGGCGCGGTGGACGCCTACAAGGAGTCGGCGCGGGTGAAAATCGCTCTGAACCGCCCCGACGAGGCCTTGGGCGACGCGGCCACGGCTGCGGCCCTGGCCGAGAACGATCCAGAGGCCCAGCGCCTCGCCAAGGAGGTCGCCGTGGCCAAGGCGCTTGGCTACCTCGCGGCCGGCCAGGCGGACCTCGCGATCCAGGACCTCACCCGGCTGCGCGACGAGAGCCCGGACTTCGCCGACGCCCGGGTGGGCCTCGCCAAGGCGTATGTGGCCAAACGCCAGGCGGACCCCGCGTTGGCAGAGCTGCAGAAGGCCGTGGAGGTCGATCCTGCCTCGGCCGAGGCCTGGTACCAGCTTGGTTACGTGACCCACGTGCTCAAGGGCAACGGCGCCGGTGCGGTTGCGCCCTTCGAGAAGGCCGTGGCTGCCGAGCCCGGGAACCTCGTGTACCGCACGGCGCTCGGCGCCGCCCTCAACGCCGCCGGCCAGTTCGACCGCGCGGTCGCTGAGCTGACGAAGGTATCCCTGACGCCCGGCTACGAGCGCGCCGAGGCCTGGATCTACCTGGGTCAGGCGCAGATCGGGGCCAAACGCTACAAGGACGCGGTCGCGCCGCTCGACAAGGCGACGCAGCTGGCTCCCCAGAGCGACCAGGCATGGGCCCTGCTCGGCTGGGCCTACTTCGGCATGAAGGACGCCGACAACTTCAAGAAGGCGGCCGGCAAGGCGAAGGCCTTGGGCTACACGGAGCCGACGCTGCTTCAGTACCTGCAGCGCATCGAGGCAGGCGAGCCGATCAAGTGAGCTGACGCCTCTCGGCGTCTCGACCTTCCCGGCGGGTCGTGTTGGGCGGAACCCCGCCACCTCTGATTGCGTAATGATATGATAGTGATAGCACAGGTCGGAGGAGAAGCATGATCCGCGAAGAAGAGACGGACCAGGTCCCGGGCATCCTCGCCCTGCTGGGCCTGCTGTTTTTCCTGGTCTTCACGGGCTGGCTGGCGGTGACCGCGTTCCGCAGCGCGGACGTCGGCGGCGGCATCGTGTGGAGCCTGGCCTTCTCCCTGGTGGCCTTCTGCCTGGGAGGCCTGTTCGTGGTGAACCCGAACGAGGCGAAGGTGCTGCAACTGTTCGGCGCCTACCGGGGCACGGTCAAGATGTCGGGCCTGCGCTGGGCCAACCCCTTCTATTCGAAGCGCGCCATCTCGGTGCGGATCCGCAACTTCGAGAGCGCGCGGCTCAAGGTCAACGACGCCGATGGCAACCCGATCGAGATCGCGGCGGTGGTGGTGTGGCGGGTCGTGGACACCGCCGAGGCGTGTTTCGAGGTGGACGACTACGAGAACTACGTCAAGGTGCAGAGCGAGGCCGCGGTGCGGACCCTGGCGACCCGCTACTCCTACGACGCGCACGAGGAGCACCAGACCTCGCTGCGGGGCAGCACGGCGGCGGTGGCGGCGGACCTCAAGACCGAGATCCAGGAGCGCCTGGCCAAGGCCGGCGTTCAGGTGATGGAGGCGCGCCTCAGCCACCTGGCCTATGCGCCCGAGATTGCCGCGGCGATGCTGCAGCGCCAGCAGGCGGGCGCCATCGTGGCCGCGCGCCAGCGCATCGTGGACGGCGCGGTGGGCATGGTGGAGATGGCCCTGGCACGGCTGTCCAGCCAGAAGATCGTGGAATTGGACGAGGAGCGCAAGGCGGCCATGGTGAGCAACCTGCTGGTCGTCCTGTGCGGCGAGCGGAGTCCCCAGCCCGTCGTGAACACCGGCACGATCTACCCGTAGGCGGGTGTGGCCGACCGTAAACCCTTTCTGTTGCGCATCGACCCGGCCGTCCTGGAGGCGCTCCAGCGCTGGGCGAACGACGACCTGCGTAGTCTGAACGGGCAAATCGAGTTCCTGCTGCGACGGGCCCTCGGGGCGGCCGGCCGCGCGACGCGGGAGCGCCCGAAGAAATGAACGCGCCTTCGTGGGTGGGTTCCGCCTTGCGGGTCAGCCCAGCTTCAGCCGCTGGATCGGCAAGCCGCGGCCTTCGAGGGTCGCGACGGCGTAAGGCACGAGCCGCCTCCGCCAGGGCGGCGGCAGGGCGGCGGCCGCCGCGGGCGTGAGCAGGGCCTCGTTGCGGCGGGCGCGGTCCTCGCCGAGTTTGGAGGCCAGGTTCACCTCGAGGCCGAAGACGTCCTCCTCGATCTCCAGCAGGTCGCCGTAGCCGACGCCGTAACTGAAGGCCAGGCGCTCGGCGGGAGTCCGGCGCCGGTTCGACCGGCGCAAGGCCAACTCGATCGCGACCACGCCCGCGCAGGCGGCGGCCGCGTCCGGGAAGGTCAACAGCAGGCTGTCGGCCTCGACCTTGAGCAACCGCCCACGGCTGCGTCGGATCGCCGGCGTGAGGGCGCGCAACACCCGGTCGAACAACATCAGGAAGTGCAGGATGCCGTGTCGAGCGACCAGCAGCGTGAAGTCGTCGGTGTCCGTGAACACGACGGCCCGTTTTCGGAACAACTTCGGAAAGCTGCGGCAGTCCAGCTCAGGCCTACGGGCGGGTCGCGCCAGGGCCCGTCTCTTCAGGAACGCCGAGAGACGGCGCGTCCTCGCCCCGCGGCGACGGAAGTAGGCCACGTTACCGGAACTCCACGCTCACCACGCGTTGCCCCGGTTGGGCGCTGCATTCCACCAGGGGCGAGAAGCTCACCAGGCACAGCTGACGCTTGGTGCCCGTGAGGGTCTCGCCCACGAGGTCCAGGACGCGGCCCTGGAAGAACACCTTCTTCAGGTCGCCGGCCAGGACCTGTTTGTGGGGCGGCTCGGGCTTCAGCGAGGTCTTCCGGCCCGCCTCGGTCAGGCTGAGGCCCGTGACGACGGCTCCGGGAACCCTCTGTCCCTGGTCGTCGGTTTTTTCGAACAGCCGGTACGTGATCTCGAGCCGGGCGCCCGCGACCGACAGCAGCTTCTTGTCGACGATCAGCTCGCGGCCCTCGCGGCGCTTCACCTCGGCGAAGGCGGGCGAGGAGCTCTCGGGCCAGGTCTGGTACTCGTAGACCAGCTTCCACGCGGCCAGCGGCAGTTCCGAGCCGTCCGCCAGGCGAGCGACCGCGACGCTGGAGGCCTCCTGGGCCAGGCCCGGCAGCGAGCAGGCGAGGAGGCAGAGGGCGGCGTGACGCATCAGTAGAGGCTCGACTTCCTCGACCGGCCCGTATAGTCGACGTAGACGCTCTTCACCTCGGTGAAGAACTCGAGGGCGGTGTGGCCCTGTTCGCGTGGGCCCACGCCGGTGGCCTTGGTGCCTCCGAAGGGGAGCTGCGCTTCGCCCCCCGGGGTGCCGCTGTTGATGTGGACGATGCCGGCCTCGATGCGGTCCGCGAAGCGGAACACTGCCCCGGCGTCCCGGGTGAAGACCGAGGCCGCCAGGCCGTAACGTGTGGCGTTGGCGGCCTCGAGGGCGGCCTCGAAGCCCCTGACCCGGATCACCGAGACCACCGGTCCGAAGATCTCGTCCTGGGCGATCCGCATGCTGGTGGTGACGCGGTCGAAGACCGTGGGCTCCACGAAGTAGCCGTGGTCGAGGCCGTCGCTGGTCAGGCGCCGGCCCCCGCGGACGAGGCGCGCCCCCTCGCCCTGGCCGATCTCGATGTACTTCAGGTCGGTCTTGAGCTGAGCCTCGTCCACCGCCGGCCCCATGTCGGCGCCCTCCAGGCCGTTGCCGACGCGGAGCTCCGCGGCCCGGGCCGCCAGCCTTTCGACGAAGGTGTCGGCCACGCCTTCGTCCACGATCACCCGCGAGGTCGCCGTGCAGCGCTGGCCCGTGGAGCCGAAGGCGCCCTGGGCCGTCGACTCCACGGCGAGCTCCAGATCGGCGTCCTCCAGAACCACCACCGGGTTCTTGCCGCCCATCTCGCACTGGACTCGGATCATCCGGCGCGCGCCGCGCGCGTAGATGTCGGCGCCCACCTCGTTGCTGCCGGTGAAGGACACGGCGCGCACCGCGTCGTGGTCCAGCACGGCGTTGCCCACGGTCCCACCCGACCCGAGCACCAGGTTGAGCACGCCTTTGGGCAGGCCCGCGCGCTCGAAGATCGAGACCAGATGGGACGCGGTGGCCGGCGTCAACGTGGCCGGCTTGAACACCACCGTGTTTCCCGTGACCAGCGCCGGCGCGATCTTCCAGACCGGGATCGCGACCGGAAAATTCCAGGGGGTGATGCACGCCACGACCCCCAGGGAGTGCCGGACGGTGTAGCAGAAGTTGTGGGGCAACTCGGAGGGCACGGTGTGGCCGCCCATCCGCCGGCCTTCGGCGGCGATGTACTCGAGGATGTTGATGCTGCGCTGCACCTCGCCCAGGGCTTCCCTGAGAGTCTTGCCCTCCTCGCGGGTCAGCAGGCGCGCCAGGTCCTCCTTCTCCGTGTCGAGGATCGCGAGGGCGCGAAACAGCGTGGCGCCTCGAACCGGGGCCGGCGTGTCGCGCCAGCCCGGCCACGCCTTCGCGGCCGCGTCGACCGCGGCCCGGGCCTCGTCGGCCCCGGACAGGGGCACCTGACCGAGCACCTCATGGGTCTCGGCGGGGTTCAGGTTGGGCACCGTCCGAGCCGCAGCGGACTCGCGCCACTCGCCGCCGATGAAGTTGCGGTAGCGGTTCACGGGCCTCATTATGTGGGGCCCACCCGCATGGCTCAAGTTCCCGAGGAACGCGGCTTGGTCCGCGCCATCGGCCGCTACGACCTCACGGCCGCGGTGATCAACGGCGTGATCGGCAGCTCGGTGTTCGGGATGCCGGCCCGGCTCTCGGAGCTGCTCGGCACGGCCAGCCCCTGGGGCTACGTGCTCGCGGGGTTGTTCACGCTCCTGATCGTGGCGTGTTTCGCCGAAGTCGCCAGCCGCTTCCAGGAAGCCGGCGGACCCTACCTCTACACCCGTGAGAGTTACGGCCCCCTGGTGGGATTCGAAGTCGGCTGGCTGACCTACTGGGTGAGGGTGACCGCCGTCGCGGCCAATCTCAACATCTTCGCCGAGTACCTGGGTCGCCTGGTCCCGGCGGCCGGGGCGGGAGCGGGTCGGCTGCTGACGATGGCGCTGGTGCTGGGTGTGATCGTCGCGATCAACGTCGTGGGCGTGCGCACCGCGACCTGGGCGGTCAACCTCTTCACGCTGGCCAAGCTGCTGCCCCTCGGCCTGCTGATCCTGCTGGGGCTGCCCCGGGTCGAGGCCGCGACGCTGGCCTCCCAGGCCGTGGCTGACCCGCGTTGGCTGGAGGCGATCGTGTTGCTGGTCTTCGCCTATGGGGGTTTCGACGCGCCGCTGATCCCCGCCGGGGAGGCCAAGAGTCCACAGCGGGACACGGCCTTTGCGCTGCTCGTTGCCCTGGGCGTGATCGCCACCGTGTACGCGCTGGTCCAGCTGGCGGTCGCAGGCCTGGTGCCGAGCGTGGCGGGGACCAAGGCCCCCGTGGCCGCCGCCTTCGGCCAGCTGCTCGGGGAGACGGGGGTGACGATCGCGGCCATCGCCGCCATGACCTCGGTCTGGGGCTACGCGACCGGCAACGTCCTGCAGTCGCCGCGCCTGTTGTTCGCCATGTCCGCTCGCGGCGAGTTGCCGCCGTTCTTCGCGCGTATCCATCCGCGTTTCCGAACCCCGCACCTGGCGATCCTGGCCTTCGCAGGCTGTGTGATCGGGGCGGCCGCCTGGGGGAGCTTCGAGTGGAATGCCACGTTGTCGGCCGTCGTGCGCCTGGTCACCTACACTCTCACCTGCGCGGCGGTGCTCGTGTTGCGACACAAGCGTGCCGGGGAGTTGCCCGGCTTCCAGCTGCCGGGCGCCTGGCTCCTGGCGCCCGTCGGCGCGCTGTTGTGCGCTGGCCTGATCGTGACCCGGCCGCTCACCCAGGCCTGGGTGCTGGTGGCGCTGATCGGGGCGGGGGCCCTCTTGTGGGTCCCCATGCGCTCGCGGACAATGTGGCGGTGACTCCGATCCCCACCTTCAGGGAGGTCGAGGATCAGGCCGGCGAGATCCTCCGATCCCAGGGCGCGCTGGCCGCGGTGCTGGTGGACCTGGAGCCCCTGGCGCGCATCGAGCGCAGCTTCGGCGGCGCCACGTACAAGGGTCTCCGCGAGCAGGTCGACCCCCTGATGTGGGAGATGAAGGACAGGGTCAGGGACGGCGACATCCTGACCCGCGACGAGCGCGAGGGTGACCGCTTCCTGCTCCTGCTCGGGCCGAAACGTGGCGAGGGGCCGTTCCTGATCGCCGACCTGCGCCGACTGACCGAGCGGGTCGAGGAGTACTTGACTCCGCGGGTCGTGCGTCTCACCTTGCCCTACCTGCGCGAGCGGCCCGGGCTCAACGTGGGCTACGGCTTCGTGCTCTACTCGCCCCTGGAGAGCCCGGAGCGCCAGATCCTGCGCTTGATCGAGGACGCGCTCCAGTGCGGCGACCTGCGCGTGCGGGAGCGGGAGCGGGAGCGCCGAGAGGCCCTGGTCGAGATCATCCACAACCGCAGCGTGTGGACGGCCTTCCAGCCCATCGTGGAGCTCGAGTCGCGCCAGATCGTGGGCCACGAGGGGCTCTCCCGCGGCCCGCGGGGCACCGACCTCGAGCCGCCCGTCGCGTTGTTCGGCCTGGCCGGGCGCTGCGGGGTGGTGGAGGAACTGGAGCGCGCGTGCCGGCTGCAGGCGTTTCGCGACTGGGCGGCTTTTGGTGGCACGGGCCGGCTCTTCATCAACACGGTGCCCGCCACGGTCCGGGATCCAAGCTTCCTGGGCCGCGGTGTCCTCGACTACCTGGGCGCCGGGCAATCCCCGCGTTTCGTGACCCTGGAGATCACGGAAGGCCAGGTGATCGAGAACCTGAACCTGTATCGCGAGGCGATGCATCCCTTCATCGAGCTCGGGTTCAGCTTCGCCATCGACGACGTGGGCGCGGGTTACTCGGGCCTGGAGACGATCGCCAGCCTGGGGGCGAGTTACCTCAAGGTCGACATGGGCCTGGTGCGCGACGTTCACCAGAAGCGGGTGAACCAGCAGGTCGTCAAGGCGATCCTGGACATGGCCACCGGCACGGGCGCCACCGTGATCGCCGAGGGCATCCAGACACCGGACGAGTCGAGTTGCCTCGCGGATCTGGGCGTCCGTTATGGCCAGGGTTACTACTTCGCGCGCCCCATCGATCCCTACGCACCGCGCACCAAGGTGGTCACCAAAACCGGCCCCGCCTGAGATGGGCTCCTGGCCCATCGGCTTCGACGACGTGCTCGCCGCACGCGAGCGCCTGCGCTCGCATCTCGAGCCGACACCGCTGCGCTCCTATCCCGCCCTCGACGCCGCGGTGGGCCACGGCATCCGGCTCTGGGTCAAGCACGAGAACCACAACCCGACCAACGCCTTCAAGGCCCGGAATGGCCTGGCGGCGCTGACCTTGCTGGACGCCGAGGCGCGTCGCCGCGGCGTCGCGGCCGCGTCCACCGGCAACCACGGCCAAGGCGTTGCCTGGGCCGGAGGCCTGCTGGGGGCGCCGGTCACGATCTGCGTCCCGGCCGGCAACAACCCCGAGAAAAACGCAGCCATGCGGGCCCTGGGAGCGACCGTCGTGGAGCAGGGGCGCGACTACGACGAGGCGGTGGAGGTCTGCGCCCGCCTGGCCCGCGAGCGCGGCCTCACCATCGTCCACTCGACGAACGACCGCGGCGTCATCGCCGGTGCGTCGACGCTCAGTCTCGAGCTGCTGGAGCAGCGTCCACAGATCCAGGCGCTCGTGATGGCGATCGGCGGGGGCTCGCAGGCCGTGGGCGCCATGGTCGCGGCCCGCGGCCTGGGTCGTGAGCTGGCCGTTTACGGCGTCCAGTCCGAAGGCGCGCCGGCGATCTACGAGTCCTGGACGCAAGGCCGTGTCGTGGTCAAGGACGACGTCCGCACCTTCGCCGAGGGCATCGCGACCCGCACCGCCTACGAGCTGACTTTCGGAGCGCTGCGTGAGGGCCTTGCAGGTTTTGTCGCGGTCAGCGAGGGCGAATTGGCCGAGGCCCTGCGCCTGCTGCTGCGCATCACCCACAATCTCGTCGAAGGCGCGGGCGCCGCGGGCCTGGCCGGCCTGCTGCGCCTGCGCCAGCAGCTCGAAGGGCGCGAGGTCGGGATCGTCATCTCGGGCGGCAACATCGACGCCGCCACGCTCAGGCGCGTCATCGACAAGACGATCTGAGGTGGTCCGCCGTGAGCGGACCTCAGGAGTGCGCCGCCGGCCCCCTACCAGGTCAGCGACGGGTCGCGGTGTACGGGCTTGCCGTCGACCAGGGTCAACAGGACCCGCTGCTTGGCGATCTCGTGGGCCGGCACGTCGAAGAGGTTGCGCTCGATCACGACCAGATCGGCGGCCTTGCCGACCTCGATCGAGCCGGTCTCGCGCTCCAGCCCGTTGGCGTGGGCGGACCCGACCGTGTAGGCGGCGAGCGCCGTCGGCAGGTCGATCGCCTCTTCGGGGACCAGGGGCGGGCGCCGGGGCTCCTCCAGCCCCTGGCGGGTCACCGCCACCTGGATCGCGTCGAGCGGCTTCAGCGACGAGACCGACCAATCGCTGCCCAGGGCCAGCGGCCCGCCGGCTCGCACCACGCTCCCGATCGGGTACAGCCAGCGGTTGCGGGCGGGGCCGAGCTTGGGCCAGGTCAGGTCCACGATGTAGTCGTCCGGATAGGCCCAGAGCGCCTGGAAGTTGGCGATCACTCCCAGCGTGCGGAAACGCGATATGTCGGCGGGATCGATCAGCTCCAGGTGCGCGATCTGGTGGCGCTGGCCGCGGGCGCTGGTCTTGGCCAACGCTCGCTCGAAAGCGTCGAGACTGATGCGGACGGCGCGGTCGCCGATGGCGTGGATGTGGACGTTGAAGTCGCTCTCCGCGAGGCGTACCACGATCGCGTCGAGGGCCTCCGGGCTCCAGTTGGGCTCGCCCCGGCTGGCCGGGTCGTCGAGATACGGCTCGAGCAGTGCGGCCGTGCGCGCCTCGATCACGCCGTCGGCGAAGATCTTGGCCGCGATCGGCCGCACCCGCGTGCTCTTCACTTCCCCGCGTACAGCCACCAGCTCATCAACTTGCTCAGGGCCCCGCAGCGGATCGGTCCCGAGCGCCACCGTAACCCTCGCGGTCAGGACGCCGGCTTTCTCGGCGTCGAGATAGGCGGCCAGGGTGTTGCGGGCGCCGCCCCCTTCGGCTCCGCTGCCGGCGCTGGCCTCCTGAACCGCGGTCACGCCCGCCTCGGCGAACAGCTTGAGGGCTCGCTTGAGGCCCTCGAGCCGCGCTTCCGGCGTGGTTTTCGGCTGCAGCCGCGAGACCAGGTCCGATGCGTCCTCGCGCAGCGTGCCCGTGGGGTTGCCGGCCGCGTCGCGCTCGATGCGGCCGTTTTTCGGGTCTGGAGTGCGGGCGTCGACGCCGGCCAGCTGGAGCGCTTTCGAGTTGACCCACGAGGAATGACCGTCCGCCGCGTAGAGCTGGGCGGGCTTGTCCCTGACGATCGCATCCAGGTCTTCCTTCTTCGGGTTGCCGCCCGGGAAAATCGGCAGGCCCCAGCCGCCCCCCGTGATCCAGGTCTTGTCCTTCATCACGCTGGCGCAGTGACGGACCTGGTCGAGCACGGCTCGCGCCGTGGGCAGGTCGTTCAGGTTGCACTGCAGGAGCTCCACGCCGCCGCTCACGGGATGCACGTGGGCGTCCTGGAAGCCGGGCAGCAGCATGCGGCCGTCGAGCCTCAGCTGACGTGTGCCTGCGCCGACGAAGGCCCTGGCGCCGGCGCTCGTGCCGACGAATACGATGCGACCCCCCCGCACGGCGACGGCCTGCGCCCACGAACGCGGCGCGTCCAGTGTGTAGACGGCAGCGCCGTCCAGGACGAGGTCGGCGGGCGTTTCCGCCGCCCCCACGCAGGGACCCGGCGCCACGGAAACGACGAGGACCGCCGCTGCGGCAGAAACGCGAAGAATCAAGGGGCCTCCTTCGGCGGCAGTCTACTGGAGATAACCCAGCGCGCGCATCTGCTCCTGAAGCTCCGCACGAACCTCGGGCGCCCGAGCCGGGAGGATGGCAAAGGCCCAGGCCTTTCCGGGCAGCGGGTCCGGGCTGGACGGCGATGCGATCTGGAGTTCGCTCGGCACCAGGGTCGCCGGCAGGCTCCGCGCCGGGCGGGTGTCTTCCCCCAGTCGGAGATCCGCCGGGCGCAAGCCGCCGCCGAAGTCCACGCTCACGGGAGAGCCGGGCGGATCGGTCCGGATCACGAGGTGGCGCGTGAGACCCGCGGGGACGAACGCGAGCCGCGCCTGGCGGCCGTTCGGGGCGAACTCCAGCGTGTCGCCGGCGCGCACCGTGACGCGCAAGACGTCCGCCAGCCGCGCGGCGCTTCGGATGACCAGATGGAGCGTCCGCCCGGGCGGCGGGTCGGCCAACACCAGGTGAAGGCCTGCCTGGCCGGACATCAGAAATGGCTTCAGGAGCGCGGCCCGCAGGGCGGCCTCGGCCGGCGCCTGGGCAGACACGTCGCTCCGTTCGCCCGGATCGTCCTCGAGGTCAAACAACATCTGGCGCGGATCGGGCAGGATCTCGTGGATCAGCTTGAAGCGGCCGAAGCGGACGGCGTAGATCACGGGGCCTCCGGCGACCTGCTCGGCGAACAGCGGCCGCTCGGGGAGCCGCCCGCCCTCGATGGCGCCGCGCAGTGACACGCCGTCGAGGTGCTCGACCGGCGCCGCGCCGTCGAGGTCGAGGAGCGTCGGCAGGAGGTCGACGTGCCCCACCGGATACGGGATGCGGCGTGCCTGTTGCGACCCGGCCCGCTTCAGGAGCAGCGGAACGTGGAGCAGCTCGTCGAAGAGTGAGCGTCCGTGTCGCGACGAGCCGTGTTCCCCGAAGGCCTCGCCGTGGTCCGACGTGATCAGGATGTTGGTGCGGGCCTCGAGCCCGAGCTCCCCGAGGCCCGCCAGCAGCCGGCCGATTTCGCGATCGGTGTAGGCGAGCTCCGAATCGTAGAGATCGCTGTCGCGCTCCAGGCCCACGCTGGTCGGCCGAACCGCGGCCTCGAAGCCCGGGCGGGCGAGGTAGGGGTAGTGCAGATCGATCGAATGCGCGTACAGGAAGAAGCGCCGATCCCGGTGCCGGTCGAGCCACTGGAGCGCCGCGTCGGTCACCTGGGCGGCGTCCGCGGGTGTGCTGTTGACGGCTCGGCCCTTCCATTCCCGGGCCAGCTCGATGTAGTCGTCGAAGCCTCGGGAGAACCCGAAAGCGCGCCCGTCCAGCACGGGGTTCGCGACCACCGCGCCGGTGGCGAAGCCGCTGCGGCGCAGGGCTTCGGCGAGTGTGATCCGCCCAGCGCGCAGGTCATGGTCGGTGCCGCGGGCGCCGTGCCGGACCGGGTTAAGGCCCGTGAGCAGGCAGCCAACCGAGGGCTTCGTCCACCCGGCGCAGGCGTAGGCGCGCTCGAAGACGGCGCCCTCGCGGGCCAGGGCGTCGATGGAGGGCGTGAGCCGACGACGGTCGCCCATCACCCCGAGCCGGTCGGCCCGCAGGCAGTCCACGACGTACACGAGCAGGTTGTCGCGCGCGGGGCGTGGGGCGAGGAGCTTCGGCTCGCCGAGGACGACCCGTTCGAGCGGGCCCTCCACCCGGATCCGCAGCTCCGCGTCGCGCCCCGCCAGTCGCGTGAGGTCGACCCGCCTCTCGCTCCACGGCGCCACGGTCTGGGAGTGCTCCTGGTGGAGCAACGCGCCGTCCGCCTCGACCCGTAGGACCAGCGACGCGCCCACGGGCCGTGCCGCCAGGCCGAAGACCAACCACGCTCCGTCCGGAACCCGGGCGCGGAACCGCGCCGTGGCCGGCGGCTGCAGGTTCAAGCTGCGGCGATCGTCGCCGTGGATCGCTTGCGGTTCGACGCTGCCGGATCCCGGAACCAATCCGGTCTCGAGCAGATGGACCTCGCTGCCCAGGACCTGGGGCCGGCGTGCAGAACCGGCCAGCAGCATGAGCAGCGCGCCGCCGGCCACGGCCGGCTGCAACCGCGGAGAAGCGATCGTCCTATCCTCGGGCCGCCGGCGGTCCGGGGACGATTCCGTGTTCCCGCTTCAGGCGTTCCAGGGCGGCGATGCGTACCGGCCGGCGAACGTCCTGGTCTTCTGGGCGGTAACCCGGGCCGTACTCCACCAGCTCGGATCGCGCCATCAGTCGCTCGCGGTCGATGATCAGCTCCTCCCGCGAGGTCCCCACGAGGTCGTTCTCGCGGCTCATGAAGATCGCCTCCTCGGGGCAGGCGTCCACGCAGAAACCGCAGTAGACGCAGCGCAGCAGGTCGATCTCGAAGCGGGTCGGGTATTTCTCGATCGACTTCTCGGGTCGCTCGCCGGCCTCGATGTAGATGCACTCCGCCGGGCAGGCGGTGGCGCACATGTAACACGCCACGCACTTGGGCGTGCCGTCCTCGCGGGCGGTCAGGATGTGGATGCCCCGATAACGTCCCGAGGTGACCCGCCTCTGCTCCGGAAACTGGATCGTGGCGGCGGCGCCGCGGAACAGGGTGCGGAGCAGGTTCGAGAGCGTGATCCGCATCCCGACCAGGATCGGGTAGAGACCGGGACGGGTGTGTCGGTCGACGGTGACGACGCGGTGGTTGGCCATCGGCAGCCTAGGCGCGGGCCTCCGCGGCCGCCAAGCCCTCGAGGGGCAGGGCACGCCCCGTCGCCCCGAGCGCCCGGTAGTCGAGGCCCGCGTAGGCGGGCAGCGAGGAGCACAGGCGCGCGAACACGTCGCGAGCCGAGCTGGCCTCCAGCGTGCCGCCGCAACGCTGGGAGAGCCCGAGGGCCAGCTCCCAGCGCGGGCGCGCATCACCGGGAGGCGGGAACGCGGCGCGCAGCCGCTGCACGCGCCGTCTGTAGTTGGTGAAGGTGCCGTCCAGCTCGGCCCAGATCGCCGCGGGGAATACGACGTCGGCCCGGCCCAGCTCCGGCCCCTCGTGGCTCGCCATCACGGCCACGAAGGGCACCCTCGTGATGGCGTCGAGGTGGTCGGCATCTCGCAGCAGCTCGGGGCCCTGGAGCAGCAGGGCCTGGATCTCGCCCGAGGCGCAACGCTTCACGATGGCGCCGATGCCGTCCCTGGCGATGCCCAGGTCGAGGGCGCCCTGGGTGTTGGGGTTGCGGTCGGCCCGCTGCAACACGTGATCGAGGCGCTCGCGCAGGCGCAAGTGCGGGTCGCCGACGCGGAAGTCGAGCAGGCCGCCCACGACGTCGGCCAGGTTCTTGAAGGCGAACAGGTCTTCGTTGCCGGCCTGCGGGGTCGCGATGAAGGCCGCCCGCGAGCCCGCGGCCTTCAGGCGCGCGGCGGCCTCGTCCAGGGCCGCCCCGGTCGCCACGCCCTCCCAGGTCCCCTCGCGTTTCATCCGCGACCCCGTCACGCGCGTCGTGGCCCCGATCGACTTGTAGAGGGCGCGCCCCGGGTCACACATCCACGACTTGTTGACCTCCACGTTGCGCCGCGGGCGCAGGCGCTGGGCTTCGCCGTCGCGGTGGTCCACGTAGATGTTGCAGCCCGTGGAACAACCCGGGCACACCGACTCGGTCGCCTTCAGGAACCAGACCCTCATCTTGAAGCGGAAGTCATGGCTGAGCAGGGCGCCCACCGGGCACACGTCGGCGAGGTTGCCGGCGTACTCGTGCTCGATGGGGCGGTTCTCGAAGGTCGCGATCTGGGTCAGGTTGCCGCGGTTCACGAACTCGAAGCTGTTGGTGCCGGTGACCGTGCTCTCGAAGCGGAGGCAACGCGAGCACAAGACGCAGCGCTCGGCATCGAGCATGATCGGCCCCAGATCCACGACCTTGCGTTTCGTGACCTTCTCCTCGAGCTCCACCCTCGAGTCGTGGAGGCCGTGCTCCATGTATTGGTCCTGCAGGTAACACTCGCCGGCCTGGTCACACACCGGGCAGTCGATGGGGTGGTTGACGAGCAGGAACTCCAGCGTGGTGCGCTGGGCCTGCGCCGCCTTCTCGCTGTTCGTCCTCACCACCATACCGTCGGTCGCCTGGGTGTTGCAGGCGATCTGGAGCTTCGGCATCTTCTCGACTTCCACCAGGCACATGCGGCAGTTGCCATCCACGGGCAGGTCGGGGTGCCAGCAGAAGTGGGGGATGTGGATCCCGGCCTGGAGCGCCGCCTGGATCACCGTGGTCCCCTGCGGGACCTCGATCTCCTTGCCGTCGATGAAGCACTTGGGCATCTAGGCCACCCGCCAGCCTCGGACCGATGAACCACAGAGACACGGAGGCACAGAGGATGCACGGAGAACTCTGTGTCTCTGTGCCTCTGTGGTTCGACGTTCCCCGAGCGTCATCGGTCGAGCTCGCCGGCCACGACGTTGAGGCCGCCGATGATGGCCACCGCATCGGCGATCAGGCCGCCGCGGATCATCGCGGGGAAGGCCTGGTAGATGTTGAAGCAGGGCGGGCGGACCTTGACCCGCCACGGGCACTTCTGGCTGTCGCTCACGATGTAGTAACCCAGCTCGCCGTTGGCGGCCTCCGTGTAGCCGTAGATCTCGCCGGACGGGGGGAGGATGCCTTCGTAGACCAGCTTGAAGTGGTTCATCAATGCTTCGATGTTCGAGTAGACCTCGCTCTTGGCGGGCAGCGCGACCCTCTTGTCGTCTGTGATCACGGGCCCTCTGGGCAGCTTCGCCAGCGCCTGCTCGATGATGCGCACGCTCTGGTGGATCTCCTCGATCCGCACCAGGTAGCGGTCGTAGCAGTCGCCCACGCTGCCGACCGGCACGTCGAAGTCGTACTGGTCGTAACCCGAGTACGGGTGATCCTTGCGGATGTCGTAGGGAATGCCCGAGCCGCGCAGGCAAGGGCCAACCCAGCCGTAGGACAACGCGTCGTCGGCCGACAGGACGCCGATCTCGCGGAATCGGTTGGCGAAGATCGGGTTCCGCGTCAGCAGCTTTTCGGCCTGGCTGGTGACGTCCTTGACGCTCGTGATCGCCTTGCGGCAACGCGCCTCGAAGTCGTCGGGCACGTCCTGGGCCAGACCGCCGATGCGCACGTAGGAGACCGTCAGCCGCGCCCCGCAGCAGGCCTCCAGCAGCTCGTAGATCTCCTCGCGAGCGCGGAACACCACGAAAAAGGGCGTGATCGCGCCCAGGTCCACCACGTTGGTGGAGACCGCGACGAAGTGGTCCATGATGCGCGAGAACTCCGACAGGATCACGCGGATCGCCTCGGCCCGGGGTGGGGCGGACACACCCAGCAGCTTCTCCACCGCCAGGGCCCAGCCGTGGCCGTTCATGAAGGACGAGCAGTAGTTGAGTCGGTCCGTGTACGGGATGATCTGCCAGTAGGTCCGGGACTCCGCCATCTTCTCGAAGTTCCGGTGCATGTAGCCGATCTCGGCCTCCGCGTCCTGGATCGTCTCGCCGTCGAGCAACACCTGGATCCGGAAGGTGCCGTGCATCGCCGGGTGCGACGGACCGATGTTCACGATCAGGTGCTCCGAATCCGCGGGCACCCGCAGCAGCCACTCCTTGGGCCGCTTCAGGACGTGGCGCTTCGCCGTGGGATAGTCCTTGCGCATCGGATGGCCCACGAAGTCGTCGTGGGTCAGGATGCGGGTCAGGTTCGGGTGGCCCGTGAAGACGATGCCGTAGAGGTCCCAGGCCTCCCGTTCGAACCAGTTGGCGCCCTTGTAGACGCCGCACAGGCTGTCGACGGTCGGATCCTGCTCGGGCAAGGCGGCCTTCAGGCGGACGTGGTGCTGCTTCGAGACCGAGTAGGCGTGGAGCACGACCTCATAGCGCTCCTCGCGGCTGCCCTCGTCGAGGTAGTCGACGCCGCACAGGTCGAGGAACAGCTGGAAGTCCAGCTCGGGATGCTCGCGCAGCGTGCGCGCGGCCTCCACCCAGACCTGGCGGCTCACGCTGATCGCCAGGTCGCCCCGGAACTCCGTCACGGCCTTCACCCCCCCGCCGAGGCGCTGCTTGAGGATCCGGACCGTGGGGCTCGACGACTCGACCGGCGCGGCGTGGGGCTCGAGGACGCTAGCCATGATGCGAGTCGGTCTCCGGCTCCTCCTGAGGCAGGACACGCAGGGCCAACACGCCGCGCGGCGGGAGCCCGTTCTCGGCCCGGGCCGCGTCGTCCCGGGTCCAGGCCTGGCGCCGGGCGCGGCGATCGATGGCGCCCTCGCCCGGTGCACCCAGCTGGTCCTGGCCCTGCGGCAGCTTCGCCTGCTGCCCCTTCTGGATCTTCTCCTGGAGCCTGATGATCGCGGCCAGCAGGGCCTCGGGGGAGGGCGGGCAGCCCGGCACGTAGACGTCGACCGGCAGGATCTCGTCGATGCCCTGCATCACGTGGTAGGAGCGGTAGAAGCCGCCCGACGAGGCACACACGCCCATCGAGACCACCCACTTCGGCTCCGCCATCTGGTCGTAGATGGTCTTGAGCACGGGGGCGAGTTTGTCGGGGATGGTGCCCGCCACGAACATGAGGTCGGCCTGGCGCGGCGAGAAGCGCAGCACCTCGGAGCCGAAGCGGGCCACGTCGTAGTGGGCGCCGGTGAAGGCCATGAACTCGATGGCGCAACACGCGGTGCCGAAGGGCATCGGCCAGATCGAGGACTTGCGGCCCCACTTCACGACGGCGTCGAGCCGGGTGGTGATGATGTCCCCGCCGGCGTGGACGCCGGCCCAGGTCGGGTCGACGAATTTTCCGCGGAAGAGGTCGAGAAAACCCACTACCGAGGGATCATACCCCAAGGCCGCGGCACCGCAGGCGCCGTCAGCGCAGCTTGCGCCACAGGAACTCGTAGGCGAGGGCACTCATGTGTGCCAGCTGCTCGTTGTCGGCGGCGCCGCCGTGGCCCCCTTCGATGTTCTCGTGGTACAGCACCTGCTGGCCCAGCTCCGTGAGCCGCGCGGTCATCTTGCGGGCGTGACCGGGATGCACGCGATCGTCGCGCGTGGAGGTCGTGATCAGGACCGGGGGGTACCTCACTCCGGGTTCCAGGTTGTGGTAGGGCGAGAAGCCGCGGATGAACGCCCACTGCTTGGGGTCGTCGGGATCGCCGTACTCCTCCATCCAGCTCGCCCCGGCCAGCAGCGCGTGATAACGCCGCATGTCGAGCAGCGGCACCTTGCACACCACCGCGCCGAAGAGGTCCGGCCGCCGCGTCAGCATGTTGCCGACCAGCAGCCCGCCGTTGCTGCCGCCCAGGATGCCCAGGCGCGGAGGGCTCGTCACGCGGCGCACCACCAGGTCCTCCGCGACCGCGATGAAGTCCTCGTAGGCCCGCGGCCGGTTCGACTTGAGCGCCGCCCGGTGCCAGCGGGGCCCGAACTCCCCGCCGCCTCGGATGTTGGCCACCACGTACACGCCGCCCTTCTCGAGCCACGCTGCGCCGACGCCGCCGCTGTACACCGGCAACTCGGAGACCTCGAAGCCGCCGTAGCCGTACAGCAGCGTGGGGTGGCTGCCATCCAGGGCCAGGCCACTCCGCGCCACCTCGAAATACGGGACACGCGTGCCGTCCTTCGAGACCGCCTCGCGTTGGGTCACCGTGAGGGCCCTCGCGTCGAAAAACGCCGGGGTCGCCTTCAGGATCTCGGGGACGCCCCGGCCGACCGTGCCCAGCAGCAGCCGGGTGGGCGTCAGGTAGTCGGTGACCGTCAGCCAGTAGTCGTCCGAGTCCTCGTCGTCGACGGCCTGCGCCCCTATGGAGCCCAGCTCGGGTTGGCCGGGCAGCGGCTGCCGGGTCCAGGTCCCGTCCCGCCAGGTGACCACGTAGACGCGGTTCTTGACGTTGTCCAGCTCGTTCACCAGGATGTGGTTGCGCGTGGGGCTGAAGCCGGACAACGAACGGCGCTCGCCGGGCTCGAACAGCAGCTCGAAACGGCGTTCGCCCTTCAGGAAAGCCTCCAGGTCGGATACGAGCAGCGCCCCGCCCGGCCAGCTGCGGCCGCCCACGCTCCAGTCCTCGCGTAGCTCGAGCAGCAGCCACTCGCGGTGGACCGAGGCGTTGGCGGAATCGGGCTTGTCGATCCTCACCAGCGTCCCTTCGCGGCGCAGGAACAACTCGCTCGTGAAGAAGGTGATCCCGCGCCCGACGAGGTCGCGCTCGAAGCCACGCGTGTGGTCCCGGAACGCGTAGATCCAGACGTCCTCGGTTCGGCCTTCGTAGAGCGTCTCGGCCTGCGTAATGGGTGTGCCACGTCTCCAGGCCTTCGCGATCCGCGGGTAGCCCGAGCTGGTCAGCGAGCCCGGTCCGAAGTTGGTCCCCACGAACAACGTGTCGGCGTCTCTCCAGGACACGCTGGTCTTGGCCTCGGGGAGGAAGAAGCCGTCCTTCACGAAGGACTTGGACCTGAGGTCGAACTCGCGCACCACGCTGGCATCGGCGCCGCCCCGGGACACGGAGACGAGGCAACGCTCGTAGGCGGGGGGCAGGCAATCCGCCCTCTGCCAGACCCAGTTCTCCTTCTCGAGGGCCGCGAGGGCGTCGAGGTCGAGCACGGTCTCCCAGGCCGGCTGGGGCGTCCGGTAGCTTTCGAGATCGATCCGGCGCCACAGGCCTCGCGGGTTCTTGGCGTCCCTCCAGAAGTTGTAGTACCAGGGCCCGAGTTTGTCGACGTAGGGGATCCGGGCATCCGAGTCGAGGATCCCGAGCAGGCGCTTTCGGAGGGCGCGGAAGGCGTCGTTTTCCAGGGCCCGGGCGCTCTCGGCGTTGCGCGCCCGGACCCAGTCCAGGGCCCGTTCGCCGCCGATGTCCTCGAGCCAGAGGTAGGGGTCCTCAGGCGCGGGAGCGATCTCGCCGACGCCGGCCGAGCTGGTGGCGCTCACGATCAGGATCGTGGCCAGCAGCTGACGCCCGGGCGCCCCGCGCTCACGACGGCCCTGCACGCCGGCGGCGCTCCCAGTCGATTGCCGAGGCCACGATCTCGGCCAGCTCGGAGTGGAGCGGGCGCCAGCCGGTGTGCTGCATCAAGGCCGTGGGATCGGCGACCAGGGACGCCGGGTCCCCTGGCCGCCGCGGCAGGAAATCGATCCGGGGCTCCACGCCAAGGGCGTGGCCGACCGCGGCGATCACCTCCAGCACGCTGCGCCCGAGGCCCCCGCCGCAGTTGAGGTTGAGGCCGCTGGGCAGGCCTTCGGCCTCGAGCATCCGCACGTGGGCCTCGGCCAGGTCCGTGACGTGAACGTAGTCGCGCACGCAGGTGCCGTCGGGAGTCGCGTAGTCGCGGCCATAGACCGAGACGGCCCTGCCGTCCAGCAGCGCGGCGATCACGCGTGGGATCAGGTGCTCTTCGGGCAGGTGCTCCTCGCCCACGCCCCAGAGCGGGTGCGCGCCGGCGGCGTTGAAGTAGCGCAGCGCCACTGAACGCAGGCCCAGGCCCTCGGCCGCGGCGTGAAGCAGTCCCTCGAAGGCGAGCTTCGACGCGCCGTAGGGCGAGGTCGGGGCCAGAGCCGCGCCCTCGGGGATCGGGGACACCGCGGCGTTGCCGTAGACCGCGGCGGTGGACGAGAACAGGAAGGCCTTCACCGGCGCCCGGGCGCAGGCGACCAGCAGGCCCGAGGCGGCGACGGCGTTGTTTCCCCAGTAGAGCTCCGGCTGCGCGACGCTCTCCCCGACGCTGATGTAACCCGCGAGGTGGACCACGGCGTCGGGACGCCGGCGATCGAAGACGCCGAGCAGCCCGCGGACGTCCTCCAAGCCCACGCGCTCCAACGGGAAGCCCGTGAGCCGCCCGGGCCTCGAACGCCGCAGGTCGTCGAGCACTACGGGCTCGTGGCCCGCCTCGGCCAGGGCGTGCGTCACGTGGGCCCCGATGTATCCGGTGCCGCCCGTGACCAGCACCCTCACGAGCGCACCAGTGCGGCGTAGGCGGCGACACCCTCCTCCCACGGCGGCAGCAGCAGGCGCGGCTCCTGCAGCGTCACCAGGGGCGCGTAGCGTGGCCGCCGCGCCCGGCGCGGAAACTGGTCGCTGGTGGTGGGCTCCACCGACGCCCCCAGACCCAGCCGCCCGAACAGCTCCACGGCGAACCCGTGCCAGCTGGTGGCGCCGGCACCCGCCAGGTGGTAGGTGCCGAAGGCCGCCGTCGGCAGCAGGCGGGCGATCGCCGCCGCCAGGTGCGGCGCGAAGGTGGGCGAGCCCACCTGGTCGGTGACGACGCGCACGGGCCCCTGGGCTGCCCGGCTCCGGACGCTGGCGGCGAAGTTGCGCCCCACCGGCGCGTAGAGCCACGCCGTGCGCACCACGAAGTGGCGCGGGTTCAGCTCGCGCACCGCCGTTTCTCCCGCCAGCTTGCTCCAGCCGTAGACCGAGAGCGGATGCGGCGCGTCGAACTCGTGGTACGGCCGCGAGGCCTCGCCGTCGAACACGTAGTCGCTCGAGAGGTGGACGAGCGCCGCGCCGGCCTCGGCGGCGGCCAGGGCGAGGTTGCGCGGGCCGGTGGCATTGCCCCGGAAGGCGCTGTCGGGCTCGCTCTCGGCCCGGTCGACCAGGGTGTAGGCGGCGGCGTTCAGGATCGCGGCGGGCCGGTGTGCCGCCACCGCGGCCCGCACCGCCGCCAGCTCGACGATGTCGAGCTGCGGGCGCTCGAGGGCGACGACCTCGTGCTCCCCCAGCGCGGTGGCGAGCGCGCGTCCCAGTTGTCCCCCGGCGCCGGTGATCAGGATCCTCATGGCTGGAAACGCGGCAGGCGGTCCCGCAGCTGGCTCAGGCGCGGCGCCAGCCGGTCCTTCTCCGACAGGATCGGCTCCCGGATCGGCCACTCGATGCCCAGCTCGGGGTCGTTCCAGGCGACGCTGATCTCGTCCCCGGGCTCGTAGAAGTCGGTGCACTTGTATTCGACGTCGACCTCGTCCGAGAGCACGCAGAAGCCGTGGGCGAAGCCGGGCGGGATGTAGAGCTGGTGGAAATTGCTCCCCGAAAGCAGCGCGCCCGCCCAGCGGCCGAAGCTGGGCGAGCCGACGCGGATGTCCACCGCCACGTCGAACATCTCGCCGCGTACCGCGCGCACCAGCTTGCCCTGGGGCCGGGTCACCTGCGCATGCAGGCCGCGCAGGGTGCTGCGCTCGGAATGCGAGTGGTTGTCCTGGACGAAGCCGGCCGGGATGCCGTGCTCCGCGTACTTGTCCCGATGGTAGGTCTCGAGGAAGAAGCCCCGGGGGTCCCGGAACACGCGGGGCTCGACCAGCAGCACGCCCGGAAGCGCCGTCGGGCTGACCCTCACGGCCGGGCTTCGTCCTCGAGCAGCCGCAGCAGGTAACGGCCGTACTCGTTCCGCTCCATGCTGCGACCGATCCGGGCCAGGTCGGCATCGGAGATGAAGCCCATCTTCCAGGCCACCTCCTCCGGGCAGCAGACCTTCAGCCCCTGGCGCTCCTCGATGGCCTGGATGAAGGTCGAGGCCTGCAGCAGCGACTCGTGGGTGCCGGTGTCGAGCCAGGCCAGGCCGCGGCCCAGCACCTCGACGTGAAGCTCGCCCTGCTCCAGGTAGGCCCGGTTCACTTCGGTGATCTCCAGCTCGCCCCGGGCCGAGGGCTCGAGGGCGGCGGCGATCTCGAGCACGCGGTTGTCGTAGAAGTAGAGGCCGGTCACGGCGTAGGGCGAGCGCGGCTTCTTCGGCTTCTCCTCGAGTCCCACGGCGCGGCCGGTCCGGTCGAACTCCACGACGCCGTAACGCTCCGGGTCCCTCACGCGATAAGCGAACACCGTCGCTCCCCGCCCGCGCGACGCGGCCGCCTGCAGGGAGTCGGAGAGGCCGGCGCCGTAGAACACGTTGTCGCCCAGCGCCAGCGCCACCGAGTCGCCGGCCACGAACTCGCGGCCGATCAGGAAGGCCTGGGCCAGGCCCTCCGGCCGCGGCTGCGTGGCCCAGTCGAGCCGGATCCCGAAATCGCCGCCGTCCTTCAGCAGCCGCCGGAAGTTGGCCTGGTCCTCGGGGGTGGTGATCACAAGCACGTCGCGGATGCCCGCCAACATCAGCGTGCTGAGCGGGTAGTAGATCATCGGCTTGTCGTAGATCGGGACCAGCTGCTTGCTCACCGCGAGGGTGAGCGGCCACAGGCGCGAGCCCGAGCCCCCGGCCAGGATGATGCCCTTCATCCCACAACAGTCATGACGTCATTCAGTCCCGACGGCCTCACTTCAGCATGCCCAGCCGCTCGCGGCCGTAACGTCCGGCCTGCACCGCCTCGCACCAGGCGCCGTTCTCCAGGTACCAGGCGACCGTGGCGCGCAGCCCCGCTTCGAAGCTGTAGCGCGGCTCGAAGCCCAGCTCCCGCCTGGCCTTGGCGGGATCGATGGCGTAACGCCGGTCGTGGCCCGGCCGGTCCTGCACGAAGGTCCTGAGCTGCGTGTAGCTCTTGAGGCCGCGGGTGGCCAGGGCGGGGTTCTTCGCGGCCGGCCGCAACGCCTCCAGGGCCTCGCAGATCGTCTCCACCACCTCCAGGTTGCTGTGCTCCGCGTGCCCGCCCAGGTTGTACTTCTCACCGGCAGACCCGGCGCGCAGCGCCGCCAACACGCCGCGGCAGTGGTCCTCCACGTGGATCCAGTCCCGCACGTTGCCGCCGTCGCCGTAGATCGGCAACGGCTTGCCCTCGGCGGCGTTCAGGATCATGAGCGGGATGAGTTTCTCGGGGAACTGGAACGGCCCGTAGTTGTTCGAGCAGTTGGTGACGAGCACGGGCAGGCCGTAGGTCTGGTGCCAGGCCCGCGCCAGGTGGTCCGCACCCGCCTTGGTGGCCGCGTAGGGAGAGTTGGGCGCGTAGGGCGTGTCCTCGAGGAACGCGCCGGTCGGGCCCAGGCTGCCGTAGACCTCGTCGGTGGAGACGTGCAGGAAGCGGAAGGCGGCCCGCTCGGCCGGGCTGCGCTCACGCAGGTGGAGCCGCGCCGCCTCGAGCAACTCGAAGCAGCCGAGCAGGTTCGTGTGCACGAAGGCCAGCGGGTCGTCGATGGAGCGATCCACGTGGCTCTCGGCGGCGAAGTTCACCACCGCGCTGGGCCGCCGCTCGCGGAACACGCGGCGGATCCCGTCGCGGTCCGCGATGTCCACGCGCTCGAAGGCGTAGCGGCCGTTCCGGGCTGCGTCCTTGAGGCTCTCCAGGCTGCCCGCGTAGGTCAGGGCGTCGACCACGACGACCTGCTCCGTGGTCTCGGCCAGCAGCAGGCGGACGAAGTTGCAGCCGATGAAGCCCGCGCCGCCGGTGACGAGGGTCGTGCCCATTTCGCGCCCTATTCTCTCCGGTTCTGCGTTTTTCCCGGAACTCCCCGCGGCGATGGCGCCAATTCGGATGGGGTAGACTGGGCCATGACACGCCGCCGCGTAGCCCTGATCGCGGGCGCCGCCCTGGCGGCGGGGGCGCTGCTGCTGTCCGGGCGCGGCCGGTCGGAGCCCGCCGCCTACGAAACCCAGGTCGTGGATCGCGGGGACGTGGTGGAGGTGGTGGGCGCCACCGGGACCCTCGAGGCGGTCACCACCGTCCAGGTGGGCTCCCAGGTGTCGGGCACCGTGGCCTGGCTGGGGGCGGACTTCAACTCCCGGGTCAAGCGGGGCCAGGTGGTGGCCCGGCTCGAGCCGTCGTTGTTCGACGCCCGGGTGGCCCAGGCCCGCTCGAACCTGACCGCCGCCCGGGCCCAGGTCGAGCGGAATGCCGCCGCCACCGCCGACGCGAAGCAGAAGTACGAGCGCGCCCTGGCCCTGGCGGGCCAGAGCCTGCTGCCGCAGAGCGATCTCGAGAGCGCGAAGGCCGCTCACGACTCGGCGGTGGCCGGGGAGAAAGCCAGCCAGGCGGCGGTGTCCCAGGCCGAGGCGGCGCTGAACCAGGCCCAGGTGGACCGCGGCCACGCCGTGATCGAGGCGCCGATCGACGGCGTGGTGCTGGCGCGGAACGTGGACGTGGGACAAACCGTGGCGGCGTCGCTGCAGGCGCCGACCCTGTTCGTGATCGCCAACGACCTGCGCCGCATGCGGGTCAACGTTGCGATCGACGAGGCCGACATCGGCCGCGTGGAGCCCGGGCAGGCCGTCGAGTTCCGGGTCGACGCCTGGCCCGACGAGAGCTTCGCGGGCACGGTCGAGCAGGTCCGTCTACAGCCGATCGTCAACCAGAACGTGGTGACGTACAACACGCTGGTCGCCGTGGACAACGACTCGCTTCAGCTGCGGCCCGGCATGACCGCCACGGTCTCGATCGAAACCACGCGCCGCGACGACGTCTTGCGCGTGCCGGCGGCGGCCGTGCGCTTCCGCCCGGAGCCGCTCCCGACCGCGGCGGCCCGCGCCGGCGCTGAGGGCCAGGGCGGCGCCGGGCGAGGCAAGCGCCTCTACGTACCCGGTCCTCGAGGCTGGCCGGAGCCTCGCGACGTGAAGCTCGGCCTCTCCGACGGCCGCTTCGTCGAGGTCGTGGAGGGTATCCGCGAAGGCGAGACGGTGATCACGGGCCTGCGCGACCCGACCCAGGCCGCCGCCCCTGGCGCGCGACCCTCGGCAAACGCCACCAACAACCCCTTCGCGCCGCGCCGCGAGCGGCGCACGCGGTGAGGCCCTCCGTGAAGGTCCTGGCCGTGGTGGACATCGCGCTTCGCGCCCTGTTCCAGAACAAGCTGCGCTCGGGGCTCACCGCGCTCGGCGTGATCGTGGGGGTGGCGTCGGTGATCACGATGATCGCGATCTCGACGGGCGCCCGCGAAGCGATCGACACCGAGATCCGGAGCGCGGGCGTCAACGTCGTCTACGTCTCGTCGGGCAGCAGCAACCGCGGCGGCTTCTCGTCCGGCGCCGGGGGCGTCCAGACCCTGAGCCTGGAGGACGCCAGCGCGATCCTCGAGCAGGTCCCGGGCATCGCGCGTTACAGCCCCGTGGTGCGCGGGCGGGTGCAGGTCGTGGCGGGCGCCTTCAACTGGTCCACCTCGATCGAGGGTGGCAACGAGCAGTACCTCGAGATCCGGAGCTGGCCGGTCGTCGAGGGAGCCGCGTTCGGCTACCGCGACGTCCAGGTCGCCGAGAAGGTCTGCGTGCTGGGCCAAACGGTCGCCACCACGCTGTTCCCCGACGGCGACGCCGTGGGCCAGCTGATCCGGGTCAAGAGCATGCCGTTCCGGGTCGTGGGTGTGCTGCTGGCCAAGGGCCAGAACCAGTGGGGCAGCGACCAGGACGACATCGTGATCGCGCCCTATACGACGGTGCAGAAGAAGCTGCTGGGCATCACGCACATCCAGCAGATCATGATCTCGGCCGCCGCCGCGGAGGGCGTCGAGCAGGTCGCGGTGGCCGTGACCCAGCTGCTGCGCCGGCGCCACCGCATTCCGAGCCCCGACGAGGACGATTTCCGGGTCCGCACCATCGAGGAGCTGGCCGCGACCCGCACCCAACTCGCCGGAACCATGACGGGCCTGCTGATGAGCGTGGCGTCGGTGAGCCTGATCGTGGGCGGCATCGGCATCATGAACATCATGCTGGTCTCGGTGACGGAGCGCACCCGGGAGATCGGCATCCGGCTGGCCGTGGGCGCGCGGACCCGGGACATCCTGCGCCAGTTCCTGGTCGAGGCGGTCACGCTCTCGCTGCTGGGCGGCGTCGCCGGCGTGCTGCTGGGGCTCGTGGTCTCGAGATCGGTGGCCGGGCTGCTCGGCTGGCCGACGCTGATCACGGCCTCGGCGATCGGCATCGCCTTCGGCTTCGCCGCGCTGGTGGGAGCGTTTTTCGGCTACTACCCGGCCCGTAAGGCGGCGCGCCTCGATCCCATCGAGGCCCTGCGCTACGAGTAGCCCTAGAGGCGGGCGTAGTAGTAGGCGGCCACCGCGGCGTCCCGTGCCCCGACCACTTCGTAGCACCAGAACTCGGGCCCGCGCTCGACAATTGCTGCGAACACCTAGAGCTTGCCCATGATGAGCGCAGCGCCGGAAGTACCTTCTCGCGGGCAGTCACTCGGGGAAGAGATCGCCAATAGCGTCAGCCACGGTGTCGGGGCACTCGCGACCCTCGTGGCCGCTCCGTTTCTCATCCGGCACGTTGCGCAGAGTCACGGCACATCAGCCATCGTGGGGGCGAGCGTCTTCGTCGCGACCATGCTGCTGCTCTACCTGGCCTCGACGCTGTACCATGCGCTGCCGCCGGGCCGTGCCAAACGCGTGTTCCAAGTCATCGAGCACAGCGCGATCTTCGTTCTCATCGCCGGCACATACACACCGTTCACGCTGGGCGCGCTGCGGGGTGCATGGGGGTGGGGGCTCTTGGCTTCCGTCTGGAGCCTGGCGGCTCTCGGCGTGGTTCTGAAAGCGGTGGGCGGCGGGGTTCGCTATCGAGCACTCTCCATGTTTCTGTATCTGTCCATGGGGTGGCTCGTCGTCGTCGCGATTCTGCCGTTGCGGCTCCGCATGCCGCCGTCGGGGCTGCTGTGGCTTCTGGCTGGTGGCGTGGCCTACACCGCTGGCACGCTGTTCTTCGGCGCGGAACGCCTGCGCTACGCGCACTTCGTGTGGCACCTGTTCGTCCTGACGGGGACGTGTTGTCACTTCGTCGCAGTGTGGTTCTATGCGGCCTGACCACCAGACTGAACAGCAGACGTTTCCTTCCCCTCTGCCGTGTGCCTGAGCGCGCGGCGCGCGGCGAAGCGTCCTCGCAGCACTCGCCAGAGCCCCTGGTCAATCCCGCTTGACATCGACTCGCCGAAGTAGGGAGGCAGTGCAGCAGGGAAGCCCTGGCTTGCCGCGGGCCGTGTCGTCGGCCCCCCGAAAACGAAGTTACTATCCCTCGATCGAGCGCTACGGCGAATGATGTCCCTGGCCGGCCAGACCCTCGCTCACTACCGGATCACCGCCGCGATCGGCGCCGGCGGGATGGGTGCGGTCTACCGCGCCACCGACACGAAGCTCGGGCGCGAGGTCGCGCTCAAGGTGCTGCCAGCCGAGATGGCTTCGAGCCCCGAGCGCTTGGAGCGCTTCCGGCGCGAGGCAAAGGCCCTCGCCGCCCTCGACCACCCCAGTGTAGTCGGCGCCTACTCGGTCGAGGAAGCCGACGGCGTCCACTTCCTCATCATCCAGCTCGTCGAGGGGCAACCAGTCGACAAGCTGATTCCCCAGGGCGGGATGCCGCTCGAGAAGGACCCAAGCCGGCGCGCCCGTCTGCGCCCTACAGGCGGGCGTAGAGCACGAGCGAGGCGCGCGCCCAGCTTTCGATCGCGCTCCAGAAGAAGAGCGGGACCACGTTGCCCAGCACGAAGACCGTCACCCACGCGAAGTCGGCGCGGTGCAGGCGGAAGGCGGGACGCTCGACCTCGGCCTCGTCCATGATCATGGTCTTCATGATCCGGGCGTAGTAGTAGGCGGCCACCGCGGCGTTCAGCGCGCCCACCACCGCGTACCACCAGAACTCGGGCCCGCGCTCGACGATCGCCGCGAACACGTAGAGCTTGCCCATGAAGCCGACCAGGGGCGGGATGCCCATCAGCGACAGCAGGAACACCGCCATGGCCACGCTCAGGAAGGGCTGGCGTCTGTGCATGCCCGCGTAGTCGCGCAGGTCGAAGCTGCCCTCGTGGAGGTGGATCAGGGTCACCACCAGGAAGGCACCCAGGTTCATGAACAGGTAGGCGAACAGGTACACCAGCAGGCCGCGGGCGCCGTTCTCGGAGAGCGCCACCACGCCCATCATCAGGTAGCCCGCGTGGGCGATCGACGAGTAGGCGAGCAGGCGTTTCATGTTGGTCTGGGTGAGGGCGGCGACGTTGCCCAGGGTCATGGTCGCCACCGACACCACCATCAAGAGCTGGACCCAGTCCACGGTCCAGGCCAGGTCCCAGCCGCCAGAGCCGCGGGTGGAGAGCCCGCTGAAGAAGAAACGCAGCATGATCGCGAAGCCGGCGGCCTTGGGAGCCACCGACAAGAAGGCGGTGACAGGGGTGGCCGCGCCCTGGTAGACGTCGGGGCACCAGAAGTGGAAGGGCACCGCCGCGGTCTTGAAGCCGAAGCCGGCCAGCACCATCAAGGCGACCAGGTAGAGCGCGAAGCGGGCGTCGGGTGGCAGCCCCGAGGCCAGGTAGTCGCGGATCGCCGGGATCGCGGTCGTGCCTGAAAGGCCGTAGAGCAGGGAAAAACCGTAGAGCATCACGCCGGTGGACACCGCGCCGAACAACACGTACTTGAGGGAGGCTTCGTTCGAGAGACGGTCGCCCTTCAGGTACCCCACCATCACGTAGGAGGTCAACGACACCATCTCGAGGGCCAGGTACAACATCGCGATGTCGTTGGCGGCGGACAGCAACAGGTTCGAGAGCGTCACGGCCAGCAGCAGGGCGTAGAACTCGCCCTGGCCCAGGCCGTGGAGCTCGGAGGAGTTGCGGAAGGTGAAGGCCAGCACCAGCAGCAGCGAGGCCGCGACCAGCACCACCTTGAAGAAGGCCCCCAGGGGATCCGCCACCAGCATTCCGCTCCAGATCTCGGTGGCGAGCCGGCCGGAGGCGGCGCCCAGCGGCAGCGCCGCGACCAGACCCAGGACCGTGAGCGCCCGGCACAGGCCGTTGCGCGCCTTCACCCCCGTCGCGTCCACCAGCACCACGAGCAGCAAAGCGACGCTCAACACCAGCTCGGCGCCGAAGTGGGGCAGACTCTTGCTGATCTCGTCCATCGACGCACCCAAGGCCGGTGTCACCCGCGCAGCAGGTCCGCGGCGTCGAGGTTGGGCGTGCGCCGCAGGCGATACAGGGTGAGGATGATCGCCAACGCCACCGCCACCTCGGCCGCCGCGATCACGATCACGAAAACGGCGAAGAGCTGGCCGTTCAGGTTGCCGGCGCCGAAACGCGAGAATGCGACCAGGTTCAAGTTGGCGGAGTTCAGGATCAGCTCGATGCCCATCAGGACGTTGACGGCGTTGCGACGCGTGAGCACCCCCAACAAGCCGAGGGAAAACAACGCCGCGGAGACGACGAGGTAGTGCTGGAGCCCTATCATGCTTCCTTCTTGCGCCTCACGATCATCGCGGCGCCAATCAGGGCCACCAGCAGCAGGATCGAGGCGGCCTCGAAGGGCAGCAGCCACGCGCCCATGAACTCGCGGCCGATGGCGGCGGTGGTGGGACCGGGGGGCCGGCCGGCTCCGAGGTGCCAGGGCGTGCGCAGGCCGTTCCAGGCCAGGATCACGAACACCGCGATCGCCACGATCAGCCCGGCGCCGAACTGCGTGACCTCGCTGCGCAGGTCGAGGTCGTAGAGCTTGTGGGTCAACATCACGCCGAAGAGCAGCAGGACCAGGATGCCGCCGACGTAGACGAGCAGCTGGGTCGCTGCCAGGAAGTCCGCCCCGAGCAGGAGGTACAGGCCCGCCACTCCAAAAAACGTGAAGAGCAGGGCGAAGGCGCTGTAGATCAGGCTGCGGGCCAGCACACACACGGCGGCGGAGCCCACGCTGATGACCGCGAACAACACGAAGACGGCGTCGCTCGCGCCCATGGCCTCAGGCCTCGGTCGCCGGCGCCGGAGGCGCCTGCGGCCCAGGTGGCGTGGATGGCGCCGGGGGCGCCTGCGGCGCGGGGGGCGCGCCTGCCGGCGGGGCCGGCTTCGGGGCCGGTGGCTTCGGGTTCACGGTCAGGAACTTCGCATCCGTCTTCGCGAACCGGTACAGGTGCTGGCCCAGGTCGTCGGTGGCGAACTCGTACTCGGGCGTCATGTAGATGCAGTCGGTCGGGCACGGGTAGACGCACAGGTTGCAGTAGCAGCACAGCGACATGTCGATGTCGAACACGTGGACGTCGAGCTTGATGGGCTGGCCGTTGGCGGCCCAGATCGCGGGCGAGCTGGCCGGGCGCTTGTCGGTCTTGATGTAGATGCACTGCACCGGGCAGGCGCGGGCGCATTGCCCGCAGCCGATGCAGTCCTCGTACTTCATGAACAGGCGCATGCGGGAGCGTGGCGGTAGCGCCCACTTCTCCTCGGGGTAGTGGAGGGTCACCTTCTTGACGAACAGGTGTCGCCAGGTGATGTTGAGTCCCACCAGGACGGTGTAGAAGCCCTCCCAGACGTCTTTGAGCCACTGCTTCATCGCGGGGTCCTCATGACGTCGCGAGCGCCCGGTTGCGCGCGCGGCTCCATAACACGGCGCGCAGCAGGCCGACGCTCAGGTAGACGACGATGCCGAGCACGATCGGCCAGGCCAGCCAGCGGTCCCAGGGGAAGCCAAAACGGGTCGCCGGCACCAGCACCAGGCCGCCCACCACCACGGCCAGGGTCATCGAGATGGGCAGCAGCACCTTCCAGGCCACGTGCATGAGCTGGTCCACGCGCAGGCGGGGCAGGGTCCAGCGCAGCCACATCATGACGAAGATCAGCGTGAAGGCCTTGAGCAGCAGCCAGAGGGGCCCCAGGCCCACCCCGCCCAGGGTCTGCAGGGCCGGGTGCGGCGCCAGGTATCCTCCCAGGAACAAGACCGAGGCGACGGCCGAGACGATGAACATCTCGGTGTACTCGGCCATGAAGAACATCGCGAAGAAGAAGCCGCTGTACTCGGTGTGGAAGCCGGCGACCAGCTCGCTCTCCGCCTCGGGGATGTCGAAGGGCGCCCGGTTGCACTCGGCCAGGGACGCCGTGAAGAAGACCAGGAAGGCGATCAGGTTCAGCGGGAAGTAGCGGAACACCAGCCAGTAGCCCAGGCCGCCCTGCTGGGCGTTCACCACGTCCTGCAGCGAGAGGCTGCCCACGATCATCACGATCACCAGCATGCTGAACACGGCCGGGATCTCGTAGGAGACGATCTGGGCCGCCGAGCGCATGGCCCCGAACAACGCGTACTTGTTGTTGGAGGCCCAGCCCGCCATGATGATCCCCACCGTGGCCACGCTCGAGACCGCCACCACGTAGAAGAGCCCGATGTTCAGGTCGGCGGTCTGCAGGCGGGTCCCGAAGGGGATCACCACGAAGCCCAGGAAGGCGCCGATCACCACCAGGCATGGCGCCAGCACGAACAGGAACTTGTCGGCGGCCGCCGGAAAGATCGCCTCCTTGAACAGCAGCTTCACCGCGTCGGCGATGGTCTGGAGCAGGCCGTGGGGGCCGACACGTTTGGGGCCGATGCGGTCCTGGAAGAAGCCGGCCAGCTTGGTCTCGGCGTACACGTAGGCGATGGGTCCCAGGGCCATGAAGGTGACGATCAACGTGGCGCAGATCAGCGCGGCGAGCATGGCGACGAGCCACGCCGGCTGGCCCGCCATCACGCCGCTCAAGAGCCCGGAGAAGAAGTCCATGTCTAGCGGTCGATCTCGCCGAGCACCACGTCCAGGGAGCCGATCAGCGCGATGATGTCGGCCACGTACAGCCCCTTGGCCAGCACATGGAACACGCTCATCGCCGTGAAACAGGGGCTCTTGACCTTCACGCGGTAGGGATTGATTCCGGTTCCGTCGGCGACCACGTAATAGCCGAGTTGGCCCCGGGGAGCCTCGGAGCGTGAGTAGATCTCTCCCTTGGCGGGCTTCACGCGCTTGGGGACCTTCTCCCGCACGTCGACCTTGTCGAGGGTCTCGAGGCGGTCGAGGGCCTGGTGGAGGATCTTCGCGCTCTCGGCCATCTCCCAGGCGCGGACGACGTTGCGGTCGAAACACGAGCCGACCGGGCCGAACTCGCCCTTCCCGACCGGCACCTCGAACTCGTAGTTCTGGTAGCCGCTGTACGGCTCGTCCTTGCGCAGGTCGCGGGGCAGGCCGCTGCCGCGGAGGTTGGGGCCCGTGAGGTCGTGGTGGATCGCCAGCTCCGGCGGGCAGACACCCACGCCGGCCGTCCTCTTGATGAAGATCTTGTTGCCGATCAGCAGGTCCATCAGCTCCGGATGCGTGATGGCCTCGAACTCGCGCAGGAACTGGCGGCTGGCCCGCACGAAGCCGTCGGGCAGGTCGTGGCTCACGCCGCCGATCCAGTTGTAGTTGTAGAGCAGGCGCGCGCCGCAGGTCCACTCGAACAGGTCGAGGATCTTCTCGCGGTCCCGCAGCAGGTGGAGGAAGGGCGTGAAGGCGCCGATGTCCATGCCGTAGGTGCCCACGGCGATACAGTGTGACGCGATCCGCTGCAGCTCTGCCGTGATCACCCGGATCGTCTGCACGTAGGGCGAGACCTCGATCCCCATCAGGGCCTCGACCGCCAGCGCGTAGCCGAGGCTGTTGCCCATGGACGCCACGTAATCCATGCGGTCGGTGTACGGGATCACGCCGGGATAATCCACGCTCTCGGCGTGTTTCTCGAAACAGCGGTGCAGGTAGCCGATGTGCGGTCGAGCCCCCCTGACCACCTCGCCGTCGGTACGCAGCTCGATGCGCAGCACCCCGTGCGTAGACGGGTGCTGCGGCCCCATCTGGAGCACCATCTCGTCGGTGTCGAGGTCGGCCGTCCGGGTGGTCTCGGTGGCCATCAGGACGAAACCCCGGTGCGGAGAACCACAGAGGCACAGAGACACGGAGAATCTCTGTGCTCTCTTTGTGCCTCGGTGTCTCTGTGGTTGTCCGTTTCAGACATGTTTGTTCGGGGGAGTGAAGGCGAACGGGCCCACGCCGATGGCCTCGCCGGCCGTCACGCGTTCGGCCATCTGGGCCGTGGGTTTCACGTGCATGCCGTTGTAGAAGTCGGGGTCCTGCCAGTCCTTGCGCAGCGGGTGGCCCTGCCAGTCGTCGGGGAGCAGGATGCGGCGCAGGTCGCTGTGGCCCTCGAAGCGGATGCCGAACAGGTCGTACGCCTCGCGCTCGTGCCAGTTGGCGACGCCCCAGCTGGCCTCCACGCTGGACAGGCGCGGATCCTCGCGCGGCAGCTGCACCTTGACCACGAACTGGTGGGCGTGCGTGTAGGAGAGCAGGTGGTACACGACCTCCATTCGCGGCGGCGTCTCCTTCGGGTAGTCCACGGCCGACAGGCACATCAGGTTGTCGAAGGCCAGGTCGGGCTCTGCCTTCAGGAAGGCGGCCACCTCGGCGATGGCGTCGCCCGCGACGACGGCGAAGGGCTGCTTGGCCTCGGCCTCGAAGTGGACGATCCTCTCCCCGAACCTGGCCCGCAAGCGCTCGTGGACCGCCGCGGCTTCGAGGCTCAACGCAGGCTCTCCGGGGCCATCTTGGCGCCGGGCAAGCTGCCGAGCGACTCGGGTTTCCTGCGGAACACCCGGTCCTCCTGGATCTTCTCCTGCAGCTTCATCACGCCGTAGAGCAATGCCTCCGGACGCGGCGGGCAGCCGGGCACGTAGACGTCCACCGGCACGACCTCGTCCACGCCCTTCAGGACGTGGTAGCCGTGGCGCCAGTACGGCCCGCCGTTGTTGGCGCAGGAGCCCATGGAGATCACGTACTTGGGCTCGGGCATCTGCTCGTAGAGCCGCTTCACTCGGGTGGCCATCTTCAGGGTCACGGTGCCGGCGACGATCATCAGGTCGCTCTGGCGCGGCGTGCCGCGCGGGATCATGCCGAAGCGGTTCCAGTCGTAGCGGGTGCCGCCGGCCGCCATCATCTCGATCGCGCAGCAGGCCAGGCCGAAGGTCATCGGCCACAGGCTCGACTTGCGCGCCCAGTTGACGAGCTGGTCGACGGTGGTGAAGACGAGGTTGTCGTCCTCGAAGCGGCCCTGCAGCACGCCGGTCAGGGGAGCCGTCATGCCCGGTCCTCCACGCGCACCCACTCCAGGTCGCCCTTCCTCCAGACGTAGACGAGGGCCACCAGCAGGATCGATATGAACACCAGGCCCTCCAGGAAGGCCAGGATGCCGATGTCCTTGTACACCACGGCCCAAGGCAGCAGGAACACGGTCTCCACGTCGAAGATCACGAAGATCAGGGCGAACACGTAGAACCGGATGTTGAACTGGATCCAGGCCGAGCCCTGCGGGTTCTCGCCGCACTCGTAGGTGGTCAGCTTCTCCTCGGAGAAACGCGCCGGGCGGATCAGCCACCACACGACCAGGTTGACGGCGACGAAGCCGACCACCACCAGCAGGAACACGAGGATGCTCCCGTGGGCGGTGAGAAAGTCCTGGGTCGGCGCACTCGGCATGCTTCCGCCTCCGACAAGAGTGTTGATGTCAGGCTGCGTCGCGACTCTAGCAGAGCCCGCCTTTCAGGGGCAAGGCCCGCCGCGGCCGGCGCAGCGCCGGCTCAGGTCCTAGGATATGACACCTGCCAGGCCCGGTTCGAGGCGCTCGTAGCCCTGGCTCCGGGCCCACAGGTCGAGCGCCACGGAGAGCAGGTCGTCGACCTCGGGGATCGCCTGGGGGTCGAGCCCCGCGTCGATCGTCTTCAGGTAGCGCCGGCAGGTCTCGCAGGCCTCGATGCGCGCGCCGAGGTGTTGCTCGCTGCTGTAGCCGGGCAGGCGTTCCGGTCCGGCCTCGGAGCAGGCCGGGCATCGAACCCGGACGATCGGCCACTCCCCGCCGCACAGGGCACAGACCAGGAAGCGGGCCGCCCCCTCTCCCTCGGCCGCGGGCCGCCGCGCGCCCAACCAGGGCGGGCCACCGCAGAACGGACATCCAGCGGGCCGCGGGCGGCTCTCGGGCGCGACACCGAGGGCCGCGAGCAGTTCGACGTACGGCCGAAGCAGGGCCCGACACAGGTAGTCGTCGGTGTCGCCCGCCCAATACGCAACGAGGTCGGTTTCGGCCACTCCTTGTGCATCCGCCAGGGCCGGCAGGCCGCTGCCGGCCGCGAAACGCACCAGCTCCCCGCCGGCGTCGAGCAGCAGGCGCGCGTCATCGCCGAGGCGTCCCGTGAGCGGCCGGCGCGGTCGCAGGGCCTCCAGGGCCTGGGCGATTCCAGCTTGCGCCCGGAGCAGGCCGGTGGCGAAGCTCAGGACGTCGCGAGCCGCCTCCCCGTGCGCCGCCAGGCTCTCCGCCCGCGCGGCGCGCCGTTCGAAGGCGGCCGCGACTCCGGTCGCCTCAGCCACGCTCCCGCGGTTCCTCGACGACCTCCCGATACCAGCCGGGATGGTGCAGCCGCGCCCAGCCCTTGGTCACGGTGCCGCGGGTCATCGCCCGCAGGGTGCGGGGCTCGGCGAAAACCGCCAGGTAGATGTGGAACACGACCGCGATCGCGAACAGGATGAAGGTGGCGTCGTGAAGCAGGATGCCCACCCAGCGCACGAGCTGCGGGAAGCGCATCGGCAGCCACAACACGATGCCGGAGACGAGCAGCCCGAGCGCGCCCAGCGCGGCGGCGTAGAAGAAGAGCTTCTGGCCGCCGTTGTACTTCCCGACCGCGACGTCCGCCTCCTTGTGGTCCATGTAGCGCACGCTCTTGAGCCCCAGCCACTGCCGGTCCCCGGGCTCGATCCGCATGTCACCGCGCCAGCGGACGAACATGAGTACGGAGCCCGCGAAGAACAGCAGTCCGGCCCAGGGGTGGATCACCCGGCACACGTTGAGCCCGCCCAGCAGCGAGGCCATCCATCCGAAGACCGGAGTCCAGATCGGCGCGCCGGAGACGAGCGACACGAAGAAAAACAGGGCCACGGCCCAGTGGATCACCCGCGTGGACAGCCGGTGCCGGATGATGACCTCGCCCACCAGGGTGTCCTCGGCCACGCGCGCCCTGTCGAAGACCAGATCAGGCGTCGCCACGTTCCGCGTCCTCTCCCGGCTCCGTCGGCCCGCGCGTCATGAAGTGGCCGAAGGCGCCCAGCACGCTGCCGAAGATCGCCAGCATGCCGAGCGGCCTCAACACCTGCTTCCACAGCTTCACCCCCCACGGCACGTGGGGGTCGCGGGGCAGCCCGTACCACTCGGGGTGGTCGCCGTGGCCGAGCACGGTCACGACGCCGGTGCCGCCCACTCCCGGCGGGTCGTAGAGCGTGGCCTGGGACAGGCCGTTGGCCTTGAGCTGCTCGACGCGCGCCTGGCCGATGGCCACCATGTCGTCCTTGGTGCCGAACTGCAGGCAGCCGGTGGGGCAGGCCTTGACGCAGGCGGGCCCCTGGCCGACCTCGACGCGGTCCACGCACAAGGTGCACTTGGACATCTTGGCGGTGCCCGCGTCGAAGCGGGGGATGTCGAAGGGGCAGCCCGAGATGCAGTAGCCGCAGCCGATGCAGCAGGTGGGGTCCACGTCCACGATGCCGTTCTCGTACTGCACGATGGCGCCCGGCGCCGGGCAGGCGGCCAGGCAACCGGGCTCCTCGCAGTGCATGCACTGGTCCTTGCGCATCAGCCACAAGAACCCGCCGTCCTTGTCCTCGCGCTCGCTGAACTTGATCAGGTTCCAGTAGTCGGCGGTGAGCGAGGGCATGGTCTGGTAGCTGCCGGTCTGCTGCGTGGGGACCACTTTCAGGTCGTTCCACTCCTGGCAGGCCACCTCGCAGGCCTTGCAGCCAATGCAGGTCGTGGTGTCGATGTACTTCGCCACCACGGGCAACTTGCGCAACCCCGTCTTTCCGCCCCAAAGCGAGGCGGAGGAACGCCGGATCGCGAGCCCCTGCGGCATCAGGCCTTCTCCAGGCGCACGAGGAAGGACTTGTACTCGGGCGTCCAGGTGTTCGGGTCCATCGCGGACGGGGTGAGCATGTTGGCGAGGGGCCCGGTGTGTCCGGCGGCCCCCGCGAACCCCCAGTGGATCGGGAAGCCGATCTGCCAGGTCACTTGGCCGTCCACCTTCAAGGCGGCGAGACGCTTGGTGACCATCGCCACACCCCGGATCTCGCCCCGTGCCGAAACCACCTTCACCTCGGACCCGTTGGCGATCCCCTTCTCACGGGCGAGACCTTCCGGGATCTCCACGAAGAAACCGGGCTGCAGCAGGTTCAGGCGCCCTTCGTGCTGGCGCTGGGTCCAGTAATGGAAGTGCTCCGTCAGGCGATAGGTCGTGCACACGATCGGGAACTCCTCGCGGCTGCCGTACACGTCCTTGTCGGAGCTGAAGCGCTTGGACACCGGGTTGCTGGTCGTGTCCGGGTGCAGCGGGTTGAGTATGGGCGCTTCGATCGCCTCGTAATGCTCCGGGAACGGCCCGTCCTCGAGTGTCGGCGCGAACAGGCGCGCGACGCCCTCGGGCATCATGATGAAGGCGCCCAGGGCGCCGGGCGGCGCGTCGGCCTTGGTGTCGGGCACGTCGCCCGCCCAACGCTCGCCGGTCCAGGCGAGGCCCGCGCGTGTCCGGTCCCAGGGGCGGCCGTCGGCGTCGGCCGCCGCCCGGTTGTACATCACCCGGCGGTTGGCGGGCCACGCGAAGCCCCATTCGTGGAACATGCCGAGGCCCGAAGGGTCGGCGGTGTTCCGGCTCTGGGCGTGGTTCCCGGTCTCCGTGAACACGCCCGAGTGCACCCAGTTCCCGCACATCGTCGAGCCGTCGTCGCGCAACTCGTGGAAGCCGTCGAGTTGTCGGCCGGCCCGCCGGAGGACGCGACCGTCCGTCGGGTCCTTCAGGTCGGCGACGGATTTTCCGTTCATCTCCTTCAGGACCTCGCCCAGGTCTGGGCAGGTCGGGTTCGAGTAGTCCCAGGCGATACTCGCGACCTGCTCGGGCAACGCGCCGCCCTCCTTCGCGTACAGGTCTCGCAAGGCCAGGAACAGCCGCGCCAGGATCTCCTGGTCCGGCTTCGCCTGGCCGGGCGCGTCCAGCGCCTTCCACTTCCACTGCAGCCAGCGCGCGGAGTTGGTGAAGGTACCGTCCTTCTCGGCGAACGTGGCGGCGGGCAGCAGGTAGACCTCGGTGGGGATCTCCGCCGGCGCAGGCCCCTCCAGCTCCTTGGGCGCCTTCCAGAAGGCGGCGGTCTCGGTCTCCACGTTCTCGACCACGACCAACCACTTCAGCTTGGCCAGCGCCGCCACCATCTTCTTGGAGTTCGGTCCGGTCCCCACCGGGTTCATGCCGAAGCTGATCAGGCCCTCGGGGGCGGGCTCCCGGCCGCCCGCGCGTTCGGAGCTGCCGCGGTACATGTCGTCGAAGATGTAGAGCCAGGAGTAGTTCCCGTCGACCTTCGGCAGCCACGCGTAGCCGAAATCGTTCTGCCTGGTGGCGCGGGAGCCGTACGCCGCCTTGAGCAGCGACACCATGAAGCGCGGGTAGTTCTGCCAGTAGTTCATGGAGGCGGCCGCCAGCGGCTTCGGGGTCACCGCCGCCAGGTAGTCCGCGAGGGTCGCCCAGTCCCCGTGGGGCGTGCGCAGGTAGCCGGGCAGGATCTCGAAGGTGCCCGCGGTGTCGGTCGCGCCCTGGATGTTCGAGTGGCCGCGGAAGGCGTTGACGCCTCCGCCGGGACGGCCGACGTTGCCGAGCAGCAGCTGGAGGATGGCCGCGGCGCGGATCATCTGCACGCCCTTGGAGTGCTGCGTCCAGCCCAGCGCGTAGGTGACCGTGCCGACACGCTCGGCGGTGCCGGTCGAGGTCACGACCTCGGCCACCTTTAGGAACGTCTCCTTGGGCACGCCACAGATGCGCTCGACCATCTCCGGCGTGTAGCGATCCACGTGTTTCTTCAGGAGCTGGAAGACGCAGCGCGGGTGCTGAAGCGTGGGATCGGTCCGCGCAAAGCCCCGGGCATCCAGCTCGTAGGCCCAGGAGTCCTTGGCGTACTGGGCCTTGTCTTCGTCGAAACCCGAGAACAGACCCCCTTCGAAGCTGAACTTCTCGCTCACGATCAGCGGCGCGCTGGTGTGGACGCGGACGTACTCCTCGTGGAAACGCCCCGTCGTCAGCGCGTAGCGCACCATCCCGAACAGGTACGCGATGTCGGTGCCCGAGCGAATCGGCGAGTAGACGTCGGCCACGGCGGCCGTGCGCGTGAAACGGGGATCCACCACCACGAGCTTCGCGTTGCGGACCTTCTTCGCCTCGATGAACCACTTGAAGCCCACGGGGTGGTTCTCGGCGGGGTTGCCGCCCATGGCCAGGATGACGTCGGCGTTCTTGATGTCGACCCAGCCGTTCGTCATGGCCCCGCGGCCGAGCGTGGCGGCCAAACTGGCCACCGTGGGGCCGTGTCAAACACGGGCCTGGGTGTCCCGGTAAGGGACCCCCAAGGCCGTCACCACTTTCCACTGCAGGAAGTTGAACTCGTTGGTATCCGTGCAGCCCCCGATCAGGGCGATGCCCGGGGTGCGGTTCACCACTTGACCCTTGGCGTTTTTCGCCACGAAGCAGCGGTCGCGGGTGTCCTTGATCTGGCGGGCCATCCCGGCGATCGCGTCGTCCCAGGAGATCTCCTCCCAGCGGTCGGAGCCCGGCCGCCGCAGCATCGGGACGAGCAGCCGGTTCTTGTGCCTGATGTCGTCCTTGAGGGAGGCGCCCTTGGGGCACAACGTGCCGCGGCTGATCGGATGGTCCGGATCCCCCTCGACGTGCACCACGGCCGGCTTCAGGTTCCGGGCGCGGTCCCCGAGGGTGTGGATGATGACGCCACACGAGACCGCACAGTAGGGGCAGGTGCTACGCGTCTCGGTGGTGCGCGCGATCTTCAGCGTGCGCGCCTCCGCGTGGGCCTTCGAGAGGTCGAAGCCCAGCGCCGCGCCTCCGCCGAGAGCGGCCGCCTTGATGAATGTGCGACGGTTCATATCCGCTCGCTGACTCGCTCGACCCATACACTACCCCTGTCCGGCTGTTTTGGCCAGATGGAATCGCTCGGACCCGACGGAATGGCGCGGGCCCAGGACGCGCACACGCTGTGGATGACCACGAGCGTCGAGCCGCGCCGATTGTGGCGGTCGGCGGCCGGCTGCTAGAATGCCCCCGTCGCGCGGCGCTCGCGAGCCACGCCGCCAAGGCCGAAGTAGCTCAGCGGTAGAGCAGCTGATTCGTAATCAGCAGGTCGTGGGTTCGAGCCCCACCTTCGGCTCCAGTCTCGGCAACGACTTGTGTAACCGGCCTCCCGAGTGGTCGGCAGAATACGCCCGAGCGGATCCGGTCCCAGCTCCTATTCCTGGCGCAACGCGACCATGGGGTCGACCCCGGCGGCCCGGCGCGCGGGAAGATACGTCGCGACGAGGCCGGTGAGGACAAGCAAGCTCGCGGCCCCGGCATACGTCTCCGTGTCGGTGCCGGCCAGGCCGTAGAGGAAGCCGGCCAGCAGCCGTGACAGGGCCAAGCTGACCAGCAGGCCGGCGACCACTCCTCCGAGGACCAGCTTCAGCCCGCCCCCGAGCACGTCGCGGAGGATGTGCCGGCGCTCGGCGCCCAGGGCCATGCGCAGCCCGATCTCGCGGTGCCGCTGGGTGACGTGGACCCCCATCACCCCGGCGATCCCGATCCCCGCCAGCAGCAACGCGATCGCGGCGAAGGCCAGCAGCAGACGGGCGCGAAGGCGTTCGCGGGCCAGGGACCCCGTGATCACCTCGGGCATGCTGCGCAGGCGCCGGATCGCCTGCTCCGGGTCCAGGAGGGCGATCTGCGCGCGCACGCCCGGCATGAGCCCCGTGGGAGCGCCCGCGGCCCGGAGCACGTAGGTCACGTTGGCGAAGGCGCCGGCCTCCACCTCTCCCGACTGGAGCCAGAACTCGTAGGTCTGCGCCTGGACCTGTTCGTCCACCCGATCGAGCTTGGCGTCCGCCACGACGCCGACGATGGTCGCCCAGGGCGCGTCCGACTCGAGGGGGCCGTTCTTGATGCGTCGGCCCAGAGGCTCCGCCTCCCCGAAGGCCTGGCGCGCGAAGGCCTGGTTGACGACGACGGCCTTCTCCGTGTCCTGGCGGTCTTCGGCGCTGAAGAGTCGTCCGCGCTCCAGGGGGATCCCCAGGGCCTCGAAGTAGTCGCCGGCCACGTGGCTGTGACGGGTCAGGATCTGCCGGTCTCCTGGCCTGGTGACGCCTTCGACCGAGAACAGCTTCGACCAGCCGTCGCCGAAGGGAGTGGTGGTGGCGATGCCGACCCGCTCCACGCCGGGCAGGGACGCGAGAGCCTCGGACAGGCGCTCGTGGAAGGCGCGCACCGCCGTCCAGCTCGGGTAACGCTGCTCGGCCAGGGCGAGCGAAGCGGCCAGCACTCGCTCCGCCGCGAACCCGGGATCCGCCCCCTGAAGGTTGGCGAGGGTGCGCACGAGCAGGCCCGCCCCCGTCACCAGCACCACCGCCAGCGCCACCTCGCCGGTGACGAGCATTCCGCGGACCCGGCCGCGACCGCTCGTCGCTCCGCGGCCCGCCTCCTTCAGGGTCGGCGCGAGGTCCGCCCGCCCCAGGGCGAGAGCGGGAGCCAGGCCGAAGAGAAGGCTCGCCCCCAGAGAGAGCGCGACGCAGAACAGGAGCGCGCCGATGTCCAGCCCGACCTCCTCTGAACGCGGCAAAGCGGAGCCGGCGAGCGCGACCACGAGGTCGACCCCGTAAAAGGCCAGGGCAAATCCCAGGGCTCCCCCCAGCAGCCCGAGCACGGCGCTCTCGGTGAGGAGCTGTCGGATCACCCGCCCCCGCCCCGCCCCGAGGGCCACACGCACCGCGACCTCGCCCTGGCGGTTGAGCGCGCGCGTGAGCAGCAGGTTCGCCACGTTCGCGCACGCGATGAGCAGCACGAAACCCACGGCGCCCAGCAGGAGCAGGACCGAGCCCCGGTTGGCCCCGCTCACCTGGCGGGCCAGGGGCACGATCTCGGCGAGCAGCTCCCCGCCCTCGAAGTCGCGCGGGTATTGGGCGCGGGAGATGGCGAGCACGCGTCTTGCGTCCACCGCTTCCTGCTCGGGGCCGACCTCCGGCCGGCGACGCACGACCACGGAGTAGTTGAAGTTGTCGCCGCGGTCTTCCAGTTCTTCGGCCGTGAAGGAGATCGGCACCCACAACTCCGCGTCACGGGCCCCGGGGATGCCGCGAAGCGGGAAGCGGAAGTCGGCCGGCATGACGCCGATCACGGTGTAGGGCACACGGTCGAGGGACACGCTTCGGCCGAGCGCGGCCTGGGCGCCGCCGAAGAGCCGGGTGGCGAGGGGGGCAGCCAGCACCACCACGGGGTGTGCGCCCAGGTCTTCGTCCCTCGTGAAGGTGCGGCCCACGAGAGGACCGCGCCCGAGGAGGGGGAAGAGGTCCGGGGAAACGCGGGCTCCGTCCACCCGGAAGGGGTCGCCCACCCCGGAGAGGTCATAGGCCTCGCTCCGGAAGCCCGCCACCGCCGCGTGGGAGCGCGTGTTCGCCTGGAAGTCCAGGACGTCGGCCGCGGAGAACGCGAAGCTGCCCGAGACGAAACTGGGCGCTTTGACGTAGACCATCTCGAGCTCCTGGGGCCGCTCGAAGGGCAGGGGCCGCCAGAGCACCGCGTTCGCGACCGAAAACAGGGCCGTGTTCGCCCCGATTCCCAGGGCCAGGGTCAGGAGACACAGGGCGGTGAAGCCGGGCGATCTGCCGAGCCGCCGCAGGGAGTGGCGGATGTCGTTCAGCATGCGACAGGCCGTGCAAGCGCCCTGCCATGCTGAATCCAAGGACCGTCAGGAGCTGACGCCGTGCCCGGTCCCAGCCTTGGGACGGGTGCTGACCGGATCCGGCCAGGATCGCCCGCGAGCGCGCGTCCATCGCTCCCGCCGGTATGGCCCCCGGCGGTCCGACGTTCATCGCTGGTTCATGTCCCGGTGAGTACGATTGCGAACGTGAGGCGAGTGATGAAACACGCGGTCAGGGCGCTGGGACGGTGCGTCGTGTTCGTGATGATGTGTCTAGTCGCCGCGGCAGCGAAAGCCGACGGCGCGTATGGCTCCTTGCAGGGCCAGATCCTCGAGGCCGAGTCCAATGCCCCGGTGTCTTCCGCAGAGGTGCGGCTGCTCGGGACCGAGCTTCGGGCGAGGACGGATCCGGAGGGGCGTTTCGTCCTGCTGGAGGTCCCGCCCGGCACTTACGCGCTCAAGGCGAACCGGGTCGGGTACACGCAGCTCGTCGTAAACGACATCCGCGTGGAGCCGGGGAGGGCGGAGAGCCTGTCGCTCCAGATGCGGCGCATCCTGACCTTGCTCGAAGAGATCACCGTGACGCCGGGCGCCTTCAGCTTCATGGAAGGCGGCTCGAGCACGCGCCTGACCCTGTCCAGGGAGGACATCGAGCTCGTTCCCCAGCTCGGCGAGGACATCTTTCGAGCGGTGAACCGCCTGCCCGGACTCTCGTCGGGCGACTACTCGGCC
>Ga0187893_10001366_pt1 | contig 59113 bp, 45 predicted proteins | sample MA1701074metaG_FD_139574 | JGI IMG/M metagenome (GOLD analysis project Ga0187893, IMG submission 139574) | White microbial mat communities from a basaltic lava cave in the Kipuka Kanohina Cave System on the Island of Hawaii, USA - MA170107-4 metaG ...
CGTAGAGGTCTCCGACGAGGAACTCGACGCCGTCAAGTTGGCGCGCCACGAGTTCCACGGCGATTGGAACTACACCATCCGGACGTAGTCATTGTAAATGTTAATTCCTGACGGGCTCTTAGCACTCAGTCGGCGACGATGTGGGGCCATTGCGGCGACAACACGTAGTTCAAGGGGATTCTTCTCATTTCAACATGCAGGGTCGCGACACGCCCGAATCATCGTCGCCTGGATCGAGAACCTCCTCAGGTCCATCGAGCATCAGCGACGGCGGGACTAGGATTCGCGCTCCACACGCGCGAGCAGATGCTGGGCGAGGATCCACGTCCCGAGCAGCCGCCACTCGCCGACACGCCAACAGCGACCGTCGTGCCGATCACGAACTTGACACGTACCGCCAATGCCATTGCTTTCCGCATCACCGTTTCCGAGGACGGCTGGATCCTGATTCCGGAGCGCTGGGCACGCAGCTGGCGCGCGCAGATCGACGGCTCGGAGGCTCCGGTGTGGGGAGCCGCCTTCGTCTACATGGCCCTGCACCTTGCCCAGGGGGATCATCTCGTCCAGCTGAGCTTCGAACCCGGCCGGAGCCTGATGATGCTGGCGTTCAGCTGGCTCGTCATCCTTGGAGCAACGATCGCGGCGGGATACCCGCTCCTCGACCGTCACTCCGCCGGCCGCCGTCGATCCCCGGTGGCTGCTCGACCACCCGCGGCAGAGGCCCCCGCCGCCGTGCTACCTCGGAAGCTCGAAGGTGAAATACGCGAAGCTCGGGGACGCGGTGTAGCTCCGTAGTGTCTCGATCCCGAAAGTCTCCTTGAGAGTCGCCGCGAAACGGGGATACGCCTGCTCGCCTCTCATCATGACCACGACATCGCGGTCGGGGTGGAACTGCTTGAGCTGCATGATGTTCCGCGCGCGTGCCCGCTGCCCGCCGCGGAAGATCGGATCTGTGTAGAGCGTGATGCCGGGGCTCTGCCACCATCCCGAGGGGCCACTCAGCTCGTTGGTGAAATACAGAATCCGCTTCTCCATGGATCGGATCAGCTCGATGTCCTCCTTCGTCCCGAATGTCGTCCGCTTGAAGCTCTCCTCGCGCTCGATGGCAAGCTGCCACGTCGCCAGCACGCTCGGCAGCAAAAGCAAGAGCAGCACAGGGGTCCGGCACGTCTTCAACCACCGGGATGCCGCCCCTTCCCCCAGCAGCCCGCCCATGAGGAGACTGTAGCCGCTGCCGTAGTTCCACAACAGATAGTGATGGATCAACGTGGCGTTCCGGAACGTCCACGTGTAGACCAGCGTCGAGACAATGAGCGTGCTGCCCAGGTAGACGAAGGGGTTCTTGAGGGACGCCGGCGCCGCGACGAGCCACAGGAGCGCGGTCACCATGACGACGATGTGGAAGAGCCCCAGGTTCGTCAACATGTGACTGAGGTAGCGCTCGGCGAACTGCGCGAGCGAAGCTGTCTCCATCCCACCGGCGAGGCGAAAGCCCACGTTGGTCTTCATGGCCGCCGGCGTCAAGCCGAGACTAAATTGGATGAGGAGCGTCGTGATCAATCCGAGACCGGCGGCGACTAGGCCTTGCACGAGCAGCCTCCGCTCCCCAGGCTGCCGGCGGTTCAAGAACAGATAGAGGAGCACGAACGCGAGCGGGAGGTACGCGGGGTAGTCAGCGTGAAAGATGAGGAACGTAACCACCAGGAAGGCATATCGCCAATACCGGTGCCGATGCCGCTGAACGAAGCAGAGATAACATGCCAGCAGCAGGAGCTCGACGATGCCCTCGTATTTCCACACATCCATGTACAGGTACTTGAGAGGCGAGAGCAGATTGAGCAGGGTCAGGCCAAAGGCTAGGCCCCGATGCTGCGTCGCCTGCTCGAGCAGCACGAAGAGAAGGATGGTGCTCCCGAGCGACAGGATCAAGGAATAGCTTCGCGGCGTGAACTCCGAGTGCCCCACGAGCTTCGCGTAGCACCGCAGGAGCGTCGGCGATAGCACACCGTGGTGGCTGTAGTGGAGAACCGAGACCGGGGTGTCGTGCTCGTCGTATCCGTAGACGGATACCCCGAAGACTTTTCGCCAATCCTCGAGCGTCGGGTCATTGCTATGGAGAGCGGTTCTGAGAAACGCCGCCGTATCGAAGGTCGTGTGTTGCCGCGCATCGATGAGAGGCGCGCGGAGTCTCGGAAGTGAAATGGCGCACTGGATCGTCAGCAGGATGGCGATTGGCAGTACGAGAGGCCACCGCGTCCCGGAGAGCGCCCGGGCCGTCGGGATCGACACCTGCTCTTCCATTGATCGACAGCAGGTCCGGCCGGATCTGAACCCGATTCTCTACGACCGCAGCAACAGCGCCATCAGGGCCAGGAGGTCGCCGAGGTTGCGTGTGATCAGAAAATTATGGCGGACGAACTCGCGTGCGTCGCGCCCGATCGCGTCGCGCAGCGCGGGGTCGCCGAGCAGCTGGCGAATGCGAAACGCCGCACCCTCGACCGAGTTCACCGTGTAGCCCGTCACGTCGTAGATGATCTGCTTCGTGATACCGCCGGCGAAGCCGCCGACGACGGGCTTCCCCTTCCACATCGCCTCGGCCACCGTGAGCCCGAAGCCCTCGCGGGTGGACTTCTGGAGCACGATAGTCGCCGCGCGCTGGAGCGCGTTCACCTCCACGCGCGCCTCGGCCTCGAGCTCGAGGACGTGGATGTCGCGATCGTGGCTCGCCGCCTCCTTCACCTCCGCCTCGAGCGCCTCGCCCTCGGGATCGGCGCTGTCGCCGCTGCCCACCAGCACCAGGCGGCAGTCCTCGCGCTTCTTGACGATCCGGTAGGCCTCGATGACCCCGAGCGGATCCTTGAAGCGGTTGAAGCGCGACACCTGGAGCAGGATAGGCTTGTCCCGCGGCACCCGCAGCCGCTCGAGAGTGGCGTCGATCTCGCGCGCGGGGAGCTCCCGGTTCTTGTCGCTCAGGGGATCGATGGCCGGATAGATCAAGAACTGGGGGATCGGCAGGCGCTGGGCGAAGCGCGGGAGCGAGTAGATCGCCGCGTCGTACTTCACCACGAACTGGCGCAGAAAGCTCCACGCCCGGCGCTGCGGCTGCGAGACGTCGGCATGACAGCGCCACACCCACATGCCTTCGGGCGGGCGCACGTCGACGAGCCCAGCTACGGCCGGATCGTGGCAGATGACGATGTCTCCATCGACGAGGAGCTCGCGCGCCGCCCGCCGCGTACCGTCTCGATAGGCCTCGAGCATCTGCTCGTCGAGGCGGTCGTCGCCGCCCTGCAACGCGCTGTGCAGCGCTTTGGCCGCGGCCGCGAACGGCGGATCGGCGGCAAGCGTCTGCCACGATGCGCGGACGCCCGCATCCTCGAGCAGCGGCACCAGGCGGTGCAGGATCTCGGCGACTCCGCTTGCGGTCGTCGTCGCGCTCACGTGCAGGCAGCTACGCCCCCGGACCCGCTCACTCAGGCGGCGGAGAAAATCCACCGTCCCGGCCGGGGCGACCTCGCGGTACTCGTCGAGGACCGGCACCGCCGTCATGTGGCCACCGCCCTGCCCGCGTTGCGGCCGAGCGCTGCGTCGCACGCGGCCACGAGCCGGCCGCGAATCCCCTCGAGACTCAGCCCGTACGGGGACAGACGTTCGATCTGCGTGGCCAGCGCCTCTTCCCCGAGCTCGTGGTGCACCCACGCGGCGAAGTCTCCGTGACGGCGGCCCTTGTGCCGCCTGGCCGCGATGACGTGGTAGTAGATGACGCTGACGTCGACGCTGCCGGCGAGCGCGTCGCGGAACTCAGCCAGGCTGCGCGCCTTGATGCCCGTCGGCACCTCGAGCGTACGGGACTGCATGAACTCGAAGGGCTCGCCGAACACGACCCGCGGGATGGTCTGCATCGACCGCAGGTGATCGTCGATCAGGCTGATGAGCTCGGCTCGCATGGCGTTGAGGTCGGCGAATTCGAACGGATCGAGGACGGCGAGCTTCTCGCCGAGCACGCGATCGCGGACCTGGATCGCCGCCCAGGTGGCGAAGTCGTTCGGGTACGGTCCGGCAATGTACTTGTGGCGCAGAAAGTGCGCGTGGGTGTGCATGTAGATCGACTCGAGGGGTACCTCCTCGATGCCGTCCACCAGCTCCCGCTCGTCGAAGGCGCGTCGGCCGAGCATCTCGCGCAGCTCCCAGCAGCCCATGAAATGGAATGGTTTTGCGTTCATCCTGCCCCTCGTCCGGTCAACCTGCCATCGTCAGGCCGCCGCTCACGCTCAGCACCTGCCCCGTGATGTAGCCGGCGTCGGGTGAGGCGAAGAATGCGACGGCGGGCGCCACGTCCTCCGGCTCGCCGAGGCGCCCAAGGGGAATCGCGCGGCGCATCGCCTCGATGACCTTGGCGCCCTTCTCGCCCGAGGTCACCTCGGCGAGCAGCGCCGTGTCGGTCGGTCCGGGGCAGACCACGTTGACGGTGATGCCATGGCGCGCGAGCTCGCGCGCGAGCGTTTTCGAGAAGCCGATCAGCCCCGCCTTGCAGCCGGCATACACGGCCTCGCCGGTGCTCCCCACCCGCCCCGCGTCGGAGCTGATGCTGATGACGCGTCCCCAGCCTGCGCCGATCATGTCGTCGATGGCCCGGCGAGTGCAGTGGATCGCGCCCTTGAAGTTGATCGAGATGAGCCGGTCCCACAGCGCCGGATCGTTGGCGACGAAGGGCTCCAGACGATCCCACCCGGCGTTGTTGACCAGGATCGCGACCGCGCCGAGCCGCGCGCGCACGACGCCGAAGGCGGCGTCCACCTGGCCGAGGTCGGCGACATCGGCCACCGCCGCGACCGCGGCGCCTCCGGCCGCCGTGATCTCGCCGGCCACTCCCTCGGCGCTGCGCCGGTCGAGGTCGAGCACCCCCACCGCGGCGCCGCGCGCGGCGAGCCGCAGCGCAATCGCCCGCCCGATGCCCCGCCCCGCTCCGGTGACCACGGCGACGCGGTCCGCCAGATCCATGAGCGTACGCGTCCTCCCTTTCGAGCCTCCCCTACTCGCCGAGCTCGGCGAGCAGGCTGACGAGATCGTCGGCGTGCTCTTCCTCCATTGCCAGGATGCCCTCGAGCATGCGCCGGGTCGTGGAATCGTTGTTCCCGAGGTAGGCGATCATCTCGCGGTAGCTATCGATCGCCACGCGCTCCGCCACCAGATCCTCCTTGATCATGTCGACGAGGTTCGCCCCTTCGACGTACTCCGAGTGACTGCGAGCGAGCAGCCCGTCCGGGGAGAGATTCGGCTCGCCGCCGAGCTGGACGATGCGCTGCGCGATCTCGTCTGCGTGCGCTTGCTCCTCGTTGGCGTGCGTCAGGAACTCCTGCGCAACACTCTGCGCGTTGATGCCGCTTGCCATGAAGTAGTGTCGCTTGTAGCGCAGCACGCAGACGATCTCGGTGGCGAGCGCCTCGTTCAACAGGCGGTTCACCGTCGTGCGGTCTGCCCGATATCCCTCCGTGACGGCGCCCTGCTCGATGTGCTGGCGCGCGCGCTCGCGCAACCGCATGACGTCGGTCAGAAACGGCTTGCCGCGGCCTCTCTGCGCGCCCGACGGCGCCGTGGCGCGCTTCGGCGGAACCGGCTTGGCCGCCCGTGCCCCGCCTGCCATCGGCGCCGATCGCGACAACTTCCCCAGCACCGCGCTCGCCACCGCCTTCACCCGCTGGAGCTGCCCGGGCGCGACCGGCCCTGGCTGCTTCGGCTTCCCTGCGCGCTTCGCCTTCGCTCGCTTCTGTGCCATGGCTGGACTCCTTCCCTCGCCAGGAGGGCTTGCGGACACGCTTACCGGCGACGTGGGTCCCTACAAATCGATCAACTGCGCCACCAGCTCGCGGTTCCAGGTCGCGTCGCCGAAGGTTACCTCGCTGCTCTTGGCGCGCTTGAAGTAGAGATGCATGTCGTGCTCCCAGGTGAAGCCGATCCCGCCGTGCACCTGAATGCCCTCGCCTGCGGTGTGCCGGTAGGCGTCGCTGCAGTACGCCTTGGCCATGGCCGCTGCGAGCGGCGCCTCGGCGACATCGTTGGCAACCGCCCAGGCCGCGTAGTAGGTCGCCGACTTGGCGCTTTCGACCTCCACCAGCATGTTGGCGCACTTGTGCTGGATGGCCTGGAAGCTGCCGATCGGGCGGCCGAACTGCTCGCGAACCTTGGCGTACTCGACGCTCATCTCGAGGACCTTCTGCGCCCCGCCACACATCTCGGCGCAGAGCGCCACCTTACCCCGATCCATGACCCGCTCGATGATCGCCCAGCCGCGCCCGGGGCTCCCCAGCACGGCGTCGGCGCCGACCCGCACGTCGGCGAGCGTGATCTCTGCGAGCTTGCGCGTCTGATCCATGGTCTTGAGCGGCGTGACCGTCATACCCGGCGCGTCCCGGTCGAGAAGAAAGAGCGTGATCCCCGCCGCCGGATCCGCGCCACCGCCGCTCCCGGCGAAGCGCGCCGCGCAGATGACCTTGTCGGCGACGAGGGCGTCGTTGACGAAGAGCTTGGTGCCGGTGAGCCGGTAGCCCTTGCCGTCCGCGCGCGCCTCGCACTCGACGCCGGCGGCGTCCCATCGCGCGCTCGGCTCCAGCAGCGCGAGCGTGCCCTTGAGCTTTCCCGCCACGAGGCCCGGTAGCAGCGCCTTCTTCTGCGCTTCGCTCCCGCCTTCGAGGATCGCCACCCCGGCGAGGAGCACGGTCGCGAAGAACGGCCCCGGCATCACCACCCGGCCCATCTCTTCGAGCACGACCACGAGATCGACGTGGGTGAGGCCGGCGCCACCGTATGTCTCGGGAAAGATGAGTCCCATCCACCCGAGCTCGGCCATCTGCTTCCACAGCGCCTCGGAGTGCCCCTGCTCGTCCTCCATGAGCGTGCGAACGAGCGTCATGGGACACTCCTTGGCCAGGAAGTCGCGCGCGCTCTGCCTGATCTGCTCCTGCTCCGCACTGAACCCGAAGTCCACCTGCGCGTTCCTCCCTAATGGATGCAGCCGCACCGGCGACGGTACCGCCAAGCCCGGGGGCGCCCGCGATGGGGCCCGGCGCGGCTCGGCTTCCCGTTCACGCCGGCCGCGGCCGCGCCTTCCAGAAGTAGTTCTTCATGCCGAGGCCCTCGTGATACTTCCGGAACGTCAGCTCCACCGCCAGATCTACCCGTACGTCGTCGGGATCACAGTCGGTGAGCTGAACGTAGATCCGTCCGCCGCCGTCCAGATCGACGACGGCGTGGCTCACGGGACCGAGCGGCCCCTCTCCCAGGTGATCGTTGGTGAACGTGAAGACGCTGCCCTGCCGGGAGAGCTTCGTCTCCTCGAGACCGTCACGACACCCGCACTCGATGCAGATGCGATGCACCGGGAACTGGATCGTGCGGCAGCTCGGGCACCGGCCCCCGTAGAGCGGTAGCAACTCTCGCCGATCGCGGAAGAGCGCGACGGGCGTCGACACGTCCGGCGCGACCGATTCACTCCGCACCAGCTGCCGGGCCCGCGCGAAGAGGCCGTAGGACCCGAGCGCCCTCTTGGTCTCGATCTGCGTGTACACGCTCCGGGCGACCCGATGCGACGCGATGCCGTCGGTCACCCGCAACAGCGCGGCGTCGGCACCGTCTCCGTAGGATGCCAGCAGGATCACGTCCCCCGGCTTGGCGCGCTCGAGGGCCGCCGCCAGGAGCAGCAACCCCTGGGCCGCGCCGGTGTCGCCGAGGGTGGCGATGAAGCCGTCCTGCAGCTGCCGCTTCGGATCGAGCCCAACCGCGCTCGCGACCGCCGCCGCGGCACGCGCAGCCGGCATGGTGAGCACGGCCGTGCAGACGTCGCTTGCCGCGACTCCGGTGCGGTCGAGCACCGCGCGGACGACCTGGGTCATGACCCGGGCGTAGCCGAGCTTGGTCTCGAAACCACCCGGAAAGGAGCGCGGAAACTGCTGCGCCTCGGTGCGCCACGTCCCGTGAAACTCGTCGGCGAGGGTGGCGGTACCAATCACCTCGGCAACGAGACCATCGTCGCCGAGAACCACCGCCGCGCCCGCATCGCCGTAGCTCTGCTCGGCCGCCGTGCTCGGCTCGCCCATGCGGCAGTCGCCCGCACAGACCAGAACGCGACGCGCCGACCCGGCCGCGATCGCGTCGAGCGCGGAGAGCATGGCGGAGGTCGCCGCCCGCAGGCTGTCGGTAATGTCGGCGGTACGCACCGTCGGCGCGCAGTCGAGCACCGCCGCCACGGTCGCCGCCACCTGCTTCTCGCGGTAGGGCGATGTCGTCGAGGCGAAGTAGACGGCATCGAGGGCACCGCCGCCTGCCCCGGCAAGAAGGCTCGCGTTCACGGCGAGGGTGAGGCTGTCCTCGTCGGGCCCCGCCACCGCCCGTTCTCCAGGCAGAGCGGCCGGCTGACCCCATTCCTTGGCGATGGTCTCGCGCGGCAGCCGCAGCCGGGGGACGCAACCGGCGAAAGTGACGACTCCTCCCATGGCTCGGGGGCTAAATCACTCCGCGCGCGCGCAGGTCCGCGATCGCGTCGGCGCCGTAGCCGAGCTCCGCGAGGATGCGATCGGTGTGCTCGCCGAAGCCCGGAGGCGGCGTGCGCACCGTCGCCGGCGTGTCGGAGAGCTTGATCGGGGTCCCGAGCGCGGTTTGCCGGCCCGACGGCGTGTCCACCTCGACGGCCATCTGCCGGTGGCGAACCTGCGGATCCACCAGCGCTTCGGCGAGCGTGTTGACGGGACCGATGCAGACGTCCTTGTCGCCGAGCTCCGCAAGCCACTGCGCCAGGGTCTTCTGCCGGAACGCGTCGCGGAAGAACGCGAACATCTCCTCGCGCTTCGCGCCCTCGGCGTACTGCGTCTCGATGAACTCCTCGCGGCCGAAGTGCCGGCAGAGCGTCGCCCAGAAATGCGGCTCGAGCGCGCCGATGGTGAGATGACGCCCGTCACGCGTCTCGTAGATGGCGTAGCACGGGTGGTGCCCCGTGAGGCGCGTTCGCCCGCGCTGCGGCACCTGCCCGGTGACGAGATGGAGCATCACGTGAAAGACGTTCCAGGCGAAGGAGCCGTCGAGCATGGCGACGTCCACGAGCTGCCCGCGTCCGGTCTCCTGGCGCGCGATCGCCGCCGCGAGAATGCCGATCGCCGCCATGAGCGCGCCGCCGCCGATGTCGGCGATCTGTACCCCGGGAATGACCGGCGGCCCGCCGGCGGCGCCCACCAGGTCGAGCACCCCGGCGTAGCCGAGATAGTTGATGTCGTGGCCGACCCGGTCGCGATAGGGTCCATCCTGTCCGTAGCCGGAGAGCGAGCAGTAGATGACGCGCGGGTTCAGCGCGCACAGACTCTCGTAGTCGATGCCGAGGCGGGCAGCGACACCGGGCCGGAAGCCCTCGAGCACCACGTCGGCCTCGGCGGCGAGCCGCCGGAAGATCGCCTTGCCCTCCGGCTCCTTCAGATTGAGGGTCATGTTGCGCTTGTTGCGCGACACCAGCGGAATGCCCACCCCCATGGGATCGTTCGGCGCCGCGATGACGATGACGTCCGCCCCGAGGTCGGCGAGCAACATCGAGCAGAACGGGCCCGGAAGCTGCCGCGAGAGATCGAGGATCCGGAGCTGACCGAGGGCGAGCGGCGTGGACATCAGGGCAAGCTACGATCGCTGAAAACTGCGCGGGGGACCAGAGCGGTCCCCCGTGGCGTAGTCATCGGCTCCGGGCGCCGGCACGCTCAGTGGCCGGCCTCCACGAGGGCCGCCACGGTGAACCACTCGGGCTCGACGCCCTCCTTCTCTCCCTGGTTGAAGTACCAGCCCTGCTCGCCACTGTAGCGGTGGCTCGGCAAGGACGCCTTGGTCGCGTGCTCGAGCTGCATGTCGACCATCACGATGGAGGGGATGAAGCCCATCTCGTCAGGGTACTTGATGCCGTTGGCGGTCGGCGCGCTGGTGCGGAAGCTGTACTGATTGATCCAGATCTTCCACAGCTCGCCGGCGCGATCGTAGATGTCCGAGTACGGCACGACGTACGACTCCTTGTCGATGAAGATCATGCGCTTGGAGTACGCGTACTGCGGCAGCTTGGAGACCCCTTCGATGACGTACACCTTGCGCTTCTCCCACACGTCGTCGAAGGCCCAGTCGGCCGGCGCCGCCGCCCACTTCACCGGATAGTTCTCGCCGTGCATGCAGCCGAGGATCTCGCGTTCACCGAGATACTTCCATTCCATCCACGCGATGTGGCCGCTGTAGCCGTAATAGCTGTCCACGTCGGTGTCCTGACCGAAGAGCGCATCGCTGCGCTGCGCCGTCGACAGACGGCGGACCCGGCGAAGCGAGGGCAGGTAGAGCCACTGATCGTCCTGCTTGGCGGAGTCGATGTAGCGGTTGCCGACGGCGCCGACGCCCTTCAGATCGAAGGGCTCGAGAATGGGATAGAGGCCTTGGGACCCGCGGTAGCCGTTCGGGTTCGGCTCGTATGCCGGCGCGGGCTCGACGTAGAGCCTGCCGTTGTAGAAGAGGCGGCGGAAGTGATCGAGGAGAAAGTGCCGCTCCACGGACATGGCGTCGGTGGTCGAGATCGAGCCGGTGTCGGCGTCGAAGTTGCGCAGATCGACGTCATCGGTGGTGAGGAACTTGTACTCGTAGTTCCACATCATCTTGTAGGCGACCTGGGGATCGTTCGTGTCGATGTTGGGAAACGGCAGGCCCGCCACGTAGTTCTCGAGCGACAGGCCGTCGCTGCTGAGCTTCACCTGGCCGGCGTACTTCTCGGTCGCCTCCTTGTACGCCTGCGGCCAGGGAATGGGCTTCGGCGCCACGATGCGCATGGGCCACCCGTGGCGTACAGACCACTCCATGCCGGGCGAGAGCAGGTCCTTGGCTTTGTCGACGTTGGCCGCGGTGATGCTGTCACCCGGCGACACGTCTGCCGCTACCGGAGCGGCAGTCAGAACCCCGAGAACGCTCGTCAACGACGCGGTCGCAACGGCCCAGCACCACCATGTGCCATGTCGCCCTGACTGCATATCGCGCTCCTTCCGCTCGGGCGCCACGGGCGCGTCTCGAGACGGGACGGCAGGTCTGCGGTGTACCTAACACCCCTGTCGTGGCGGGGTCAATGGCGTTCTCGGGGCCAACCAAGCCGAGAAACTCTACTCCAAAAGCAACGTGTTGGACGTGGTTCCGCACCCCGAAACGCTTGAACCATATCCCCAAACCATCGTGCCGCCGACCGGTTACCCCCCGAAACCCGCCCCGTCCTGCCGCGGGCCCGACGAGTGCAGGCAATCACGTGTCGACCCGCGCAAGGGCAATGTGCGCCGTACCCGCCGGTGCGAGGCCATCCTTGCGCTCTTTGCAATACCGCGCACCAAGCTCTTCGCCGCCCAGGTCCTCCACCAGCGTGAGCCCGACATCACGGAGGTCCCTCTCCAGCTCGGTCGGATCGAAGCCGGAGACCATCGGCTCACCCATGGATGCCACTCGCGCCCGAACGTCACGGATCGCCGTCGATTGCCGGTCCGGATCGAGCTCGCGCTGATCGAGGTAGGTGAAGACGAGCTCGCTGCCCCGGACAGCGCAAACGGCAATCGCCCGCAGCGTGGCAAGATTGGCGTCACGCGTCAGGTACGTCGTCACGCCCAGCCACGAAAAGAAGGCCGGCTCATCGTTCCGGAACGGGGACCGCGTCAGCGCCGCGCTGAGCTGCTCCTGACTCAGATCGGCGGCGATGAAATGCAACCCGCTGGGGAGCTCGACAGCACACTCACGCAGCCGCCGCCGTTTCAGCTCCTGGGTGGCCGGGTGATCGATCTCGAAGACCTCCAGGTCCCGGGCGAAGGCGGGTCGGCGAAGAGCAAAACTGTCCATGCCCGCGCCGACGATCACGTACTGCCGAGCCCCGTGCGCCACCGCCCGCTCCAGGGCATCCTCGGCGTATCGCGTGCGAACGATCACCGTCCCGTACAGGGGATTGATGCGGAGCGCGGCGTGCAGGATGGCATCGGAGGAGCCAAGGCCGTCGACCCGGCTGCGGACCTCCGCGTCCAGCGCGCTCGTGACCAACTCCTGGATGGCGATTCGATCCGACTCCGGAACGAGCCACTCGCCCCATGGATCCTCGATGAGGGTGGGGCGATCGAAGCGGGCGTGCACGGCCCGCATGAGCGACGTCACGAGAGCGGTGCGACTGGCGCTCGTCTCGTGCATCAGTGCCGGCCCTGGTGAGCCGTCTCCGGCGCCGCGGGCGTCATCGCTCGACCACGCCCAGCATCACAGCCCCTTCGCCAGCCGCGCCGCGTGACCCGTGGCGTGCATCTCGGCGTAGAGCCGATGGGCCTCGCGCAGGTGGCGCTCGCGGGTGGTGGAGTCGCCGCGCAGGGCGGCGAGCTCGGCGCGCAGCTCGATGGCCTGCGGGAGGTAGAGGCGCATGCCGGTGTCCTCGACCAGCGCCGCCATCTGCTCGACGAGCGTCTCGATCTCGGCGGCTTCCCCCGCAGCGCCGCCGGCCAGGAGAGCGCGAGCCCGCACCCAGAGCGCCTCGACCTCCGCGACGCGCGCGCCGCGCTCGCGCGCCATGACCAGCGCTTCGTCGGCGAGCGAGGCGGCGCGGGCGACGTCGCCCGCGCCGAGATGGGCCCGTGCGAGCCGGGCGACGATGTTCGCCTCGCGCTCGATGCCGACATGTTTCTCGCGGACGATGGCCAGCGCGCGCTCGAAGGAGCCGATCGCATTCTCGAAGTCTCCCTGGAAGAGCTGCACCTCCGCCACCCCGCGCGCCAGCGCGTGCACTTCCGAGAAGGAGCTGCCGGCGCGTTCCGAGCATGCCAGTGCTTCACGCGCCAGGGCCGGCGCGTCTCCCAGCTCGCCGGCCAACGCGACGAGCAGCTCGACCGTGCTCACCAGCGCAAAGCCGAGCAGCTCGATCTCCCCTGCCTCGCGGGCCGCGCGGATCATCCGCTCGAGCCCGCGCAGGCCCTGCGCGATGTCGCCACCCCAGGCTTCGGTCGCAACGATCTGCATCTGAGACCACAAGTACGCACTGAACCCCATGCTCGCCTTTCCGAGCGCCGGGGTTGCCTCGCTGAGCGCCTCGCAGCGTCGCCCGTATTCCCGTGCATCCTGCAGGCGGCCTATCAGAAAATGCGAATAGCCCAGCATGACCAGCAGGCTCGCCAGCAGCTCCGGATTCCCGTTCTCCTCGACCACGGGGAGCGCTTGGTGGGCCGCCCGCGCATAGCCGGCGACATCTCCCTGTAGCGTACCGAAGCCAACGACGTGCGCCACGGCCAACGAAGCGAGAGAGTCGCGGTCGCCGCGAGCCTCGGCCAGCTGCCTTGCCTCGTCATGGAGCGCCTCGACCTCGTCCGACGGTAGTCCGATCCGCCAGGAGCCCCTCATGAGAATCTCGCGGCAGGCGTCCATGCGCAGGCGCGCCGCCTCTTCGGACTCCGGCGCCTGGCGGGCGAGCCGGAGCACGAGCTGCCGCAGGCGCACGCCCTCGCTGGGATCGCTGCGTCCCACCCAGCGCGCCGCCCGCGCCGCCCAGCGCGACGCCGGCAGCGCTTCTCCGGCCTGCTCCCAGTGGTGCGCGATCAGCGCCGCCTGCGAATCCAGGCGGTCGGCCTTCTGCTCCTCGATCACGCCGGCGACGGCGGCGTGCAGCTTGCGGCGGCGCTCGGCGAGCTGCGAGTGCAGCGCCACCTCCTGCGTCAGCGGATGGCGGAAGGCGTACTCCACCACGGGGTAGAGGGACTCCTCGTAGACGAACTCACCGCTCTTCAGGACCCCCAGCGAATCGGCGAGCTCGCGAGGGGGCAGGTTCGCCACCGCGGCCAGGATCGGCTCCTCGAAGCTCTTGCCGATCACCGCGGCCGTCTGTAGCAGCAGCTTCTGGCGCTCGGCGAGCCGGTCGATGCGCGCCGCCAGGACCGCGTGCACGGAGTCGGGAACCTGGAGATTGCCGACCGGCGTCACCAACCGGTAGGCGCCGCTCGAGCCCTCGAGGTGTCCGTCCTCGATGAGAGCCCGCACGATCTCCTCCGTGAAGAAGGGATTGCCGCGGGTGCGCTCGTGGACGGCGTCGGCCAAGCCGGCCGTGCTGGGATGGCGGCCGAGCAGGTCGTCCAGCAGGTCGCGGATCGCCTCCGGGCCGAGTGGCTGCAGAGCGATCTGCGTGTAGTGGGTGGCGCTCATCCAGTCGGCGCGGTACTCGGGACGGAAGTTCAGGATGAGCAAGCCGATGCCGCCCTGGAGAGCATCGACCCATTCGCGCAGGAAGGCCTCGCTGGCCTCGTCGAACCAGTGCAGGTCCTCGAACAGCGTGATGGTGGCCTCCTCCGGGCGGGCGGCCTGCACGAGGCGGCGCAGGATGCCGACGAGCTGGCGCCGGCGCGCGTCGGGGTCCATCGGCGGCACGGGACGCTCCGGATCCGGCGCGCCGAAGAAGTCGAAGAGCAGCGGCAGCACTTCCCGGAACGCTTCATCGATCAGCAGCACCCGCCCGGCGATCTTCTCGCGTACGCTGCGCGGCTCGTCGTGCTCGGAGATGCCGTAGTAGGCGCGGAACGCCTGCATCGCCGGCAGCAGTGGGATGTTGCGGCCGTGGGGCACGGCCTGCCCGTGCATGACCAACACGCCCCGCGCACGATGGCGCTGCACGAACTCGAAGCAGAGGCGGCTCTTGCCGACCCCCGCGTGGGCCACGACGCCGACCACCTGCCCCTGGCCTTTGCGCGCGCGCTCCAGGGCCTGCTCGAGAACCTCCACTTCGTCGGCGCGGCCGACGAAGCGCGACAAACCGCGCGCCCGCGAGACGTCGAAGCGCGTGCGCAGCGGGCCCACATCCGTGAGCTGGTGCACGTGCACGGGCCCGCTGTTGCCCTTCACGCTGAACTCGCCGAGATCCTGGAGGTCGAAGTAGCCGGCGCAGAGGTCGGCGGTCGCCTGGGTGAGATAGATGGTGTCCGGCGACGCCAGGGCCTCCATGCGGGCGGCGAGCCCGACCGTATGGCCCTGCGCCGTGTAGTCCATGCGCAGGTCGTCACCGATCTTGCCGACCACGACCTCGCCCGAGTTGATGCCGATGCGGGTCGAGAACTGGAGGCCCTGCTCGCGCTTGATCTCGCGCGCATACGCCTGGAGCGCCTCGCGTAGCTGGAGCGCCGCGAAACAGGCGCGCTGGGCATGGTCCTCGTGGGCGATGGGCGCGCCGAACAGCGCCATGATGCCGTCGCCGGTGTACTGGTTGACGGTCCCCTCGAAGCGATGGACGCCGTCGCTCAGAATCGCGAAGAAGCGGTCCATGATCCGGTGCCATGCCTCGGCATCGACCTTCTCGGCCAGCTCCATCGAGCCTTTCACGTCGGCGAACAGCACGGTGACCCGCTTGCGTTCGCCTTCGAGGGCGCTGCGCGAGGTGAGGATCTTATCGGCGAGGTGCTTGGGCGTATACGACGCGACGGGGGCCGGCGCAGGCGGCACCCCCTGACCGAGTGCCGCGCGACACTTGCGGCAATACTTCGCGCTCGGCCGGTTGCCGGCGCCACACGCTGGGCACGCCGCCTCCAGCGGCGCGCCACACTCCTCGCAGAAGGTCGAATCAGCGAGATTCTCGGTCTGGCACTTGGGACATCTCACGGAAGGCCCCCCGGACCTCTCTCTTGGCACACCCGCGACCCGCCTGTCGACGCCAATGCCGTCGCCCGCCGCTCCATCGCGGCATGGCGACCTTCCCGTCCCCACCGCGGATCCGGTGGGCCTCCCATCAGGACGGGGACTCGAGCCGCCGTTTGTGCACCCCACGCCCGTGCGCGCGTGGGCTGATGCCCGCGTTCTGCTGCCGGTGGCAATCGACACAGGCCGTGGAGGTCGCCGGCACGGTCACGTGCGCCGGGATGAGACCCGCCTCCTCGCGCTGGCGGACCACCTCCCGCCGCTGCACGAAGAGCAGCGAGATGAGAAACGTGGCTCCCAGAATGGCGATGATGATGCGCTTGGCTTCGAGCGTCATGTCGTCCCCTATTCCTCAATGCGCTACCGCGGCTTCCCACAGCGTCAAGCCGATGATCGCCAGCGCGCCGCCGATCCAGCTGTTCGGTCGGCACCTGGATGAAGAGCAGCCCGCCCTCGACCTTGAGTGGATAGCGGAGCAGCGATTGGCCGGCATCGGCCGGGGGCCCGGCGGTCGCCTTGCCAGAGCGATCGAAGATCCCGTTATGGCACGGACAGAAGAACCGGTCGTTGTTCGCCTCCCAGTGCACCTGACAGCCGAGGTGCGGGCAGGTGCTCGAGAGCGCAATGAAGTCGGACACCGCACCCGAATCGGCGCGGCGCGCGATCGACGCGGGGGCGCCTTCGGGGGTGCGAAAGACCAGGGAGTCGCCGATCCCCATGCTGGCGACGTCAGTGACGAAGAGCCATGCGGTGTGCCGCGGACGGGCGGGATAGAGGTAGCGAGCCAGGATCGCCGCGAACGCGCCGTATCCGGCGGCGAGCCCGCTCACCATGGCGACCCACGTCGAACGCGCCAGGAACGCACGGCGCCCCATGCCCCGTGGTGCGGCCCTGTCGCGCGCCTGCGTCATACCTCAGCCAGCCGCCTGAAAGCGATCTCCATCGATCGTGGGCCCCGATTCGGACGGGAGCGGCGACCCGTGCCGCTGCACGGCGTCGAGTATCCCATCGGCGTAGTATTGCAGCACCCGGCCGACCAGAAAGACCCCGGAGCGCCCCGCGACCGCGGCATAGACGGCGGTCTCGGTCGGATTGCGCGCCCCGAGCATCATGGTCACCGGATCGTCGTGCCCGAGGCGATACAGATCAATCCGCGTCGCGCTGTCGCCCGTGACCCCGAACTCCTTCCCGTCGCTCCTTTCCTCATTGACGACCTCGGCGGCCATCGTCTCGACCAGCGTGAGCACGAAGGTCGCGACGAGATCGGGCGGTGCCGATGCTCCGCTCGGCTCGATGACTCGCCACCGACCCGCCTCCTGCGCGCACTTGACCCACGTGTTGCCACGGATGACGTGCACCTCCCCGAGCTCGTCTACCCGCAGATCGAGGAGGCGGACCTTTCCGCCAGGTTCTTCCGGAGCGCGGTCGGGGGGAATGGTGCCGACGTACACGGCGCGGGCAACACCGAGCAGCAGGTAGTAGAGCGCCACACGCCGCCACGTCATGGGAGACTCCCCTACGCCCTCAGCGTGCGTATCGCTGGCGGATGGACTGCACGATGCCGAGCAAGATGAAGAAGCCCGGCACGACCACCACCGCGACCCAGAAGATCATCGCGCCCTGCTCGCCGAGGACGAGGAGCTGCTCCGTTCCGCGCTCCTTGCGTGGCGTGCGGGGAGCGATCAGCCGCTCTTCTCCCGCGAGCCAGTTGATGGTGTTGAGCAGCAGATCGGCGTTCCCCTCGCGGTCGAGAAAGAAGTTGCTGGCGAACTCGGCGCTGCCATAGACGATCAGGCGCCCCTGCCGTTCGCCGTTGGGCGGCAGGCGCGCTTCGACACCCACCGTCAGGGGTCCGCGCCGATCACGCCCCGGGACGAAGGTCGGCACACCCCGTCGGAGCACGTCGGCATCCGAGGTCGCCCAGGCTCCCGGCGCGGTCCGCAGCACCGGCACGACGTCGATCCCGGCGACCATCGGTCCCACCTCCACCGGCCGGACACGGGACAGAACGGGCGCGGCACCGAGGCCGGTGGTGATGGGATGGTCGGTTGCATCCGCCGGAATCTGCAGCGTGACGAACTCGCCACCGAACATGCGATTCTCGGAATCCACCACCGTTGCCGGGGGAGCAGCGATACCGTGGCGCGCGAGGAACTCCTCGATCCCCGCGTCCTCCAGCGCATCGATCAAAAGCAGGATACGCCCCCCGCCGCTGAGATACTCGGCGAACCGCGCTGCATCCTCGGGCGCGAAATCCGCCCGCGGCCCCGCGATGACGAGTACCGTGGCGTCGGCCGGGATCTCGGCCACGCGCTGCAACGTCACCGCCCGCACGTGGTAGAACTCCTCACCCACGCGGGCGGCGGCTTCGGAGTAGCCCCGCAGCCGGTCCGGGTCGCCGGGACTGCGCTCGCCGTGCCCGGTGACGAAGTACACCGTCTTGGGTTCGTCGCGCGTCACCTGCAGGATCGCCCACATCAGGTTCTGCTCGCGCGGATTCGCGACCACCCGCTCGCGGCCGCCGCTGCGCACCACCACGGCGCCGTAGGACGTCACGCCGTGCTGATGGGCGCGCGCCGGTGAGCGGTTCACGTCCACCTCCTCCCATCGTACGCGGGGGGAGGTGTTCGCCACGCGGCGCACCAGATCGAGGATGTAGGGGTTCTGCGGGTTCTGGCTGCGCAGGAACGCCGTCAGCTCCACGTCCGCCGGCAGATTCGCCAGCAGTTGCTCGGCGTGCCGGGACAGCGAGTAACGTTGCTCCGTCGACAGATCGATCCGGAGGTCGTAGCGGTAGAGCCACGCCAACAGCACGGCGAAAAGAGCCACGAGGGCCAGGGTGCCGAGCACGATGCGCGCCCACGCACCGAGCGCCGTCATCATCGCCGTCCCCGCCACGTGCGCGCCTCGAGCGCCCGGAACGTGAGGTGCGTGAACAGCAACACCGTGAAGGCGAAGTAGGCCACGTCGCGGAGATCGATGAGCCCGATCGAGAAGCCGTGGAAGTGATCGAACATCGAGATCGCGCGAACGGCCTGCAGCCTCTGCGGATCGACTGCGGCCTCGTTCCAGCTGACGGCCCACAGCCCGAACAGGATGCCACCGGTCACCACGCCTGCGACCACCTGGCTCTCGGTCAGCGCCGAGATGAACATGCCACACGACACGAACACCACGGCGAGCAGCAACAGCCCCAGGTAGCCCGTGAACACCGGCAGCATGGGATACGGCTGCACCTGGTTGAGGAGGAACGGATAGACGAGCGTCGGCGCAAGCAGCGTGACGACCGCCACGACCGCGGCGAGAAACTTGCCAAGGAAGATCTCCCCGTCTCGCAGCGGGTACGTGAACAGCAGCTCGATCGTGCCGAGCCGCTTCTCCTCCGCGAAGAGCCGCATGGTGATGAACGGGACGCAGAACAGGAGGAACTTGCGGATGTCGAGGAAGAGCAGCTGCCAGAAGTTCTCCATGATGTTGATGCCGAACCCGAAGGTGATGAAGTGGAGGAGATCGGTGTAGAAGTAGTAACCGCACAGCGCCGAGAACGCCGCCGCGACCACGTAGATGAGCGGCGAGGCGAAGTACGAGCGCAGCTCCTTGCGAAATACGGCGAGGACGTTACGCATCGCCCGTCCCCCGGCGCTCGGAACCCAGGAGCCGCACGAAGAGCTCCTCGAGGCTCGGTTCGAGCGGTCGAAGCTCGAGCAGCCCCCAGCCCCGGCCGACCACCCGCGCTGCGATCTCCTGGCGCACCGGATCCGCTTCGCGGGAGACGACGATGAAGCGCGCCGTCGCCGCGTCGGCCACCGCACCCTCCTCCGCCGCTTCCACCCGGTCGACGCCGGGCACACCCTCGAGCGCGGCCACGATCTCCCGTCGCGATCCCGCGATCCGCAGCGCCGTCCGCGCCACGCCCTCCACCCGGCGCGCCAGCCCCGCCGCCGTGTCCTCGGCGACGATGCGACCACGATCGATGATGATCACTCGGCCACAGAGCATGCTCGCCTCCGGCAGGATGTGGGTCGAGAGCAGCACCGTGCAGCGGCCGGCCAGGGTGCGGATCAGGGAGCGCACCTCCACCGTCTGGCGCGGGTCGAGCCCGACGGTGGGCTCGTCGAGAATCAGGACTTCCGGGTCGTTGAGAAGCGCCTGCGCGATGGCCACACGCTGGCGGTAGCCGCGGGACAGCTTGCGAATCGGCCGCCGCGCCATCTCCTCGAGCCCGCATGCCGCCATGACTTCGGCGATGGCGCCGGCACATCGGCCGCGCGGCACACCTTTCACGTCCGCGGCGAACCTGAGAAAGCGGCGAACCGGGAGCTCGGGGTAGAGGACCACCTGCTCGGGGACGTAGCCGACCTTGCGCCGCACCGCGAGCGAGTGCGTCTGCACGTCCAGGCCATCGATGCGCGCCGACCCGCTTGTCGGGGGGAAGAAGCCGGTGAGGATCCGCATGAGAGTCGTCTTGCCCGATCCGTTGGGACCGAGCAGACCCACGACCTCACCGCGGAGCACGGAGAGCGACGCCCGATCGACGGCGCGCACGGCGCCGAAGAACTTCGTCAGCTCGCGGACCTCGATCATCGCGGCGACACCGCCGGAGGCGGAGCGCCGGCGGTCAGGATGGCCGACGCGACTTGTCCGGCACCTGCCGCTGCTTTCTGCGCCTGCGCAGCCAGTGCCAGTACTCGTCGATCCCGATGACGAGAAAGCTGAACAGCACGACGGTGATGACGGACGTCCACAGAGTCATTGGCTCCCTCGCAGCCGCGTGCCGCGCCGCATCGCGCGCGTTCCGCGAACGGCCTTCTTCTCCCAGCGCGTCCCGAACCGATCGAACCCCTACGCCGCCTTCGCGGCGGCTACCCCGGCCTCGCGCATGATGAACTTGGGCTTGAGCGTTATGACCAGCGCCGGGATCAGCGTCTGGGACCCGATGAAGCTCAGGAACATCCAGATGGCCAGCAGGCCGCCCATCTCGGCATTGAAGCGGACGTTGGCGAACACCCAGAGGAACGTGCTCGCCACCATCGTGACCGCGGTGAAGGCGACGGCCTTGCCCGACGTGCGCAGCGCCTGGAGCGTGGCATCCTTGAGATCGCCACTGACGCGAATCTCCTCGATGATCCGGCTGAGCGTGTAGAGGCCGTAGTCGATCCCGAAGCCGAGCCCGAGGGTCACCAGCGGCAGCGTGTTCACGTTGATGCCGATGTCCCGCGCCGCCATGTACGCGTTCACCATGAGATTGGAGATGAAGAGGGGCGCAAGCAGATAGAGCCCGGCGGTCCACGACCGAAACGTGAAGATCATGATGATGTACATCGACAGGTTGCCGAGAATGTTCATGAGGAGGTCGTTGCGCAGCATGACGTCATTGGCGGCGGCCAGCACGCCGATCAGACCGCCGGCAAGCTTGAAGACCGCTTTCCACGGTGCCTGCACCGCGAGCGGGACGTCCTGCCCGCCGCGCTCGACCTCGAAGCTGATCGTGCTCTGCTCCGCGGATTCGTCACGCAACGCTTCGCCGAACTCGTGGAGGTTCGAGACGTCGTGGTCACCCACCTTGGCGATGACGTCCCCGGCCTGGAAGGGAGCGCCGTTCGTCCCCTCAACCGGCGCGTCCCCGGTCTTGGCCGTCCACCGAGGACCGGCGCCGCCCTTGCTCGGAGCCTGCACCCAGGCGGGGCTCGCCCCGACGCTGGCGACCACGACCTTTCCGTCGCGCTCCTCTGCGTTCACCCCGAGATCGTTGAGCTGCTGGTTGCGAATGAACTCCTCGCATCGGGCGATGATGCGGCTGACGTTGTCGCCCTTGTGGTTCTTGCAGAAGAAGGTCACGTGCGACGTGGTGTAGCTCGCATCGACGTATTTCGCGGTCTCGGTGGGCGGGGTGCCGGAGAAGAACACGAAGAACAGGGTCCCGATGTCCACCCACTCGTTGGGAATGACACCCCACTTCGGCTCGAGCTCGTGGAAGACCGAGTTCACGCCGCGCAGGATGTCGACGAGGGAGAAGCTGTAGCCCACGTCGCGATCACCCTCGAGAAAGCGCTGGAACTTCTCCATCTTCCGCAGGGTGCTGGGATCCTTCATCGCGTCCTTGTCGTAGCCATCCGCCACCACAATGAGGGGCTCGACGCCGCCGAACTTCTCCTGGATGCGCGCGTGGGACACGTTGTAGGGCGAGTCGAGCCAGACGAGCGGCGAGGCGGCGGTCGGATCGCCGATGATGAGCCCGCGGACGAAGACGAGGCTGAGGATCGTGACGACGGCCCAGAAGGCGTAGATGACCTTCCGGCCTCCGGACGACACCGTCCAGATGCTCGTCATGTCGATCACCCGGCGGACCCAGCCCGTCTCGCGGGCCTGGACGAGGTCCGGATCAGGCGCCCGGAGATAGTAGTAGACGATGGGGTTCAGGAACATCTCGGCCACCGTGATCGCGAGGATCCACCAGGCGGCGACGATGGCGAGCTTCTGGAGCATGACCACCGGAATGAACAAAATGACGAGCACACCGAAGGCATCCGTGGCAATGCCGGAGAGCGTCGGCACGAACAGCTCGGCGAACGCCGCGACGATGGCCGGCCGCTTTTGCCACCCCGAGCGTTCGAACTCCTCGTAGTAGCGGTCATGCATCTGGATGGCATGGCTTACCGCCCGCGCGGTGATGAGAAACGGGATCACGAGCGCGAGCGGGTCGAGGGAGAGGCCGATGATGTTGATGAACCCGAGGCCCCAGAACGCCGCGATGACGCCGGTCAGCGTCGGGCGCAGAGAGCCGCGCCAGTCATGGAAGTAGAGCCAGCGCAGGATCCACTCGATGCAGTAGGTGATGGTGAAAATCCAGAACACGTCGCTCGTGTACTTGTAGATCCAGCCGTAGAGCCGCGGCTCACCGGCCACGGAGATATCGACGCTCGGATGCGGCACCTCCAAGGTGAGCGTCTCGGTGCCCTCCCCGCGCTTCACGGTGAGCGCCGCCTTGGTGCCGGCCTTCATCCCGGCGATCACAGCGGCGAGCGCCTCCCGGTCGGCAACGGGCTTGTCATCGACGGCCACGACCACGTCGCCCTCTTTGAGGCCCGCGCCTTCGGCCGCCGATTCGTCGAAGACGCGCAGGATCTCCGCAGGCTTGACCGCGGTTGGGTCCAGCGGATCGAACCCCTTGATGATCGCGCCGATCCACCCGTCGCCGAAGGGCGCGAGCACGCGGTCGTTCACCTGCTGGAACGTGAGGCGATGGTCCAGGCGTCCTTCGATGAAGTTGGCGCGCACCAGCGCCGCTTTGTCGTCGAGGGAGATGAGTAGCCCGTAGATCGACTCGGTATTGTGGACGATGCGCTGAATGCTCGCCGCATCCTCCGGACGCTTCGGCAGCCCGATCATGACCGGCTTCGCCTGGAGCAGCCCGCCGGATCCCACCTTGAGATAGCGTGTCGTGCGATGTCCGATGGAGTCGATCTGATTGTGGTTGACGCCGTAGACGCGGTCCACGGCCTCGGTGATCATGTAGATGCGCGTCAGTGTCTCGACGGTGAACACGTCGCCTTCGCGGACCTCGAGCATGAGCTGGATGTTGTTCGCGCCGCCGAACGTCGGCGCGTGCTCGTTATGGACCTTGACGAAGGGGTGGCTCTGCGGCAGGAGGTCGCCGAAGCTGGTGACCAGCCGCAGCTGGAAGGCGTGCCACGCGAAGAACGCCGTGATGATGATGACGAGGATGGTGACCGGAAGGCGGTAGTCGATGAGCTTTTCGCCGAGCCAGTAAAATGCGCGTTTGTCTTCCGATCCGCCAGCGGTGGCCATCAGGACGCCCTTTCGTTCCTCGGAGTATCCCTCACACCACCGCAGAATGCGGCGCGCCTACGATACCCGGCGACGATCGCCGCTCCGATCCTCGACCGACTCCGCCCGCTATCCAAGGCAGGGAAGCCATGTTTCGCCGCCATCCGTCGTGTGCAGGATGAGCCCGTAGCCGCCGACGAGCCAGGCGTTCTTCTGATCGAGGAACGACATGCCGCGCAGCCACGTGAAGATCGGTTGCCCGAGATCGGCGGTCCGCCACGTGGTCTCGCCCGCCGCACGGCGTACCACCTGCCCGGCGGCGCCGATCGCCCAGCCACTGCCGTCGGGGAACAGGTGCACGTCGAAGAACGGATCGAGCAGCGGATAGGAGCTCTCGATCGTCTCCCAGCCCCACGTGGCCCCGGCGTCGGCAGTGCGCGCGAGACGCGCATCCAGCCCGGCCGCCACCGCCACGGTGGGACTCAAGAAGCTCATGCCGAAGAGCGTCGGGAGATCCAGCGGGTCGAAGAACTCCTCGCCCATGAGCGTCTTTTGCCGCTCCGTCCAGGTGGCGCCACCGTCCGTGGTCTGGAGCAGCTTGCCGAACTCACCCGAGATCCAGCCCGCGGACGGGTCCAGAAACAGGACGTCGTAGAAGACCGGATCCTGCGCGGCGACGCTCACGCCCTTGGTCATGTCGTCGCCGATCGCCTTCACCTGCTGCGCCTTCCATGTCTGGCCGCCATCGGTGGTCATCGTGAGCGTGGACCGGTCACCCACCGCGTACACGCGTTGCCGGTCGAGCGCCATGACGCTGAAGAGATAGCGATCCGTGTCGCTCTTCTGCCGTTGCCACGTCTTGCCGCCGTCGGCGGTGTGGAGGATGAGACCATCCTGACCGACGATCCACCCGACCGTGCCATCAATGAAGGTGAGACTGTAGAGCGCATGGTCCGCGGTGCCGCTCGCGACCCGGGCCCAACTCGTGCCACCGTCTTGCGTCTCGAGAACCTTGCCGCCGTAGCCGATGACGATCGCGCGGTCGGGAGTCAGCGCCTCCACGTCGTAGAACCGGTCCGTGATCGCGATCTTGCGATCGATCAGCGGGATCATCTCCACTTCGCGGTGACATCCCACGCCGACGACGACCGCGGCAGCAGCGAACCAGGCGAGGCGGAGCGGGCGAGCACGCAGTTGGCGCATCTTCTACAACGCTTTCACGCCATGGGGCGCACGGCGCGGAGTGCTAACAGACCCCCTCTTTCGGTGTCAAGCCGTCGACACGCCCAGGCATCGTCCCGATTCGCGGACAATTATAATAGCAGAGCGCTCGCGGCGCCGGCGGCCCGCTTCCGCACGCACCCATCCCGCAGCGTCCGCGGTGCCTACCCTTCTCCCGGAAACCACTTCGACAGCTCGCCGGCGTCGACGATCGTCTGCCGGTCGACCTTCCAGACGCCGCCCTCTTTGAGCAGGGTGTAGAGTTCGTACTCGGGAGCGGCGAGCTGGTTCAGAAATTTGTCTTGCGAGGTGAGGATGTTCGGCACGAGAGCCTTGTCACCCGTGACCTGCGCGGGGAACACTTTGAACTCGAAGATCTTCGCCTCGCTCAGCTGGAAGGTATATTTCATCTCCGTCGCCCACGTCGTGCGATCCTTGCCCTGGGCGGCGCCTTTGGTGGACAGGTCGTAGACCTTCTCGAAATCGAAGTTCTTCATCGCGGTGAGATAGGCCCTGATCGTGTCCTCCGGCGACCGCGCTTCCTCCGCTGCGGCAACTACCGACACCGTGACGGCGAGCGCGGCGGCGAGCGCGAGCCGCCACCATCGCGGCCTCTCGACACGTAAATTCATGCGGATGTTCTCCCCAGGCTTCCCGCGGTGGCCCATCGCCGCGGCACGCGCGCGTCGGCGCGCCAGCCCGGTCCTCCGTGCATGGGGTTGCGTCGCGACATTACCAGCGGCGAGATCATGAATGGTCCGAGCTCACCGGTCTCCCGTCTCACCCGGCCGACCTGGCCTGCCCATAGCACGGAGCGTGGGGGCCAGGCGATATGTATAGTTTCCGCCCCCGATCCCTGGCCCTGCCCCAGGGGCGGCGGTCTGCGCGGCGCCCACCCCCAGAGCCAGGATCCCCACCCCATAGCTCCAAAGCGCTTCGTTGCACGTATGTTTGCACTCTCCTGTGACCCGCTGCCGCCGCTCGCCGGATTCCCGCAGCGACGCTTGCCTCGGGTCCGACGCAACCGACCTCGTGGCCAGCAACCGCCATGCCGCGCGCCCGCCTCCCTTTTCTCGACACAAATCGCCGACAGCAATGAACGATCAAGTCACAACTACCGGCGCCTCCGTTAACGATCACACACAGGCCGCGGTTGCCGGGTCCCGGCTCCAAGCGCCTCGCCGAGGACTGGTATCGCGAGCAGCCCCAGGAGCGACACGATCGTCGTTCGTGGTCCCTCCGCCTGACGCGTGCGCGGGGGTGAGCCTGCCCGCGGACCGCTTTCACGATACCGCCGACTGTACGTTAGATCGGCTCAGGATGGCCGGGGCGACCGTCGCGAGCAGGTAATCTACCAGTGCAATGGTAGAGGTCCGCCGTGCCCGACAGAGTCAAGGAACCCGGCCCGGGGAGATCTCTCGCTGCTTGTCTCGGAAGGCAGAAGACCGACGACAGCGGTTGATGCCAAACGTTTTGAGGCACGGACACGTACAGCATATCATGACGCCATATGATGTGGGCCCCCTGGCCCGGCCGCGACCTCGCCAAATTTTGGGCGGTTGCATAAGTTTTCGTCGCTTCCGGCATAGCCGATGGCAGGGAAACCCTCGCATTCTGTGCGGATTCCAGTGGCACGCCGCTTGCTGCCATGCCCGCTTGACCCGTGGTGCCACGCGCCCTACGGGCACGGAACCACCTGGAGAGGTCAGCCGATGGAAGAGAACGCCGGAAACCTGATCCGCAGCCTTCGCCAGAGGCTCGGCATGACGCAGGAGGAGTTCGCCCACGAGATTGCGGTAACGGTCTCGACGGTCAACCGGTGGGAAAACGCCCACGCTGAGCCGAGCAAACTCGCCTGGAAGGCCATTCAGGATCTGGCCAAGAAGCGCGGGCTCACGGATCTCGCCAGCCGTGTCGGACCCGCCGCGTCCGAGGCGTGACGGCGAGCGGGCTGCCTGCGCCACCGCCGTCCACCACCGCACTCCCAAGCGCTCGCTCACTCCTCCTGGCATCCCGCGTGATCGTCTGAGCGTTCGCCACCGCGGCGAGCGCTCGGCGCACGAGCACGCGCACGTCTCGCCCCCCGCAGTTTTTCGCGGCGTGCAGCGCACGGGCGCCGGCCGTGCCACCCCTGACCCATCCCCGTGTCGCTGGCGGCACAGCGGGTGGTCCCGAGGCCTCGGTCGCGGCCAGGGTGTCTGCGGACCGCAGCGGCGGGCGACGTGCTTCCCGCGTCCGGCACGGAATCTGCTCCCTTTGAACGATCAGGGCACCGCCCGGCGAAGCATGCGTGCGCCGTGGCCGGTGGAACGCGGAGAAGGCATGCGGATCGCCCAGCCAACCATACGGCGCCGCAGGCGCGCGAGCGGACAGGTGGCCGTCCTGGCGCTGGTCACTCTTCCCGCGCTCGTCGGCGCCATGGGGCTCGGCGTCGATCTCGGCCGGCTCTACGTGGCCAAGCGCCGCATGCAGATCGCCGTCGATGCCGCAGCGATGGCTGCCGCACGCGAGCATCAGCGCGGCAACGATGTCGGGCTCGCGCTCGCGGCCACCAGCAACGCGGCGCGGAACACCTTCGACGAGGGTCGGGGCGACACGCTCGCGATTCACCATCCCCCGCAGTCCGGCCCCCGTGCCGGCGATACCGACTTTGTCGAGGTCGTCATCAGTCAGGACGTTCCGTTGCGCTTCATTCGCTACCTCGACGTCGGCCTGATCACGCTGCAGGCCCGCGCCGTCGCCGGCCTCGTCGACGCCGCGCCGGCGTGCGTCTGCGTGCTGGATCCCCAGGAGGATCAGACGCTCCAGCTCCAGTCGAGCGCCTCGCTGACGGCAACCGGACCCGGGTGCGAAGTCGTCGTCGCCTCGAGCAGCGCGCAAGCGCTGTCCGTGGATGGCGGCTCCTGTGTGGCTGGCATGGACGCGGTCACCGTACGAGGCGGCTACCAGGGCAGCTGCATCAGCCCGGTGCCCGAGACGGGATCCGCACCATCGTGCGATCCAAACCTGACGCCGCCCGTGGTGTCCGGCGGCTGTGACCATGCCGACGTCACCGTCGCCGCAGGCGTGCGTAATCTGTCACCGGGCCTTTACTGCGGCGGCATCCAGGTCAGCGGCGGCACGGCGCTGTTCGCGCCGGGACTGTACGTGCTCAAGAACGGCGGTCTCGTCATCAGTGGCGGGACGGTCATCGGCGCCGGGGTGAGCTTCTACAGCACGACGAACGGCCTGGGATTCGGGCGGCTGGAGATCAGCGGCGGCACGATCGACCTGGCCGCCGCATCGACCGGCCCGCTTCCCGGGCTGCTCTTTTTCCAGGACCCGGCGGCGCCGAGCGACGCAGTCAACACCATCACGGCGCCCGGCGGCGAGATCGTAACGCTCGCAGGGACGCTCTACTTTCCGACGCAGCAACTGGTCGTCGGTAGCGCGCGCCTCAGAGCGACGGCCATCGCCGCGCGCACGTTGCGAATCGACCCGGGCTCGACGGTGGAGATGCTCGCCATCCCCGGCGGCGCCAGCACCGACGTCGATCTCGCCCTGGTCGAATGAGCGAGCGAGCCATGGGGATGAGTGCCGCACGCCCACTGGAGCAGACCGGCTCCGCCCTGGTCGAGGTCGCGGTGCTGGCACCTCTGCTCGCCGCGCTCTTGCTCGGCACGAGCGCGGTGGCCGCAGTCGTCAACGACAGCGTACGGATGGCGGGCGCGGTGCACACCGCCGCCGCCTTCGGCTCGCAGAGCCAGGCCCGGGCGCAGGATGCGGCGACCCTTGAAACCCTGGTGCTCGGGGAGCTGGGCATGACGGCGGACGCAACGCCCGGCGGCGACGCGATCGCACCCCTCGTGAACATCACCGCGGAGCGCTTCTGCGAATGCGAGGACGGCCACGCGCTGGCGTGCAACCTCCAGTGCGGAACGAGCGCGCCCCAGATGTATCTGCGCGTCACGGCGGTAAAGACCGTGAGCCGATCGCTGGCCTTCATCGGCCTGCCGGCGGTGATTCGCGAGGAAGCCGTCATGCGCGTGCGCTGATTCCGCGCGCGACGGCCCGAGACCGGATGCACCGCACGTCACAGCTTCATGCGACCCCTCGGCGGCAATCCCGCCCGGTTTCCGTCCCTCATGGCACCTTCACCCGTACGCCGGCACGAGCGCCGCGCCCACACGCGCCCGGCCGGCGGCCGGCGATGCGCGGCTCACTCCTCCTCGAGACCGGCCTCGCGGTAGCCGCCATGGTGGTCCTCGCCGCCGGCTCACTCGACTTCGCCCGCGGCCTCACCGCCCTCCACACCCTGTCGCATGCCTCGACCGAGGCCGCCCGCTACGCTGCCGTGCGCGGCGCGCGCAGCCCGAGCCCCGCGACGTCCGACAGTATCGAGGCGTTCGTGAAGCAGCGTCTGCCGGGAGTCAATCCCGCCGCCGTGAGCGTGATCACCTCGTGGCGGCCGAACAATCAACCGGGCAGCGTGGTCGAGGTGCGGGTCCAGTATGCCTTCCGCTCGATCGTCCCTGCCCTGTCGATGGGAACGATCTCGATGGAGCGCGCGGCCCGGATGGAGATCTTCAACTAGTCCTGGCGGGCGCCGCGGCGGCTACGGCGGAGTCTCGAGGTATTCGTCGATCGACCGCCGATCGGGCGGGGGCGGCGACGCCGGCTTGAGGCCGAGCCGTGGTCGCGTAACGCCGTAGGGATTGGGCTGGGTGCGCACCTCGCCGCGCGTTAGCGGCGGGCGATCCGTCGGGAGGCCCTTCACCTGGAGGCGGTGCGGGCTGCGGGCGACCTGCGGCCGCACCGTCATCACCGTCTCGGTGCGGCTCACGTCGTGGACGGTGCGGCGGAAGAAGAAGCCGAGGAGCGGGATGTCGCCGATGTACGGCACCTTCTGCTCGTCCTCCGAGGTCTGCTCCCGGTAGAGCCCGCCGACGAGCAGCGTCTCGCCCTCGGCGAGAAGCACGCGCGTCTCGGCACGCCGCGAGATGAAAGAGGGCACGTCGAAACCGCCGAAGGAGGTCGCAAAGGCCGACGTCGGCTCGCTCACCTCCATGGCGGCGCTGAGATCGATCTTGCCGTCGTCGGTGAATTCCGGCGTGAAGCTGAGGAGAGTACCGAACTCCTTGAACTGGATCGTCGCCACGTTGGCCGTGGCGTAGACGACCGGGATCTCGCCCCCGACCCGGAGGTGGGCTTCCTCACCGCTGCGCGCGAGGAGCACCGGGCGGGCGAGGATCTTCGCCAGCGCCTCCTGCTGCAGCGCCTCGAGAAAGACCGCGAAGTCCTCGTTGAAGTTGCGGTAGAACCCCGTGAGCCGGGAGGGGTTCACTGGAAACTCGCCTGCCAGCCGATCCCCGCCGGGAAACACGTCGGTGATCGTCTCGCCTGGGGAGATGATCTTGGCCGGGGTCGACAAGATGAGATTGCCCTGCTCGAACGCGATCCAGTCCACGCCGTAGCGCTCGAGCGCGGTGCGATTGATCTCGGCGACCGTCACCTCGAGCAGGATCTGCTCCCGGCGCGAGCGGTTCACGTAGAGGGTCCGCATGTCGCTCCGTCCCTGGCGGTCCCAGATGATCACGCTCGTCTGCGCCTCGCGGACCACGACCTCGCCGTTCTCGAGCCGGGTCTTGCGTCCCTTGCCGTTGATCAGCACCTCGCGCGGGTTGATGACCACGACCTCGGCAACCTCGGGGTCGGAGATCGCCACCCGCTCTGCCGGTCGCGACAGCCGGGCCACGATCGAGCGCCCGGCGGGGACCTGCAGCGTTCCCTCGAAGTTGGTGATCAGCCGTGCATCTCCCGGTTGATTCTCGTCCCACTCCGCCAGTGGCTCGGGTGGGTGGGGGACGCTCACGACCGACACGGGCTCGGGCGCTTGCCCGACATCCTCGCTTGCGGGATTGGCTGCGGTGTGGTGCTGGTCGATGGCCGCTGGAATCTGGTCTTCGGCGGCAGCCTGCGCGTACGGTTCCGCGCCGCCCTCGCCGACGATCCCGGCCGCGTCCGCGTCGGCTGCGCGCGTCGTGTAGAGGTTCCCGTGAGCTGCAGCCGTGTCTGGCAGGGGACTCGGCGCCTCGGATTCCTGCTGCGCGGGCACCAGCTGTGGACTTGCGCCCGGGGCGTCGCGCGCCGCCCGCACCGGCCGGGAACGGCCGCGTGGTGGCGGCACCGTGGGCCGGCGGGCCGGGTCGTAGCGCTCGGGGTCTCTGGCTGCGGGCGCGCGGACGACGGGTCGCCGCTGCCAGCCGCTCGCGGCTCCGGACGGCGCGCAGCCGGCCATGACCAGGGCCACCACCACCGCCACCCCGAGCGCGCCCGCACACCCCGACGCGCAGCCAGCCCGGTGACGGAGCACCCCCACCCTTTCGCCCAGCGGTTCGCACCGCGTGGGTTGCGTTCCCTCGCTCACCACCACCCCAGCGCCCGACACCGACGGCGCAGCGGCCTGATCAGACGTCGACCGGGCGGCGCGCTGCGCTCGCGCCGCCGGCAGCACTCCAGCTCTCAGGAGTACTGGCGGCACCCCCGAGTGTCAAACATTCGTCACCGCCGGCCGGCGCGCCGATCCGGATTCCCGGAAATCAAGAAAGCGTGCCGAGGGCGCTGCGAACACCGTCGAGAAATTCCTCCCGCGAGATGGGCTTGCGCAGCTCGACCCATCTCGCGGGAGCACCGTGACCGTTCGGCTCGCTGGTGAGAAACACCAGGGGAATGCACTGCTGCGTCACCGGATGCCGCAAGCGTTCGACCGCCTCGTCGCGACTGTGTGGCAGGAAGTCGTCATCGACGACCAGGACGTCGGGAAAGTTGGATGCCGTCCAATCGACCAGCTCGCCGAGATCGCCCGCGCGATGCACCCGGTGTCCCCCTTGCTCGAGCGCCGTTGCCAGCACGGCCAGCTCGCGCGATACGGCGGGAGCGAAGGCCATCACCAGCCGCCCGTCCGGGCGCCCGGCCCGCCGCAGCGCCTGCGCCAGGTTCCAGCGCACCGCTTCGAGGTCCACGGGCTTGCGCAGCACGTCCCAGGCCCCGAGGCGTCGAGCGAGCGCACGGTCGGCTTCGACGCTGAGCACCAGCACCGGCACCGCCTGCGTCTCCGGGCTGTTCTTGAGAATGCGGAGCACGTCTTCGCCACCGAGATCCGGCAGCGTCAGATCGAGCAGCACCGCTGCAGGTGGCCGCTGTCGGGCCTGGGCGACGCCCTGGGCGCCGGTGGACACGGCCGTGATCTCGTATCCGTGGCGCTCGAGCGCGGTCTGCAATACCGCGCGCGTGTCCGGATCGCCCTCGATGAGCAGGATGCGAGTGCCGGGCACATCCGTGCCGGCGTCGTCCGCCATCTCTTCGGCACGGAAGAGCGCGCGCGGCAGATAGACGGAAAAGACCGAACCGGCGCCTGGCTCGCTCTCCAACCAGATCCGCCCGCCGTGGCGGGCAACCACCGCACGGCAGATGGCGAGCCCGAGCCCGGCGCCGGCATCCGCGCCCAGCCGCTCACTGCGCCAGAAGCGCTCGAACACGTGCGGCTGCTCGGCCAGCGGAATACCGGGGCCGTCGTCGCGGACGTCGACCTGGAGCCCGCCGTCGCAAGCGCGGACCCGCACGCCGACGCACCCTCCCATCGGCGTGTACTTGGCCGCGTTGCCCACCAGGTTCGCGAATACCTGCACGAGCCGGTCGCGATCGCCGTGCACCGCGGGGAGCTCGACCGGCACGTCCAGCTCGACGCGCACGTCGCGGTCGGCGATCGTCGGCGCCGTCTTGCTCACCGCCGCGTCGAACAGCTCCAAGGGCTCGATCGTGGCGAAACGGAACGCCATGCGATCCTGCTCCAGGGAGTCGATGTCCAGGAGGTCGTTGATGACCTGGATGAGGCGCTCCGCGTTCTTGATGCCGATCTCCAGCAGCTGCACGTCCATCGCCGCCAGGTTCTCCGCCCGCGCGACCACGAGCTGGAGCGAGCCGCGCAGCGACGTGAGCGGCGTGCGGAGCTCGTGGGAGATGGTGGCGAGGAAGTCGCTCTTGAGCACCTCGAAGCGATGCTCCGTGGTGATGTCGCGGAGCAGGAAGAGCCGGCCCACGCCCAGCCCTTCGCGGCCGGTGAGCACATGAGCCGCCCACCGGATCTGCCGCCGGCTGCCGGCGAGGGTGGCGAGCCCACTTCCCGCCGCCCCGCCGCCGCCGAAGAACCGATGCAGCGCCTCGAGATGGCGCGTATCCTCGAGCGACGCGGCGAAGAACGAGCCGGCGGGCTGGAGCGCGGCCCATGGCCCGTCGCCGTGGTGGTCGAGGAGCCGTCGCGCCACATCGGTTGCGCGCAGCACGTTCCCTGGTGCGTCAGTGACGATGAGGCCGACGTCGCTCGCGCCGAGCATGTCGGCAAGCGGCGCAAAGGCGGGAGCATCGAGGCCGGTGGCGAGGGCATCGCCCGGGTGCGGCCCTCGTTCCTCGCGGTTGGCGGCGCCGCGCCGGCGGGACGCGCGACGGCCGACACCCGGGACGCCCAGCGCCAGCAGATCGCGCGCCAGCGCCGCCAGCACGAGCGCTCCGAGCCCGGTCCACCAGGCACGCTCCGAGAGCCAGCCGCCGAGCCACAAGGCACCGAGCCCGCCCGCCGCAGCCACCCCCAGCAGCGCCCAGGCGAGAGACGTCGAGCCGCCCGCCGCGGCCGCCGACCGGCGCACGCCTGACGGTGGGCGTTCCTCTATGACGGTGTGCGCGGGCACCGCCAGGAGCCCGCTGCAACGTCCATGCCTTTGGCGCCGGCCCGTGCCCGGACGATCCATGCACGCCGATGGCACGCTCGAGCGCGCACACGCCCGCAAGCCGGCGACGCGGGGAACGTGCGCCGCCCCGCACGGCCAGTCGGCGATTCCCGCTACCGCTGTCGCCCGCGGGCGGCAGGTTGCTGCGCCGCGCCGGCCGCGCGCAGCGGTAATCGGTGACACAGTGCGGGCCGCCGGGACAGGCGAGAATGCGTCACCGACGTCACACAGGTGACGGCGCGCACACCGGAGCGCGCCTCGCATTCCATGCCGTCCGCTGGCAGTGCGCCAAAAAAAGCCAGCACGGCCGCGTCCCCGCGCCCGAGACGGCACGCCGGGCGCCTCGTGATGCGCTCGTGGCATGTGAATTGCGTCACCGCTGACACACCCTGCCCTCCCGAGAAGCCATCACCCTCGGCGTGGATGCAGACGGAGCCTGATCGAGCACGACCATGAGTGACACGAGCAAGCCCACGACGCCCGTCGCCGAGCAGGAGCCCAAGCGCATCCTGGTCGTCGAGGATGAGCCCGATATCCGGAGAATCCTGCAGCTCTTCCTCACCGAGAAGGGCTTCCAGGTGAAGGTCGCGGACCATCCGGCCCGCGCCCTCGAGATTCTCGAGCAGGGGCCGGTGGATCTGATCCTGTCCGACGTCCGCATGCCGGGTATGAGCGGCCTCGATCTCCTGCGTCACCTGAAAGAACGCGATCCCGACATCCAGCTCGTGCTCATGACCGCCTACTCGTCGGTGAAGGACGCGGTGGAAGCCATCCGCATGGGCGCCGCCGACTACGTGGAGAAGCCCATCGACTTCCGCCGCCTCGAGCGCGTGATGGCCACCGTGTTCGAGAAGCATTCCCTCAAGCAGCAGACGCGCATCCTGCAGCAGCAGCTCCAGGGCTGTACGGTCTTCGAAGGCATGGTCGCGCGCAGCCAGCGCATGCTCGAGCTGTTCGCCTTCATCGAGCGCCTGGCCCGCTACCCCACCACGGCGCTCATCACCGGCGAGAGCGGCACCGGCAAAGAGCTGGTCGCCCGCGCGCTGCACCGGCTGAGCCCGCTCGGGGACCGGCCCTTCGTCGTCTGCAACTGCACCGCGCTCGCACCGACGCTCCTCGAGAGCGAGCTGTTCGGTTACGTCAAGGGAAGCTTCACCGGCGCCGAGCGCGATCGGAAGGGGCTGTTCGAGGCCGCGCACGGCGGCACGATCTTTCTCGACGAGATCGGGGACCTGCCGCTCGGCGTGCAGGTGAAACTGCTGCGGGTGCTCGAGAACCGGGAGATCAAACGGGTCGGCTCGCCCGAACCGATCCACATCGACATCCGGGTCATTGCGGCGACCAACCGCAACCTGTCGCAGATGGTGGCGGCCGGAACCTTCCGCGACGATCTGTACTATCGTCTCAACGTCGGCGCGATCCACCTGCCGCCGCTGCGCGAGCGCGCCGAGGACGTCGAGCCGCTGGCGGCCCACTTCATCGAGGTGTTCAACAGCAAGCTCACCAAGCAGGTGACCGGCGTCGATCCCGCCGTGGCGGAGCTGTTCCTGCGCCTCACGTGGCCCGGAAACGTGCGCGAGCTCGCCAACGTGATCGAGCGCGCCATGGTGGTCGCCAAGGGCCCGCAAATCGTCCTCGATGATCTGCCCGCACAGCTCCTGAGCGCCCCCGCGCCGGAGCCGCGCGCCGAGGTCGTGTCGCCGGTCGGCGAGACGCCTGCAGCGCCGGCGCCGTACGACCTCAGCCTGGAATCGGCGGAGCGCGAGCAGATCCGCCGCGCGCTCGAGGTCGCGTCGGGGCGGCGCATCGAAGCGGCGCGTCTGCTCGGCCTCAGCCGTCGCACGCTCTACCGAAAGATGGAGAAGTACGGACTCGGATGAAGCCTCCGCATCAGCACGCGCCCGCGCGGGTGCGGACCGTGGCTCGCGATTGCGGGCGCCACATCGGGCCATCCGCGTCACCAAACGTGTCACCGCCGACACATGCGCCACGGCTGCGGCCGTGCGGCTCAGCACGCCCGTATACGGCGCGGCACCGGAGCTCGGCCGCGGCCCCAGGCTCGTCCGCACGGCGCTCCGTCAGCGCCGCGCCGCTCGCGAGGGGTGGCGCAGTACTTGCACTCTCTCGCCGTTGGGACCACGCCTCCGGCGCGATGCGCATGCCGCATTTCGCGTGGGCAACGGACACGTCGCGACGAGGAGGCACACAGCACGAGACCCGGACCGGAGAAAGGTCGGGTCACGAAGGAGGGTCCTGTCATGCCGAAGTTGCCAGGCATGCCGAGCATCTCACGCGTGCCGCGCATGCCCATCCAGCCAGGCCAGCCAGCCTTGCTGAGCCTGGCGCGCAGCGCCGTCGCGCGTTTGTGGCGCGAGGAGACGGCACAGGGAATGGCCGAGTACGCGTTGCTCGCCGCGCTCGTGGCGGTGGCCGCCATCGGCGCCATCACGCTGCTCGGCAACAACATCACCGACGTCTTCAACTCAGTGGGCAACGAGCTCGTCAACGCCAGCTAGCTCGCGCCAGCGAGCGCGCGCCGGGCGCAGCCGGCGCTAGATGATATGGCCTGGATTCATGCAGCGGTCCTCGGGAGCTTTCTCGCCTGCGCCGTCGCGTGCGACGTGCGCCAGCGGCGGGTGCCGAACCTCCTGGTCACGACCTTCCTCGCCGCTGCGCTCGTCATCGCCTGGGTCGGCAACGGCGGGCCCGGAGTCCGCGCCGCAGTCGGTGGCCTCGGCGTCGGGCTCGGCGTGCTCCTCGTGCCGTTCGCCCTCGGTCGCATCGGCGGCGGCGACGCCAAGTTCCTCGGCACCGTCGGCGCGTTCCTCGGACCTCGACTCACGCTCGACGCCTTCCTCGTCGGCTCGATCCTCGGCGGCGTCGCGACGCTCGTGGCGCTGCGGGCTCTCCGGCGCCGCGAGCACGGGCTCCCGTACACCGCTCCGCTCGCCGCGGGAGTCGTGGCGACGTTCGTGCTCGATGGGGTGGCCATCGGGCTCGCGTAGCTTCGGGCCGGGAGCGGAGCGGACGCGATGAAGCGGCTCCCCGTGATCATCGGGCTCGTCTCGGTCGCGCTCTTCGTGACCACGGCATCGTACATCAATCGATACATGAAGAGCCTCGTTCCCAGCGCCCCCGTGGTCGTCAAGCAGCCGGTCGCATCCGTCGTGGTCGCTACCGGTGATCTGCCACTCGGCACGCGCCTCGAGCGCACTCACCTGCGCACCGTGGACTGGCCCGCCGACGCCGTGCCCGCCGGCGCGCAGAGCGATCCGGGCGCCGTCGTCGGCGCGTTGACCCTGTCGAAGCTGGTCGCGAACGAGCCGGTCCTTGCCGCCAAGGTCGCCGACCGGGGCGGCTTCCACACCTTGATGGCGCTCAAGATCCCCGAGGGAATGCGGGCGGTCTCCGTCCGGGTCAACGATGTCACCGGGATCTCGGGCTTCGTGGCGCCCGGGACGCGCGTGGACGTGATCGCGATCATCAGCGCCAAGGAAGTCGGCGGCGGTCAGGGTGCGTTCACGCTGCTGCAGAACATCGAGGTGCTGGCAAGCGCCCAGGAGATGGACAACCGGGCGGCCGAGCCGGTCATCGTCAACACCGTCACCCTGCTCGTCACACCGGCCCAGGCGGAGCGCCTCGCCCTCGCCAATAACTCGGGGACCCTGCAGCTCGCCTTGCGCGGATACGACGACCGGGCGGCGGGCAAGACGAGCGGCGTCTCGGTGTCGCAGATCGCCTTCACCGAGCGCCCGAAGGAACGGGAAGCGGAGAAGGTCGAGCTCATTCGCGGAAAGGAACGCGTCGTCCACGCGTTTTGACCATGTCGTCTTCGCACTCCACGACTCCCACCACCGAGGCAACGGATCGGGAGCCAGCGCTCGCGACCGCCGAGCATCTGCCGATCCTTCTCCTCGGCGTCGATGCGGCCGCCCTCGCCGACGTTCGCGGCCGGCTCGCGAGCGTGCCTGGCGTCGTCATCGACTGCATTCAGGGGAACTTCGAAGACGGGCTCCTGCTCGCCCGCACCCGCACCCCGGACCTCGTCATGATCGTCATGGATGGCGACGCCCGCGCCGCGCTCGCCGTCATGGAGGAGATCAACCGCCAGCTACCGGCCACGCAAATCTTCGGTCTCTCGCGGGATGATTCCACGGAGAACATCGTGCGAGCCATGCGGGCGGGCGCGGCCGAGTTCCTGAGCCTGCCGCTCACCGCCGCCCAGATCGTGAAGTGCCTCATCAAGGCGAGCGCGCTGCGCCGCCTGGCCGAGACGACGGTGGCGGGCGGACAGGTCTGGACCGTCTACGGCCCCAAGGGCGGCGCCGGAGCGACCACGCTCGCCGCCAACCTCGCCGTCGAGCTGCGTACCGAGCTCGGCAAGTCCGTCTGCCTGGTCGATCTCGACTTCCAATCCGGCGACCTGGCGCTGGCGCTCAACGTGAAGCCCGCCTACACAATGCTCGACATCGCCCTCAACTTCCGCCGGCTCGACTCGGTGTTCCTCCAGGGGACGCTCACCCGCGATGCCTCGGGGGCATATCTCCTGGCCGCGCCGCTCCATGGCAGCCTCGACACCACGCCGATTCCCGCCGATCAGATCCGCACCGTCCTCGAGCTGCTCACGACCATGTACGACGTCGTGGTGGTCGATACGCCGCGGGTGATCTGCGAAGAGACGGTCACGGCCTTCGCGGCGTCGAGCCGCATTCTCGTCCTTCTCGAGCTGTCCCTGCCGTCGCTGCGGGGATACCGGCGCATGCTCGACCTGTGTGACGCGGTGAACGTGCCGCGCGACCGGCTCACGGTGGTGATCTCGAAGCACGGCCGGTCCAAGATGGAGGTGCCCCTCGAGGAGGCGAAGAAGAGCCTCGAGCTGTCGGTCGCCCACATCCTGCCCCGTGACGACGAGACGGCGCTTCAGGCCATCAACCAGGGGCTCCCGCTCGCCAAGGTGAAACGCACCTCGCCCTTGCGCCGGGCCATCGTCGACCTGGCGTCGACGCTGCTCGGCGCCGAGGGCGCGACCGCCGAGCCGAGGAAACGCAGCGGCATCTTCGGGAGTCTGTTCGCACCATGAAGGCCTCGATGTTCCCCTCGATCCGGGCGTTCACCCCGAAGACGCAGGCCCCCGCCGTGCCCGAGGCCCCGGTCGCGACGAGGGCCCGTGAGACCGTACCGGCGGATGCGCCAGGCACCGGGCCCCGGCGCGGCGGCTTTAGCGCACGCTCGCCGTTCTTCCGCGGCGCTAGCGATCGGGACTTCGAAGAGCTCAAGGTCCGGCTCCATCGTGACCTCCTCGAGCGGCTCGACCTCGACGCGCTCGCTTCCCTCAGTCGCGAGCAAGGGGAAAGCCAGATCCGGGTCGCCATCGGCCGCCTCCTCGAGCAACAACCCACGCCGCTCAGCCGCATCGACCGCGAGCGGTTGATCGAGGAGGTCGCCTACGAGGTGCTCGGCTTCGGCCCTCTCGATCCGCTGCTGCACGACGAGGAAGTCTCCGACATCCTGGTCAATGGGCCGAACGAGATCTACATCGAGCGCTTCGGCAAGCTCGAGCGAACCCCCGTTCGCTTCCGCGATGGGGATCATCTGCTCCAGATCATCGATCGGATCGTCTCTCGCATCGGGCGCCGGGTGGACGAGGGCTCGCCCATGGTCGACGCGCGCCTACCCGACGGCTCGCGCGTCAACGTCATCATTCCGCCGCTGGCCCTCGACGGACCCGTCGTGTCGATTCGCCGCTTCGGCGCGAATCCGTACCGCATGGACGACCTGCTCAATTTCCGCACCCTCACCGACGAGATGGCGGTGCTGCTGCAGTCGATGGTTCGGGCGCGCCTCAACGTCATCGTCTCGGGCGGCACCGGCTCGGGAAAGACCACGCTCCTCAACTGCCTGTCCGCGTTCATTCCCGACACCGAGCGCATCATTACCGTGGAGGACTCGGCCGAGCTGCAGCTCCAGCAGCCCCACGTCGTCCGCCTGGAGACCCGGCCGCCGAACCTCGAGGGCCGCGGCGACATCGCCGCTCGGGATCTGGTGCGCAACTCTCTGCGCATGCGTCCCGATCGGATCATCGTCGGCGAGGCGCGCGGCCCCGAAGCGCTCGACATGCTCCAGGCCATGAACACCGGCCACGACGGCTCCCTCACCACCATCCACGCCAACAGCTCCCGGGAGTGCCTGCAGCGCCTCGAGATGATGGTGCTGATGGCCGGGATGGATCTGCCGATGAAGGCGGTCCGCCAGCAGATCTCGGCGGCCATCAACGTCGTGGTGCAAGTGCGCCGGCTCTCCGATGGCACCCGCAAGGTCGTGAAGGTGACCGAGCTCACGGGAATGGAAGGCGACGCCATCCTGACCCAGGATCTGTTCGAGTACGTGCAGACGCGCGTCAACACCAACGGCATCGTCGAAGGGCACTTCCGCGCGACCGGCGTCCGTCCGTCCTGCCTCGACCGGTTGATCGCCGCCGGCGAGCCGCTCGCGACCTTCAACTTCGAGGCCCGGAGGCTCGGGTGAGCCAGGCGACGCTCATCGCCATTCTGGGCGCGCTCGCGGTGGTGACGACCGTGTGGGGGATCTACCTCTGGGCCGCACTGCGGATCGGTGAGCGGCGTGCGCTGCGCGAACGGCTCGACTCGCACCCGGCGGCACGCGGGGCGGGCGACGCCGTGGGGCGGCAGCAGACGCAGATTCTCCGCGACGACGATCTGAGCCAGCACGAGGACCCGGCCTCGCCGCGGCGCTCGCTGTCGCCGGTCGCGTACTTGCGGCAGGCCCTCGCCGACGCCGGCGTGAAGCGCGATGCAGTCACGGCATGCTATCTCGTCGGCATCGGGACCGTGGTCGGCGCCGTGACGCTGGAGGCGAGCGTCGGCATCTCGCCCATCGCCGCGCTCGTCACTGCCGCCATCGCCACCACCCTCGCCTCTCTCGGCTATCTCCGCAGCCGGCGGACGCAGCGTCTGCAGGCCATCGCCACGCAGCTTCCCGGCGCACTCGAGATGATCCGCTCCTCGCTGCAGGCGGGCCATTCGGTCAACTACGCCCTCGAGGTCGCTGTCGATGAGCTGCCCGAGCCACTCGCCGGCGAGCTGCGCACCGTGCTCAGCGAGATCCGGCTCGGACGGTCTCACCGGGAGGCGCTGGAGAACCTGTGCCGGCGCGTACCCGTGCTCGAGCTGCGTTTCTTCACCCTGGCCGTGCTCATCACGCGCGAGGTGGGCGGCAGTCTGTCGGAGGTGCTCGGCACGCTGGCGGAGACGCTACGGGACCGACAGAAGCTCCGTCAGCAAATCCTGGCCCTCTCCGCGCAGGGGCGTGCCTCGGCGGTCCTGCTGTTCCTGATCCCTCCGAGCGTCGCCCTGGTGGCGACGATCCTGCGACCCGGGTTCCTCGCGCCCCTCGTCCACCATCCGACCGGGCGCACCCTGCTGATGCTGGCGGCAAGCTTTCAGCTGGCGGGATTCCTCATCGCCCGCAAGATCGTCCACCCCAAGGAGCTGCGCCTCGCATGAGCGGACTGACGATTCCGATCGAGGTACTGGCGCTGCTCGCCCTCAGCCTCGCCACGCTGGCGCTGGCGGTCGGAAGCCATCTTCGCTCCCGCCCCTCGCCGCTCCGGGCACGGCTCGACGCCATCGCCAATCCGCAGCGCAGCGATGCCCCGGTGACGCTGATCACCGACGATGTGCCGAAGAAGCTGTGGGAGCGCATCCTCATCGTGCTCGGCCGCACGCAGGGCGACGGCGCGCGCACGCCGACCGGGGACACGCTCAGCGCCCGGCTGCGGTACGCGGGCTTCCGCCGCCCGAGCGCCGTCCACGTCGTGCTCGGCATCCGGCTCGTCCTGGCGTGCGGGCTGCCGATCCTGGCGGCGCCACTCCTCCTCGCCGAGGTGGGGCACCGGCCCGTCGCCGGCGTCGCCCTGTTCGGCGCCCTCGCCGCGCTCGGGTTCATGCTCCCGGCGTTCGTGACCGGCCGGCTGGCGACGGAACGCCAGCGCCGCATCGGCGCCGCCCTGCCCGATGTCGTCGATCTCCTGGTGCTGTGCGTGGAGGCCGGGCTCGGGCTTCAGGCTGCCATCGCGCGCGTGGCCGAGGCTCGCGCGACCCCGCGGGACCCTCTCGGGAAGGAACTCGCGCACCTGGCCGCCGAGCTGCGCGTCGGCGTGGCGCGCCGCCACGCGCTGCGCAACCTGGTGGAGCGCACCGGCAGCGAGGACGTGCGCGCGTTGGTCGCGCACCTCAACCAGACCGAGCGGCTCGGCGGCAGCGTCGCGCCGGCGCTGCGGGCTCAATCGCAGGCGGCCCGGGCGATGCGCAAGCTGCGGGCCGAGGAGATCGCGAATCGTCTGCCGGTGAAGATGCTCCTGCCGACGGCGCTGTTCATGCCAGCGCTGTTCCTGGTCATCTTCGTACCGGTGGTGTTGCAGGCTTCCGAAGCACTCTCAGGGGGTAGGATGCCATGATGATGCACGACAACGGGTCGGGCGCTGGGATACGGGTCCTCATCGTCGAGGACCATCCGGTGATCGCGGAGCTGGTGGAAACCCGCCTGCGCATCGAAGGCCTGGACGCCACGAAGTGCCTCGGCGGACGCGAGGCCATCGAACGCCTCAACCGGGAGCTGTTCGACCTCGTCATCCTCGACATCATGATGCCCGATGTCGACGGGTACGAGGTGCTGGCGCACATCCGCAGCCGCGAGGCCAGCCGCGACATCCCGGTGATCTTTCTGTCGGCACGCAACGCCCAGGAGGACGTCGACCGCGGCCTGCGCATGGGCGCGAACCACTACATCACCAAGCCGTTCAGCGGCGCGGAGCTGGTCCGCACCGTCAAGATCCTGCTGGAAGAGCGAAAGCTCCAGGCCAGGGGCGCGCAGCCGTCGAGCGGGCGTTCCTGATCCACGGACCGGTGGCGCGCACGCGTGAACAGACGGCCCGCGTGCCGGACGGGGAGGCGTGGCGCCTGTGTGGCTGGCTGGCGATCCTGTACGGCGCGTCCGCTCTCGCCCTGAGCGCCGCCGGGATGCAGCCGACGCCGCCCTGGCAGATCCTGCTGCCCCTCGCCGCGGTCGCGCTGCCGTACGCGTATTGCCTGGCGCGCGCGCTGCGGGAGATCGAGGGCCCGTTGCGCGGGCGGCCGGCGCTCCGTCTCGCGCTCGGCCTGCTTCTCGGGTTGCTGGCACTGCTCTGCCTGCCGCAGCTCGGCCAGCACCTCGCGGCCACCCTTCTGTCGTTCTACGGTCTGCTCGCCATCGATGCGCGCCGGCTGCCGGCCGGGCATACCCGGGGCCTGGTCGCCGCGCTCCTCGCCACGAGCCTCGGCCTCGCCACGGTGTGCAATGTCAACTACTTCCTTGCGCCCAGGATCTCCGGAGCGCTGCAAGATCAGACGCTCCTGCGCCTGGACCTGCGGCTCTACGAATGGCTCTTCACGCAACCCGTGTCGTACCACGGGCTCTTTCCCCTGGTCCGCTCGCCCCTGGCCTTCCACGCGCTCGAGACGGCATACCAGGTCCTCTTCGCCGAGTTCGTCGTGGTGCTGCTGGTGCTGCTGTGGGAGCGGCGTGATCCGGCGCGCTTTCTCCGCACCGTCTTCCTCAGCTACTTCGCGGCCGTCGTCATCTTCGCCGTCTACCCGGCGGTCGGCCCCTGCATCTACTATCCCGACTCGTTCGACGTCGGGTTCGAATCGACGGCAACCCGGCATCTCATGCACCGGCTCAGCCTCGAGTTCGCGGCGGCCGCGGCGGCCGAGCCGGGCAGCGGGCTCGCGTACTTCATCGCCATCCCCAGCCTGCATGCGGCGCTGGCGACGATCTGCCAGCGGGCCCTCACGCCCGCACCGTTGATCTTCTGGGCGTTCGTGCCGATCAACGTCGCGGTGCTGCTCAGCACCGTGCTGCTCGGCTACCACTACCTGATCGACATCCCGTCCGGGGTCGGGCTCGCCCTCGGGGCCATGTGGCTCGTCGAACGCGCGGCACGCGAGCACCGTGCACATCGGCCGGACGCCGCTCCATCCCTGCCCCCCCTTGCCGCGGACAGGGTCCCAGCTCGGCTCGGTGCCAGATGACGACGCGCGTCCTGGCGGCAGCGGACGGCCCGCCGCCGGCCGCCGCGGCCGCTGCCCGATCCCCGCATCAGCCCGTCGCCGGGTGGGCGGATCGGATCGATCGGGTCCTCGGCATCGAATCGCTCCTGACGCTCGCCCTCTTCACGGCGCTGGCCTCGCTCCGACTCGCAACACCCATCGCTGACCCCGATCTCGGTTGGCACCTCGCCGCCGGCCGCCACATCCTCGATACGGGCACCCTGCCCCGGGTGGACAGCTTCTCCTACGTTGCCGCCGGGCGTCCGTGGCTCGTCTACAGCTGGCTCGCCGAAGTCCTCTTCGCCGCCATCGAGCGCGCCCTCGGGCCGGGGGCCCTTCTCGGCGCGGCCGCGACCCTCGTCGTGACGACCTTCGCCATCGTCCTCGGTACCTGCCGCGCCACCGGCGCGCGCCCCGCCGTGACGGTGGCCACGACCGCCTTCGCCGCCGCCGTGGCGATGCCGACGTGGACCGTGCGCCCGCATCTCTTCTCGTTCCTGTTGATTGCCGCCGTCGCCCACCTGCTCGCCGCTGCCGATCGGGCGGCCGTGCGTGAGCCCGCCGCCGGCTGGCCTCCGCGCCGCCTCTGGGCGCTGGTACCGATCATGGCACTGTGGGCGAACACGCACGTGTTCTTCGTCTATGGGCTCGCCGTTCTCGGGCTGCACGTGCTCACCGGATGGCGCCGCTGGCTGTGGGATGCCGAAGGGGGGCGGGTACGGTGGCAATCGCTGGCGTGCCTTGCCGCGGCGCTCGCCGCGCTCCTGGTGAACCCCTACGGGCTCGGGCTCCTGCTGCATCTCCGCGATCTCGCCGGAGAGCACACGACGTTCGCGATGGTGAGCGAGCTCCAGTCGCCGAGCGTGCACCACTTCCATGGCAGGATGCTCGCCGCCTTCTTCTTCAGCCTCGTGCTCGCACTTCTGTTCTCCCGCGTTCCCAGGCGCCCGGCGGAGGTGCCGACCGTGCTCGTATTCGCGGCCCTCGCCTGGGCCATGGCCCGCAACATGCCGTTCCTGGCGATCGTCGCCGCTCCCGTCCTGGCGCGCCACGCCGACTCGCTGCTGCCACTCGGCCGAGTGGCGCCCGCAGCGCTCGGGCCGACACGCCGGCGCGTGCACGCGGCGCTACTTGCCGGCATCGTGGCCGTGGCCGTGACCGCGCTCTGCCGCAGCGCCATCTATCCCCCGGAGCGGACCATGAGCCGCACCCGCTATCCGGTCGAGGCCGTCGCCTATCTGAACGCGCAGCCGCCGCTCGGGCGCTTGTTCAACCACTTCGACTGGGGCGGCTATCTGATCGCGCATCTCTATCCGCGCTACCGCGTCTCCATCGACGGGCGCACCGGGGTGTACGGCGACGCGATCCTGCGCCGCTATCGCGCCACGCAGGCGCTGGCACCGGACTGGCAGCGTTTTCTGACGGAATGCGATCCGCAGGTGATCCTGTGGCGGGTTCACGAGCCGCTCGTGCGCGTCCTCGAGCTGCTGCCGGAGTGGCGGCGACTCTACGAGGATGACGTCGCGGTGATCTTCGTCCGCGAGCCGCACCCCCCGTCGCGGCCCTCAGCTGGACCGGCCCGCGCCTCCGTACCGTCACATCCGTAGCGCTTGCGGCGCAGACGTACCGCTCGCGCGCGCCGCCCCCGGGCCCCAGCGAACCGCCCGGCAAGGTCGGCCGGAGGCGAGATGCCCAGGCGCCACCGTAGCGCAGGCGGCATGCTTGTTGCACTCGCAACGCGCAGCCCGTTCCTTCCGGCGGGACGCGATTCCCATGTCGAACCTCGGTCCCGCGTCCCGTCCCCTCGCGCGCCTCGGCGCGTTGCCGCGCCCGGTCGCACTCTTGCTAGCGCTCACTCTCAGCTCCGGGTGTATCGCGCCACGGCGGACCACGGCCGATGAGCTGAGCTCCAGGACCGGCCGGCAAGTCTATGGGACGGAGACCGCGCTCAACGAAGCGAGCTCGCCGTGGCCGGCGCCGCCGACCGCTCGCGAGGCCCTGCTCACCGGCGACGGATCACAGCTTCTGGTCGAGGCGCGACTCAACGGGCGCGTGTCGGGGACGTTTCTCGTCGATACCGGCGCGAGCTACTGCGTCATCACCCCGGCCGTGGCGCGCCAGCTCGGCTTCGGTCTCGGCCGCGGATTGGCGAAGGACGACGATCCGCGGCTCGGCGCGGTGACGCTGGCGACGCCCACGGGCGACATCGAAGCGCCCATCACCACGCTGCGAGTCGTGGAGGTCGCGAACGCGCGCGCGGGCGACATCTCGACCGTCATCTACCCGGCGGTCGAGGAACCGCTCTCGGGCATCCTCGGGTTGAGCTTCCTCAATCACTTCGAATTCTCCGTCGACTCGCGCCGACGCATCCTGCGCCTGCGGCCGTTCTGACCACCGCGCGGATGAGACGGCGCCCCGCGGCCCGCAGCGCCCCACGGCGGCTCAGTTCAGCAGATACGTCAGCCGAAACGCGACCTGATCGCGATCGCGGAAGAAGCCGGTCTGGAAGAAGCCGCACATCAGGGCTGCGTACTTGACCGAAAACAGCAACCGGTCGGAGTAGCGGAAGAGAATACTCGGCGTCACCACGTAGGTGCCCCGCGGATTGATGATCGTCGTCAGACGCGGGGTGATCTTGCCGTGGAAGTAGTCGGTCTGCAGCGTGCTCTGCACGAACCACTCGAGCGGTTTGAGGTCCACGTAGTCCTGCTTCTGCGTCTTGAGGTCGCCGACGTCGGCGAGGGAGCCCAGCACCTCGAAGTTCGCGCCGAGCTTCCAGGGGTCGTCGGGGTTCCCGGTCACCTTGCGCTGCCCGTAGAACCGGTAGTCGCGCCCGGTGAAGGTCTCGTCGGTGTTCCAGGAGCCGACCAGGCCCGACACCCACACGAAGCTGTTGGCCGGGTTGAGGACCCGGTTGAAGAAGAAGCGATCGTAGCCGATCTCCCAGCGCAGGTAGCTCGCCTTCGGTATCGTCCCCTGGTCGAGTCCGGGTGTGATCGTGGCGCCGCCGGCCTCCAGCAGCGGCCGCAGCCCCGGGGCCCGGATCACGTTCTCGAATGGCAGGTTCTTGTTCGGAATGAACCCCGGCTCGTTCTGGAAATACTGAGCGTTGAGCCGCACGATCCCGTTGAGCCACTGATTGAAGAAGCTGAGCGACGCCCCGAAGACGTTGACGAGATCGTGGGAGGTCTCGGTGATGAGCCAGAGCGGCCCGGAGCCCGGCGGCAAGCCCGGATTCCCGATGAAGGTGCCGCCGAGATCGAGAGGCAGGAAGCGCGCCACCGGGATCTGGGAGAGCGTCCGGTAGAACCAGATACTGGCCGTGTAGTCCCGGTTGATGAGGCTCCCGAGTCGAAAGCCGTAGCGGCTGTTGGCCATGTTCCGGCCGACCTGGCGGTCGTACTGGCGAAACTTGATGCCGCCGAGCAGGTCGTTCAAGACCACGGCGACATCGGGCGGCAGGCTGCCGGTGAGATCGTCGATGATGGCCTGCGGATCGCTCTCCGGCGGGCCGTACGGGCTCACCCCGGCGGGAATCGGCGTGAGGCCGGTGGAGGTATCGATGCTGCCCGGCACGAGATAGGCATCGAGGAACGTGCTCGAGAACCACTTCCACTGGTCGAAGAGCTGGACCTGGGTGCGCAGCGTCCACAGCGGGATGCGCGCCTCGTCGATGTCCTCGAACACGCCGGGCACACCGCGCGTCACATCGAAGGGGTTGCTCTGATCGAGCAGCGCGATGGTGTCGGCCTCACCCCACGAGATCGTCTGGCGCCCGACGCGTACCGAGTACCGGCCCTTCGTCAGGTTGAGGTACGCCTCGTTGATCCGGAACGGGACCTGCGCGATCTCCCCCGGGCCGCCGTCGCGCCCGAGCGTCGGATCGGGGTGGTAGCTGTACGTCTTGCGCGGCGGATTGTGGGGTCCGAACCTGCGCGTGTCGTTGTGCGGGATGAACGGCGCCGACTCCGTGCTGCCCACGGTGAACCTGGCCTGAACGTTCTTCGCCGTCTCCCCCCACTTCGGATCGAGATAGTCGTAGATGCCGTCGTAGAAGCCCCACAGCGCCAACCGGAACTTGATCTCGTCCAGGCCGAGGAACGACAGCATCGGCGTCATGGTGGCGTCGAACTCGGGATTGAAGAACGTCCGGTGCGACACCACGTTGCCAGGGTTGATGGGCGTGAGTGTCTGCGGCTCGCTGCTCTCGGTGGCCACCGACGCCTCGGTATAGAGCCGGGCCCGCAGCGAGAAGTTCCTGGCGTTGTCGAGGAAGACGGCGCCCGCCGTGCGCGGCAGCCCGAGGGTCGGCAGCGCGGCGAGCACGAGAACGCCGAGGATCGGGAACGGACAACAATCCGTTCCGCGTCGCGGTGACGCATCGCACCGGCCGGTGCGCACCATAGAGACCTCCTCGGCCGGCCGTCGGTGGCATCACCGTGCACGCCGGCTCCATTTTTTGCAGGAAACCGGCGTACCCCTAGCCGAACTTCACATCGAAGGTCAAGGATTTTCGCTACGCGGAAGGCGACGTGGTGATCGGCGGATGGCGTTTGATCGGCACGGGACGGTCCGCGGGTACCACGAGCCGGTCGCCGTGTCCCTCGCGCAGCATGCCGATCATCGGCAGGAGGATGCGCCCGAGAATCTTCACGTCGTCGAGAGCGTCGTGTCGCCGCAGCCCGCTCGTATCCACGTCGAAGCGCTGCACGAGGGCGCTGGTGCTCCAGCGCCCCTGCGGCTCGCCGAGCAGGACCGTCGCCAGGACCACCGAGTCGAGGATCGGCGGGAGCGCCGGCGGCCGCCCGTGACGGGTGAGCTCCGCTTCGAGCAGCGGCACGTCGAACTCGTACACGCTCTGCCCGACCCAGAGCGCACAGCCTTGGGCCGCCCGCAGGCACGCGTCCCAGGCCGCCGGGAACGCCGGCGCGCCGGCGAGCTTCTCCAGGGTGATCCCCGTGAGCTCCTGCACAACCGGGGGAATACTCACACCTGGACCGGGATGGACGTACTGGACGAATGCTTCGTCCTCGCAGATCCTGCCGCCCTCGATCGGCACCCCGGCGATCTGGGTGACCCGCTCGCGGGTAACGTCGAGCCCAGTGGCCTCGAGGTCGAAGACCCAGAAACGCAGCGACGAGAACCGGGCGACATCGAGCGCCGATATCTCGTAGAGCTCGTCGGATACCGGCCGAATTCGTGCGATCGGATGGTTCATGTACCGGTTACAAATCCGGACCGGGCTTCGAGAGCGCCAGGGAAGCCGGGCCTGCCCACCCGCTCGGCGCAGTGTGGCATGCGACGCCAATAGTACTAGTACGGGCCTGCGCGCCCGCGCAAGGAATCCACGAATCCACGCTCGAGCCGTCTCCCGCCCCCCGATCGGACTCGATTCGAGCTGCCGCAGCCGGGCCGCAGGGATTTTTGCTGCGACGCGCATGTTCGCCGAGCGCCGGCCCCGGATCCCCGGCGGCCAATCCCGGATCTCGACGCGCCGGGTCATGCCGATCCCCCCGGATGGTCGCCGCGGGGGTCATTCCGATCGTGCAGAAAGGGATTGACCCGCATCGCGGTTCTTCTCTATGTTGCCCGGGATGCGGTGGACCGGGGCGCTGGTGATCGTCGGCTTGTCGGCAGGCATCGCCCTCGGTGTCGCCGCTCCTGCCACGGATCAGGTATCTCTGTCGCGCAACGGCTCGGGTGGGCTGCGCGTGGCCGGCCCGGCGCGACCTTCGGACAACGGAGCCTACGAGGCGGCAACGAGCGGCATCTACGGGCAGGCGGTCGGCAACCTGCGGCCGCGGCCGGCAGACAAGCACGCCGTCAGGCGCGCCCGCTACAGCCGGTACCTCGGCGGCAGTGTCCCGAAGCCCCATCCATCGAGCTACGACCCACTCATCCGCGAGATCTCGGGCCGGCACCGGGTCGAGTACGCCCTGGTGAAGGCGGTCATCAAGACCGAGTCCAACTTCAACCCGCACGCGGTGTCCCCGAAGGGCGCGCGGGGGCTGATGCAGCTCATGCCGGCCACGGCGCGGCTGCACAACGTGCGCAACATGCTCGCGCCGCGCGACAACATCGAGGGCGGCGTCAAGCACCTGCGCATGCTGCTCGACTACTACAGCGGCAACGTGTCGCTGGCGTTGGCGGCCTACAACGCCGGGATCGGCGCCGTCGACCGTTGCGGCCGCCGGGTGCCGCCGTATCGCGAGACGCGAGAGTACGTCCCGCGCGTCCTGCTCCACCGCCGGTCCTACTCGCGCGAGGCAGTTGAGGGCTAGAAGTCCAGCTGCGCCGTCTCGCAGCGGCCGCTCTCGCCCCATTCGACCTGAATGGTGGCGTGCCGCACACCGGCCCGTTCCCGGAGCACGCGCTGCACGGCCGTCACCGCCGTCTGACCCCGGCCGTCGCTGTCCACCCGCACGTGCAGGCTCGCCGCGTTGATGCCCGACGTGAGCATCCAGACGTGCAGGTCGTGAAGCTCGGTCACCCCGCCGATCGCCTCGATCTCCCGGGCCAGAGCCGCCACGTCCATCCCGGGCGGTGTCCCCTCGAGCAGCACGTGGCCCGACTCCTTGAGAAGCGTGACGGTCCGGGCGAGGACCAGCAGGCCGACGCCCCCGGAGGTCACCGCGTCGAGCCAGGACCAGCCGGTCCGGGCGATGATGGCGCCGGTGACGACGACCGCCACTGACGCCAGCAAGTCACCAACCACCTCCAGGTAGGCGGCTCGCACGTTCACGCTCTGGCGGTGCTCGCCGTGCAGCAGCCAGATCGCGACCAGGTTCGCCCCGAGACCGAGGGCCGCGACCCCCATCATGAGCCCCGTCGCGATCTCCTGCGGCTGGTGGAAGCGATGATACGCCTCGTAGACGATGTAGCCGGAGATGACGAGCAACATCTGGGCATTGACGAAGGCGGCGAGGATCTCGGCGCGGTAGAGCCCGAAGGTGTACCGCGTGCTCGGCGCCCGGTCGGCCAGGCTCATGGCCGCGTAGGCGAGGATGAGCGCCGCCACGTCTGCGAACATGTGCGTCGCGTCGGCAAGGAGTGCCAGGCTGCCGGAGGCGATCCCGCCCGCGACCTCGAGAACCAGAACCGCGGACGTGATGATGAGCGCACCCCGCAGGCGGCCCTTCTGTCGTCCGCGATCCGGGGCGAGCGGCGGCTCTGTGGCTGGATGTCGATGGGCCATGGCGCTACGCCGAGACGGGCTGGCGGGGCGGAGGGCCGGGGCGCCGGGCGTATCTACAGGCGTTCCGATCAGGCAGCAAGGGCGGCTCCAGACCAGCTGGACCGTCGGCGACGGCGCTGGCCAGCCTGGAGCCTCGCCCCTGGCGCACGAGGCCGGGTGGACTAGCGGCAGGGGGAGTCTGCCGGGACGTTGCTGCCGAAGTTCCCATCCGAGCCCGAGCGGCAGAAGATCGTGTCGATCTCGCCGTCGGGATTGTTCCGGATCATGTTGCCATCGATCTCGTTGTCGTCGGAGTTGCGCACCTCGATGCCGGAATCCTCCGATTTCGACGGGATGCAGCCGTTGCGAATCACGTCGTTGCCCAGCACGCGGTTCTCGTCCGAGTCATCCAGGTCGATGCCGTCGTGACCATTGAAGCTCACGTTGTTGCCGCTGATCAGGTGGTTGCTGCTCTCGACGTCGATGCCGTCGTCGGCGTTGAACTGGATGACGTTGTCGAGCACCGAGATGCCGCTCGAGCCGCTCAGGAGCGCGATGCCGTCGTCCTCGTTGTCCTTGATCAGATTGCCGCTGAGCTCGCTGTCTCTGGTCCCGTTTATCTCGATCCCCTCGGTCCGGCACATCGACAGACAGTTGCAGTGCACCGTGTGGCCGCTACCGCTTCGCAGCCGCAGGCACTCGCCACCGGCTTCTATGATATTGAGGAAGCGGACATCGATACCGGTCGAGCTGCGAATCTGCAGATTGCCTCGCAGCGCCGCCAACAGATCGCCGGGCCGCAGGCCGGCCGCCGGACACGTGGTCGCGCCGAACATCCCCTGGATCGTCAGGTTCTGGCGGTTCGACACCGTGACGTCTTCGTCGCACAGCCCGGACACGGTGATCGTCGTGCCGTTCGCCGCCGCGTTGATCGCGGCCCGGAGGCTCGAGAACACCCCCGGCGGGTTATCGACCGCGACCTGGCACGGTCCGGTCGGTAGATCACCACAACCGACCTCGGCATCGCCGCGGACGCACTCCCCGTCTACACACACCGCCGGGACGCACTCGTTGGTGCTCTCGTCACTGCAGGACGTCCCGTCGGGAGCCGGTTGCCCCTCCACGCACTCCTTGCCCGGTGGTCCGGGGCAGTGACCGGGCATCGCGCACTCGTCGGCACCGTCCGATCCACATGGGGTATCGGGCGGCTCTACACCGTCCGGCGGGCATTGGGCGCCGTTGCCCGGACAGAGCTCGGCAATGTCGCACTCGCCCTCGGCCGGGTTACACACTTTGGTTGGCGGCTCGAACCTGTCCGGCGGGCACTGCGCGCCGTTGCCCGGACAGAACTCGGCGACGTCGCACGCCCCCGCGGCCGGCTTACACACCTTCGTCGGCGGCTCGAACCCGTCCGGCGGGCACTGTGCGCCGTTGCCCGGGCAGAACTCGGCAACGTCGCACGCCCCCGCGGCCGGCTTACACACCTTCGTCGGCGGCTCGAACCCGTCCGGCGGACACTGCGCGCCGTTGCCCGGACAGAACTCGGCGACGTCGCACGCCCCCGCGGCCGGCTTACACACCTTCGTCGGCGGCTCGAACCCATCCGGCGGGCACTGCGCGCCGTTGCCCGGACAGAACTCGGCAACGTCGCACGCCCCAGCGGCCGGCTTACACACCTTCGTCGGCGGCTCGAACCCATCCGGCGGGCACTGCGCGCCATTGCCCGGGCAGAACTCGGCAACGTCGCACGCCCCAGCGGCCGGCTTACACACCTTCGTCGGCGGCTCGAACCCGTCCGGCGGGCACTGTGCGCCGTTGCCCGGGCAGAACTCGGCAACGTCGCACGCCCCCGCGGCCGGCTTACACACCGTCCCCGGTGGCTGGAAGTTGTCCGGCGGGCACTCCGTCTGGCCCTCGACGCATATCTCGGGAACGTCGCACCCTCCGGGCACCGCCTGGCGGCAGATCGTCCCAGTGAGATCCGTGAAGTCGCACACGCCGAGGCGGCCATCGACCATGAGCTCGGGGTCGCAGAAGTTGTCCCGGCACGCAGCGTCGGCGGGACACGGCTCGGCTGTGAGCGGTAGCGCGTTGGCCAGAAAGAGCACGCCCAGGTTATCACCCACCCGGCCGGGCACGTTTCCTCCGGTGTAATCCACGTCTGCGACGAGCATCCCCTGCGCGTCAGTATCCTGCGGACGGACCGTGTAGCAGACGAACTCCGAGGTGAACGACGTCGTCTCGGGATTACAGAAAGCAACGGGCGAATCGTTCTGGGTACCGCCGATGCAGGGAATCCCCCGCGGCGCGGTCGGAGTCGGGGCCGGCGTGACGTTGTGCACCACGCCATCCGGCGTCGTCAACGAGAGCGTTCCGCCGTCGAACGCACACACGTTCGGAATACTCGTCGCTTTCGCCAGCACGGCGCGGTAGCAGATCGTCTCGCACTCGGAGATGGGTTCACTGACCGGATTCGGCGTCGTCCTGTCAGCCTGGAAGACCTGGATCACCACGTCGCCGCCGGTGGCGCTACAGCCGGGTGGGTCCTGATGCGCACTCGCCGTCCCGGCGCCGACCGCGAGCACAACGGCGCACACCAACGACACGGAGCGGCGTCGCAAGAGACCGGGTTGCGCCGCTCCTGCCCGGCGGGATCTGGTAGCGCACATGTCGAGCTCCATCGCGTGTCGGCCGGACCACCCCCCCTCCCCGCCCCACGTCCTCCGGGTGCCCAGACGGACTCCTCGTTTTTTGTTGACAAGGTCTTAGCACACGGCTTTGCCGGCACCAAGCCTTAAAGATGGGGACAGTGCCCGGCCGCGTCGTCGCGGACAATTCACGACGCGGTGCATGATTGAGGGGGGGCAAGAGCGAAACCCCGGGAGGCCCCCTGGGCAGATGCTCCGCCAGAGGCCCCAAGATCGGGATCCTGGTTGGGGCCGGGTCCAGGTCCCCCCGTCGAGCTCCGCACGCCCCACCGGGGAGGCATGCCCTTCGCCCGGCTCCCGCCAGACAGTCTTCCGCGAACTCCCGCAGCTGCTCCTCCTGCCCCGTGCGCCGGCCACCCGATTGAGGGCCGCGTCCCTATCCGACTATGGCGGGGGACGCCGCCGCCATGCAGACACTGGGGGCGCCGGCTACCGCGGGCGGCGAAGGCAATGATGCGGGCGCCCGTCTCCCTTGACGGCGATCGACGGGGAGCTGAGCTCGGTGGCTCAACATTAGTCATTGACGTTCGTCACTTGCCCGCACGGTCGGTGCTTTATCGCACCCATTTCCCTTGACTTCGGCCTTGCCCGCCTCGTATGAAGCCTCAAAACAGCTGTACGCTAAAATGCCGTGTTTCGGGCATACGCACCGGCGCAACACATGTCCGCGAAGCGGGCGAGCGGTCGCAACCCGATTAGAAGCCACCCCTAGTCGTGGTCGATACGTACAGGACGAGCGCCCGGAGGTCTTCTAACGACCGGCCGGTAGTCCAAGGCGATCGTGCCGGGTGCGATGTCCCCCCGCGAGATAGCAATCCGCGGAACCGAAGACCCGCTCGGGCACCGGGCAGTGTCCCGGTAACGCGGTCTGTACGGCGACTTGCGGGTGCCCGACGGTCGCCGTCGACTGCGGCAACTCGGTTTTGGGAACCGGCGAAGCGTTTGCGGTTCTTCCGGTTCTCGCTGCTACGCCCCGGGTCTCTGCAAACCGCGCAATCGCCCAGCAGGCCGTACACCCGCCGGCAACGACCGTTTCTCAGACTCCGCCTGCGGCGTCAGCTCCCCCTGAAGCCCCCCGCGCGACGCGCCTCGTATCCGTGGCGCAGATCCTGGCAGGTCAAGCCGGTAAGGACGGGGCCGCCGTCGTCTTGTCCGGCCGCTTCCAGGGGTGGCGTCCAGATCCCGCCGGACCTGCTACCCGACAGGGCCCCCCGATGACTCGAAGCGACTGGGCACTCGATGACGGCACCGGCAGCATCTATGTCACGGGCAGCACCTCGGGGTTGGATCCCACGCGGGACTTCGGCAAGGCCGTACGGGTCATCGGCACGATCCGACACACGAAAGACGGCCGCCCGTACGTGCACGCGACTCGCGTCGAGCACCGCTGACACGAGAGCCTTCGAGAACAAGGCATTGACAGACGGGCGCTGGAGCCGCCCCACGTCGATCTTCTCTGGCATGCGGCCGCACTTGCCCTCGCGCGACGCGAGATCCTGGCCCTTGGCTCGTCGGTAGTCGGCGAGCGTGGCGTATCGCTCCCCGCCGTACACGAAGTCGGCGGTCACTTGTCCCGCACCGTTCTCGAAGCAATTCCGATCGGCGTCGTAGCTCCCCTTCATCACCATGAGCTGGGACACGGCATTGTTCACGAGTCGGTTGTCACGCACGACGATGCGCTCGGTGCTCTCGATGGCGATGCCGCGCTCGTGGTTGTCGAAGAGCGTGTTGCCGAGCGCCATGCCGTCGTTCGACTCGCTGCTCCAGCGCACGCCCTTGACGTTCTCGTAGGCCGTGTTGCCGATGGCGAGGCCGCCGGTCGCGCCGGCGGCGAAGTAGACACCGCAATTTTCGTTGCGAAAGAGCGTGTTGCCGTAGACGAGTGTGTTGATCGCCTCGTAGACGGAGATGCCCTGATGGCTGCCGTAGGACGTGTTGTCCATCGCCACGCCCTCGCGTGAGCCGCGGAAGAAGTTGATGCCCGCGTCGCTCATGTGACGAAGGGTGAAGCCGGTGACGGTCACGTAGTGCTTGTCGTGTACGTAGACGCCGTTCTGGCGCCGGATGAGCTCGATCTCGTGCGCGTGCGGCGGCTTGCCGTCGCTGGTGTGGAGATAGAGCTGCTTCGCTTCGGCATCGTAGTGGAAGCTCGCCGGCCGTGCCGCGACCACCTGCAGCACGGGCAGCCGGTCTTTGACGTGCTCGACCGCGCTGTCGGCCCGCAGGTAGAGACGCTGCAGCCCATCCATCTCGACGACGCCGAGGACTCGATAGTCGGCGAACGGGGCGCGATGGACGCCCGCCGCCGAGAATGGACTGAAAACACTTTCGTCGACCGGCTCCGCTCCGCTGATCACCACCGGGCCCGGCGGATCGCCCGTGCGCGCCCCGAGCGGATCGGCGATGAGCGTGATCCGGGCTCCGGACGTTCCGCTGTTTCGCAGCATGATCCCTTCCCGGTAGAGCCCGGGCCCCACGTAGGCCGTGTCCCCGGCCCCCATCGCCGCCCCGAGCCGATCGACGCGACGCCAGGCGGTGGCCGGCGTCCGCCCATCGCCGCTATCGCTGCCGGCCCCTTGGCGGACGTAGTACGTGACGCCCAGAACCGGAACGGCGGGATTGAATAGAGCCGCCAGCAAGACAACTACGCGCAACCCTGGCGGCGTCACCATATGCCCCCAGCCTCTACCAGCCGAAGCGCCGTGATGTGAAATTGCCGAGCTGAAGAGCGACGATCTTCCAGAGATCGACCCTGACTTGGCCGCCTACACCGGCCTAGCTGGCGAACTAAGGCACCTAGGGAAGGCAGGGTGGGAACCTGCTTTTAGCTTCTCTTTAGCCTCAACTCACATCGTGGCGGGTGGGGCGGGGGTGCCGGGCGCCGCGACTCCGCAGCCGCCGCGCGCGCCGGCAGCTGGCGGGGGGACCGATCGAAAACGCGCGGCGCGCGTGCGGCGAGGACCGGAGCGGCGCCCGGCACCCCCGCCCCCGCCCGCCACCACCACCATCACCATCACTCGCACACGGTCGTGAACCGATCGCGATCCGACCGCCCGAACATCGACGTGGAGCGGAACATGAACTTCTGCCGGACCGACTTGCCGCCTGCTGCCGCCGGCGCGCGGGTGACGAGGCGGACGAGCGGCGAGCACTGATTCGTGCCGGCGGCGGCCGCGTAGCTCTGCACCACCGCGCCGCGCCGCCGGATCTCGAGCCCGAGGACGCCGAGCGCCTCCTCGAGCCCGCCGAGATTGGCGGCGTCGTCCGCGGTGGCGCCGCGCGACATCTGCGGCCGCACGATCTCGATGCCGAAGACACGATCGGGGCTGCAGCGCGGAAACCGGGGATCGGTGTTGCCGAAACAAACGGCCACCCCGAAGGTGCACCGGCCGTCGCGAGCGTGGTCGAGATCGCAGCGCGGATCGCCGTCGGCGCAGCGCACCATCTGCTTGAGCCGCGTGCCGGCGCGGTTGAGCGTCACCGGGCCGGTGGTGAGGAACTCGACCAGGCAATCGGTGCGCCTGCTCCCCCCGCCGGCGATGCACCGGCCCGGCGCGGGCGCCGTGCACTGGCAGAAATCGCCGACGCCGTCGCCGTCGAGATCGCTCTGCCCGGGATCCGGGATGTGGGGGCAGACGTCGGCCGCATCGCAGAAGCCATCGGCATCCGAGTCCGGCAGCGTTTCACCGAGGCAGACGCCGGCGAAGCAGAGGTCACCTTCGGTGCACGCGTCGTCGTCATCGCAGACCGTGCCGTCCACCGCCACCGGGTTGGTGCACTCACCCGTCGCCGGATCGCACTGGCCTGCCGCGTGGCATCCGTCCTGCGGCTTGCACACCATCAGGTCGCCACCGACACACACGCCGCCCTCGCATCGATCCAACTTGGTGCACAGATCGGCGTCGTCGCACGGCGTGCCGTCGGCACTCGGCCGCACCACGCAGGCGGCCGCCGCCGGGTCGCAGGCCGTCTCGCGGCACTGTGGCGCCTGCCCGGCGCAGTCGCGCGGTCGCCCGCGGCAGACGCCGCCGAGACACGCATCCTCGACGGAGCAGAACGAGCCGTCGTCGCACGGCGTGCCGTCCGCCAGCGGAGGGTTGGTGCACGTCCCCGTCCCGGGATCGCAGCTGCCCGGCCCATGACACGTATCCTGCGGCTCGCACGCCACCCGATCTGCGCCCGTGCAGACCCCGGCCTGACACGTGTCGGTCTGCGAGCACGCATCGCCGTCGCTGCACGGCGTCCCATCCGCCGCTGGCGGGCTCGCACAGGTCCCCGTGGCCGGATCGCAGGTGCCGACACTGTGACACTCATCCGGCGCGCCGCAGCTCACCGGATCGCCACCGGTGCAGATCCCGGAGCGACACTCGTCCGCCCGCGTGCAGCGATTGCCATCGTCGCATGGCGTCCCGTCCGCCGCCGGGCCGCTGTTGCATGCACCGGTCGCGGGATCGCAGGCGCTGGCTGCATGACACTGCTCCGGGGCACCGCAGCTCACCGGATCACCGCCAATACAGGAGCCGGAACGGCACTCGTCCGCCCGCGTGCAACGGTTGCCGTCGTCGCACACCGTCCCGTCCGGCATTGCCGGGCTCGCACACGTCCCCGTCGCCGGATCGCACGTGCCGGCGCCGTGACACGCATGCGGCGCAGCGCACGCCACCGGATTCGCGCCGATGCAGAGGCCGGCCTCGCAGGTATCCGACTGGGTGCAGCGATCGCCGTCGTCGCAGGCCGTCCCGTCGGCGCGCGCCGGACGCGAGCACGTCCCCGTCGCCGGGTCGCACGTGCCGGCGCTGTGACACTGATCCGGTGCGGCGCAGCTCACCGGCGCCGTGCCGACGCAGACGCCGGCGGCGCAGGTGTCGGTTTGCGTGCACCGATTGCCGTCGTCGCACACGCTGCCGTCCGGCCTCGCCGGATGCGAGCACGTTCCCGTGGCCGGATCACAGCTGCCGGCGCTGTGGCACTGATCGGGGGCGGTACACGTCACGGGATTGCCACCGGCGCACACGCCGGCGATGCACACGTCCGTCTGCGTGCAGCGGTTGCCGTCGTCGCACGGCGTCCCGTTCGCCTGCATCGGATGCGAGCACGCTCCCGTTGCCGGATCGCACGTGCCGGCGCTGTGACACGAGTCCTGTGGCGCGCACACCACCGGATTGCCGCCTGCGCATGCCCCGGCGATGCACACGTCCGTCTGGGTGCAGCGGCTCCCGTCATCACACGGCGTCCCGTCGCCGGCCGGCGGATTCGAGCACAGCCCCGTCGCCGGATTGCACGTGCCGGTCACGTGGCACTGATCGGAAGCGGCGCAGACCACCGGGCTCGCGCCGAAGCAGGTGCCGGCGACGCACGCGTCCGCCTGCGTGCAGCGATTGCCATCGTCGCATGGGGTGCCGTCCGGCTTGGGGGATCCCGAGCACAGGCCGGTCGCCGGATCACACGTGCCGGCGAGATGGCACGAATCCGGCCCGGCGCATACCACCGGCGTTCCCACGCACACGCCGGCGACGCAGGCATCCGTCCCCGTGCAGCGATCGCCGTCGTCGCACGCGGTCCCGTTGGCCTTCGCCGGGCTCGAGCAGCTTCCCGTCGCCGGATTGCACGTGCCCGCGAGGTGGCACTGATCCGCCGCCGTGCACACCACGGCGTTGGCGCCGACACACGCGCCGGCCA
>Ga0187893_10001369_pt1 | contig 58998 bp, 53 predicted proteins | sample MA1701074metaG_FD_139574 | JGI IMG/M metagenome (GOLD analysis project Ga0187893, IMG submission 139574) | White microbial mat communities from a basaltic lava cave in the Kipuka Kanohina Cave System on the Island of Hawaii, USA - MA170107-4 metaG ...
AGGCCAAACAAAGCTGGGAGGGCCTCAAACAGTTAAAACTGTAGTGAAGACTTTTGGAAGACCGTGACTGAAAACAAACTACTTGGCCATCCAAAACTCCACCAACTGCGAAAGTTGGGCTAACAATTCAGCGAAGCCTCGACCCATAATGGCGTACAGCCAAGACACTCACCCGAAGCCCAGATCGAGTTCCAATACTGCCTTTGGGCCGTGTTGCGGCGTAGAAGGTCGCCGTTCTATGGACTCCTATGTGAGGTGCGGTTGACCTGGTGTCCGATTGGCCAAGGCGGCCACGCTGCGGTCATGGAACCAGCTTGGGTTTTCTTTCGCCACGCGCCGTGCCAATTCTTCGGTCTGTTGCGCGATTCTGGGCGGACCGGCTAGCACTTCTGGCTTCGCTTTCTGTTGAGCTCTCTGGGTTTTCCAAATGCTTGATCATGGTGATCGCGTTACCGCACTCGTTGAAGTGAACTTCATCCATGATGTGCCGAATGAGCATCAAGCCGCGTCCGGATTCCTTCAAAAGGTTCACCGATTTGAGCGGATCGGGCACGGACTCCTGGGCGAAACCTTCTCCTTCGTCGGTAATCGTGAAACGTGCCTCTCGATGGGAGAACTCGGCCTTCAGACGAACCCTTCGAGCAATCTCATTCCGATTGCCGTGCTTGATCGCATTGGTGAGTGCCTCATCCAGAGCCACGAAGAGATTGGACCTCTTTGGATTGATCAGTCCGTAGGCGACCGTCCGCTCCACCAAATAGTCCGACAGGCTCTCAACAAACCGAGTGTCAGTGGGCAGCTCAATTTCAAACACTTCACGCTCGGCTGGAAGCAGCGTCCTGTGACGCCGCCTCCCACCGCGAACGAGAGCTTTTCCAACGACCTGAGCGAGACTTTGCGGCTCATACGGCAGCGGCAAGTAGTAGGTGGCACCATTCTTAAAAGCCGACCTAAGTTCACTGCTGACAGCTTTGAATGACACAATAATCGGAGCCCGCGCGCGTTCGCGAAGCTTGGTCACCAGTTCCAATCCTTCGATTTCTCTGACCATAGCCACCGACTCGCCCTGGCTGCGGGCTCCTTTTTTTTGGATTCCCGGCTGTGCAGCGGAAGTCAGATCGGTGATAATGAGGTCAAATTCTTCCTGTTCAACCTTCTTAAGAGCCCGCCGGCCACTCATCATCACCGAGATCCTGCAGTCGCGGTCTGCGAAGGCATGCTTCACGGAAGTCAGCAGCCGCCTGAGGACGACCCCGGAATCTGGGTCTGAGTGAATGATGAGAATCCTAGTCTGCTGACGACGCCCTTCTGCCATAGCTACACCCTCTGACTCTCGACGTTCAAGCCGCTTCAGGCCACGAACCATTCATCCGAGCCAACCACACCGTGGAAGAATGGCGCGCCAGAATTGTAGCATGGCCCCCGATTTTCCTAAGCCCGGGGTCGGCAGATCCTCAGACAACTTGAACCGGGTGAGCTCTTCAGCGTAGCATCTGCCCAGCCAGGCGACGGTTGGAGCTCCCTTCACCTTTCAGAAGCGCAACATCTGATGGTCTGAGGGTTACGCTTGGCCGGAGACTACATGAAGCGCATTGCAGTGTTGACAAGCGGTGGAGATGCTCCGGGGATGAACGCAGCCATCCGAGCGGCAGTCCGAACTGGCTTGGAGAAAGGTTGGGAGGTCGTTGGCACTCGTCATGGCTACGCTGGGCTAATCACCGGCAATTTCGTATCCATGTCCGCGCGGGATGTCGGTGGCATCATCCAAAGGGGCGGTACAGTTCTGGGTAGTTCCCGTTGTCCGGAATTCAAAACTGAAGAAGGCCGGAAGAAGGCCCTGTCTCAGCTGGATCAAGGAAACATCGATGGCCTCATTGTCATCGGTGGAAATGGATCTCAAACCGGCGCACAGGCTATTTTCGCAATGGGTTTCCCTGTTGTTGGAGTCGCTTCAACAATCGATAATGATCTCTATGGCTCCGAGATCACGATTGGAGTGGATACGGCGCTCAATATCGCGCTGGAAGCCATCGACCGCCTGAAAGTGACCGCGTCTTCTCATCGGCGAGCATTTCTGGTAGAGGTGATGGGGCGCAACTGTGGCTATCTTGCCCTCGCAGCCGGCCTCGCTGGAGGTGCTGAAGCTGTTGTCATTCCTGAGCGGGAGATCGACCCCGAGAGCTTGGCTTCCGAGATACGGGTCGCTTATGAAAGAGGCAAAGCGCATGCGCTCGTCGTTGTTGCCGAAGGGGCCCGATACAACGCCAAGGAGTTAATGAAATACTTCGGAGAGCATCGCGAACGGTTGGGCTTTGCGCTGCGAGCAACGATCCTGGGACATGTGCAGCGAGGAGGTGCTCCTGGCGCCTTTGATCGCCTCCTGGCCACGCGTCTGGCTGCTGCTGCGACAGACTCGCTGGCCCAGGGTAAATCTGGGGTGTTGATGGGCCTCAAGGGTGGCGAGGTGTCATCAACCCCGCTCAGTGAGGTTGTGGCTGGCAAGAAATCAATTGATACCGATCTGTTGCGTCTCGCCGCTATTTTAGCCCGCTAGGAGATGCGGGTTGAGCCGAGTTCCCTCGGCGTGGCCGCGCCATACATACCGAGCGCTCCCACGCATGAGGCCACTGCGTTCCTAATCCAAGTGATTTTTTTTCTTGGATACACTCACCTGTTGCGGCCAGCTCGCTTACAGCCATCTCTGATCGAGGTCCTCTGCGATGGAATCCTTTCGGTGCTTGGAAAATACCCTTGTCTAAAGCGCCTTCGAAAAGGAGGATCAAATCTATCGAATGAAGGACTAAGTATTGACTTGGACCTTCGGCTTACTACTTTGGTTGATAAATACGCTATTAGGGGTGCCGCAGCTTCCCGCTTTCATAGTGCGCAGATTGCTTCGCGCGCATCCCATCGGCGCGCCGAGCCAAAGCGCAAGCGAGCTTGCGCACTTCAAATACGTTACCGTTTATGGAATGGTGGTCTTAGTCCTTGCCGTGTGGGTCACCGAAACCTCGAGATACCGCATCTCCACCAACTCGAAAGTTGCTGAGGCGAAACGCATGTAGTCGTCGGACTACAAATATGTCGAGAACTCCTTCCCTTCGCTATAGAATCTGTCAATCTCATCATGTCCCTGTTGGCAAGCGGTGCCAGTTGAGCAGTCCGTTGGGGCAGGGTGGACCAGACAGGCTCCTTCATCCATCGGCAATTACAATCCACTGCAACCCAGGGTCGAGGACATGACTCGGGACGTCGGGACTCCTTGTCAAAAGTTTCAGCCCGAACGACAGGGCGAACGAAGCGCCACAATTGAAGGCAGTCTGTATTCCAAAGGGATGACCCATGGCCCACGTATCTCACAAATTATCCAACGCATTTGAAGGCGCCTTGGCCGGAGGCGGAGACCCGGCAACTTCGCCTCTCTACGTCTTCGGACCGTTCCTGAGACTCGTTGTGATTGCAGGCGTCGCGCCCGTTACTTTTGGGGCCAGCGTGTGGCTGGTGATTCTCACCGTGGCGATGGTTTCGGCCATGTATCGGCGGGTGATGCGCTGGGTCACCGACGGGAGCGGAGGCAGCGGCCTCAGCGAAGAGGAGTTTGGTGGGTGGGCGGTTAAAGTGAATGCCGGCATCACCTTCGTTGAATACACTCTGACTTTTCTCGTCAGCATGGCGGCTTTGGTGACGTTCATTGCGGATCGTTATCCTGCGCTCAATCGCGAGTTCCTCGGCTTTCAGTACCGCACGTTTGTCGCGATCGTTTTGAGCTTTGTCATCGGCTGGCTGGTGAACCGTGGTCCCAAGATGGCGGCACGTGCCTTCGGGCCAGCCACGCTGGGCGTGCTCTTGCTGATGTGGGCCATGGTCTTCGCCACCATTTGGAAGCTCGGGCTTCATCTGCCCAACTTCGACTTCCGTGCCTTCACACCCGATTATCTCCATTTCACTTTTGGTGGTTTTGCCCGCATTCTGGCGCTGATGACGGGCATTGAAATTTTTGCCAATCTGGTGGCGGCCTACGACGGTTCGGCTCAGCAGAAGAGCCGCAAGGCATTTGGCAGCCTGTTGATTATCATGGGCACCACTTCGATCACTATGCTGGTCGTGGGACCAGCCATTCTCCAGTTGTCAGATCTTTCCAACGCAACGGTTTCCGTGTTCACCCAGACGATGGACCAACTGCTGCCGGCTCCTTTGCCCTATCTGGGCACGCTGATAGGCATCATCGTGCTCGGTTCAGCGTCAGCTGCCAGCGCTCAGGGGCTGCAGAATCTTGCTTTGGGACTCAGATATCGTCACTACATACCGGCTCCGATGGGTCAGCGCAACAAGTTTGACGTAGCGGATAAGCCCGTTTGGATCGAGGTCGGCATCGTTGCCGCGTGTTACCTGGCCTTCGGAACCAACGAGGAGACTTATCTCGCAATCTATGCAGCGGGCGTATTCGTTCTGCTGAGCATGACAGGCTGGGCGGTTGCTAAACGACTGATTCGCGAATTGAAGACCCAGTTTTCCGCGGGTGGTCTCTTTGCATTAGGTGGGACCTCTGTTGCCGCATTGCTGACGTCCGGGGCCACGGTGATCATCTTTGAGGAGCGGTTTCATGAGGGTGCCTGGACCTATTTTCTCTTCATTCCAGTTCTCTACTTCGCTTTCAGCCACTTTCGTAAGCGGCTTGGCGAGCCCACGGATCTGGAAGACCATCTGGGCCGATTTCTCGCCGGTCAGTACTTGCACTCATACCAAAGGGAGGTAACGTCCGAGGACGAGATCACGTTCAAAAACATCGTTGTCCCACTGGACGGTTCGATGTCTGCCGAGTACGCTCTCGGTCTGGCTCGAATTCTCGGACAGGTTCACAATTCTCGATTGACTCTCGTTTCGGTCCAGACGGCCAGTCAGCCACATTCGGAAGCGGGTGGCGGGCAACGCGACCTGCAGACTTACCTTGCCCACCTGACGTCGCAAATGAAGGACACCGGGCTTGATGCTCACTTTACGATGGGGTCTGGCTCCGCAGCGGACAGGATCAGCACGCTGGCTCACGATCTTGGAGCAGATCTGATTGTCATGAGCACCCAGGGTCGCTCTGGTGTAGAGCGTTTCTTTGTCGGCAACGTGGCCAGCAAGATCATCAAGCTGACAGATACCTCGGTCCTCTTGATCCGGCCGACGGAAGAATGGAAGAGTAGAACCTCGCAGTTCAAGCGACTCTTGGTCAGTCTCGATGGATCGGCAGACGCCGAACAGGTGCTCGGGCACGTCATGGCGCTGGCAAAACGGTTTGACAGTGACATTGTCTTGCTTTCAGTGCCTGAAGCCGAATCTGAAACTCCGCACTTGCAGCAGTACCTGGACGGTGTGGCGGCCGCACTCCACAATCGAGGACTCAAAGTGAGAACCCTCGTTACCGGATCGGGCCCAGCCAGGACCATTGTGGCCGCCAGCGAATCTGAGGCGGTGGATCTGATCATGATGGCCACACACGGCCGCGGCGGCATACAGAGAGGCGTCTTGATTGGCAGCGTCGCGGATCGTGTGGTCCAATCCACACAGTGCCCGGTGTTTCTCCTGCCCGTGCGGAACCAGACCCTGCTCGGATCTCACTCCTCCCAAAAACGTCCGAAGGTTCTCGTCAGCGCGGGCAGGCCACTCGCTAAGGATCCCAAGTGAGATCTCTCTGCTGAACCCAAGACACTCGCGGCCTTCCGAGATCGCTACCCTGTCGCTGCTACGAAGCACACAAACAACTCCAACACCGCCGTCTAATAATAAGTCGTCGCTCACAACAAGTCCCGTCAACGCCCTGAAGAGGAAAGACTCTTCTCACCTGTGAAACACACAGACGTGATCAAAGGGAGCGAGGGCCTGCAGCAGGCTCAAGAGCATTCGGCACAGCTTCCGATTTCCGAAAGGATGATACAATTCTGAACATCCACGGCCACGATATATTCACAGCATTAAGTAAATATTGTGCACTGATGGCGGATCGAGTCACCGCGGCACGCATTCGGCAGTGAGGCAGAAAAGTTTGAAGGCCATCGCTTTAGGCGCGCTCCGTCAGGAGTCTGCGCAGCGTTCGGGACCTGTCATCATCGGTAAAGTCAAAATGGACATCCCGTCGAGAGGCAACCGGCCGATTGGCAGATTGATTGATGAACTACGAGCCCAGGTCCGCGCCTGGATGGCGGCACTGGGGCTTCCGGAACGCTGGAGCGAGTGGCGCGTCAGTCTTCGAAGGCGATTTCGACTCTCCCTGCTGACCACCGCGCTCCTGGGAATTTGCCTGGTGCTGGTGCTGACGCCGCGACGCGCCCGCATCGAGGGGCCGGCTGCCCCCCAACTGGAGGTCGGGACAGCACTGGTGATGGGCAGTGTGCAGAACCGTCAGAATCAAGCGATCGTCGCGGTCGAGATTGCTGTTGTTCCCGCCTCCGGCGGCGAGGCGATCGCCGAGGGCCTCACCCAGTCCGACGGCCGCTACATACTGGTTCTGCCCAAGAGCATCCCCGAAAAGCTCACCGTGGAGATCCGTCGAGGCCACTATCGGAAGGCAGCCATCGAGTTAAGCCCCTCGGACCTCCTGATTCTGCGGGACGGCCGCCCCGTTGTTTTGCCGCCAACCATTCTGTTGCGCAGCCTGGGCCCGGCGTTCTGGATCACTGCGCTGATTTTCCTCGCGGTGTTGGCGCTTATGGCAACCGGGAAGCAGCACAACACTCTGGCGGCCCTGGTAGGCGTCGCAAGTCTGCTCGCTGTCAGTTACCTCGGCAGCCCGGTGCGAGAGGATTTGTTCATATTCGACTTTCGCAGCGCGCTCCTTTACGTAGACTGGAACGTCATTTTCCTGATTATGGGAATGATGATTGTCATCGCCGTCGTCGAAGAGACTGGCGTTTTCCAGTGGCTTGCGTTCAAGTCGTACCAACTCTCCGGAGGCCGGCGATGGCTGCTTCTGGCCATGCTGATGGTCGTCGCGGGTGTCACGTCGGCGCTCCTGGACAACGTGACCACGATGCTCCTGATGGCCCCCATCACCGTTCAGATTGCCTTGGCTCTGGGAATGAATCCGCTGGCATTGCTAATGCCCGAGGTGATGGCGTCCAATGTCTTCGGCATCAGTACGCTCATCGGAACCCCAACCAACATCCTCATCGGCTCGTACGCCCACATCTCCTTCAGCGGTTTCCTCTTTAACCTCACGCCCGGGGTCATATTGGCACTGGGAGGTTTGATCGTCTATGCCGAATGGCAGTACAGGCAGGAGTTGGTATCCGAGGACGGAGCTTCGGCAGAACTACTTCAGAGACTCTCAGAGCGTGGGCGTATCCTGCAACCAGAGGAACTGCGCAAAGCCGGGTGGGTCGGCGCCGCGATGCTGGCGATGTTTTTTTTTGGGGAGCGCGTACACCTGTTGCCCTCGGTGACGGCCTTGGTCGGCGCGACCGCGCTCCTCGCATGGATCAAACCCGACATGGAGAAGATGATGGAGGCAATCGACTGGACAACGCTGGTTTTCTTCATAGCCATCTTTATCGTCGTCGGCGCCATACAGGAAGTGGGGGTCATCAGCTACGTTGCGGACGGGATCGGCTGGCTGGTAGGCGACAGCCTGGTGCTGGCCATGCTGGCTGTGATCTGGATGGGGGCGATCCTCTCCACGGTCATTGCCAACATCCCGTTTAGCGCGGCCATGCTTCCAGTCGTTGGTCATCTCTCGGCCACGGTGCCGGGTGCGGAAGGCAAGGTTCTCTTCTACTGTCTCGCGGTCGGCAGTGCGATGGGAGGAAATGGATCCTTGATCGGCGCCTCTGCCAACATGGTCACTGCTGGAATCGCCGAACGGGCGGGCTTCCCGATTACCTATGCGTACTTCCTGAAGCAGGGCGCTCCCGCCGTTCTGCTGACCGTCAGCCTCGCCACTCTGTGGCTGCTGCTGCGTTTTTATGTTTTGGGCTAAATCCGAAGAGAGGTTTCAATGACAACGGCAGCCATCCGCCAGATCGTTTGCGCCGTGCGCGGCGGACCGGAGAGCCGGGAAACCGTGAAGCGTGCCATAGCGGTGGCTTTGGAATCCGGCGCGAAACTGACCTTCTTCCATGTGATGGATGCGGAGTTTCTGGGCTACGCCACGCATGGCACGCTAAGAGTGGTCTACCACGAGCTGAGAGAAATGGGCAAATTTGCCATGATTATCCTGTGCGATCGTGCCCAAGCGCGCGGTGTCGCCCAAGTGGACTACCTTCTGCGGGAGGGAAACGTTCGCACGCAACTGCGAAACCTGGCCATCGAAACCGGGGCGGAGGCGATTGTGATCGGGCAGCCGACGAAGAGTGCCACGAAGAACCTGTTCAACGCCGCAGAATTCGACGCTTTTGTCACTGACCTGGAGAGGGAGGGAAACCTCCGCGTGATTCAGGTTCAGCCCGCCCCAATCGCGGAGAAGGACCTGCAGGGTGGTTTGGTCCTGTAGAGGTCACTTTAGCCGCAGAGGCAAAGAGCGAGTGACACCCGGCATGCCGAACTACAACGCCTTCCCGGTCCGTTTCAATTTCAGCGAGCTGACTCACCATTCCTCCAACCAGTTCGGATGGCGGTCCCACAAAAAGTCCCACGAAGGAGAACCCTGCTAAAACATCAGCAGCGTGGCCTTAGTATTCCTCGGGCAACAGGATAGTGGTGGCGGAGCGATCAGCTTCAGAGACGATCCACAGTTCGGTTTGCTCAGCGAGAAGGAGAGCCTCGATGGATACCATGATCTGGCGCAAGATCATCTTTTGCGGACTGCTGCTCTTGTCGGTAGCGCCCCAAGCCATGCCTGAAGAGTTGGAGGGATGGCGGCGGCGAACCTTTGAACAGCTGTACGTCAAGTATCTGGGGACAGCGCCACCAAGAATTGAAACCGAGCAGGAACATCGAGAATGGCTGCATCGGCTGTTCATGAAAGTGGGGGAGCGACTGGCAGCTTCCGGCCTTTCGGGAGCCCCGGCAGAAGACATTGCCACACTGGCGCTGCTGCAGGTACGAAGCACCCAGACGACTCCAAGCTCGCCGCCTGATCCGTCGGTCGCAGCAAGTCCTGTCAGCTCCCGCCGTGAAGAGGAAAAACTCATCTCACCCGTGAAACACACAGACATCATCAAAGGAAACGAGGGTCTGCAGCAGGCTCAAGAGCGTTTGGCTCAGCTACCGATTTCCGAAAGGATGGTATTCACTGGCGATGTTGCGACGATGCTGCAGGCGGCGACAGTGCCGGGAGCGCCAGAGCTGACCTCGACGATCGGGCGCGCCCGCCTTAACGTGGTCCTCAGGACATTGCCAGCCAGCCAAAGGCGAGGCCTGGGGGAAGGCTACTTTATGGTGCAGATGGTTGCAGCTGGAGGCCCGCCTGACAGTACGAGTGTGGGCGGCCCGTCCTCGTTTTCTCCATTCAACGACATCGCGACCGATCGAAGCCGTTTTAACGAGCTGACCTCGCGGGGAAACGTCTATCTCGGAAGAGTATTCTATGAGCAGCGAATAGGCCTAGGTGAAAACTATCTCACGGGGCGCGCCGGAATCATCGATCTCTCTGACTATTTTGACACCAACCTGTTTGCCAATAATGAAGCACGTCAATTTGTGAACAGCTCGTTTGTCAACAACGCCGCATACAAGGCTGCGATTAGTGCGCCGGGTGTCATGGCGGCATACCACCGTCGCGTGAAGCGTGATTGGCTTGAAGGCGTCGTCGTTCGCGCTGGCTACGCCGTTTCGAGAACCGACCGGGCGTTTACATCCCCAATCTGGATGGGAGAACTGGAACTGCAAACCCGGCTGCAAGGGCACCGTGGAAACTGGCGTTTCGGAGGTTCTGTGGGAAACCGGGCCGATGTCGGTTCGGTCCGCGGACTGCACATCAGCCTCGATCATTGGGTCGCCCCGAAGGTCGGTCTCTTTGGCCGCTATGGAGTCGCCAATTCCAGCTTGGGGTCGCTGTCGTTCGGCCGTTGCGCCAATCTTACAGTGGCGGCGTGCAGGTTCGCTTTGTGGACAACCAGGATCGTGTTTCCGCTTGGTCCCTGGGTTTCTCTCAAGCGTTTGGGATCATCACGGATGCTAAGCTTTCGTCCGAAAGAATTCTGGAAACGTACTATCGCTGGCAGTGGACTCAGAACTTCTCGCTGTCTCCCGATTTTCAATTTATCCTCGGGTCAGGAGGAAGGTTAAGGCAGGGGAGCCAGGCGGTTCTTGGCTTGCGCTTCAACTTCAGCTTCTGATTTTCGGATGGAGATCATGGATCCAACACATTGCTCTCCCACCGCCTGGGAGATTCACAGCGGGCTGAGCTCGTTCGCTCATGGGTCCGCAGACAGAAGTCTCCAAGCGGTTTACGCAGCCACTTTTGGACACCAAGAAGGGCGACCATTTTTTTGATTCAGCCCTTCGACTCTTTTCCCAAAACCCGCAGAATTGAGGAAAGAGCCACTGAGGCTGAGCCTGGTCGCAACTGAAGTTCTTGCTCCAATTCCGAAAGTGACTTCTCAAGCAGATAGATATCGAACAGCAGCCGCAACTCCTGTTCCTCTTTTGGCAGAAACGTCCCCTGGGAAGCAGTCGTCAGGTACGAATCCACGAACGCCGTTGAAACCCAGAAATGCCAGAAACGGGCCCAGGGATAAAGCACCGGCAGATCTTCCCGGCGCGTGACGCCGCGATCAACCAGTCCATGGAGTGCCGCGTGGGCTGCATGATCAAGAGATCTGAGCATTCCAGCCACATCCCTGAACGCAGAACGCTTGCGCCGGCGATCGGGCAGAGGCCGCGCCGGGTCACCCTCGAAATCAATCGCCACAAAACTTTTCCCCGTATAGAGCAATTGACCCAGGTGATAGTCCCCGTGCAAGCGAATCCGCTTGGCCGAGATCTTTCGCTTGAGAAGAGACTGGAAGCATTCCAGGATTTCTCCCTTACACTCCAGAACTGCTTTGGCATCTCCTTTCAGCTCGTCCGGCAGGTCTTTGAGCTGCTTTCGCAATTGGTAGAGGACCTGGTTGGTAAGGTTGCGCATGGACTGGTAGAGCGATCTTTGTGACAGTGAGGTGTAGGACTCAGGCGCAAATCGCGGGTCCTCCTCCGTCGCAGCCAAAGCCAGATGAAGCTCCGCGGTAATCTGGCCCAATTGTCTCGCCGCTTCCAGATAGGTGCCTACAATTTCAGCGACCATGGCCGGCATCTCTTTGGTCCGCTGTTCCAGCAGATGCGACTTGGGCAGTTCTGCTTCACCCAATTCGTGAGGCCTCGCGATGGCACGTTCGAAGTATCGCTCCAAGCCTTCCAGCGTGTATTGCCAGGCGCTGCCCTGATTCGACACAAACTGCTGCAGAATGGCCAGTGTGATCGGCTCCTTCCTTTCCTGCCGGTATTCCAGAGCGCCCGCCAGCAGGGGAATATGCGAAAAGGACTGCCTTTCAGAAAGGAATGATCGAATCTCATAGTCCGGATTGAGCCCCTCGCCCAGGCGGCGAAACAGCTTCAAGACCCATCGACTTCCATACGAGATCGACATGTTGCGATTCTCGGCTTGAACCGGAGCCGGGTCGCGAGAAGGCCGCCACTGGCCCTTTGCTGAGGCGAACACCTTCGTCGGCAGCGCGTGAATTTCTCCCTTCAAGCCGTTGAAGCGCTGCCGGCTGGCAATGGCTTCGAGCAGACTGCTGCAAAAGCCTTGATCGAGCACGGCCTCCACCAGGAGGCCTTTGCTCTTGCAGCCGTGGGCTGCAATTCGGGCAATGATGCCCTCCGGAAAGTCTTCCTCTAACTTCCTTGCCTGGCTTCCGGAGGAATAGGTTAGTGGCAGAACCCAGGTGTGGGTATCGCCGTCGGCGTATTCAGCTTCAATCAGAGTGATGTAACTCTTCGATGAACCATGGGCAATCGGAACAACGTCGACAAGCTGAGTTGACTTGATCTTCTCAGCAATTTCGCGAAACCAGTGGGATTTCAACAGGAAGCCCGGCAGCAGACGCCCCAAAGCGCCTTTGGCCTTCCCCTGGAACAGACTCTCCCAGGATCCTGCCAGTTGAAGGACGGGGAAGTCCTGCTTTTCCCTGTCCCTTGAAATCTCCGTACCCTCAACCGGCTGCCGCTCCAAAGCCAGCCAATAGTATCCGTGGGGCCCGAGCGTCATCAGGTAAGGAGAATTCTGAATGGCTGGAAACTTTTGTCCGCCGAACAGCTCGACGGGAATCATCTCCCGGAACTCATTCAAATCCAGCCAGACGCACCCCGAAACTCGCGACAGGTTGGCGACGACGAGGATGACTTCATCTTCGTATCTCCGCACAAAGGCCAGAATCTTGCGGTTTTCGGGATGAAGAAACTCAATGGTGCCGCGTCCAAAGGCCTTGAAGCGCTTGCGGAGGGCGACGAGCCGTTTCGTAAACCAGAGCAGAGAATTCGGATTCTTCTGGCTCGCATCGACGTTGCACGATTCGTAGTGATATTCGGGATCAATGATCACGGGCAAAAAGAGTTGTTGTGCGTTGGCTTGCGAAAAGCCGGCATTGCGGTCAGCGCTCCACTGCATGGGCGTGCGCACACCGTTCCGGTCGCCCAGATAAATGTTGTCTCCCATGCCGATTTCGTCCCCGTAGTAAAGCACGGGTGTGCCTGGCAGCGAAAAGAGCAGGATATTCATGAGTTCAATTTTTCGCCGGTCATTGCGAAGCAAAGGAGCGAGACGATGGCGAATACCCAGGTTGATACGGGCCCTCATGTCCTGTGCGTACATCCGGTACATGTAGTCCCGCTCTTCATCTGTCACCATTTCCAGAGTCAGCTCGTCATGGTTGCGAAGAAACAAAGCCCACTGGCTGTTGTCGGGAATGGCTGGTGTCTGATCCAAGATGTCGAGGATGGGATATCGGTCCTCCATCCGGACAGCCATGAACATCCGTGGCATCAACGGAAAATGAAAGGCCATATGGCACATGTCTCCGTTGCCAAAATACTCGACGGAATCCTCAGGCCACTGGTTGGCTTCAGCCAATAGCATTCGACCTTGAAATTTTTGGTCGATGTGGCTGCGCAATTCCCTGAGGAAGGCGTACGTCTCAGGAAGATTCTCGCAGTTGGTGTCTTCTCTTTCATACAGGTAGGGAACGGCGTCGAGCCGAAGACCATCGACTCCCAGCTTGAGCCAGAAATCAACGACCTTGAACAACGCTTTCCAGACGGCAGGGTTATCGAAATTCAGATCGGGTTGGTGGCTGTAGAACCGGTGCCAGTAATAAGATTTGGCGACCGGATCCCAGGACCAGTTTGAGGATTCAAAGTCTTTGAAGATAATCCGCGTCTCACTGTACTTCTCGGGCGTGTCGCTCCAAACATAGAAATCACGCCAGACACTGCCGGCGCTGGCTCTGCGAGACCGTTGAAACCATTCGTGCTGGTCCGAAGTGTGGTTCAGCACGAGTTCGGTAATCACTTTCAAATCCCTGCGGTGAGCTTCTCTGAGAAAGTGTTTGAAATCCGCAAGAGTGCCATAGGAGGGGTGAATACTGTAGTAGTCGGAGATGTCGTAACCATCATCTCTCCAGGGAGACGGGTAGAAGGGGAGTACCCACACGGCAGAGACACCCAGATCCTTCAGATAGTCCAACTTCTCAGCCAACCCACGAAAGTCACCCATCCCATCCTTGTCGCTGTCTTGAAAAGCGCGGATGTGGAGTTCATAAATAATAGCGTCCTTGTACCAAAGGCCCTGGTTTGAGGTTTTGATCTCTCCCGGCGTTTTCTTTTTCATCGCATTAGGTATCCTGTCAAATGAAATGGGAATGGCGGCGCTCCAAAGTCGAGATCGCGTTCTAATCGCTGTTGAAAGTGGGGGACCGGCGAGATCGAAAGAGCGTGTCAGGCCAAGGCGCTTTCGTCACCTGAAGCCAGTAGAAACGCGCAGGAGGCTCTGGATTCCTCAACCATCTTGCGAAAGAAGGTGAAGTCGACACGGTCGGGAATGCCAAAGATATTCAGGTCGGCTTGCGGCGCTTTCGGGACGTAATCAAGAAATTCGCCTTCTCCGACATGCAGGCTCGCGTCTTTGGGGATTCGAGTGAGTTCAACGAGCCGGCTCAGAAACTGCCGGGCCTTGGTTGATTCAGAAGGATCAGACACCACAGCGATCATGTTCAACTGGGCTCCCCAATTTCGCTTGAGCAAATAGGCCAGCAGAATACAAAAATCCAGGTTGCCCAACTGCATTCGCACCGACCAATCAGGGCTTCGATCGCTGATCCACAGGTTGATCGACTTTTCCAAACCCAAACCCGCTGCCGGATGCGCCGCAAACAACAGGACTCCCAGCCGGTTGGCTCGCGCCTTGCCAATGATCAGCTGCAGATCGGCCTCCCGCTGCGGGTCCCGCGGCAATGTCAGAAAGACCGTGTTCGGTCGTAGATAAGCTCCATGCAGGGCCTGCATGCCTCCCACCACTCCCTGGCCGAAGCTGGCTGCGTCCATGATCGCCCAGGTGGCAAAGACCCGCTGCCTGCGGAAAGTCTCGGTAAGAAAAGGCAGCCGATTTTTTAGCAAGTCGAAGGCGCCGCTGGTCGTAAGGCCTAGAATCTTGATGGATCCTTTCGGGCGGGCAATCGAATAGATGAATCGAAATGAGCCGCGAAGCTCATAAGGAGTCTCGACCGGCACGATCAAGTTAGGCTGCCAGGTGCGTTCCCGGGCCGCCGGCAGATTGCTCACTTTGCGAGCCGCCCATTCCGCCACAGCCCCGAAAAGCCCGCTACGAACGTCTCCAAAGGGAGACTGTAGCTTGCGCTGCAGAAGGACCGCATAGATCGCCACCACAAAAATCACCGAGACGAGGCTGAAGGTCGGGTTTTCGATAAACATGGCAAACATGCATCCGAGGGCTCCAATCAAGGGAACCAGGCGCGGGATCTTGAGAGTCGGTCTGAAACTGACCAGGCCGAGCGTTTGTTCGATGAGCACCACCAGATTGATCATCCCGTAAGTGATCAGGAAGAACAGGGTGATCAAAGGCGCAATGGCGTTCAAGTCCCGAAGCAGCAAAGCTCCCAGCACCAGGGCGCCCGTGGCCCACATGGAATTGCGCGGCTCACCGGTCTGGTTCTTGCGTGCAAACCATTCGCTCATCGGAAGAATCCGATGTTCGCCCAGGGCATAAAGGATGCGGGGCCCTCCAACCAGGGAGGCCAAAGCGGACGAAAACGTCGCGCCGAGCAAACCTGCCAGCACGATGGGTTTCCAGGCCGCGCGGTCAATGATCACCGTATAATTGCGAACCAGTTCGTCGCTGGTTGCAGAACGAGCCAGCCAGTAAGCCAGCGCCATGTAAACGACGGTACTCACCCCAATCGCGCTCATCGTGCCTACCGGTATGCTGCGCCTGGGATCCTTCAGTTCTCCAGACATGTTGGCGCCGGCCATGATCCCGGTTGCTGCCGGAAAAAAGACCGCAAAAACCCGCCAGAAACCGACACCTGAAAAGCCGTTTTCGGGAGAACCCGGGAACTGCCCCCACCAACTAATCGGATGCTGCAGCGAGCCCTGAAAGACCGTGATCAACACCGAGACCAGTGACCCTGCAATGACCAGCATGATGAAGAATTGAATCCGAAATGCCAGATTGGCGCTGACAGCAGCAATGGCAAACAAGATCAGGAAAGTCACCAGGTCCACTACAATCGCCGGATGGCTTGGAAAAATCCATTGCCAGCCCTCCCGAAAACCGAAGATGTACATCGCCACAGCCAGGGCTTGCGCCAGGTAAAGAGGAATGCCGACACTGCCCCCGACTTCCAGGCCGAGCGACTGAGAAATAATGGAAAATGCACCGCCCGCGCCAATGCGGATGTTGGTCGTGATGGACGACATTGCCAGGCCTGTGCACGTTGTGATGGTACAAGCGAGGCCAATGATCATCCACGCCCCAAGCAGGCCGGCATTCCCAACCACCCAGCCCTCCCGAAGGTACATGATCACTCCGAGAATAGTGAGAAGGCTGGGGGTGAAAACGCCGTTGAACGTGCCGAACTTCTGTCCGATGACAGCCCGTTCGGCGAGTTTTTCCTGTAACTCCTTGACGTTTGGGTCTTGGCTGCTCATTCGTGTGCCCCAGTCGGCGCCGCCCAGAGTATCTATAAGCCTAAGCAAATTTGTGCCGTGTTAGCCTCGCGATACTTGAGAGAATCGTTGAGTCGTTCAGCGTGTGCGATGACTTCGACATCCAGTTGCATCCAGTCTAGTTTCTGTCGCAAACCCGAAAAGACGCTGCGGGTGAGAGCTCCAGTCCCGGAGGGACGACGGATCGTAGCCCAGGTTGGAGCGGAGCGGCGACGGCCGCGCAGCGGAACCCTGGGAATCCAGAGGAATCAACCCAAGCCCTGGAGGGAGCGGCGCAGGTTAACCCAGGGGTTCGCTGCGCTGCACTCTGGGCTACGATCCGCCGCTCCCTCTCAGGGGCTGAAACAGGTGTCTGGCTGACCTTTCCAAGTTTCGCGACAGAACCTAGCTAGCTAGTCTAGCTGGCAGACACTTTCACACTCTTGCCGTCAAGCCTGACATCAAGGGGTGGCGCCCCCACCAATTCGAAGGTCGCTGAAGCCAGCCGGATATAGTCGTTGGACTTGTCGACTTCCTCGAGGATTCGCGTGTACAGCCGATCTTTGGCCCAACGGCGCCTGCGGAAATCAACGATGTACCGGGCGGTAAATTCAATCCAGTTGTCGTTGGCAACCAGCGTGATCATCGGCTCGATCTTGGCTTCTTCGAGCAGATACTGCTTCAGCATCAGATCCCATGCATCCTTAGACTTGATCGCGTATTCACCCACAACCTCGTTCACTACTCTCTCGAGCATGGCTCTGGTGTACTGCCAGTCTGAGCCATATCGCACCGGCAGTGTAATTTCGTCCCACAAAAACGGATAGTCGGCAGAATAGTTGAACACAGGCTCTTTGAATACATAGCTGTTTGCGATTCGCACGATCCGCCCGTTATACAGGTCTCCATTGACCCATTGCCCAAGCTCCATCACTGTTGTGCGGAGGATCCCGATGTCGATGACGTCGCCCTTGATGCCACCCAACTGGACGCGATCTCCAGGGTGATAGAAATTCCCAAACGAAAGAGCCACCCATCCAGCCACGCTGGCAATGACTTCTTGCAAAGCAAAAGCGATGCCTGCACCAGCGACGCCAAAAGCCACGGTGAAGCCGGCCAGACGATCGGAGTAAACGATTGTTAAAAGCAGGGCGCCGACAACGTATCCCAGAAACGTAACGAACTTGCGAGCCCGATAACGCGTATCCGTATCATCGATATAGTGACCAATCCCGCGTTGCAGGAACCGGACCACGATGAACACAATCACAAGCCCGATGCCTGCGGCGACCAGTTTGCCGATGGTCGGATCGAATAGCCATTGTTTTACAGAGTCTTCCATAGCTTGCCTCCAGTAGGTATGCGTTAGACCGTGATGCTGACCGTTGCCAGTGTTTTACTTTTGCTAGTGCCGCCCCTGGTTCATAGGCTGTCGCGAGCACCAGAGCGTCGGATCAGGAAATGAACCCTTCCATAGTGCCCAGTTCACAGGGTGTAGTTGAAGAACAGATAGGCATACGACGATCCAGCACCTGGCGTGCTTAGTTTAAGAAATCGTCCCGGGAAAAGACGGGCCCAACCCGCGCCGAGCGTTATTTTTGGGACTGGCCGGTAGGTCCAGGAAATGTCCAGCTCGTTACCAATCTTTGAACTGATCGATCCGCCAGGAGGCACAGACGCGACAATCTGTCCCACCGGATTGTAAAAATGATCCATCCTGGAGGCGAGCCAGAAGGAATGAAGACTGGCCCTCACCATCGATTCAGCGGACGGCGTCAGCTCAATTCCAGTCCTGAAATCCCTCACGTTCCGCCACCCAACCAGGTCTGCGATGCCGAAATCCGCATGAGGCGAAGGGAACAGCGGATCAAACGTTTCTCTCCTTCCATCGAAGGCATTCCGGTCGCCGCTTGCGTGGGCATATTCAATCAGAAAACGGGGGCTCAGCAGAGTGGCGGGCATTGTGTATCCAATGATCCAATATCCCGCCCAGGCGGAAATGGTGTCAGTCCCCGAAGAACCCGTTTGACTCGCCAACTTCGTCGAAAAGTCAAAGTTGGCCGGAAGGCGCGCAGCCAGGCGCGCTCCAGCAGTGTATAGATGAGCGCCGGCCCCAGCGCTTCCTCCCGCCATTGTCTTGTAGAGCAGAAACGGCTCCACGGTTGCGTTCGGCAGGAGCCTTTTCATCTGGGCGTAGATCCCGTACAGGTTGTCGCCATCCCGGCGCTTGTTGAGAGCGTTCACGTCGACTTGCACCACCGAGGCCGCGAAGATGTCCACGTTTGTATCCGGGTCGCCCAGTGTCAGCTTGGCGGCATCGAAAGTGCGAGTGACGTTTCCCCAATCGCCGGGAGAGATCACTCTCTCAGTCCCATACCGCAACTCCTGGCGACCTACTTTGAGTTTGATCCAGCGGCGGGCTGGATCAGCCAATTCGAAGTACGCCTGGCGCAGGTCCAAAGGATCTCTGACTCGGGAGTTGCTTCTGAGATTACCCGGAGAACGCGAATCCTGTCCTTGAACAAACAAATTGAGCCAAGGCGTCGCCTTGATCCCGACGTCCAGGCGCAGCCGGCTGAGAAAATAAGCATCGTCTGCTCCCTTCGTGAAACCGATGCCCGTTCTTCCTTCGGTTCGCAACCGCAGACTGCCGCCGAGAGAGAGCCAATCGGGCATCTGCCTGCTCGAACCGGTGGAAGAGGTCGTTCTCCCATCCTTATTCGCCTCCTGGCTCAGAGAAATACTTTCAAAGAAGAGGAGGAATGAGCAGAACGCAATGCTGGTGACGGTAAAGCCGCAACGGGAGATCGAGAACAAGTTCAGCCTCGCCAGCCAACTTCTACTTTTCGGGGAAACCTCTGAACCAGGGTAGGGGTGAAAATGCTCCTGCCAGGGTGCCCGCGTCTGTCAGATCGAAACTCGAAGACACTCAGCAAATTCTTCATTCGTGTCATTCTGCTTGTGGGTCTCGCCTGAGCTCGGCTGAAGAAGGCGTCCAATCATGCCGGTTCCATCGCAGGAGCATTCCACGTTTCAAGAATTCGGCTTTCGCTCGAAGCGTGATATCGCTCTGGAAACGGGGTTCAAAACGGTGATCGTAAACGTAGGCCTTCACCCGAACCACCATAAAAGGGCCATCCTGGAATCGATCCTGCAGCAAAACCACTACCGGCTTAGATAGCAGGATGAAAGGGGAACTGTAGGCTGCCTCGTAGCCAATCTCCCAAGCTTCAGCCGGATCGGCATCATGAGGCACGAAAAGGTCGGTCACTACTTGACAGTCCGGAACGCCTGAATTGGCATTCCAGGCCTTGCCGCTCAAGATGTCGGCATTGGGGATGGTGACTCGAGTGTCATCGGGCGTCGTCAGTTTTGTGCTGCGCAATCCGATATGGTCGATCTCCCCATAGGCGTCTCCGATTTTGACGCGATCGCCCAGCTGGTAAGGACGGTCGGTCAAAATCACCAGACCGCCGATGATGTTCTTCACCAGATCTTGCGCCCCCAGGCCTAGGGCGATCCCCACCGAGGCCACAACAGCAATCAAGGTTTGCCAGGTGGGTGCAAAAATAGCGATGATGGTGATACTCGCCGCCAGCCAGAGGCCAAACCGAAGCACAGGCGTCAGCATTTTGAAGAAAAACCGGGCCCGTGGCGCCTGCCGGCTCAAGGTTTCGAGGAGAGCCGAACTCAACCTGACCAGCACATAAGCAACGCCCAGCACGATGATCGATTGGAGAATTCTAGAAAACGAAAACTCCTGCAGGATTTCAAACTTCGGTGGCGTTTCAAATTGCAGAACCAACGAAAGAATCGAGATTGGATTCATAGTTATCTCCAAAAAAGACCTGGCTTCCCCTTCCGATCAGCCGCCTTACAGCAGATTGCGGCGATAGAGCGCTTCGTGCACGACACGCAACGCCTCCGGACGAACCCGGAACCCGGGCCGGCCTGGATCCGGCTCGATGATTTCTCTGGCCACCAGACCGTCAATCTGGGAACGGCTCGTCATCACTGACTTCTGAAAAATGCGGGCATGCTCTTCAGGAGTCAGGCTCCCGTGCTGAAGGATGGCGACCAGAGTAAACAGGTCTGTAATATCGAGCGCACTGATCAGTGGCGAAAGATCAGGCGATACCAGGGGCTTCATGTAAAGCAGTCCCGATTCAACCCTCTCAATCTGGCCCAGCCAGATGTTAAATGCGGTGCGGAATACACCGGCGGACTCCTTGGCCAGAGTGTTGAAGAAAATAGCTTCCGGATCGGCCTGTCCTTGAAACAGCGCCTTGACCCGTTCGCGAAAGGGGTGATGCGATGGCGGCAAGGCGAACTGCAAACGCAGGCCCGAAAGATTGTGGCGCAGCATGATCGCCTGGCGCAGCGCATCGCGGCTGGCGCTGGCGGCATCCAGCCGGTGCGAAAAGCTCTCGCCTAACCGGACGGTCGCATTCAGAAACTTGAAGGCCACCTGATTGACAACGAGGATCCAGAGAGTGGAAGAACAGGTTGCAGCAATAAACCTCTGCAGGGCTCGCAGCGCAGCATAACAACCCACTTGCCGCAAGAACGTGCGTTCCAGCTCTTCCAGAATCACGACCCGACGCCGTTCTGAAAAAAACTGCAGGAGCTGCGTCGGTTCGGCAACTTCCATCAGGCTCATCAGGAAACCGGTTAGCTCCGACTCTGAGGTGAGACGATCCTTGAACTCTCCCCGAATCACCTCTAACCCTTGGAGGTTCTTTTCCAAAGCACAATTAATCAGGCTGGTTTTGCCGCTGCCCCGCTCCCCAACAATCATCAGGGCAACCGGCCGGCCTGCTTCCCAGAACGAGCGTGCTTCCGCGACCGCAGCTAGTTCCCGATCGCGCCCCACGAGAAACCGCGGGTCTTGAACGGCTTCGAAGCGAAAAAGGCGGCGGTAAATCGCCGGGAGTTCCTTGACACTCAGATCAGCGACAAACTCCTGAGGCAAGAAAACACGGGTAGTGACTTCCGCCTTGCCGGCAGTTGGCGCTTGTCTCCAGCCGATGTAAATCAGAAACTCAAGGGCGCCACGCTCCGTCACTTTGTAGGCCCGTTGCAGGACACGAACCGTTCTGGTGACGGCGTCCTCAGCACCAATCATCAAGGCCCGTCGAAGTCCCTGTTGCGCCAGATAGGCGAAGGCGCCGAGGCGGACTTGCCTCAGAATGAGCCGGGTCTCAATGAAGACACCTGCCAAAGCACTCGCCGTCTGCCCGCTGGCTGAGGACTGCCAGTCTGGTATCTCCGCCCGCTGAAACTCGAGCAGAGACTGGGCATTCTTCAACGCCTCCTGGGTTACCTGGGGATCCGGATCGCGCTCGGTCTCGTCGGAGCCCATGCCGAACGAAACGACTTCGCGGGCCCGTTCGATTTGCTGGACAATTTTTCGGTGCTGCAGTTCGACCTCTTCGAGCACTCGCCGGATCTTTCCATACCCAGACCGATGAAACGCTTGATCCAGGGTCTGTCTGGGGCGAAGCTGGCGCGAACGCGATCGTCGCTTTGGCAAAGCACTAAGCGCCGCCAGAGCATCGCACGTCTGCGGGAGGGCTCTGAGTTCAAGCTTTAGTCCAGACACGAGTTCGGAGAGGCGGCTCAGCGCCGGAATGACGCCGCCCTTGGGGGGAGGAAGGTCCTCGTCACCGCTGCCCTCAATCCGATGGCGCAGCCAGTCAATGAAATTCTCCAGTTCCTCCCGCAAGCCGGCAAGTTCTCCTTCCGCACCTTTGAGACCTGCGTGAAAGACATTCAGAATCTGTCTCTCACTGCGCTCGAGCGTCTGCTCCAGCTTCACTTCCGTTTCGACTGACCGTAACTGTTCGGCCCAATGAGCGAGCGCCGTTGCGCGACCATCCGTGGCTGGCAACCTGTTTGCTCGACGCCACACAACCACAGAAAGTATGGCTCTTGCAAATCCGTGCAGGCTCAACGCATGCCATTGCCTCCATCCCTCTAGAGCGGCCTCAGCCTGCCTCACCACTTCCTTGGTGGCGGCTTCTGCTACCTCACGCTGAGCAGCTAACTTGCTCTGCGTCGGAGCAGCTTCCAGCGAAGCATCCAATAGGGCACGCGCCAGTTCCCAGTTCTTCTTCAATTGCCGGCAAGCCAGAAGGAGCACCAGCAAATATTCGCCTTCAATTCTTGAGCGTGCGGCGGCAAGTTTACCCAATGCAGCGGCAACAAGGCTTTCCAGAGCCAATAACCGCTCCTTGCGTCGCAAAGGCGCAATGCGCCGCAACAGTCCGGAAGGGATCCACGGATCCAGAACCGCCAAAGTCTGAGCGCCGTTGAGAGAGATGTTTGTGGGCAGCGTTCGGATCAAGTCGCCCAAGCTCCGGTCGTATCGTTCGAGAGAGATCTCAGCACGCTGGTAGGGACGCTTGCGATCCCACTGTGCCAGCGGGTCGTTCAGCATTTTCTGTCCCAATTCCTGACGCACCTGCTGAAAGTGTTCAAGAACCGAGGGTTCCAGAGGTGGAAGCGAAAGAGCTTCGAGTTGCCTCAGCTGGTCCTTCAGAATCTGCCGAAGATCCAGCCAGCAACCTTCCAATTCGGTGATGAGCCGATCATTGGAAGAAGCCAGTTTTTCAGAAAACTGGGTCCAAGGTTCCCCGAGCGGAGAGTCCATGAGGTTAGACTGAGGTGATTCCACAGAGCTGGCAGGTTTAGCCATAGTTGTTTCAGGTCGGAGCTAGACGTGAACAGGAACCGTGTTTCTAGACAACATCATACTTTAAGTGCCAGAGGTTTCTCGACGTCTACTCAATCACATTTTCAATAAGGACAACATTAGGTATGGTAATTTGGCGTCCTTCAGTTTCAATCGAGGTTCCGACCGAGCGGACCGCTACGACCTTCCCTTTGAGACCCTGAACCTGGATCTCCCTGCCCACAGACAAGTGTTCCCGGACAAAGGCTCCCGCCAGAATGTTGGCCACAACCGCTCGACTGCCAAGCCCGAGAGCCAGCGCCAGTGCCAACCCCAGCGAGACAATCAGCACAGTGACGATGTTGGTGAGAATATCCGTTCGCACTCCCACCTGGGCAAGCGCGGCAATGATAACGATCAATGACAGGAAGTATTTGACAAATGCCGAAACTCCAGCCGCATACTCAAGTCCGGCATTTCTGGCCGAGTTTCCCACGGAACTGGCGAAGAGCCTGGCCAGCGCTAATCCCACCAAGACAATCAAGGCTGCGCCAACCACATTTGGAGTGTAGGCAACCAACCGCCCAATCAGCTGCGAAACATAAACTAATCTCAAGGTTTCCAGCGTCGACACCACAAACACAGCTATGAACACCCAAAAGATGGTGCGGCTGATGAATTCAACAGGAGATCTCTGCGTGCCGAGGTGACGAAACAGTCCTGTGATCCCCATTCGCTCTGCAGCTTTATCGGTCCGCAATGTCCGGAGCAGCCTGCTGACCAGTTTTTCGGCGATCTTCGCGATCACCCAGCCAGCAATGAGCATCAGGAGGGCGGCTATTAGATTGGGCAAGAACGAGGTCATCTCCTGAACGACCCCCTTCAGGGAATTGAGACTGGTCTGATAGAGAGCTTCCATGGGTGCCTCCTTAGTCAATGAGTTGGACCGATCAAATATCGTCTCTGGGTGTTCTGCGATTCGGAATGCAATGAGATAGGGTCCAAAGGGAGACGGCTATTCTTCGGCTCCCTTGCCCCCTGAACGCAGAAGCTGTGGACAAATGGATCCGCCTCGTGGGCTTCGAAAGCAAAAAACCGTAAGGTGTAGTGGCCGTTTCTCAGAACGGGCCAGCCGCTCTGAGAGCGGCCTCTACAGTTTTTCACAGCTTCCCGCTGGCATGCACCCGATCGAGCTTCACTGGTGACGGGCCCGTTCAAGAATGTTGAATAAGATTCTTTTCAGCTCAACTCTATCCACGGGTTGCGCCAGTATGTCGTAAGCGCCGCGCCGCAGGGCCTCAAGGCTCCAGTGCTTGTCAGCGGCGCTGCAAAGAAAAACAACGAGCGCATTCGGGCAATGGCTCTTGACTTGGTGTATGAGGTCCAAGTCTGTTTCAACTGGCTCAGTCAGGCCGATGAGAATGGCGTCAAACGCACCCGTTTCTTCCAGGTATCTTTCAAACTGATCTGCACCTTCGGCAAACGAAACCGCGAAGTGATCCTGTGGGGCACTCTCTGCTATCAAGTGTCGAACCCTGCGCTCGGAGTGCAGAACCAGCACGCTCACTTCCGGTGTTTTTGCGCTTTGCCTGGGCCTCGCTGCAACCATGAATCTCCTCCCATCATCAGGCCAGGCAAACCCGCGCTACTGCTTGATCAGCGGGCCAGCCTCCGTGATACTTCCCTTGAACAGCTCTGTCTTGAGTTCAAACTTCTGATTAGGCCGAAGAGTGATTTCCGTTTCGAACCTTTGGTAGCCGGGCAGTGTGATTTTGATCCGATGTGTTCCAGGCGCGAGCAGCAAGGCCTGACCCGGCCCATCGAACTCGTCCACGTGGCCCACGTAGCGATCATTCACGAAGACGGCTGCCCGGCTGGGCTTCACAGACATCTTCACCTCCGCCGTGACTTCCGGATACACAACTTCCGGGTCCTTTTCCAGTGCTGCGTTCACCACATGCTTCTGCCCGGGCTCGATCACAAGGGTTTGCGTGAAGTCCTTGTAGCCTGAATGGCGGAGAACAATTTCATGCTTTCCAGGAAGCAGCACAACCTTCTTCGACCCTTTCAACTCTTTCAGGTATCCCAGATACTGGCCGTCTACCCATACACCGCAACTCTTTTCGGTTTTGCCCGCAGGTATGAATCGAACCTCTCCAAGAACGTCGCTGCCAGCCAGAAGAGTTGCAGGCGGTATTACGACCACCATCAGGAGCAACGCTCCGATGATGATTCCAGCTTTTATGAATGCCCCTAACGCTATCATGCCAAACTCCTTTCGTTTCCCTTCATGAGCCATAAAAACTTTTAAGTCTACTGTTAAGACCAATCAGCCAGCCAGAAAGTCACAAAGACCTGTTTCTTTCTTTAACCGGAGCTTTCGCGAGAGAACAGTCCGCGACAAGCATTACTTTGCAAGGTTGGGATGCAATTCCCGCGCTACCCTGAGTCTGCGTAACAGCGTAATGCTAGCCCCGGCGAACGAACATCCAACGAAGGACCTGGTCCAGAATAGTCCAGAATGCGAATGCCTGGCGCTCAACAAGATCTTTGCCCATCTGAAGATAACGCAACCTCCGATGCAGGCGAGCCAAGGTATCGTCCGGTGCCTCTACTCTGAGGCTCTTCAATTCGCTGACCCCATCATCCTGGTCGTTAATCATCATCTTCCCCCGGCGTTCTCAAGATTTTCATACAAAACGCGAAACTCCTCGCGCGCCCGAAGCAATCTCATTTTCACGGCCGACAGAGTGATGCCCAGGGTCGAGCTGATTTCCACCAGCTCCAGCTCCAGAACGTATTTCATGATCAGAATGGAGCGCTGGTCTTCATTCAATTGGTTGAGTACCTCCTGCATCGGCTCGACTGCAGAGTTACCGGAGCCGGTGGAGCGCTGTAGATTCTGGTCCTCCGCATAGCCGGCCAGACCCTCTAGCTCCCGTTTCTGCCTGGCCAGGAAATTCAGACAGTGATTATGAGCAATCCGATAAAGCCAGCTGGAGAAGGCTGATCGACCTTCAAAATCCCTTAGGTTCAGGAACACCTTTGTGAATACCTCCTGCATCAGATCCTCCGCAGACGCAGCTTCTCCCACGAGGCGATAACACAAGGTGAATACCATGTTCTTGTATCGCTTCACCAACTCATCAAAGGCGGCATGCTGGTGCGGCAGTTCGCGCTTACATCGCTCGACCAATGCCGAATCGTCAGACTAGGCGCTCATCAGGTGCGATTGGACACTCCGAAATAACCGGGAGAGAAAACCAAAGATGCCGCAACACCCGCTACGGGCTGAGTTTAGATTGATGAGCATACCCTTAAGACCGATCTCCTGGCGAGAAAGTCACGTCGCTTTGAATTTCGTTGGCCGCGATGTGACTTGCCGGGGACAGTCGTTGTCTTACTCGTGAGATGAAGAAGCCCAAGGGAGTGCGGTACCCGAACAGGCCTTGGCTGCAAAACAACGGCGTCAATGGCGTGACTCTTTGCCGCTTTCATTTGTCTAAGCAGGTTAAGAAGCAACTATTCAAGGAGGAAGTATGCAGTTCAAATCGTCGTCTCGTTTGTCAGTAGCACTCTTGGTGCTGCTCAGCATGGCAGGAGTCAGCAGCGCCGCCAGCGGCGTTCAGGTGTTGAGGGCAGAGCTTTCGATTCCCTTCGGAGTGGTCCCGGGAAAGCTTTTGCTGGTGAAAGAATACCTTGTCTTCGTCGACGACGAGAAGTCGGAATCGTCTTTCGCGGTGTCCAGAAAAGAGATGCGGGGTTTGACCAGTGAGGGCGAACTGGCTGTGGTGGAAACACTCCAGCCTGTTTGGGACCGTTCGGGCGAGAGAAGCCGGTTGCCTTTTCGTGTAGGCGAAGAAAGCGCCGCTCTATTGAGTGCCTGGTTCAAGAGCGCGGAGACGCCCGCCGCCCTTCCCTCGAAAGCGGGTGAAAGCAAGGTGAGCGAAAGCAACAGCGACAAGGTTTACGAGGCAGAGCACATCCACTTCCCCTTCGGTAACTGCCGTGGGCGAGTGCTTGTGAGCGCAAGCCAACTGGCATTTGAATCTCTGACGGAAGTAAGCCATTCGCGCCAGTGGCCGTTTCTCGATATCAAGCAGTTGGACCGGAAAGGGCCCTACGAACTGGAAGTAGAACGTTTCGCTGGGGGAAACTACAAGTTGAAGCTTCGCGGCCAGGGGATGGATATTGAAGACTACAAGAAGCTTGGTGACCGCATAGCCGCCGCCCGTTCGACCCGCAAGTAGCCGTCGCGACCGCTTGACAGGCACCCCGGGATCAAAGTGCCAGAAAGGCTCGGCGGGAGCCTCGCTCTCACACGATCACGATCAGCGCAATCTTTCACTGCTTCGACCCCGGAGTGGGCGCAACGGAGACCAGAGGAAAATATCGGCCGTAGGCCTTTAGTGGAAGGCATCATGAATTACTAGGTGAAATCGCGGCTTCCAAATGGACCTAATTGCTTGATTGATCCTGCAGCGGCATTCGCCAGTTTGCTTATTTCCTGAAAGGAACTCGCACTCTAGAAGATCTGGCATCCGAGGTGGTGCCAACTATGGATCACGAATCACAGACAAACCAGTATATCGACCGAGAAAGGGAGATTCATTTGGACGGTCTGACTACGAAGGACGCTCAAAAGGAGAAAATGAGAGCGAGCATTCGCGACAACTCCTCGTTCGATGCAGCCTATATCCTCATGAACGCATTGGCAACAATCGTCGCTTGCTATGGATTATTTGCAGACAGTGCGGCGGTGGTGATTGGAGCCATGATTATCGCCATGTTGCTGGGCCCGATTGCAGGCGTTGCTTTGGCTTTGGTAGATGGAGACAATGCCCTGCTGAAGAAAGCGCTCGGCGCTGAGGTGGGTGGCGTGCTTGTGGTGCTCTTTACTGCATTCACTCTCGGGCTCGTTCATCGCGACATTCCGATTACCCGGGAGATCATGGCGCGGACTTCGCCCAATTTCCTGGACCTGATGGTCGCCTTGGCTGGAGGCGCGGCCGGGGCGTATGCTTCCATCTCGCCCCGGCTCAGCGTTGCTTTCGTGGGCGTTGCGATAGCCACAGCCCTGGTGCCGCCTTTGTCGTCCTGCAGCATCTTGCTCGCACGGGGAGAGACCAAGCTGGCGGGCGGGGCCTTCTTGCTTGCCTTTACCAACATCGTAGCCATACAGTTTGCTTCTTCACTGGTGATGTGGCTGAATGGCTTCCACAGGATCACGCGGCGGCTGTCATCGGAGCACAGCATATTCTTCCGCAACGCGGTCAGTATCCTTATTCTTTTGTTTCTGAGCGGAACCCTTCTGACAAACCTCAGAGACGTCGTCTCCAAGCTGCTGTTTGAAGCCAATACTCGAAGAACTCTGCAGCAAGAACTGAAACAATATCCCGGAGCTCACCTGGCCGAGGTCCGATTCGGTGCTGATGGTGAAAAGACGATTGTGAGGGCCGTGGTCCGGGGTCCACAGCCATTCTCCCCGGAACAGGTAGGAGTCATGGAAGCGAAGTTACCCAGCCCGCCGAATGAGACCCTGCGGGAGTTACGGCTCCGCTATGTTCACACGACGGTAGTCAACCGCAACGGACAGTTGTTTTCATCCGAAGAGGAATCGGAGCATGCGAGTAAACTCGAGTGAGCGATTGGCAGTTCACGCTGGCTCATCGTGATCACGAAACCGGATCTCGGTGAGCCAAAAAATGTTATCGTGAGGCCCCGACTTCGTTCTCCGTACAACGTGCAATCACTAGGAGGTCTTATGCCCCAAGACAGACTCTTTGACGATTTAGGAAGCTCGAAGGAAACGGAATATTTCCGGAAGAAGGAACAGGAGCTCATTGAAAAGCTGAAGGCACGAGCACAGTTCGAAACTGAACGCCGAAAGCTTTCGCAAGCTACCAATATCACCGATGAAGGTATCCTCAAGGATCTGCATGAGCTCGGCTATACTCGGGAAACCGTGACTTTGCTCCACCTGGTGCCTATGGTCGAAGTCGCTTGGGCCAGCGGCCAAGTAACCCGCAGGGAACGGAACCTGATCTTCGAGGCAGCCCAGCTTCGCGGTATTACTGAGGACAGTGTGGCTTACAAGCTGCTGAGGAATTGGCTGGACGCGCGTCCTCCGGAGGCTTTATTCGCGGGGGCGCTGCCGGCGATCCGAGCCATGCTCGCGGCCTTGCCACTCGACGCGCGTGATGCCGGCAAGCGCAGTCTTGTCAACTACTGTACTCACATCGCTGCCGCCTCCGGTGGGATTCTCGGCTTCGGGCAAACGATTTGCGATGCTGAATGGAAATTGCTCGAGAAGATCGCCGCTGAAATTGAGCGGGATCATCAGGCCGCCGCGAAGCTCGTGGTCGCGGAGAAACGAGCGCTTGCGTCCACGGACCAATAGAACCAGAGGAATCGATCCGGCCGAAATCCGCTGATGGTTCTACCTGATTGCCTGACTCTTCTCTAAGCAACCTGAACTTCTGGAGGATCCCGGAAATGGCACTATCACGTTCAACGAAACTTCTCTTTGCAGCGATCGTTTTGGCGGCGGCTTACCTCGCGGGATTTGTGCCATCGTATCTGGAAAATCGAAGGCTGACCGCGAAGGTGGGTGACTTGCAAGCCCGCCTGGCCCAAGTTAGCGGGCAACTTCAGATCTCGACTCTCCGAAACCAGCTGGGGATGATTCTGATTGAGGTGGAGCAAAATAATTTCGGAACGGCAAGGGAGAAGTCCAGCCATTTCTTCGATGGCCTGCGGCAAGTGATGCCGGATCAAACCGATCCTCAAGTGCGCGAACGGCTGGAAGCAATGCTGGCACGCAGAGACGAGATGACTTCAGATCTGACATCGCTAAATAGCGAGAGTCCCGCCAAGATCCGGAAGCTGTTTGTTGAATTTCCGCAACCTGCCAGAGACTGATGCGGGGAACGCCCTCAGGACGCCAGGAGAATCCACGCACCCCAAAAACCCTCTCACGAAGCGAACTTCCCTCGCAGGGCGCGGTGCATGGGAACGCTCGTCGCTGATGAGTCTGGTTGGCGAGCCCGCGCTGCCACCGCACGGGGATGGTTTGGAAGGCAGTCTCGAGGTGGTTAAACCGGTCCAGTTGGAACGATGATAGAATTTATTGTGTGCAATTTCGACAGGAGGGTCATATGCGAAAGACAATCGCTTTGCTCGCAGCGTTCTCTCTGTTCTCTGTTGGTTTCCTCTTAGCCGATACTCTTGTCCGTATCCCGAAGGCCGAATTGTCAATTCCTTTTGGGGCTGTAAAGGGAGAGATTCTGCTGGCTGACGGCTATCTTGTTTTCATTGACGAGGAGAAACCTGAACTCTCCTTCGTTATTCCTCGAGGCATCCTCCAGACTCTTTCTTCTAAAGATGACGTTATGACATTCGAACTGAATAGGTCCATTCGCGACCGTTCCGGGGAAAGAGCAAGCCTTGTTTTTCGGCTCACCGACAAAACGGATATTGCCGCCATCAACCAATGGTCGGAGAAATCTTTGGTTACAGAGGCAAAGGCCCCTGCGGGCAAAAATGAGCCCACTCTGCTAGCACGTAACGCGAAGGCAGCGCTCGCCCCCGAGTCAGATGTCATCAAGATACCTGCAGACACGGTGTTTCGCCTTCGGATGGGCCAAGGAATCAGCTCACGAACAGCCCAGCAAGGAGACACGTTTACGACCAAGGTCACGGCGCCTGTTGTCATTGGCGAAGTTGTGGTTGTTCCTGAGGGCAGTGTGGTCCGCGGGCGAATCACTGAAGTAAGCCGAGCACAACGCCGAAGCAACGGGGCTATTGCTGTTGCGTTCTATGAGCTGGAGCTCGGCACGAGTCGCAAAGTAGAACTTCGCGGCTCCTTGACTAGCTTAGACACGGTCAAGGGCGAAAAGCGGGAAGCGGGTCCGGAAGGAGAGGTTGAAGGCAAGTCCACCACCAAGCGGGATGTGGTCTTCATTGGCGGTGGCGCCGGTGTGGGCGCTGTGATTGGCGCGGTGACAGGTGGCGGCAAGGGGGCAGGCATCGGCGCGGCCATTGGTGCTGGACTCGGAACGCTCGGTACCTTGTTGTCGGAGGGAAACGAAGTGGAGGTAGCGTCTGGAACGGATATCGTGATGGCACTGGACCGAGAAGTCAGTCTTCCCGTCCGTCGCTGAGAGATCGCTAAACCAAGGAAATCGATCGGTGGTCCTAGCCTACGATCGTGCTGCTGAACGAGGGGAAACCCTTCAAACTTTGGTGTTGAGAAAATTCTGGAAGCCATTCGCCAGCGGTTACAAAACCTACGTTCTCTTTAATCCCCTGTAGTGCGGCCACCGGAATGGAATGGATCACCCAAAAAGTTTTTGGGGGACAGGAGGGTTAATGCGTTTACATCTTCGAGCTGTCATTTCCATTTTAGTGTGCGAGGCTCTCATTCTTTCTTCCGTGGGTTGCGGTCATCGCACGGTCGCGCCCCAGACGCCTCTTTCGGCCGCAGTCTTCAACCCGTTACAGGAATACTTGCAGAAATCGTACCTGGAACTGTTTCAGTTGGCGCCGACTTTGGAATTCAGCCAGTCTCAGATCGACGAGATGCGAAAATACCTGAACGAGTCCAAGGACTATTGTGTGGGTCAGTTCAAAGGCCACAGCGATCAATACGACAAGCAACTTGAGCAAGCCCAAGCGGACCTCAAGCAGCAAACCCCCAAACTGAGCGACTCGCAAAGGAAGGAGAAGCACTGCCAGATCCAGAACCTCAGGGCACTGAAGGGTCAAGCCGAGATTCTTGCCGACCAGGCCATCCCCGTGGCCTATGAAAACAAGCTGGCCAAACTGGAGTTGATTGAGAAGTGGCCAGACCAGTTTAAAGCTATCAAAGCGGAGATTGCCGACGGATCGTATAAGAAGCGGCGGTGGAGCGACGTGGAAGACGTCGGATTTCGTCAGCTATTTCCGGGCCAGCAGGATGACATCAAAGACGGTCAGGAGGCTATCCAACAGATGAAGCAGGCCGGCTTGCTTCCTCCGGAAATTGAAGACAAAGAAGTCGTCGAATACGTGAACACGCTGGGGAACCGGATCGCCAAACTCTCGGATCTGCGGGTGCCGCTGAAAGTGACGCTGCTCAATTCCAAAGAAATCAATGCGTTTGCTCTCCCCGGTGGTTTTCTCTTTGTTCAGCGCGGACTGATCGAGGCTGCCGAAGATGAATCGCAACTGGCTGGGGTGCTGGCTCATGAAATCGCACATGCCGCAGCCCGCCACGGCCACAGACTGATGACGAAGGCGACCATCACTTCCGTCATCTACCAGGCTGCTCAGGTGGCTGCCGTCCTGCTGACTGGTGGGATCGCAGGAATCGGGACCTACTATGCTCTCCAGTATGGATTCTACGGCCTGGGACTTCTGTTGAGCCTCAATCTGCTCGGCGTTAGCCGGGAATTTGAACTCGAGGCTGACCAGTTGGGAATCCAATATGCCTGGAACAGCGACTATGACCCGAACGGGTTCATTCGCTTTTTCGACAAGATGGCGACTCGAGAGGGATATGTCAACGGAGTCAGCTGGTTTCGAACCCACCCTCCTTTTTACCAACGGATGGTGGACGCCCAGCGTGAAATTCTGTTTCTCCGGGAAAAGAGTGAGTACATCGTCCAGAGCACAGAGTTTCAGGAAATGAAGAAGAAGCTGGCCAAGGTGTCTAAGAAAACAGACAAGGAAGAAAAGAATAGACCAAGCCTCAAAGCCCCGGAGCAGGACTGCCCGCCGCCTGACAAGATCGAGTATGAACCTGGCCAGCCGATTGAAAAGTTATGCAAACTGCCCACGAGAATAAAATTGGGTCAGTAAATTCCCTAAGCTCACTCCGGTTTGCCATCGTGTTTGCGGTCATACTGGGCGCCAGTGAGGCACTCGCCAACTCCTCACGTGAAGTCTCGCTCTATGTCACGGTGGAGGACGGCGATAAGATCATTGGCGGGCTCACCGAAGAGAATTTTCGTCTGACGGAACAGGACCGGCCGCGCCCCTTCCGGCTCGAACCGCCGGAGACCCCTTCCACGATCGCGTTGTTGGTAGAGTATAGCCGCAGTTCCTGGTTTTACGCCAACGACATCATCAGCGCCATGCAAGGATTCCTCAGTGTGGCTCCGGACGGGAACTGGTACGCGCTGGCCACTCTCTCTCACAACCTGCAGATCGATGTCGATTTCACCAAACAGAAGGGAAAACTGGCCTCAGGCTTCGCCAGTCTGGGGCAGCCTGCCTGGAACGAAGTGGACACCTTTGATGCTGTCTATCACATGCTGGAAAAGATGGAGCGATTGCCCCGGACGACAGGTGTTGATTGTCATCGGTTCCGGTTTTGACAGCTTCAGTTCCTACACTCTGGGCGACGTTCAGAAGAAAATTGAGTCAGCCAACGTGCTCGTGTATGGAGTAGGGGCCGGCTCCATGTTGCGCGGGCAATATGAGCCCTATCTCGGATCTTCCGCGCGAATGGATCTTCTTCAAGCCGAAGCTTTTCTAAAAATGCTGGCAGATAAGAGCGGTGGTCAGGCATGGTTTCCCCGCTTCGAAGCAGCCTTCCAGAGCGTTTTGCAGGGTGTCATGCAGATGTTACAGTTTCAGTACAAGATGGTGTACGAGTCTCAGATCCCTTTGGACGGAAAATTTCACAAAATCAAAGTTGAAGCTTTTCAAGTTGTCGATGATAAGCGTCACGACTACAAAGTCCGTGTGCGAGAAGGTTGGCGGTTCTAAGTCGTCTGGTTTCCATTGGAGTGACACAAACCTTTTGAGAGGAGGAGAGCGTTATGAAAACAGACTTCATTCATAGGCGCGGGTGGGCAATGCTGCTGCCGGTAACAGGAATCTTGCTCATCGGAGCGCTGGCGGGTTCGCTGGTCACGGCCAAGACGGGGCGGTCTCCTTTCGGGGTTGGGAATACTGTCCCGATACTGGTAGCGGCCTCGAGCCCGGTATCCAGTGCGCCGCTTTCGCTGGCAAGCGGGTTTTCCGAGGTGGTCAAGAGAGTTCAGCCGTCTGTCGTCAACATCGCCTCAACGAAAGTCGTCCGCTCCTCGGATCGCGGTCCCTCTTCGCCATTTTTCGCCGATCCTTTCTTCCGTCAGTTTTTCGGTGAGGAGTTCGGGCCCTCGTCCAGGGTTCCGCGGGAGCGGAGGGAGCACAGTCTGGGGTCGGGAGTGATCGTAAACCCGGACGGCTTTCTGCTCACCAACAACCACGTCGTGCAAGGAGCTGATGAGATCGAGGTTTCACTCGGCGACAAAAGGGAACTGAAAGCGAAGGTGATTGGTACGGACCCAAAGACTGACATTGCTGTTTTGAAAATCGAGGCCAAGAACCTTCCCGTGGTGGTGCTGGGAGACTCATCCAAAGTGGAGGTCGGCGACTTTGCCTTGGCTTTGGGGAATCCGTTTGGGATCGGCCAGACCGTCACGATGGGGATTGTGAGCGCGACCGGACGGGGAGGTCTCGGCATCGAGGATTATGAGGACTTCATCCAGACCGATGCGGCCATCAATCCCGGCAATTCCGGGGGCGCCCTGGTCAACGTGCGAGGTGAGTTGATTGGGATCAATACCGCCATTCTGTCCGGGGGAGGCGGAGGCAACCAGGGCGTGGGTTTTGCCGTGCCGATCGCCATGGCCCAGCAGGTAATGGAACAGATTCTGCAGCATGGCAAGGTGATTCGCGGCTGGTTGGGCGTGGTCGTGCAACCCGTCAACCCGCCCATGGCCAAGGCCTTTGGCTTGAAAGACCCTCGCGGAGCCCTGGTTGGGGACGTCAACTCCGACAGTCCGGCGGCACGGGCCGGTCTGAAACAAGGAGATATCGTGCTCGAGCTCGATGGGAAACCCGTGGCTGACAGCCGCGATCTGAGTTTGAAGGTCGGCCTGATCGCTCCGGGGACCGAGGTCAAGCTGAAGGTGTTTCGCGACGGCGCCGAGCGTGAATTGAGGGTCAAGCTGGGAGAGATGCCGGCCAAGATGGCGCAAAGCGGCGGGAAGACGGGCCGGGCCGCGCAGTCTCTGGAGGGTCTCTCGGTGGATGAGCTCACGGCCGATGTGGCTCGACAGTTGGGTCTGCCGCCCGGAACGAAGGGTGTGGTCGTATCGGATGTTCAACCCGGCAGCGCGGTGGCCGAAGCTGGCCTGCGCCGGGGAGACGTGATCCAGCAGGTCAATCACAAGCCAGTGACCAGCGTAAACGAGTTTCAAAGCACTTTGGGTCAGGGCGGTCAAACCTTACTGCTGCTGATCAATCGTGGTGGAAGCACGCTGTACGTGGCCATCGAGCGGCCTTGACCTCTTGCAACAGCCGCCGTTATCCGCAAGCGGGGAGGGATGGAGTGGTAGCGAGCATGAGCGAGGTTTGCCAGACTCTCCCTGTTGGCGTACGGCGCCACTCGGAACCAGCCGCAAGCAAGGCACACCTTGCAGTATGAGAGTTCACGGCATGAATTGACCGGCTGTTTGCAAGGCAATCCGTCAGGAAAGGACTTGGGACGAGTTTTGTTGGAAGCGAGGATCGCGGCCTGCATAGTGTTCTGGCTTGGCCGCCTTTCTATTGATCCATTCGATCAGAGCCGCAAAGCCCAGACTCCCTGAGCCCGATCTGGCTGATAATCGCTCTTGTGGCCATTTTCGGCCCCGGTGGTCTGGGCCGGCGCTTCACGTCCTGTCTCGCTCTATAGCATCAGAGCTCGAATACTTGACGGCAGCCGGCCAAAAGGATACCAGTGGTCCTGCAATAGATCTCTTGAGTTCAGTGGGCTTTGACTGCCGGCGGCAAGAGAATCCATGGTTCAACACAGACTCAAGCAGTTCCTGCGCATTGCATCTTCTGTCGGCATTACTTCCGGAATCGTCGTTGTTTGCCAGAGCTATTCGCACTTCAACGCCACCACCACTGCTTTGGCCATGGTGCTGGCAATCCTGCTGATCGCGACCAGGTGGGGTTTTGGCGAAGCAATTCTCGCCTCCATCGCGGGCGGCCTCGGATTTGATTACTTTTTTCTGCCGCCACGCGGAATTGGGATTGAAGAACCCCAGTATTGGGTGGCCCAAATCACCTTTTTAGCGACTGCGATCATCGGAAGCCGGCTCTCCACCAACGCGAAAAGGAGGGCTGCCGAGGCACATCTGAGGCGCGAGGAGGTTGAGAGACTGAACAATCTGCAGCGGCTCATTTACGGGGATCACCCTGTCCTGACAAACCTCCACAGGATTCCCGAGCTCATCGAAGAGGCTTTCGCCTTCGGCGGGGTAGCCTGTTACTTTGGGGGTGTCGAGGAGCTCCACCGCTGCGGACCCCGCGCTTCGCTCATCCCCGCCGACTTGGCTCGGAGAGTTGCATCGACTCGAGAGGTTTTCGTGGACAAAGACCGTGGCTTAAGACTGGTGCCGATGACCCATGGGAAATCCGGCGGAAGCCTTGGAGTTCACGGGAGCGTGTCGAGTGTGACCCTGCTGCATACAGTTGCGAACCTCGTTGTCGCAGAACTGGAACGAGCGCGAACCCTGAAAGAAGCACAGGAAGCGGAAGCTGCTCGAAGAAGTGAAGCACTCAAATCTGTTGTTTTGGATGCTCTCGCTCATGATTTGAAAACGCCCCTGACGGCCATCAAAGCGGCAGTCACCTGCCTGCTCACGCAGGAACTCAACCCAAACAGGGAACTGCTGAGCGTCATCAACGAAGAGACCGATCTGTTGAACCAGCTTGTAGGTGAAACCATCGATATCGCGCGCATCGAAGCTGGAAGCATCCAGTTGGAGAAGGACCGGTACGACATCAAGGCGCTGATTGACGCTGCCCTTGAAGAGATGGAGCAAGTGTTGGCCAGCAGGCCAATACAGGTTCAATCACAAGTTGACCTCCCCCAGGTGGAATTCGACTTCAGTCTGGTCAAACAGGTTCTGAAGCAACTCCTCGATAATGCCGTCAAATATTCTCCAGCCGGTTCGCCCGTCACGATCTCTTGCGAGTCTTCCAGCGATTCCATCGTGGTGCATGTCGTGGACACGGGAGCCGGCATTCCCGAAAAACAACAAGAACAGATTTTTGAAAGGTTTTATCGTGGTAAGAGTGGTGGCGAGGTGCCAGGCACCGGAATGGGACTAGCCATTGCAAAACGTATCGTAGAGGCTCACAACGGGCGGATTTGGGTCAGCAGCCGACCCGGCATGGGCTCGGTCTTCCACTTTTCACTGCCTTCGGGCCAGGAGGTAGCGCTATCAGCGGCGAAGCAATTCTAGTTGTGGACGACGAACCGCAGATACGCCGGGTGATGCGAGTCACCTTGATCGCCTCCGGCTATGAAGTCCTGGATGCTCGGACTGGCGAAGAGGCCCTCGAACGGCTGCGTGATGCCAGACCGGATCTGGTCCTTCTGGATATGAATCTGCCCGGCATGGATGGCTTGGAAACCTGCCGGGAGATTCGAAGAGCTGCGACCGTGCCGATTATCATTCTTTCGGTGAGAAACTCAGGAAAGGACAAAGTCAAGGCACTCGATGCCGGCCCCGATGACTACGTCACCAAGCCGTTTGCGATGGAAGAGTTGTTGGCTCGCATTCGAGCTGGCCTGAGGCGGGCTCGAGCCTCAGCGGCGGACGAACCGAAGCGGCTTGTTTTGGAGAATCTGGAGATCGATTTCGACAAACGGCAGGTAACTACGGCGAGTGCCAGCCTGCATCTCACACCGAAGGAATTCGATCTGTTGCGTTACCTCCTGAGTCATGCAGGCCAGCCTGTGGCTCATCGCAGGCTCTTGCAGGCTATCTGGGGGCCGGACTATGGCGACGAAGTAGAGTACCTGCGAGTGTTCATCAATCAACTTCGGAAGAAGATTGAGGTGGATCCCTCAAAGCCGCAGTATCTCCAGACAGAACCCCGGGTTGGGTATCGCTTTGTGCTGCCCTCCTCGAATGCCGTGGGAACCCCCTGACTCTCCAGATTTGAGTATTCATCAATCCTTGTCCAACTCAGTTCGAACAGGAGCCCCTAGCCTGGATTCTCACTTCTTCAAATCGACCGGAGTTATCAGACCGTCTGCTCTTATTCCAGCTACCTTTCAAGATGAGATAAATGACTCCTAGGGTACAGGGTTCCGTGCCACTGTTTGGAGGGCGGCGGCCTTGACGCCGCTTCGGCCAGAAGGTGGGAGGCGTCCTCCGGACGGCGACTTTGTCGGTCAACCGCTACCATGCATCGCCGCGCGGAGCGCGCCTCCCACCTTCTGGAGCGTAATTGAAAGCAGCAGTACTAAGTCTCAACTTGAAAGTTCACTGGTATCAGCAGACATAAAGAAATCCTAATCCTTTCCTTATACCTTTCTCATGCTGGCCCCTCTATGGTGATGGAGCAAGCCAAGCTGCGGGTGTTCATTGGCAGGTCCGGGCCCGCACGTCGCGACAATCGATGAGGGTATGCAGACAGCACTACAAAGAAACATAGGCTCATGGCCTCTCGACAGCCTTATTCACCAGATTAGAAAGGAGGGGTCGAGCATGGTGCGCCGGCTGATGAAGGCGGGTCACCCGTGCATCGTGCACGATGTCACGCGGACGCCGTCAAGGAACTAGCCAGTGATGGGGCCGTAGGGGCCACGTCGCTCAAAGATTTCGTTACCCGGCTCCCCAGGCCGCGCCCCGTCTGGCTGATGGTGCCCGCGGCCGTGGTTGATCGGGAACTGGAGACGCTGGTTCCCCTCCTGGAACCCGGCGACATCGTCATCGATGGGGGCAACTCGTACTACCATGACGATCTTCGGCACGCGGCCCGGCTGAAATCAAAAGCAATTTACTACGTGGACGTTGGAACGAGCGGTGGTGTCTGGGGTCTTGAGCGGGGTTATTGCCAGATGATTGGAGGTGAAAGGGAGGTCGTTCAGTATCTCGACCCGATCTTTTCTGCGCTTGCCCCGGGCCTGGCAGCAGCGCCCCGGACGGTCCGGAGTTCGCGGAACCGCCGAACAGGGTTATCTGCACTGTGGGTCCCACGGCGCCGGCCACTTCGTCAAGATGGTCCACAACGGGATCGAGTACGGCATCATGGCGGCTTATCCGAGGGGCTGAATATCCTGCGTCACGCCGGTGTCGGCAAGCGCTCGCATGAGGTTGATGCCGAGACGACTCCTCTGCGCAACCCGGAGCATTACCAGTATCAGTTAGACCTCTCTGAGATCGCCGAGGTCTGGCGCCGCGGCAGTGTGATTGGTTCGTGGCTGCTCGACCTCACGGCGAGCGCGCTTCACAGTGACCCCGATCTGAAAAGACGGCTACGGTTGACGATGGCGTGGCAATCTAGCGCGGCACCGTGGACACGTGGCCGATGTGGCAGGCGGCGATCGACTTGGCTTTGGAGGCTGGCGCTCGCCGCCCACACAACTTGATTGCGGTGCGCTACGGCGCTCCGTCGGCTCCGCGCTTCTACGGCACGTACTATTATGTGCCGGAGTGAACGGCACGGCTTTTGAAGCTTAGGCCAGTGGACTTTGCGCCCCAGCTATGAGGGCACTTTCAACGTGCCCTAGCGAAATGGCGTGGAATTGGGCTCTCCCGGCAGTCCTGCAGCAACGAAACTCAAAAAACCCTGATTGAGGCTATAACCACGCCGACCGAGCGAATGGCCTCCACGGGACTCACACTGGCCGAGGCGCTGCGGTTCGGCCCGCTGGAGCGCTTTGCCCCTTCTGCCGACAGCGCAGATTCCCCACTTGTTTTCTGGCCGAAGAAATCTCGTTAGGAAATCCTAATCTTACTTTTATGTCTTCCTTATGCTGACCCCGTTAGTCTGTTTTGGCCAAGCCACTGGAAGGGGAAACGGTGACCTGGGCGATGGATTCGGCGTGGCGGGTTCCAATGAGGAGATAACGACCAACAGCCTTTGATAGGGGGATAAGCCGATGGGTGTCTCGTGTTCTTCTCAAGAGCCTTAAGAAATTTTGATTCTTTCTTTATGCCTTCCTTATGCGGGTAGCCCTATTGTGGGTTGTGTGGTCTGGGGCGGAAGAGCCAGTGTCCGTAGCGGCGGATCTGATGCCGGAGCAGGGGCCTATGTTGGAGGACGAGCGAAAGTTTCTGACCGGTGCGCAAAGCGGATGCTGTCCGGAGAAGAACGTTCTGCTGGTCTCGCCCTGGCCGGAAGATCAACCCGCAATTGCGATTCTGAACAGTTCGAGTTGGAGAGTCGAAGCAGTCGGCAGTTGCGCTGGCTTTTCTCCATGGAGAGGCCACAGCGGTCGTCCTCACGGAAAAGGATTTGCCGGACGGAAACCGGCAAGAGATCCTGGAGGCTGCCGCGCTGCGGAAGAATCCTCTGCCAGTGATTGTGATCTTGCGGCTAGCTGACGACCTTATTTGGGGCGAAGTACTGAATCTGGGTGGATACGACCTATCGGCCAGCGTCTGGAAGCAAGGCAGTGACTTGGTGATGAGTTTGGCCTGACTTCACCAGAACAGCCAGTTGAGTCAACCGTTGCTAAGCCGTGAAGTTTATATCGAATCCATTGAAGAAAGGAGCAAAACCATGTCCACAGAAACCAAAATGGCGAAGCGTGAGGAGAGTAAGGTATTGAGTCCAAGAAGACCCTATAACCTGTTTTCCCGCTGGGAGCAAGATATGGAGAGGATGTTCTCAGACCTGTGGAAGCGTCCGTTTATTGGAACTCGGAACCCCGACTTCTGGCGGCTTGGCAGCTCGGCTGTGGTCACAATACCTGCCTTGGATGTTTACGAGGAGCAGGACGAGGTCGTAGTGAAGGCGGAACTGCCAGGCCTCTCAAAGGAGGACATTGATTTGGCTCTCAATGGCTCAACTCTGACGATTCGTGGTAAAAAAAACAAGGAAGAAGAGCTCAAAGAGGAGGATTATTTCTTTTCTGAACGGTCCTAAGGGGCCTTTGCTCGCAATATCGATTTGCCCGCCGAGGTTAAGGCAGATCAGGTGAAAGCCACGTTCAAAGACGGAATTCTTCAGATCCGTCTGGGACTCAAAGCTTATTATGTGTGCTGCCCAGCCGAAATATTCATCAATCGACGCCGCCAGGCGTGCAACGGTGTGGGTGATCAATTCCGATGCGCAGGTCCGGCAAGTCGCGGAAAAAGCGGTGCAAGACTACCCGCTCCACACGAGGGTTCGTCTGATTTTTTCAGAGGACTTCAGACTGACAGTCACGGCCACTCCCCCTGACGTCGTTCTGATCAATCTCATCACACCGACCGAGTCTTGTCTCAGTCTTCTTTCCAAAATTCGAAGGCAGTGGCCTGATGCCCGCGTGATCTTCGTGTCCCAGTCCGACGACATTGATCTCTGGGCTGAAGCTATTCAACTCGGTGCCTACGAGTTCCTGCCCCGATCGGTTGAGTCTCATCAACTAGGGTGGGTTCTACAGGGAGCCCTTTGGACCAACAGGATGACGAAATCGAAACCGCCAGCCTCCTCAGTCTGACCCATGGTTCAGGTATGGCATCTGGACGACGAGCTTATGTGGGGCGAAGTGCTGAATCTGTGTAGATACGACCTGCTGGCCAAGCTTCTGGAAAAGAAAGCGGCGACTTGGGCGATGAATAACGAACGGAGCTAATTCATAAGCAGCCATGAAGTCTGTATCGCATCCACTGAAGAGGCGAGCAAAATCATGTCAATAGAAACCAAAACGGCAAAGCGCGAGGAGAGTCACGTACCGAGCGCCCTGCGCGGCCTTGAATCCTCTGACCTATCTGGACAGAGGAATTCGGATAGTGCATTAGCCAGCTAAGAGGCCGCCTTGAATCGAACCAACGACAGGAATAGCCCTGGGTCGATCATCTTGGCTGGAGGTGAAGGCGAGCGGCTGAGGTCATTGACGGAACGATGGCTGGGGCATCACAAGCCAAAACAGTACTGCACCTTCGTTGGACGTCGGTCCATGTTCCAACACACCCACGACCGTGCCGACCAGATTAGCGTGCCGGAACGTAAATTGACGGTAATCGGGCAGAATCACAAGAGTGAGGCACACTCGCAGTTGGTGACGACCAACGCTGGAAGTGTGATTCCCCAACCTAAGAATTGCGACACCGCAGTGGGAATTTTTTTGGCATTGACACATATCAGAGCTCAAGATCCAAATGCGACGGTGATTATTTTCCCATCAGACCATTTTGTGTACCCTGAAGACAGATTCATCGAGCTGGCAAAAACGGCTGCTCAGGCCGCGCGACAGATGGAGCACCGGTTGTTTTTACTGGGTGCCTTGCCTGATAGACCAGAGCCGGAGTATGGATGGATTGAGCCAGGGCACGATCTGGCGTGGATTAACGGGCATCGGGTACGAGCCGCCAAAGGCTTTCGTGAAAAACCAGCTCCAGAACGATGTCTTCAATCCATGGCTGGTGGAGCCCTGTGGAACACCCTGATCCTGGCAGCGAGGTTGGAAACGTTATGGAAAATGGGGTGGACCTGCTTTCCCGAAGTGATGAGGCTCTTCGAGGCCTATGGGGAGTCTATTGCAGCCTCCGAGGGGCCGAGTGTTTTAGAAGCCATTTTTGAGGTCATGCCGACTCGAAATTTCTCAACCCATCTGTTAGAGCGCGTCCCCTCTCAGGTGGCAGTTGTCGAAATGAAAGGAGTTCTCTGGTGTGATTGGGGAAGACCGGACCGCATTCTGGAAACACTGTCCCATGTCGGCAAGCGGCCTGCATTCTCACTGGCACACGCGACAGGCTGAGGCAGCCGTTTCGGTTCCGTGGGCTACTGTAGCGGGTCCAGAGCCGGGGAAAATGCCTGGTGGCCGGAAGGGGTAGAGTTAGGTCAATAGTCGGTTTCACAACTCAAGCATTTGAAACTTGAACGCCACGCAGGTGGCGCCAAACGGCCGCAGTTGCCAGAACTTCGAATCGGAACACACCCACAGTGTGATTTCCGCGGAGCATCCTGTGCTGTTCGCGCACTTGCTGCCGCAAGGAGGCAAGGTGGTATCGATTGAGAAAATCCTCCTTCCCACGGATTTTTCGGAATACTCTCGGTGGGCTACAAGATATGCCGTCGCCTTGGCAGAGAATTTCAAAGCCAAGCTCTACGTTGTGCATGTTTTTGAGGAGGTCGTCTTCTCATCTGCACCCGACGCTTATTCTCTGTCAGTGTCAGAATTTCACGCCCTGCTGCAAAGCGGTGAGAGAGACAAGTTAAGCCATCTGATAGAAGAACTGCGAGAAAAAGGAGTTGATGCAGAACCGGTTTTCAGAGTAGGGCGAGCCTATATCGATATTGTGGAGACCGCCAGAGAACTGAGCATCGATGTGATCGTTCTAGCCACACATGGGCGGACAGGGCTCAGCCATCTCATCTTTGGTTCTACAGCAGAGAAAGTGGTTCGGCTGGCTCCCTGCCCTGTACTGACGGTAAAGCACCCCGAGCACGAATTCCTGAAACCATCTGCCTAGGCCACCTTCACCGCCCATAGGTCAGGTTGGGACGTTCGCTGTAGAACTTCGATCCCAGGGAAACTTCGTACGTTGTATGGTGACGCGCCGGGGAATGGGAAAGCTTGGCCTCGTAGCCCCTAAGGCTGATGCCGTTCATTCATTTCTTGGCGATGGGCTCTCACAAGGCAGGGACTCAGTCGGGCGACGGCCGCGTGCATTGCCGAACAGATCAACATCTGCTGTCAGAAAAGCACACAGCGGCTCGGCGCTTGCTGGGGCGCTCGCCTGAGCAACTGATCGACTGGTCCAAAGGTTGTTGAAAAGAGAAACTGCTGAAGAAGAAACTCTGTACAATTCTGGGCCATCGTCTTGAAGAGATTCCGATTGCTTGAAATAGGAGGGCATCAGTATGCCATTAACAGTGAAGACTCTGGGTAGCAACGTGTTGTGGGTGAAGGGCAGCGGCAAATTCTCTAAGGAAGACTACCAACATTTTGCGCCTGAGGTCGAACAGCTCATTTCAAAGGTCGGCAAGATACGAATACTTTTTGAGATGCAAGATTTCCACGGATGGGATGCGGACGCCCTTTGGGAAGACATCAAATTCGATGTCAAACACTTTTCCGATATCGAGCGCCTGGCAATGGTTGGAGATAAGAAATGGGAAGAGTGGATGGCCAAGTTTTGCAAGCCCTTCACCACAGCAACTATTCGCTACTTCGACGTGGCACGAACTGAAGAAGCACAGAAGTGGATCGAGGCCGGCTAAGAGGGTCTTGAGGCGTTTAAAGACAGCATGTCACTGACCGTCAAGCCAGTCCCCGCGCCGCTTGGCAACGAGGAGGATGTGACGACAACCATCCGTAATCCGCGACGGCCTGCACATACCAGCGAGTTCGCCTGTCTAACTCCATCCGTTTCAATGAACGCTGCCGCGCTGCAACTGAAAACGTGCAGGTCGACATTGAGTTACTTACATCACACGACCATGCTTAGAGCTTCCAACGCCTCAGGCGGCACGACGAGGTCAAAGCCTGCTCTATGGGCAACTGGCCCAATTCGATGAAATTCATTTGGTACCTGTTCATATTTCGATTCCCAAGGTTGTCGATGCCAGAGTTTTATTCTCCTGCCAGAGCCACAAGGCCAAACGACCCTGGAAAATGATTTCGACTACCTCTCCTCGATCGCGGGACAACAGAAGCGCTCCTGCTGTCATCCATTAAGCTGTGGAATCAGGGTTCCCGGTCACAGCAGGCTCTGAAGGGAAATGTAACAATCACTATCACTCTGCCGAAACGCGCCTTCGATGGTTCCGGAATCTTGCCACCCTCCACACTGAGCAGATTTTGTGCCGCCCCTTGCAGGAATGCCACAGATAGTGTGCGTCGTCTAAACGTTCGACTAATCAAGCGTCCGTTGCTGTACCCTAGATCGACCCGCGGCCCACAGTTCTCAGAAACAGGGCCACAGGCAATGGAAGGGCGCTTGTCTACCGGTATCAACGTGGAAATTTCAATGAACACTGCAAAGAACTGGCATCAACCAGAAGGCGCGATCTTGACACACGGGCGGCTTCGGTCTATGGGACTGGTAGTGCTGCTGTCGGTTGCCATGTTACCCAAAACTGGGTTTGGCCAGGAGCCTGGATCGGCAGGAACCTCGACTGCCGACGGCACGAAGGCTTCTCCGGCTGCCGCCTCGCAAGACAAAGTGGGCCCGTCAACCCTGCGCACATTGAAAGCGCAGATCGATGAACTGAAGTCTGAATATGAAAAGCGGATCAAGGCTCTGGAAGCACAGTTAGAGGAACTTCAAACACAGATGTTACGGGCAGCTCCTGAGCCGGCAGTCGAGACTGCTGCGCAGGCAGGTGGGAGGCCTGTCCAGTCCATTCCGGGTGCTCTGAACCCCGCCATCTCAATCGTCGGGAATTTTGTGGGCCGGGCGGACAGTGGCAAGGTCTTTAACTTTGATTTGAATCGAATTGACAACAAGATGAATCTGCGTGAGGCCGAAATTGACATGCGGGTTCCCATTGATCCTTATGCGGACGGTGTCTTGATCACATCCATTGAGTCGGAGACTCCGGGAAGCTTCAGTGCCGCTGTCGAGGAAGGTTATGTCAATATCAAGAAATTACCTTTTCTGGATCATCCGCCGCTGGGGCTCAAGCTGAAAGTGGGCCGATTTCGCCCGGCCTTCGGGAAATTCAATATTCTTCATACGCACGATCTCCCGCAAACCTTCCGCTCGCTGCCTACTGAGGAGTTTCTGGGTGCCGAGGGTTTCATACAGAACGGCATCTCGGGGAACATCTTCATTCCGACGCCATGGGATAATGATTCCAGCCTCGATGCCACATTCGAAGTCTTGAATGGAGGCGACATTGCCCTTTCACCAGTGTTGCGAAGCCGGACCTCTTACCTCGGCCACGTCCGCTGGTTTCGCACCATCAAGGACGCACACAATCTGGACCTCGGATGGTCGCACTATGCTCACCCCTCCGGGAATCAAGTGTCCTCAGCAAATCTCGACGGGATCGATTTCCTCTACCGCTGGAAACCTCTGAGGCAAGGAGAGTGGAAGTCATATCTGTTTGGGGGTGAATGGATGCTGGCACACCGCGCTCATCCAGAGGCTCTAGAGCCCATTGATGTTGCGCGAGCCATTGACCAACAAGGTCTGCAACCCGGAAGTGGGAAGCCGAAGGGATATTCCCTCTTCAGCCAGTGGCAGTTTGACCGGAGAAAATATGCGGGCCTCCGCTGGGACCGGACTGATGCCCTTTTCAATCCGTCGTTGCAGCGGCGCAGCCTGACGACCTACTTTTCCTATTATTTCAGCGAGTTTCTCCGTTTTCGGCTGAACTATGAACATCGCTGGAGCGACTTCTCCACCGAAGATGGCAGAAATTCTGTTTTTCTGGAATTGAACTGGGTCTTCGGTGCTCATCCGCCGGAGCCTTTCTGGGTGAACAAATGAAACGAACCGTGGCCGAGTTCCACCCTATGGCTTGCTCCAGGATCCTCTGCAGCCTGCTGGGCTGGCTGATGACACTGGCTCCTTTGCAGGGTGCGGGCAAGAAGATCCACGTCGTATGCACGCTGCCGACGCTGAAGTCGCTCACAGAGGAAGTTGGAGGCGACCGTGTCGATGTCATTGCCTTGGCTAAGGGCGATCAGGATCCCCACTTTGTCACGCCTACGCCGGTGTTGATGAAGAGAACCCGTGAGGCGTCTTTGTTCATCGAGAACGGTTTTTCTTTGGAACTATGGGCCGACGAAGTGGTCAACGGCTCCGGTAACTCACGAATCTTCCGCGGCACGCCTGGGCGTATTATTGCCGGCACTGGGATCTCTGCTCTAGAAATTCCGTCAGTCATTACGCGGGAGTTGGGCGACATTCACCCTCAGGGGAATCCGCACGTCTGGCTGGATCCGTTGCTCGCCAAACTCGAGGCGGGAAACATCTGCGAAGCTTTGAAATCGGTTGATCCATCCGGTGCCGCCTACTATGAAGCGCGCAAGATGGATTTCTTTCAGCGCATTGATACCGCCTTGTTCGGCCCCGAGCTTCTCAAGCTTCTCGGGATTGAAAAACTGACCCGCCTTTCGTGGAGCGGCCAACTGCAGGCATTCCTGGAGAACAACAAAATCGGTGGAGTAGCCCTGATGGCCAAGGCAGGCGGTTGGCTGAAAGCCTCAGAACCCTTGCACCGTCAGAAAGCCTACGAATTTCACAAAGTCTGGGTTTACTTTGCCCGAATCTTTGGGATTCAGTTGGCGGGAACGATTGAGGAACGGCCAGGCATACCTCCCGGACCACAACATGTACGACAGGTGACGGAAAGGATTAGGGCAGAAAAGATTCCTCTCATCCTGGTGGATAATTTCTACGACCCATCTCTTCCCAGCAGTATTGCCCGGGAAACCGGGGCCTCGATGGTTTTGCTTCCGGACCAGGTGGAAGGCGAGCCGGAAATCAAGACCTACTTCGATCTAATGGATCACTTGATTCGAAAAATGACAGAGGCATTGCGAAAATAAGGCTGCAGGGCTCTCAGGGATCCGCTGTTGATGGTTATTGATGGATAAGCGCGTCACGTTGTCGGGCTGCTGAAAGGTTGGTCAACGACAACTTGTCACAACAATGGAGACTCCATGCCGATTGTGCTCGAACTCAAATGGATGTTGATCCCCTTTCTTGCTTGTCTCGTGTTGTCAATCAACCACGTTTACCTTGGTATTCACGTCATCGCCCGGAAAGTTATTTTCGTGGACCTAGCTCTGGCACAGATTGCGGCTCTCGGTGCCACTTACGCTTTGACACTGGGATACGACGCCTATGGAGACTCGTTGAAGGTATCCCTGTTTTCGCTGGCCTTCACCTTCGTCGGAGCGACCGCTTTTGCAGTTGCCCGAATGCGCAAGGAAAAGGTTCCTCAGGAGGCATTCATCGGGATCATTTACGCGGCGGCCTCTGCCGCCGCGATTCTCATCCTCTCGAAATCTGCGACCGGAGGAGAGGAATTGAAGCATATGCTGGTTGGAGATCTGTTGTTGGTGTCGCTTCAATCTGTGGCCCATATGGCGCTTCTTTACGGAGGCATCGGCCTCTTTCATGTGGCTTTTCGCAAGAAATTCCTCGCTATTTCCCTGGATCCCGAGGCAGCAGAGGCTTCTGGCATCAACATACGCTTCTGGGACATCCTTTTCTACATGTCCTTCGGTGTCGTAATCGTCAAATCTGTGGCAATTGTTGGGGTGCTGCTCGTCTTCTCCTACCTGGTCGTGCCGGCAGTGATTGCCCAGATGTGGAAAACTACGGTTCGCGGCAAGCTGTTTTTGGGCTGGTTGATGGCCATCCTGGCCAGTACCGCGGGCATTGTGTGGTCGTTTTACTCCGATTATCCCACAGGACCAGCGGTCGTCGTGATGCTGAGCCTGTTTTTGGTGATGTCGTCGGTTGTTTACTACGTGCACCACGCATCTTCCAAGGGACGCGCCTTCGCTAATGTCATGGCTCTCGTGGCATGTGGCATTCTCTTTGTTGTCGGCTTGAATTTTTTCAAGAAGCCTCAACACGAAATCTTCGCCGCCAAGATGACTCCAATCGACCTCTTGCTGAACGAAATGAAGCAAGAGGAAGAATCCCTGCAACTGGACGGTGCCACCCACCTTGGAGACATGCACGATCCCAGGATCGTCCCCGCCTTGACCGCGCTATTGTCCAGCACATCCTCCGAGCAGGTCGTTGAAGCAACTGTGGAAGCTCTGGGAAAGCAAAGGGACCTGCGAGCCATCCCAGCGCTGCGTCATGCCGCCAAACGAAACTTCGACGCTTTTCTGAAATACTCGATCGCTCGAAGCCAGCTGGCTGTTGATGATTCTCTGGGATTCGAAACTTTGATTAGCATTTTGCGAGACGATGAAGCAGGGTTTGCGCGCCAACAAGCTAATGAGCTACTTGAAAGCAAGTCGGGCCGCAACTTTGGCTATCAGCCGGATCAACCGGTTGCCAGCAACCGGGCGGCTTTAGATAAGATTGAAGCGTGGTGGAAAACTGAGGCGAAGCGGCTCAACTAACCCTCTCTAAAAACTCGGTTCATCTGGAAGCGCCTTATCTGTCTTCTTCGGGTCAACCTTGGCAGCTGCAAATCTTTGGCGGCATTCGGCTGGCATCAGGAAACTGTTGTTGTTCAATCGAGGAGACGGGGCTCATCCGACTCAATTCAGGCAAGAGGGTGATGACCGCAACGGCGCCCGGTACGAACCCGGTTCCCTGGCTTTTCCCGGTCAGTCGGTGCGGTGATTCGCCCGGCGCGATGCGAAGATGTCAATGGTCAATTTACTTGCGTTCATGAAACCTGGCACCGGAAAGCACGCTGGGATTGCACTGCTTTCTGCTGTAGCTGTGTTCCTCGCAGCCAACGGCATCGAGGGGATAGTCCTCAGGTTTGTTAAGCCAAGCGAGCAACAGCTCACGTGGGTCAGCGATGCCGTGATTGCGGTTGGGTTGGCGGCAGCCATTTACTTCTGGCTGGATTTGCAAGCGACTCGTGTGAGTCTCTCCCGCCTTGAGCACGAACAAATCGCTGTAGAGACGGAACTCTCCCTGGCAGCTGAGATCCAGAGAAGTCATTTGCCCAAGGTTCCTTCCGCTGGTTCGGGCCTCAGTTGGGCCGCTCGCCTGCGCCAGGCCAGAAAGATCGGTGGTGACTTCTATGACTTCGTTCAAGTTGACTCGCAACGGTGGCTCGCGATTCTGGGAGACGTCTCCGGTAAAGGAATACCGGCTGCCCTGCTAGTAGCCTCTGTTCAAACCCTTTTTCGGGGGCTTTCGCAAAGAATGGATCAACCCGCTGAACTCCTGCGGACCCTCTCCAAAGCGATCTATGATGAAACCAAGGGTTCCATGTTCGTGACCTGCGTTCTCGGCTTGTTCGATCTGGAACGAAGGACGCTCACCTACGCCAATGCCGGGCATCCTCCAGGTCTGATCGTCAATGACTCGAGAATGACTCTTCTAAAGAGCGCGGGGACTCCGTTGGGCCTTTTCGCGTCGTGGAACTACGACGCCGTCACCATTCCTCTTCGCGAGGGTGATATTGGAGTTCTGATAACCGACGGAGTGAGCGAGTCCATAGAGACAAACGGGATCAGCTGGTGTGAGTTGGCGAGGACCGCGCTGGTCGATATCGAGAGGCCGACTGCGGAGCAAGTGTGTGAGAGGTTGATGAAAATGGCTCAAGACGGTCTTGGCCCGGCTGGTGTTGCGGACTGGGAGGACGACCAGACAACGCTTGTTTTCCTGGTCGGCTGTTAAAGACAGCGTCATCCCGTGGCTTGCACTGGATGGGCGAAGCAGAAATGCGCAACGAATGCTATGATGCCTACGCTGACTGTCTCCAGTGAAAGTTGGACGGCTGCGATGAGACAGAAAACAAGCTTGCCTTCCCGTTTGATGGCTTCCGAAAACTGTTCCGATTGCTGAACCTTCAAAGTCTCCAGCGGTTGATTTGCCAGGTCCTTGCAAGTGTGGCGGATTTGCAGGGTGGGGACCGGCCAGCCTCAACCTTAATCTCTTCTCGTTCTTGCCTGTCCTCGGAAGTTTCCATTTAATCAAATACTTACGGTGCATAAGACGGCCTGCTGCTGCTCTGGCATCAGGCGTGCCAATCAGATTGCGGAGGCTAGACAAGAAACTTCTCTCCGCTCGCTTAATCCCGTATTTCCCCTTGCAGCGGCGACATCAGAGGGTCTTTTGAGGTGAGACTGAGATCGCCGCAGTTCGCTGACTGCCGCGGTCGTTTGGCCTCAAGCGTCTTCAAAAGAGATTGGGTTTCACCGAATCTTCTGACCAATATTGAACAGGAAAAGATGGAAAGTCTGCTGATCAAGTACGGCTATGCGTTGCTCTTCGTGGGTGTGGCTGTTGAAGGGGAAACGTTTCTCCTGGCGGCTGCTTTTCTGGCGCATCGCGGGATTCTGAATCTGCCACTGGTCATCCTGGTTGCTACTGCGGCGAATTGTGCAGCAGATCAGGCGTACTATCTCATGGCTCGAAGCCGCGGCCGCGACTGGCTTCAAACCCGCTTTGGCCAGCATCCGCGGTATCCGCGTGTCGTTGATCTGATGGGTCGGTATGCAAACTGGCTGCTGCTCGGTAGCCGTTTTGCCTTTGGATTTCGCATCATTATTCCTGCCGCCTGTGGTGCTGTCGGTATGCCAGCACTGCGTTTTACGTTGATCAATCTGCTGGCTGGAATTTTGTGGGCAGTGCCCACTGGCCTGCTAGGGTTCTACTTCGGTTCTGCCGCCGATCGATTTTTTTCCGGAATGAAACAATATGAACTCTGGGTCGTGCTGGCTCTGTTGGTCGTCGCTGGCGTGGTGCTCGTGGTACGCCATCTGCGCCGAGTCGAATGGATGGACGATTTAAAGCAGGCCGATTTTCACAGGTTCGTGCCCTATCTGATCGGGTTCATGGGCTTGATCAATTTGGCGTCTGCCATCTGGCCTCGCCACCGCACGACACTCCGAGCTTTGGGAAGCTGGCTGCCTCTGGAAGTCACCCAGCGGAGCCGCCCACTGATGCTGTTTGCAGGACTGGCCCTCCTTCAGGTAACTCGAAACTTGAGTCGGCGGAAGGAACTGGCGTGGTACGTGGCCACTATTGCACTAGCCGTATCCTTGCTTCTTCACATCACTCGTGCACTCGACTTGCACCATTCACTGGTCGCCGGACTGCTGCTGATTTACCTGCTTTACTTTCGCCGTCGATTTTACGCTCGCAGCGATCCTGCGTTGATGCGTTTGGGCCTGACCATGGTGCCCGTCCTGGGCTTGATTGTTTTCCTCTATGGCTATATTGGTCTTGCGCACATGCGCGGGGAGTTCACTTGGGACCCAGACGCCACGCCACTCAATGAGGCATTCCAGTCGGGAATTCTCATTCGCGAGCCCAATGTGGACCCGTTGACCACCCATGCCGCACGATTTCTGGGTTCGCTGCAAATCGCAGGCTGGATTGCACGTCTCTACCTCCTGGTCCTGCTGTTGCGGCCCGTCATTTTGCGCAGCCGGCTGGAGGCCTCGCCCGAGGCCATCCGTCCTATCTTTGAGAGGCATAGTCGAAAGTCACTCTCGGCTTTCGCGATTCAGAGCGACAAACATCACCTCTTAGTCGACGGCAACCGCAGCCTGATAGCTTACGCAACTCAGGGCTCAGTCGCTCTGGCTTGTGGAGACCCATTGGCGCCGGAAGAAAGCTTTGCCACAAGTGTGCGTGAATATCTCCAGTTTTGCCAAAAGAACGGCTGGATTCCGTGTATTTACGAAGCGGCCGAGGACCGCTTGCCAACTTACCACTCGCTCGGACTGCGATCGCTGAAGATTGCCGAAGAAGCAGTACTCGATTTGAAGGAATTTGGCTTGGCGGGAAACAAGCGCGCCAACCTTCGGGCGATGGTTAACAAGGTGCTAAAATCCGGAATGAGCATTCGAGCCTATGATCGAAAGCATGCCCCCGATCCCGCTATTGACGAGCAATTGGAGGCTATTTCACAAGAATGGCTGGCCGAGAAAGCACTCGGAGAGATGGGATTCACGCTGGGTCGCTTCTCGCTCGAGGCGCTTGAACAGGTTCCAGTCTTTTTGGCGTCCGTGGGTGAACACGTTGAGGCTTTCTGCTCCTGGCTCCCGTATCGCAACGGTCACGCCGTGGTGCTCGATCTGATGAGGAAGCGGAAAGAAGCCATTGCAGGCACCATGGACCTGCTGCTGGCCTATTCTCTGCTGCAGCTCAAGGAATCGGGTATTTCGGAGGCCAGTCTTGGCAATGCACCGCTGGCAAATGTTTCGCAAATTAGGGGACCGCTCGATAAAGGAGTTGCGCTTCTGTTCGAGAACATGAATTCGTTTTACGGGTACAAGAACCTGTTTCAGTTCAAGAAGAAGTTCGCACCCCTCTGGGAAGGACGCTACTTGGTCTACCCCACTGGAACAGATCTACCGCGCGTCGCTTACGCATTGACGGGAGTTCATAGCTCGGGAGGCCTATTACGGCTGTTGCTGAGGCGATAGTTGCCTTCGCATCGGCTGGGGTGTCACTCGGTGACGACATAGCCCGCGGCACGGGTGAGATACCTTGCAGATTTCGCCGGATCTCCTTGCGCCGTGCTTGAGGAAACGCAAAACCATGAAACGTTCGTCTTGTCTGATTCTCGTGATCCTCGCGATCCCATGCTGGGCTTTCTCCGAGACGCAGACGATCACCATCCGTGGTAAATCACAACAACTTTGTCTTTACGGGACTCGTGGGAGCCCACCGGTCATTCTTTCCAGTGGCGATCTTGGCTGGGCCGGACTAGTCGAGCACGTCGCTGAATTCCTGGCTAATCGCGGGTACTTCGTGATCGGTGTCAACAGCAGGGCCTATCTTTCCAGTTTCACTACGAAGAGTTCGGCACTGGATCCTCGAGAGGTTCCACGAGATTATCAGCAGGTGATCGATTTTGCCCGGCAGGGAAGCCTGATCAGACCTGTGCTGGCAGGCGTCTCTGAAGGTGCAGGCTTGTCTGTTCTGGCCGCGACTGAGCCTGGCGTGAAAGCGAGCATCCAAGGAGTGCTCGGCCTGGGCCTGCCAGATCAAAACGAGCTTGGATGGAAGTGGCAGGACTTCACAATTTGGATCACCAAGAGAGCTCCGAACGAGCCCAGCTTCATGGTCGAAGACATCATTCACAAAGTGAGCCCTACACCGTTCGCCGAGATTCACTCAACGCATGACGAGTTCCTGCCACTCGAAGCAGCGAACAAAATGTTCGCTCGAGCTGGGGAACCCAAAAAGATGTGGGTGATCGAGGCCGCCAATCACCGTTTCAGCAACAATCGCGATGAACTCGACCTCCGAATGCTCGAAGCCCTGCAGTGGATCAAGACGACGAAGCCATGAGTAAGAGTCTGGTTCATTGCTCTTGCGATTTTATCCGGCAGCGCCGCCGATTGATGTATGACGTGGTAAACAAATCAATTACGGCGCTAAGCTCCGTTGACGGTTGAGGCAAGCTCGACAGAAAAGCGACAGTACAATGAGTTCCACTCACACTTCCGTGGATCGCATCGAATCCACTATGCGTCGACTACTCGATTCGCCCTTCGGTGCCCTAGAAAAGAAGATCATCTCTGTCGTGCCCTTGCTTTGCCTCTGGACGTGTCCAAGTTCTATTGCTGCAGCGTCCGGCAAGCCGGATCCGGATTTCTGCGTCAAAAGGGTTTGGCTCCATGGAAAATCGCTCGATCTCCATCTGGGTATTCCCCACACAGGCAGGCAAAAGAACGTGCTGGTTCTCTATGGAAGCGGCGACGGAGGTTGGTTCGGTGCAGCCGTCGACATGTTCAAAGACATCGCGCAAATGGGTTACCCAGTTGTGGGATTCAGTACCAAGTCTTACTTGAAGCTGCTGGGTTACAACCCGGAACCGGTGTCGGTGGAGGAACTCACGACGGACTATGAGCAGATTATGCAGCAAGCGCAAAGGGACCTGGCTTTGCCAGCCGAAACTCAAACGATTCTAACGGGCTGGTCGCGAGGTGCAGCCTTCGCTGTTCTGGTTGCATCCGAAAAAGCGGTGCAACGCCAGTTGGCTGGAGTGGTGGTCATCCGCTTGCCGGACAAAGAGGAGCTCAACATACGGATTCGCGGGAAGAAGATTCTCGTGGCAAACTACGCGGTGACCCGCCAGCATGTGGTCTTCGACACCCACGAGAGAATCCCAAGAGTCGCGCCACTGCCGCTCAGCCTCATCCAGTCGACAGGGGACGATTTCCTGCCCGCAGTGGAAGCCAGACCGCTTTTCGGAGGTGAATCTGACAACAAGAAATTCTTCGCCGTTCAGGCCCGCAACCACCGCTTCAGCGGCGGACGCCAGGAATTCGTCAGAAGTCTGAAGGAATCTTTGGTTTGGGTGTGCAGCAATATTTCCCCCGTCGGAGGGCTGAGATTGAAGCTCAGGACTGCCGCCCCTATGGCACCGAGTAGAACCGATTCGACCGCACCCTGATTGAATCGCATTAGTCGACCTCTCTAGAGAACTGGACCTCCATCCGCAGTCTCCCTCATTTCCGGATCGGCAGCCCTGTTACCCCTTCGCAAAAGGTATCAAAGAATCTTGATCTTTTCTTTATGCCTTCCTTATGAGGACTCCACTAGTCTTTCTGAGTCTTGAGTCACCGAGGACTTAACGTATCGCTGGAAAGGAGGCGGGCGGGTTGGGACGGATGCGAGACTTGGGGGATGCTTTCACTCCCAAGGGCCGTTGAAACAATGTGAAGCATGATCTGAGCGAAAGGAGTTTCGTCATGAGCAGATTTGAGAGGCTGTTGATCGTGGGTCTGGGAGTGTTGGGATTGATGGGAGCGCCCCAGGCCAGAGCCGACGAGTGGAACAAGAAAACCACCGTGACCTTCAACGAGCCGGTGGAGGTTCCGGGAAGAGTATTGGCAGCAGGCACGTACGTGTTTAAGTTGATGGAGTCGGCTGCGGACCGACACATTGTGCAGATTTTCAACTCCGATGAGTCCAAGCTCCTTGCTACGATTCTAGCCGTTCCGGATCATCGCCAGAATCCGACGGGTAAGACAGTGATCCACTTCGAAGAGCGGCCAAAAGGGTCTCCAGAGGCCGTTGAGTCCTGGTTCTATCCCGGGGACAACTATGGTCAGGAGTTTGTCTACCCGAAAGCGCGGGCTATAGAACTGGCCAAAGCTACCCACCATCATGTGTTGTCGATGCCCACACCCCTGGCAGCCAACATCACCAAGCCGGCCAAATCGGCCAAGGAACCGACCGTGGTAGCGATGAAGAAGGCTCCAGTCAAGGCGGTCAAACCGACGGGAGAAGAAGTGGAGATTGCCGAGGTGATCATTCCTATTGAGGAGTCGATGCAGGCCGCAGCACTGCCTGGCTCTCCCAGTTCGGCTGTGCACAGCGCGACACCCCACAAGATGAAACGATTGCCGCAAACCGCCAGCTCATTGCCTCTGGTTGGCTTGCTGGGTCTGTTCGCTTTGGGAGGAGGAGCGATGTTCCGTGTCTTTCTGCAAAGGAGGGGCGTGACCGGCTAAATACCAGCCCTGGCGCCCGCTGCAGGCGCCAGGTTCCCATCTGTCGGCGAGGAGCGAACATGCCTGAGTCAAGCCGAAAATCTCCTGTCGCTGTGACCCCGGAAACGAATTCCGTCTTAGAGGTTGGTGAGCCTGACAAGGCCCACAGAACAGCGGCTGTCGCTCGGCTTTTCCGGAACGTCTTTGGCAACGGCAAGCCGTTGGAAGTCGTTCAGCGCAGGAGATGGATCACCACTGCCTGTACCCTGGGATTCCTCGGCACGAACTTCCTCATGTTTCTGCGCTTCTTCTTTCCGCGTGTTTTGTATGAGCCTAGTACTGTTTTTACCATTGGGTACCCTTCCGAATTTGGTTTTGGCGTTGACACCAAGTTTCAGAAGGATGACCGGATTTGGGTAGTACGTGATCCAGGCAGGATTTTTGTGATCTACGCCCGGTGCACGCATCTCGGATGCACGCCCGACTGGAAAGCCAGTGAAAACAAATTCAAGTGTCCCTGCCACGGGAGTGGATACGACAGCGATGGAATTAATTTCGAAGGACCCGCCCCCCGACCCATGGATCGGGCGAAGATTGAAATGAACGCTCAGGGTCAAATCGTGGTCGATACAAGCGTCCTTTATCAATGGCCTAAAGGCCAAGAATCTCACTTTAACGACCCGGGAGCCTACCTCTCCGTATGATGCTGCTGACCTTGCAAAAACCGCCACGAAGGTCAACCGCAAAGCTGTTGCGCTGGAGTGCCAATCTGCTTGCCCTGGCGGGTTGTGGAGCGCTGGCCTGGTGCGGAGCAGTTCTGGTGCAGGCGCATTTCTATCAAGAGTGGGCCAGCCATTACTTGACCGCGACGGCCGGCGGCAGCGAGTCGCTCCACTCGAACTCCGTCCTGCCGCCCGTACCGGGAACACTGATTGGTTGGGTTGACATTCCGCGAATCGATGTGACCTCCGCGGTTCTCGAGGGGACCGACGGCCCAACTCTGCGCTTGGGAGTAGGGCATATCGAGGAAACGGCACTGCCCGGGGCCTTGGGAAACATAGTCCTGGCGGGTCACCGGGACACATTCTTTCGGAAACTGAGAGAAATTCACCGGAGCGACCAGATCGTCTTGACTACCGCAAAGGGCACTTATAAATACTCCGTCGAGTCCACCAGCGTGGTTGAACCCGACGGTATAGAAGTCTTGAGCTTTCTTGGGAGACCCACGCTAACTCTGGTGACGTGCTATCCCTTCGATTTCCTGGGCCCGGCCCCCATAGGTTTATCGTTCTGGCGAACAGGTTGGATGGTTAGCGACAGATCGAGGGACATGGCCTGAGAATTCACTCCTCGGATGAGGACGGGATGTGGCGCGAGTTGCTGCAATCCCCCTACTGGCTTGGGTGTGCCGCCAACGTCCAATCTACCCCGCCGCGGCCTGGGGCCGCGGCTTCCCTTCCTTGTCCAATGAGGGAAGCGTTATTGCGGAGTTTCTCGACAGAACTTAGAGGTCAGTGTCTCTTGCCCGAAGAGTGAAGGGGAAAAGGGAAGGGGCCAGGCATCGAAAGAGATCGGTTCGAACCGGGGAGTGAAATGGGAATGTCGGCCTGAAAAAATCGAAATCCAAGGGAGGATTTATGTTTGAAAGAAACGCTGTGGTAGCTGTTTACGACAACCACATTGAGGCTGAAGAAGCGGTCAGGGAACTCCAGAAGTCGGGGTTTGACATGAAGAAGCTTTCGATCGCAGGCAAGGACTACCACACCGAAGATCATGTTGTTGGATACTACAATGCCGGTGACCGGATGAAGTACTGGGGGAAAATGGGAGGCTTCTGGGGAGGCATCTGGGGCCTGCTGTTTGGTTGGGCCTTTTTTGCCATTCCCGGGTTTGGCCCAGTCTTAGTTGCAGGTCCTCTGGCTGGCTGGATCCTGGTGGGTCTGGAAGACGCGGCGCTCGTGGGCGGCCTGAGTGTGGTCGGTGCTGCGTTGTACAGCATTGGAATTCCAAAAGACAGTGTGTTGAGCTACGAAACGGCGCTGAAGGCTGACAAGTTTCTCTTGATCGCTCATGGAACCTCCGATGAAGTCGCCAGGGCCAAAGACATCATCAAGGTGACCCAGGTAGCCGAATCGGCCGTCCATGCAGCGTAACCCATCGCCAACCACTGCACTGAGCGGGTGATCACGACGACCTGCAGAGGAGCACTCGAAAATCACCGTACAAGCCGTTCGGCAATGGCGTGCCGTGTCTTTGTTTGTTAAGAAATGGCTTGGGTCGAGTTGACTCGGAACCGGGGGTCGCGTCCTGCATAGTGTTCCGGCTTGGCTGTCTTTTTGTTAATCCATTCGATCAGAGCCGCAAGGCCCAGACTCTCCTGATCGTGGCGCAAGTAGTTAGCCACCACCGCCAGAACCTCAAAGCCATGCTTGAGCTGAAAGGATAGCGTCGGGTCCAGGAGTTCCCCGCGGATCACTTTGATCACGTAGTCCTCGGCGCTCAACTGCCGGGCAAAGCGATGGTATCCGCGCAAGCGCGCCCCAGCCCGGATTCGCAACAGTCGTAAACGTTCCGCCAGCTCTCGACGCGCCTTGTACAGCTTTCTGCCGACCCCAGCGCTCTGACGCGCCGGACGCACCATGATTTCGGCCCCGTAAAGGGTTCTGCCGCGATCGGGATCGTGATTCGTAAACAGGCCTCCGTGCGTGAAGTCGCGCCATCCTCCCGTGGTTGCGTAGTCATCCCACAGGACAATGAGGCTGGCTGCCATTCCGACGACTGCGCCCGTGTCTTGGTCGATCGCAACAACTGGCCCTCTGGAAAGACCCTCAAATGGGAAGTTAGCTGCTCCACGCTCCAAGGAGGACTGTTCGGATACACCTCGCGCGTCATTTCGATGATTCCGGTGAAATCAGGCACGGTCGTGTTCCGAATGACTACTTTCATGACTTACACCGGCAACAATTCCAGATTAGAAACAATTTCAGCAGTCGTTTGACTGTCTCTTAGCGGCAAGACTGTCCCAGCCAGCCGGCTCTCTGCAATGGTTTTGAGATTCAGCTCGCCAATCACCATCATCTCTTGATTGACATTCCCCTCAGCCAGAATCCCATCCCGCGAGAAGGCGAAATCGCTCGGTGTCAGGATCGCAGCCTGGCCGTAGTTCAGAGAGACG
>Ga0187893_10001370_pt1 | contig 58978 bp, 58 predicted proteins | sample MA1701074metaG_FD_139574 | JGI IMG/M metagenome (GOLD analysis project Ga0187893, IMG submission 139574) | White microbial mat communities from a basaltic lava cave in the Kipuka Kanohina Cave System on the Island of Hawaii, USA - MA170107-4 metaG ...
AACTATGAGTATCTAGACCGAGATAGCAACGGTGACGCAGCGCGCCCCGTCAGGCTAATCCGAACCGGCCGCCTGGTGCCTTTGCCGGGCGTCGCCTTGTCTGACGCGGGGTTGGCGTCGGTTGGTCCACGGGCTTTCCCTATTACACAGACCTGGATAATCCGGCACGGGGAGGCGCCGCCCCGCTAGCTCGAGCTCCAGGAGAACGGTGCGAAGTGGCCGTTGACCTGGCCCGAGGTGTCGTCCCAGTTGATCCCGAAGGCGTGCATGTGGCCCCGGGACGCCTTGGCGAGGGCGAGGCGGCTCGCGGCGGGATGGCCGACGTTGTCGAGGTAGATCGGCTCGGTCGCGCTGGCGCCGGGAATGCCCGCCACCGCGATGTCGAGCATGCCGGGAATGGACACGGACCGCTGCATCCCGCCGCGCTCGATCCGGATCGGCTTGGTTTCCACCCCCGCGAACTTGCTCACCAGCGGTCCGACCGCCGCCATGGGGCCGCCGCCCTGCCCGCTTCCGATCGCCACGAGGGCGTCGCGCTGCTCGGCGGTGGCCCGCTCGTCCACGATCATGCCCACGGTCCAGTTGCCCGCGACCATCGGCCCCGGGGTGTGCAGCAGCACCGCGAAGCTGAGCCCGTCGAGCTTGGTCGGGCCGTGCGAGCCGCGCTCGACGTGGAAGACGAGGCCCGCGTCGCAGGCCCCCTTGGTCGGTCGCGCGGCCAGGCCCGAGGTCGGGCACGGGCAGACGGAATCGCAGCTGCAGGCTTCGAAGTAGTCGCCGCTGATCTTCCACTGAGGGCTCGCCATGATCATCCTCCACCGGTGCTGGGCGCGCTCACATCGCGTGACCGCCACGCAGCACCATCACGAGATCGGGACGAAGGGCCACCGTCACACCCAGGAGCAGGAGCGCCCCGCCGGCGGCCCGGGCGAACCATGCGCCGCCCGGGAGCAGCTTCTCGGCCGCCACCACGGCGGTGATGAGAAGCACCCACCGGAGGCCCATCGCGCCGGCCGCGACGAGCACCAGCATGAGCGCCCAGCAGCATCCGAGACAATACACCGCGTGCGACCAGCCGAGCGTCAGGCTGCCCCGGCGGCCGGCGCGCCAGTGGCCGAGGAGAAAGCCCAGCGGGCTCCGACACGCCCGGAGACACACCTGCTTGAGGGGCGAGAGCTGAAACGCCCCGGCCGCCAGCAGGACCGCCGCGATCCCGTAGGCGAAGGCGGACCCGGCCAGCGTCATCAGGAGGGTGTGCGCGAAGTACACCGGCACCCCGCTCGCGGCCCACAGGAGGAGGTAGACGGCGGTGAACGCCGCGACCGGCACGCCCTTGCTGGCCGCTCCGTCGGCGCCGTGCTGAACCGCGCCGTACAGCGAGATCATCGGGAGCGCGCTCGGCAGCATCATCGCGGTCATCATGACACCCCAGCTGACGACGAAGGCGAGGCCGTCGGCGACCGTCACCGGCATCGGCATCGTCATCATCACATCGTCGCCCCGCAGGCTCGACCGGACGACCGAGACCCAGGCCGCGGCGGCGAGGAGAAGAAGCACCACGGAGGTGAGGACCGTGACCCGATCCCGGACCGGCACCGGATCCTCGTTCGGGCCCACCACGCGAGCCCTCTCTCGGGGGAGGGCTAGACGCTGAAGCCGGAGGTGCCGACCCAGCCGGTCTCCGAGACGTCGACCGTGACACCGTCGGGGCCGGTGTACTTCACCTCGACGTTGCCGTGCTGCTGGCGGCCGTAGCCGACGCCGAGGGCCTCGTTGATGTCGTGGCGTGGCTCGGATCCCGCCGCGGCCAGCCGCTCGGCGATAGCCTCCAGGCTCTCGACCTGGAAGCCGATGTGATGGATGCCGCTCCAGCCCTTCCCGCGCTCGACCCCGGCCACCGCATCGTTCTTGAAGTTGAGGATGGCCAGATTGAGGTCGCCGTCGCTCAGGTAGTAGCCCCGGGCGCCGGGACTGTCGATCTTGGCGATCTCTTTCATGCCGAACACGTCGATGTAGAACTTCGCGGTCTTGTCGACGTCCTGGGTCGAGAGCGCGATGTGCTTGATCTTCGCCATGAAGAGTCGCCTCCTGTTGGAGCGAGTTAGGTCCCGAGTATAGCGCGTCGCCTCAGCGCGCGTCGAGCCAGTCCTGGAAGCGCTTCCAGCGCACCACGAGTGCCATCGCGGGTAGGCGCCACCGGTGGAGCGGGATCGGCTCGACCGGGGTCACCGGCCAGCCGATCTCGGCAGGCGAGGCGCCGAGCGCGCGATCGGCCAGCAGCTTGCCCATGACCGTCGCCATGGCGACGCCCCGGCCGTTGTAGCCGAGCCCGATCAGCACGCCGGACCGCGGCTCGTGCAGGTGCGGCAGGTGATCGGAGGTCAGCGCAACCCGGCCGCTCCAGCGATGCTCCCACGGCGTGGCGCCGATCTGGGGAAAGAGCCGCCGGGCCACCGCCTCGAGCCGGGCGAAGAGGGCCGGATCGCCGCGGTCGTCGAGGGGCCCGCGCCCCCCCATGAGCAGCCGGCCGGCCGGATCGAGGCGGAAGTAGGACAGAATTCGACGCAGATCCGAGACGACCTGGCCTCCGGGCAGCACCAGACGCCGCACCTCCTCGGGCAGCGGCCGCGTGGCGACCTGGTAGCTCTGCACCGGCAGCACGGTGCGCTCGAGTCCCGGCCACAGGTGATCGGTGTAGGCATTGGTGGCGAGGATCACCGTGCTCGCGGTCACCGTTCCGGCTGGTGTCTCAACGCGCCAGGCCTCCGGGGTCGATTCGAGCCGTCTCGCCGCCGACCGCCCGTGGATGACCGCGCCGGCCTGCTGGGCCGCCCGAGCCAACCCGCGCGCGAAGGCCAGCGGCTGGAGCGCGCCGGCCCGGCGATCGAGCATGCCGCCCGCGTAGCCGCCGGTCCCGGTCAGCTCCGCGATCCGCTTCGCGTCCAGCAGCTCGACCGGGGCGCCCCGCCGCTGCCACTGCTCCGTCCGCGAGCGCAAGCTCGCGAGCGCGGCCGCGTGGGGGGCCGCGGCGATCCAGCCGCACCGCTCGGCGTGGCACGAGATCTTGTGCCGGGAGATGAGCTCGAAGACGAAATCGGCGGCGGTGCCCGCGGTCTGCCACATCCGCCGGCCCGTCTCCTCGCCGAACCGCCGCTCCAGCTCGTCCGGATCGTGCTTGAGACCGGGGATGACTTGGCCGCCGTTGCGTCCCGAAGCGCCCCAGCCCGGCTCCGCGGCGTCGAGCACCAGCACCTCCGCCCCGCGCTCGGCCAGATGCAGGGCCGCCGACAGGCCGGTGTAGCCGGCGCCGACCACCACCGCGTCGGCGCGCCGGTCCCCCGCGAGCGGCCGCGTCTCGGGAAGCGGCTCGGCGCCGGCGGTCCAGGCCGAGGCGGGCGGAGCGGAGGCCGTCATACCGTTCGCGCCACGCGAGTGCCCTCGAGGATGGCCTGATGGATGCCGCGCGGGGCCACGCAGTCGCCGATCGCGTGGAGCGCCGGCACCTTGCCCTTCAAGGCCCGGTAGAGGCCGTCGGTGGAGCGGCTGCCCATCGACAACACCACGGTGTCGACGCCCTCGATGCGGCGCTCGGCCCGCGTGTAGACGTTGGCCACCACGACCGTGGAGCCTTCCACCGCCACCAGGTCGGTGTGCGGGGTGAGGGTCACCCTCTTGGTGAAGAGCCGCGTGTAGAGCGGGGCGATCGAGGTCACCCCCACGTCCTGCCCGGCGTAGAAGAGTCGCGAGATCACCTCGACGCGGCGGCCACGGTCGAGGAGATGCTCGGCGGTGGACAGGCCTCGCTCGGTGTGCACGTCGTCGACGACGACGACCCGCTCGCCCACCTCGACGCGATCGAGGAGCACGTCCCAGTCGGTCACCACGTGCTTGCCATCGAGGCCGGGAAGCGCGGGCACATGCGGGGAGGATCCGGTCGCGATGATCACCACCTCGGGAGACTCCGCCAGTACCGTATCCTGGCTCGCCTCCACCCGCAGCCGGCAGTCGATCGGGAGCTTCTCCACCTGGCGGGCCAGGAAGCGGAGGATGCCGGCCAGCTCGGTGCGGGCCGGCGCGCGCGAGGCGATCAGCACCTGCCCGCCGACCTCCGCCTCGCGCTCGAAGAGGACCACGCGATGGCCACGCAGCGCGGCCATCCGCGCCGCCTCGAGGCCGGCGGGGCCGGCGCCGACCACGACCACGCGCCGGGGCGACACCGCGGGAGTGGGCTCGCGGAGCTCCGTCTCCCGCCCCGTCCCCGGGTTCTGGATGCAGGTGACCGGCTTGCCCTGATAGATGCGATCGATGCACCCCGCGTTGGCGCCGACGCAGGGTCGCACGTCGTCGAGGCGTGCTTCCTTCGCCTTGCGCGGCATGTCGGGATCGGCGATCAGCGCGCGAGTCATGCCGACCATGTCGATGGAGCCGTCGGCGAGGATCCGGTCCGCGTGAACGGGATCGACGATGCGGCCGGCGTGGAAGACCGGCACGCCCGGCACCGCGGCCTTGATAGCGGCCGCGAGCGGGACGAAGAGACCGTGCGCATGGGCCATGTTGGGCACGGCGAGCGCCTGCAGCGCCAGCGTGTGGGCCGCGCCGCCGATGATGGAGAGGAAGTCCACGAGCCCGGAGCCGGCCAGACGCCGGGCGATCTCGGCCATGTCGGCCGCGGTGAGGCCGTCGCGCGTCATCTCGTCGCCCGAGATGCGCGCCCCCACCACCCAGTCGCGCCCGACCTGGCGCCGGACCTCGTGGAGCACCTCGAACCCGAAGCGCATGCGGTTCTCGAGGCTGCCGCCGTACTCGTCCGTCCGCCGGTTGAAGAGCGGCGACCAGAACTGGTCCACCAGGTGGTTGTGGGCGAAGGAGAGCTCGGCGCCGTCGAGATTGCCCTCGCGGCACCGGCGCGCCGCGTCTCCGAAGGCGCGCACGAGCATGTCGATCTGCTCGGGCTCGATCTCGTGCGGTACCTCACGATGCACCTGCTCCGGGATCTGCGAGGGTGCCAGCAGTACGTGCCAGCTCTCGACGTCGGACTGCGACCGCCGGCCCATGTGGGTGAGCTGGCTCATGACCAGGCAGCCATGACGATGCACCGCCTCCGCGACGCCGCGATAGCCCGGGATGACCGAGTCGTCGTGGTTGGCGATCATGCTCCAGGCGGTGGCCGGGGAGGAGGGGTGCACGCTGGTCGAGCCGCCGATGATCGTGAGGGCCGCGCCGCCCCGGGCCTTCGCCTCGTGGTAGGCGCGGAGGCGGGGGCCGGGCTTACCGTCCTCGGCCATCGCCTCGGCGTGCCCGGTGGAGAAGATGCGGTTCTTCAAGGTGAGCCCGCCGACCCGCAGCGGCGTGAAGAGGTGGCGAAACTCGTGCGGCATGGGCGACAGCATGGACGGGAGCGAGCGCCTCGTCAACGGGCGGGCACGAGCTTCTCCACCCGCACCCCGATGAGGCGGATCTTCTTGGCCTTCGGGTTCTCCCGGGCGTCGAAGAACGGCTCGAGCAGCTGGCGGACCTCGGCCTGCAGCTGCTCCTCGCCGGTGAAGGGCGTCTTGCCGGTCCTCGACCGGCTGACCGTCATGAATCCCGAGAAGCGCACGGTGACGGTCACCGTGCGGAACGCCGCGAAGCGCTCCGCGACGAAGCGCCGGAACACGGTGGAGGCGAGCTCCTGCGCGCGTCCGAGGATGAAGGCGTGATCGAGGCTGTCCGTCTCGAACGTCTCCTGCTCGCCGACCGACTTGCGCTCCCAGTCGTTCGTCACCGGATCGTCCGAGAGCCCGCGCGCCTTCCGGTGGAGATCCTCGCCCCCCTTGCCGAACCACTCCCGGAGCTGGACGAGGTCGACCTCGCGAAGCTGGGCCACGACCTTGACGCCCTTCTCGTGGAGAAAGGCTTCCGTCTTCGGCCCGATGCCCGGGATGACCCGGATCGGGAGGCCGCCCAGGAATCCCTCTACGTCGTCGAGCGGCACGACGGTGAGCCCGTCAGGCTTCCGGAAGTCGGAGGCGATCTTCGCCACGAGCTTGTTCGGCCCCATGCCGATCGAGCAGGTCAGGCCCTCGCGCTCGAGAATCTCCTGTTTGAGCGTCCGGGCGTGGTCCCGGGCCCGCTCCAGGTCGCCCAGGGAGGACAGATCCACGTACGCCTCGTCGATGCTCGCCTCCTCGAAAGCGTCGACGCCCTGGGCGATGATGGCCATGATCCGGCCCGACACCTCGAGGTAGAGCGCGCGGTCACCCCGGACGAACACGGTCTCCGGCTCCCCCTTCCTCCGCGCGGCTTCCGCCAGGCGCCACGCCCGCGAGATCGGCAGGGCCGACCGAATCCCGTACTTCCGCGCCGCGTAGCTCGCGGCCGTCACGACCCCGCGCCCGCTTCCCCCTTTCGGATCCGCCCCGACGACGACGGGACGGCCGCGCAGCTCGGGGTGATAGCGCTCCTCGACCGAGGCGTAGAAGGCATCCATGTCGACATGCGCGATGATTCTCATGGCCGGCGAATGCGGGAACAGTCAGGTCTTCCGCCCCGGCCACGCGCGGGAGACGAGGGTCTCGCTCGGCTTGCCCTCCCGGCAGAGCCGCGGTCAGCCGGGGACCCCACGCTAGTCGCGCGGGTCGTCGCGGATGAAGTGACCGCTGCGGAGGTCGCGCAGGGCCTCCTCGATCTCCGCGCGGGTGTTCATCACGAATGGCCCGTGGCGGGCGATCGGCTCGCCCAGCGGCCGCGCCGCCGCGAGGAGAAACCGGCCGCCGCCGGGTCCGCCCGACGCTTCCACGACGTCGCCGTCGCCGAAGACGACCAGCGCCGGCGCGCGGGCGGCGCTCCGGTTGGGCCCGAAGTGGACCTCGCCCTGATCGACGTAGGCGAAAGCGGTGTGCCCGCGCGCCACCGCTTCATGAAACGTCGCCCCGGGCGGCAGCGTCACGTCGATGAACTTCGGGGCCACCGCGAGGCCTTCGACCGGCCCCGCGAGCTTGCCGCCGGCCGCCTCGCCCGCGATGATCCGCACCGTGGCGCCCCCGTCGAGCTTGGTGTCCGCGAGCTGGCTCGACCCGAGATCTCGATACTTGGGACGGGTCATCTTCTCCCGCGCCGGCAGGTTGAGCCAGAGCTGCAGGCCTCCGATGCCCTCGAGCCGCACCTGCGGCATCTCCTCGTGGAGGATGCCGCTGCCGGAGGTCATCCATTGAATGTCCCCCGCTCCGATGCGGCCCTGGTGGCCGAGGGAGTCGCGGTGCTGCACCTCTCCGGTGCGCACGATCGTGACCGTCTCGATCCCGCGATGCGGGTGATATGGAAAGCCAGGCTCGTAGTCTTCCGGCCGCACCGACTCGAAGTGGTCGAGCAGCAGAAACGGGTCGAGATGATCGAGCGCGCGGGTGCCGATGCTCCGCCGGAGATGGACGCCCGCCCCTTCCACCACCGGCTCCGGCATCACGATCCGGGCGACCGGGCGGATCATCAGGCCCGCTCGATGATCACGACCGGGATCTCGCGCGACGTCCGCTTCTGGTAGTCCTCGTAGGCCGGCCAGATCGCCGCCATCTTCCTCCACAGGGCCGGCCGCTCGGCCTTCGAGGCGGTACGAGCACGCGCCTTGAATCGATCGGCCATCACCTGCACCTCGATGTCCGGCTGGGCCGCGAGGTTCTCGGACCAGGCCGGATGCATCGGCGCCCCGCCGCGCGAGGCCACGACGAGGTAGCGGTCGCCGTCGCGCCCATAGATGAGCGGCGTGGTGCGCGGCTGGCCGGAGCGCCGGCCGGTGGTCGTCAGGAGCAGCGTCGTGACGCCCTCCCAGACGTGCCCGTCCTTCCCGCCGGTCTCGAGGTAGCGCCGCGCGTGCTCCTGCTGCCAGCCCGGCGGCCGGCTTCCGGATGCGGGTCGTGTGGTCGACATGGTGGCCACCTCCGTGGCCCAGTCTGCCACGCGGCCTGCCTGGCCGCCACCTCCCCGGCTGGCACGGGAGATCAAGTTGCGCAAGATTGACGGCTGGTGGAAGATCGCCGGGGTGCCAAGCGAGCATACGGCGGTGGAGGCATGACGCAGCAAGGCTCGCGGCTGCTGAGCCTCGTCGATGAGTCGCTGATAGCCGCCTGCCTGCTTGCCGCCGTCCTTGCCGGTTGTGCATCGCCGGTGCCGCCGGGGTCACCTGGCCCCATCGCGACGTCCGCTCTCTCCGGGCCTCGCTTCGCCTCCGGCGGCCCCGACGCCGAGGGCTACGGCGCGGGCAACGGCTATCCAGTCGGCGATCGGACGAACTGGTACCTCATCCCCTTTCTCGTCGGCTCCTACAGTCATCTTGATCAGATCCTTGAAGGCCGCTTGATCCGGCGTGCCACCACGCCCTCGCGGCTCTCGCGTGTGGCTTCCGAACCGACCGTTCACTACGAATACACAGGCGAAACCCTCACGCTTGACCACTACCTCGCGCGCAACCCCACGACCGGGCTCATCATCGCGCGCGGCGACACGCTCCTCGTCGAGCGCTACCAGTACGCCCGGAACGATCGGCATCGCTTCGCCTCGTGGTCGATGGCCAAGATCGTCACTGCGATGCTGGTTGGGATTGCGATCGCGGAGGGTCGGATCCACTCTGTGGACGATGCTGCCGCTTCCTACGTGTCCGAGCTGGCCGGCACCGAGTACGGACGCACGCCGCTCCGGCATCTGCTTCAGATGTCCTCGGGAGTCCGGTTTGACGAACACTACTCGGGACGGGACGACCTCACGCGGCTCCTCAGGGAGACCATCGATCAGGTCGGCCCGGGCGGCGTCGACGCGGTGAAGCCGTACAACGAACGGGTCCGACCGAGCGGCACCGTCTTCTCCTACGCCTCCGCGGAGACTCAGGTGCTCGGCCTCGTGCTCCGAAGCGCGGTCCGGCGCCCGATCGCCGATTACTTCCAGGAGAAGATCTGGGAGCCGATCGGTGCAGAAGCGGACGCGACGTGGCTTATCGACCGCTCGGGCCAGGAGGCGACATGGTGCTGCCTCAATGCCGTGCTGCGCGACTACGCGCGGCTCGGCTTGCTGCTCGCCCACGGTGGGAACTGGCGCGGTCGGCAACTGATTCCCGCCGACTGGATCGAGGAGGCCACGCGCGTACGTCCGGACCAGCCGCACCTCTTGCCCGGCGTCGCGGACCCCTTCTCCGGCTACGGCTATCAGGTGCGGATCTTCTCGAGCATACGACGGACCTTTGCGGTCTCCGGCGCGCACGGCCAGTGGATGTTCGTGGATCCCGCGAGCCGACTCGTCATGGTTCACACTGCGGTGCGTAAGCAGCCGGGCGACCCTGGCGAGAGGGAGACGGTCGTCCTTTGGCGCGGCGTCGTGCAGGGCCTGGGCAACAACTGAAGACCTACTGAGTAATTCCTACAGGGCGCGCCTCGCCCGGCCAAGCACTGTGACGGCGGAGATGGTGAACATTGCGGCGATCACTATGCCGACCACGACGTCGGGCCATGCCGACCGCACCGTCATCACGCCCGCGCTTGCGAGTAGCACGCCCGCGTTGCCGGCCACGTCGTTGAGCGAGCAGATCCAGGCCGAGCGCATGTTGATGTCGTCGGTCCGATGCCGCCAGAGCAGGAGCAGGCAGGTGGCGTTGGCGAGCAGGGCCAGGAGGCCGATCCCGCCCATCACCTCGGCGGCAGGGACCGTTCCACGCGCGAGCTTCGTGCTCACCTCCGCCAGCACCACGACCCCGAAGCCCGCCATGATCAGGCCCTTGAGGAGGGCCGCGCGCGCCTGCCAGACCGCGCCACGCGACACCACGTACAGGCTGAACCAGTAGACGGTGGCGTCACCCAACATGTCGACGGAATCGGCGAGCAGCGCGGTGGAGTGCGCCAGCACACCCGAGACGAACTCGATCAGGAACATCACGACGTTGATCGCGAGGACGACCTGGAGCACGCGGCGCTGTCCCCCCGGGATGTCCGCGCTCACCTCGCAGCACTCGCGCATGTTACTCCCTCGGCTCGCCCACCGCGGAGGCCCGCTCGAGGTCGCGCGCCAGGGTGCTGCGCCCCTGCGCCCACAGGTAGTGAACGGCCGCGATGGCCGCGAGGACGAGCGCCAGCGCCGCCGCCGTCCGGATCGCGGCGACGAGGTCGTGCCGCTCGGGCGGCCCGTCGGCCAGCACGCCGTCGGTGATGCCCACGCGCGCGGCGGCCGGCACGCGCCGGGCGATCTCGGCGAGGCAGGCCCAGTAGGCGGCGAGGCCCATGGTGGTCGACAGGCGGATGGTCCGGCCCTCGCGATCGCGCACCGCGGTCTCCAGCGCGGAGTCGTCGCCGGGACGGGACCACGCGGTGTGCACCTCCACGATGGTGCGCCACGGGATGATGGTGGCGCGCGTGTGGAACGTCCCCCGGGCGAGCAGGCCCCGGGTGAGGCCGATCGGCGAGGTCTCCACCACCACGCTGCGCGAGAACCGGTGCGCGACCCATCCCACCGCGGCGACCCCGGCCGCCACGTCAATGCCCCGGAAGGCCACCGCGGCGGCGGCGAGCAGGACCGCCAGCAGGGGCAGGCACCAGGCGGCTGCACCGCCGACAACCGGGTAGCGGCGGATGTCCACCGGCGTGCGCGCGGGAGAGGTCTCGTTCGCCATCGGTGCCTCTCTCAGAGTGCACGGGCCCCCGCCATCTCGCAAGCGATCGCCGGCCGGATCAGCGGAGCGCGGCGATCACCGCGCCGCCCGCGGCCGCGAAGGCGACCACCAGCCACGGGGGCAGCCGCCACCAGACGAGCAGGCCGAAGGCGGCCAGCGCGAGCGCGAAGTCCGAGGTCACGTGGATCGCGCTCGTCCAGACCGGGTGATAGAGCGCGGCCAGGAGCAGGCCGACGACCGCCGCGTTGATCCCGCGCAGCGCGGCCTGGAAGGCCGGTCGTGCGCGGAGCGCGTCCCAGAAGGGCAGCGCGCCCACGACCAGCAGGAATGCGGGCAGGAAGATCGCGGCCAGGGCGAGCGCCGCCCCGGCCCACCCACTCGGCCACGGCGCCTTGACCGCGCCGAGATAGGCCGCGAAGGTGAAGAGCGGCCCCGGCACCGCCTGGGCCGCGCCGTAGCCGGCCAGGAACTGCTCGTTCGACACCCATCCCGGCGGCACGACCTCGGCCTGGAGCAGGGGGAGCACGACGTGCCCTCCGCCGAAGACCAGGGCGCCCGCGCGATAGAAGCTGTCGAAGACGGCGATCGGATGAGAGGGCGCCAGGTAGCGGAGCGCGGGCAACGCCACGAGCAGCGCGAAGAACACGGCCAGCGCGGCGATGCCGAGTCGCCGCCCGAGCACGACTCGCACAAGGGGGGCGCTCGCCTCACCCGATCCGGGAAACAGCCGGAGCCCGATCACCCCCGCGAGCACGATCACGAGCACCTGCCCGCCCGCCGTCGGCCACGCCGACACGACCAGCGCGGCCAGGATGGCGATGGTGACGCGCTCGCGATCCGGGCAGAGCGCCCGGCCCATCCCCCACACCGCCTGGGCCACGACCGCGACGGCCGCGACCTTCAGACCATGAAGCCAGCCCGCGTCGGAGAGATCCAGCCCCCGGATGCCGAGACCGAAGAGCACAAGGACGATGGCCGACGGCAGGGTGAAGCCGACCCAGGCCGCGAGCCCGCCGAGCAGCCCGGCGCGCAGGATCCCGATGGCGATGCCGAGCTGGCTGCTCGCCGGACCCGGCAAGAACTGACAGAGCGCCACCAGATCGGCGTAGGTCTGCTCGTCCACCCACCGCCGGCGGAGGACGTACTCGCTCCGGAAGTAGCCGAGGTGCGCTACCGGTCCGCCGAAGGAGGTGAGGCCCAGTCGGGTCGCGACCGCCAGGACCTCGAGGACCCCGCGCAGGCGGCCGTCCCCCTCACCACATGACCACGCCGCCGTCGATGTTGACGGACTGGCCGGTCATGAAGGCGGCCGCGGGCGAGCACAGGAACGCGATGAGCCCGGCGACCTCCTCGTCGGTGGCGGCCCGCCCCATGGGGATGCGCTCGAGCTGGCGCTGCCAGCCGTCGCTCCGGCCCAGAACATCCATTCGAGCCGTATCGATGGTGCCCGGGCAGACCGCGTTGACGGTGACGCCGTGGCGCGCGACCTCCATCGCCAGCGATTGGGTGAGGCCCTGGATCCCGAAGTTGGCCGCGTTGTACGCCGCGGTATTGGGCGCGCCGCGCTTGCCCGCGATGGAGGAGAGGTTGACGATGCGCCCCCACTTCTGCTGGACCATGATGGGCACGACGCGCTTGCACAGCAGGAACGCGCCGGTCAGCTTGATGTCGAGGACTTTTCGCCAGACCGTCTCGTCCAATTCGGGCAGCGGCACGCGGTCGTTACCGCGCGGGTAGGCCGCGTTGTTGACGAGCACGTCGAGGCGGCCGAAGGTCTTCATGACCTGATCCACCAGGCGCCCGACCGGCTCGGCCTGGCTGACGTCGCCGGTCCAGGTCAGCGCCTTGCGGCCGGCCGCGCGGATCTGCTCGGCCGTGCTCTCGATGTCGCGCCACCCGGCCTTCTTCTCGTCCTCCGGGAACGTCGCGGGATCGCGCCCGGTCCCGGTGACCACGACGTCGGCGCCGAGCTGAGCCAGGCCGACCGCGGTGGCGCGGCCGATCCCGCGCAGCCGGCCCGCGCCCGTCACCAGCGCTACCCTGGCGTCGAGTGCGCCCACGGTCCGATGCTCAGCGCGCCCGCAGCGCGGCGTGATCGGCGAGCACCTGGGCCACGCAGCCGGTCACCTTCACGCCGGTCGGCAGATCGATGAACTCGTTCGGCCCGTGCGCGTTCGAGCCCGGGCCCATCACGCCGGTGACGAGGAACTGCGCGCGGGGGAACCGCTCGCCGAGCATGCTCATGAACGGGATCGAGCCGCCCAGCCCGTCGAACATCGCGGGCGCGCCGAACTGCGCGGTCGAGGCGCGCATCACCGATTCGCGGAGCCAGTCGGCCATCACCGGCGCGTTCCAGCCGGTGCCCGCCCGCTCACCGGTCGAGTAGGTCACCCGTGCCCCGTAGGGCGGGTCGGCCTCCAGCACCTCTTTCACGCGGCGGCTCGCCCGGGCCGCGTCGGCGGTGGGCGGCAGGCGCAGCGAGAGCTTCACCGCCGTCTTCGGACGCAGCACGTTGCCCGCGTCGGCCAGGGCCGGCATGCCGTCGACGCCGGTGACCGCGAGCGCGGGCCGCCAGGTATTGTTGAGCAGCGCCTCTACCGGATCCTGGGTGACCGCGCGCATGCCCGGCAGGAACGGGTAGGCCCTCCAGATCGCATCGCCGAGCACGCCGGCGACAGCGCGCACCTCGGCCAGCCGGTCGGGCGGGATCTCCACGTGGCACTCGGAGACCAGGATCTTCCCGGTGCGATCGTCTTCGAGTCGACCCAGCACCTGCCGCAGGATCCGGAAGCTCGAGGGCACGATCCCGCTGGCCGCGCCCGAGTGCACCCCCTCGCCCAGCACCTCCACCGTGAGCGTCCCGCTCAGGATCCCGCGCAGCGAGGTGGTCGCCCACAGATGCTCGTAGTCGCCACAGCCAGAGTCGAGGCACACGACGAGATCCGGGCGGATGCGATCGGCCAGCTTCTCCACGTAGGCGGGGAGGTCGGGGCTGCCGCTCTCCTCGGAGGCCTCGATCAGCACCACGCAGCGGGCGTGGGGAATGCCCTGGCTCTCCAGCGTCTCGATCGCGGTCAGCGCCGCGAACGCGGCGTAGCCGTCGTCCCCCGCGCCGCGCCCGAAGAGCCGATCGCCGCGGCGGACGGGCGTCCACGGCCCGCCGTCCTCGGCCCAGCCCACCATCTCCGGCTGCTTGTCGCAGTGGCCGTAGAGCAGGACGGTCTCCCCACCCGCTCCCGGCGCTTCCATCAGGATGACCGGGGTGCGGCCCGCGAGACGGACGACCTCGATCGCCAGCCCCTCGATCCTCCGCTTCCGGGCCCAGTCGGTGATGAGGGTCACCGCCCGGTCGATGTGGCCGTGCTCCGCCCACTTGGCGTCGAACATCGGCGACTTGGACGGGATGCGGATGTACTCGGTGAGGGCGGGGACGATGTCAGCGTCCCAGGCTTTCTGGACCAGAGCGCGGGTGCGGGCGGGGTCAGTCTTCATGGCCCCGTATACTATGCGGAATCCGTGGCGTCGGCCAGCCTACGCATGGGCAGGCTCCTCGAACTGGGCGCCGCGCGCAGGCGGGTCCCGCACCGTGTACCATGGACCCGCAGGTAGCTACTGATCTCTCGCATACGCGTGACCATGCGCAGTCGGGCGGTCCTGACCCACGCCTCGCCTGACCGGGCTGAGGGAGATCGCATGGGTGTCCCGGAGCGATTGGAGGTCAGCATGAAGATCGCAGAGACCAGGTTCGCCGCGGCCCGCAGCGCGCTCACGCTGTTCCTCGTGGTCGCTCTCCTCGCGCTGCTCGGGTTCTCGCTCGAGGCGGCCGCGGGCAGCGCCACCGATCACATTCGAGACCGCGTCGAGAGAATCTACGAGCTGCTCGACACGTCCAGCTCGGGGGAGGGCGCGGCTCCCGCCCGACAGGCGTCCGCTCGCCGGCTCCTCGACGAGATGTTCGACTGGACGGAGATGGGGAAGCGCTCGCTCGGCCAATACTGGAACGGGCGGACCGCGGCCGAGCGCGCCGAGTTCGTGCAGCGGTTCGCCGAGCTCTTCCAGCGAACGTATCTCTCCCGGATCGAGCTCGCCGATCGAGAGAGATTCCAGTACCTGGACGAAATCGTCGAGGGCGAATCGGCCACCGTCAAGACGATCGTCGCCACGAAGAAGGGCCGTCAGATCCCGGTGGACTACCTCAGCCACCGCGTCCGCGGCGAGTGGAGGATCCACGACCTCAGTGTCGGCGGCACGAGCCTGGTCAACAACTACCGGGCCCAGTTCACCACGCTCATCGCCCGCTCGTCGTATCAAGAGCTCATCGAGAAGCTCCGGCAGATCGCGGAAAAGCGCTCGGGGTCGTCGCAGGGTGACGGCGCCGTCCTCGTCGGAGCGGGCGACATCGCGTCGTGTACGAGTGACGGCGACGAGGCGACCGCGAGCGTCCTGGACGCGATCGGCGGGACCGTCTTCACGCTCGGCGATCACGCGTACGAGGCGGGCACTCCCATCGAATTCGCGGCCTGCTATGAGTCCAGCTGGGGCCGCCACAAAGCGCGAACACGCCCCGCGCCCGGAAACCACGACTACCTGACGCCGGGCGCGTCGGGGTACTTCGACTACTTCGGTGCCGCCGCCGGGGATGCTGGCAAGGGCTACTACAGTTACGGCCTGGGGGCCTGGCACATCATCGTGCTGAATTCCAACTGTTCGGAAGTCGGCGGATGCGGTCCGGGCTCGCCTCAGGAGCGCTGGCTTCGGAGCGATCTCGCGGCGCATCCAGCGGCCTGCACCCTTGCGTACTGGCACCATCCGCGCTTCAGCTCCGGCCCGCAGGGTAACGAGGTCGCGGTCGAGGCCTTCTGGCAGGCGCTCTACGAGCACGACGCGGAGATCGTCCTGGCCGGCCACGACCACGTGTACGAGCGATTCGCGCCGCAGAAGCCGAACGGCGCGCCCGACCCAGCCGATGGTATCCGCCAGTTCGTCGTGGGCACCGGGGGAGCGAGCCAGCACCGCTTCGACGGTCCGGCTATCGCGAACAGCGAAGTGCGCAACGACGACACGTTCGGGGTGTTGAAGCTCACCCTCCACCGGGCGGGCTACGAGTGGCAGTTCGTTCCGATCACGGGCCGCACCTTCACGGACGCAGGCATCGGCCGCTGCCACTAGCGCCGAGGGCGCGGAATCGGAGGCTCGGAGGGGGCCTCGACGGCCCCCTCCGATAACCTAGCGGACGGCGGCGGTCTCCTCCGGTGCGCTCAGGTTGTTGACCACTCGCTTGACACCGTCGACCGACTGGGTCACCCGCTCGGCCAGCAGCTTCTCCGCGCGTGAGCCGACCCCGCCGGTCAGGATCACGGTGCCGTCCTGCGACCGGATCTGCACGTTCTTGAGCGGCACCGCCCGCGTCGAATACAGCTCGAACTCGACACGCCGGGCCAGCTTGTCATCCACCGTCTCGGGGCTGCCCGTCACGCTCGCGACCGAGATCTGACCGGCGAGGCCCTGCACCCCGGGGACCTGGAGCGCGATCTGCTCGGCCGCGCGCTTCTGCGCGGGAGAGTCGACCGCGCCGTCGAGCGTGACGATTCGCTTGCTCACCTGGACCGTGAGCCGCTTGTCCTTGAGCTCGGGGCTCCGGGCGAGCTGGTCGATCAGGATGGTCTTGATCTCGAGGTCGGCGACGCGGTCGGCCAGATTCTCGGTGTCCTTGTTCCGTCCCGCGCCCGGGTTGACCACGAGGTTGTTCTGGACCAGCGCCACCCCCGACGTGTCCTGCGCGATGGCGGCGGCCAGCCGTCGAGTCTCTTCGCTCGGGACTTCCCCGGCGAGCGTCACCGTGCCCTGGTTCGTCGTGACGTTGACGTCGAAGGCGGAGACCTGCTTGGAGAGCATGAGCGCGGTCTTCACCTTGGATGTGGTCGCGGCATTCTGGGATGTCTCCTTCACGGAGCGCATCGTGTCCCACAGCGATGTACCGCCGTCCCGCCGATAGAGCAGGACGCCCCCGATGACGAGGACGATCAACAGCACGCCGATCAGGATAGACGTGACCGATCTCATGCTCTTCCTCCTCTGGCAGCTGTAGGAGCATCCCGTATGCCAGCTACCGACGGAAAGAAAGAGCGAATTCTCCGGTAGTTCCGAGCGGTCGGGTCGAAATGACCCGGGTCAACTTTTCCGCAGGTCGGTAGGGTTTACCGGCTAACGCACGCCCTCCCACAGTGCCCGCTCTGCGCATCGAGGATCGTTCACGACCTCCGAGGTTGTATCGAAGCGCATGGTGGCCCTGCGGCCGAGATCGTATCTCGGCCAACCGCAGTCTCCAGTGGTGGCAAACGCCACCCAGGCGGCGTGATGGTGTCAGCGAGCTGTTGCGGAGGGTCGGGTCCGAGCAGCGGCCCCAGCATCGGCTTAGACCCGTTGTCGAGAGTGTCGAAGACGAAGGCAATCTCGAGCGCATGACACGCGCCGAAGAGTCCATTGAGCGCCGGTGAGCGCCAGGCGAACTCATACATATAGGTGGCCGAGGTGTTCTTCGCGTGTGTGTCGGCCAGGCGGATGGCGGGGATACGCCAGTACCAGTCGGTCTGGATCGCCGCGAGCAGATCGCCTGCGCCAGCGCGTGGGTGTGCCGCCCGATAGGCGGTCAGCGTCGCGTCGACCGGGAGCCCGTAGGCCGCCACCGCTCCGGCCGGGGCCTCGGCGGTGACCTGGTCGATCGCGCCACCGGGCACCAGGAACAGTCTATGCTCGTCGGGTGTTGGGCGAGAATGCCCTGTGGAGCCCCTGCCCCGGATGGGTCAGGCGCGGGACAGCACCGCGCATGCGCTGGGCGCTTGACCAGGCGGCCTGGACTGGCGATCCTTGAGGCCGCGAGGCGAGGGCGGACCCGCCGCCGAAGCCGTGAACGTCGAGGCACCGAAAGGGGAACGGGCATGCTCGATCTTCTGATCAAGAACGCGCGGATCTGCGACGGGACGGGCGCGCCGAGCTTCCTGGGCGATCTCGGGGTCGAGGACGGCGTCATCCGATCCGTCGGCCGGGCGAACGGCCAGACCGCGGAGCGGGTGATCGACGCCGACGGCCTGGTGCTGGCGCCGGGCTTCGTGGACCCTCACACCCACTACGACGCCCAGATCGCGTGGGACCCGCTCGTCACTTGCTCCCCGTGGCACGGCGTGACCACCGTCATCATGGGCAACTGTGGCGTGGGGGTGGCGCCCGTGAAGCCGGAGACGCGCGAGATCCTGATGCAGGACCTGGTCAACGTCGAGGCCATCCCCTACGACGTCATGAAGGCGGGCATCGACTGGCAGTGGGAGAGCTACGGCCAGTATCTCGACGCCATCGATCGCCGGGGGCTGGGGATCAACGTGGCGGGCCTCGTGGCCTTCACCCCGCTCCGTCACTACGTGATGGGCGAGGCCTCGTTCGAGCGGGCGGCCACCGGGGACGAGACCGCGGCCATGCGGCGGCTGCTCCGCGAGGCCATGGAGGTTGGTGCCTTCGGCTTCACCACCACGACTTCTCGAAATCATGTGGGGTATCGGGGCCGGCCGCTGGCCTGCCGCAACGCCAGCCGGGACGAGCTGGTCGGCGTCGTGCGAGGCCTGCACGACGTGGGCCGCGGGGCGATCGAGATCATCCTCAACTCCGGCGGGATGTACGCGCTGAGCGACGAGGACGTCGAGCTCCTGCGGAAGATCACGCAGGCGAGCGGCCGGCCGGTGACGTGGCTGGCCCTCTTCACCCATCCGGGGCAGCCCGACTTCCACGACCAGACCTTCGCCAAGCTCGGCGATCTCGTGAAGCAGGCCATCCCGCAGGTGACGCCGAGGCCGATCATGAGCCAGGGCGATCTGAGGAACCCGACCATGTTCGGCTCCTTCGTCTCGTGGCAGAAGGCGTTCAACCGCCCCGAGGCCGAGAAGATCGCACTCTACCGGGATCCCGCGTTCCGCGACGCCTTCCAGCAGGAGCTGGAGAGCCGCAAGCGCGCCCACATGTGGGGCCAGATGCGCGTGCTGGAGGTGGGCCGACCCGAGCTGGCCGCCCACGTGGGGCACACCCTCGAGGAGATCGGGGCGAGCCAGGGTAAGCGCCCGGTGGACGCCTACTTCGATCTCGGCCTCGCCGACGACCTCGCGACCCGGTTCCAGTCCTCCACGTTCAACTTCGATCCGGCGGGCGTCGAGCGGCTGATCGCCGACGACCGTTGCCTCGTCGGGCTCTCCGACGGCGGGGCGCACGTCGACGTCATCTGCGACGTGGGCTACGCCACCGCCCTGCTGGACCTCTGGGTGCGCAAGCGCGGGGTGCTGAGTCTGGAGAAGGCGGTGCACAAGCTGACCCAGGTGCCCGCCACCGTGTTCGGCATTCCCAACCGCGGGGTGCTGGAGGAAGGCAAGGTCGCCGACCTGGTGCTGTTCGACCCGGCGACGGTGACGGCCAAGGCGCCCCGGTACGTCTACGACCTGCCGTGCAACGGCCGGCGGCTGATCTCCGAGTCCGAAGGGATCAAGGCCACCTTCGTGGCGGGCACCCAGCTCTACGAGGACGGCAAGCACACCGGGGCGATGCCCGGGCGCATTCTGCGGAGCTACGAGTAACCGGGGCCCGGGCTCGAGCGCCATGCGGGGCAAGCAGGTCTTCATGGAGAGCCTGCTCGCCCACGGGGTGCGGTACATCTTCGGCAACCCCGGAACGACCGAGAGCCCCATCCTCGACGCGCTCCTCGACTACCCGCAGCTCACGTACATCATGGCTTTGCACGAGGGTGTGGCCCTCGGGGCCGCGAGCTACTACGCGCAGACGAGCGGGAAGGTCGGCGTGGTCAACGTGCACGTCGCGCCAGGCCTCGGCAATTCGCTCGGCATGCTCTACAACGCCTTCAAGGCCCGGGCGCCGCTGGTGGTGACCGCCGGGCAGCAGGACACCCGCCTGCGGCTGCGCGGGCCCGTGCTCGGGCACGACCTGGTGGCGATGGCGGCGCCGCTGACCAAGTGGAGCGTCCAGGTCGAGCGCGCCGACGAGTTCGCCCTGATCATGCACCGCGCGCTGAAGATCGCCACCGACCCGCCGGGGGGCCCAGTCTTCGTCGCGCTGCCGATCGACGTGCTCGAGCAGGAGACGGACCTCGCCCCGTTTCCCCCCGGGCAGCTCTATCGTGCGCCCGAGCCGGATCCGGCGGGCATCGGGGCGGCCGCGGAGCTGCTCCTCGGCAGCCAGCGCCCCGCGATCGTGGTCGGCGACGACGCGACGCCCGCGGCGGCCGAGGTGGCGGCGCTGGCCGAGCAGCTCGGGGCGGCCGTCTGGTGCGAAGGAATCCGGGCGCATCAGGCGCTGCCCAGCGCTCACCCGAACTTCCGTCTCGGCCTGCCCTTCGACACGATTGGCATCCGCAAGGCGCTCGATGGCGCGGACGTCGTGCTCCTCGTCGGCGGCCCTTTCTTCGAGGAGGTGTGGTACGCGCCCGGCTCACCCCTGCCGCCGGGCGCCGCGGCGATCCACGTGGAGGCGTCGCCCGAGCGACTGGCTCACAACCTGCCGGTGAGCGTCGGGCTGGTGAGCCACCCGCGGGCGGCGCTGGCCGCCCTGCGCGCGGCGATCGAGCGCGGCCAGAGCCGCGCATTCCGCGATGCTGCGGCGGGGCGGAACGACGCGCTCCGCGCGCTGAAAGCCCAGGAGGCGACGGCCCAGCACGCCCGAGCAGCCAAGCGCTGGGAGAACGCGCCGATCTCGGTCCCACGCCTCGCGGCCGAGATCGAAGCGGCCCTGCCTCCCGACGCCATCGTCGTCGACGAATCCATCACCGCGAGCATCGACCTGGCCCGCACCGTCCAGTTCGATCGCCCGGGCGACTATGTCGGCGCGCGGGGCGGCGGCATCGGCCAGGCGCTGCCCGGCGCGCTGGGCGTGAAGCTGGCCCATCCTGATCGCCCGGTGGTCGCCCTCTCCGGGGACGGCTCGGCGATGTACAGCATCCAGGCCCTCTGGACCGCGGCGCATCACGCCCTCGCGGTCGTCTTCCTGATCCTGAACAACCGCGAGTACCGCATCCTCAAGCACAACATGGATACCTACCGACAGCGCTTCGGCGCGAAACCCGACCGCGGCTACCCGAACATGGACCTCGTCTCGCCCGATCTCGACTTCGTCGACCTCGCGCGAGGCATGGGCGTGGAGGCCGCGCGGGTGGCCACGCCGGGCGAGCTACGCCCCGCGCTGGAGAAGGCGCTCGGCGCCGGCCGCCCCGTCCTGCTGGACGTCGCCATCGAGGGCCGCGCCTGAGCCTTCCTCGCCTCCTGGCCATCGCGGGTTCGCTGCTCTACGCGAGCTCGGCTCTGGCGCAGGAGGCCAGCATGGTGCCCGTCACGGTGGACGGTCAGACCGTACGCCTCGAGATGCGCATCTACCGGCCGACCGCGGGCGGGCCGGCGCCGACCCTGGTCTTCAACCATGGCTCGACTGGCAGCGGCGTGGATCCGCGACGCTTCTCCCGGCTGATCGACTTCCCCGCCCTGGCCCAGTTCTTTGTCCAGCGGGGGTGGGCTGTCGTCATGCCGGCCCGCCGCGGTCGAGGGGGCTCGGAGGGTAGTACGACGAGGGCTTCGAGACGATTCGCGCGGCCGGCTACGCCTGCGATCCCTCCCGCGCGATCCCGGGAGCGGATCGCGCCCTGCGGGACATCGAAGCCGCGATGGCCGCGATCCTCGCCATGCCCTTCGTGGATCGGGACCGGGTCGTGATCGGCGGGCAGTCGCGCGGCGGCATTCTCAGCGTGGCGTATGCCGGCCAGCACCCCGAGCAAGTCCGGGGCGTGATGAACTTCGTCGGCGGGTGGACCGGAAGCCGCTGCGTCACCGATGTCAACCAGACCCTGTTCACCCGCGGCGCCCGCTACCCCGGGGAGATTCTCTGGCTCTACGGTGAAGGCGACCCCTTCTACTCGCTGGCACACAGCCTGCGGAACTTCGGGGCATTCCAGGCGGCGGGCGGCACCGGCACCTTCCTCGCGCGAGTCGGCCCGAGCATCGGCCACTCGCCTCCTCGCGTCAAGGGCCCTGGTCACGACGACTGCGCCCTCTCATCAGCGGACGGAAGCATCGGGTTCGGATCGGGCGCGCGCGCGACATGGAGCGCCTCCTCGGGTCATGGCCGGGTCGTTAACCAGCCACGGCACCGCGCGGATGAACCGTGGCGATCCTGCCACAGCGTGTGGGGGAGATCAAACCGCAGCCGCAACCTCTCATGTCCCGATCGGATCGTCCTGGCGCGCGCAGCCCGGAATGGCCAGAATCAGGTCCGGCCCGAAGGCGGACGCCGGTGTGTGGTAGCCGATGGGCGCGACGCCGCCCAGCACACGAGCGGTGATCTCGAGCGCGGCGAGCGCGGTGAGGGTGTAGCCCTCCGGTGTGCGGAGTCGGCTCACGGCGCGCCGTCCGGCCGCGTCGGCGACCTCACCCCAGAGATAGCTCACGCCGCGCGCACGCTCGGCGTCGGTCGGCCCCGCGGGCCCCGCCCGCACGCCCGCCTTCAGCACGCGTTGAACGATGGGGCTTGCGAGCAGCGGCGCCATCATCCCGGCAAATGCGAGGCCGGCGCGTACCGCCCCGGGCATCGCCATGTACACCGTGATGTCGGGGATCCCGGTCGAGCGGTAGGCCGTCGACACGTCTCCCCATGGAATGGCCACGGCGGTCTCCGGGCCGCGCCCGAGATCGATGACGCGGCTCCGATGCCCGAGCGCCACGGGGGTCAGGACGCCTCCTCGGCGGACGAGGCCGCCGCGGTGCACGCTCTCGATCATGGTCGCGGCGGTGCCCTGCGACGCCTGGGTGAGACCCGAGATCGCGAGCGACAGTTCCGTTGCGGTGGGCAGCCGCTGCTTCAGATGCACGGCCAGGCAATCCGAGGGCACGACGTCGAACCCGGCACCCGGCATCAGCATGACACCCGCGGCACGCGCCTCGGCATCACGCGCCACGCAGGCCTCGAACACCGACACCTCACCCGTAATGTCGAGGTACGTGACGCGGTTGCGCAAACACGCGTCGACCATGGGACGTGACGTGCTGGCGAACGGCCCCGCGCAGTGCAGCACCGCCCGCACGTCCGCGAGGCCACGATCGAGCGCGACCGGACTGCCAAGGTCGAACGGCCTGGCCGGCAACCCAAGCTCGGAGGCGAGCGCCTCCACCGCGCGGGCGTTGCGCCCGGCCAGGATCGGCTGATGCCCGCGCTCCCGGGCGTAACGCGCGATCAGACGGCCGGTGTAGCCGTTGGCGCCGTAGATCAGGTAGGGGGAGCTGGCCACCGGAGGGTCACGGCGCCCGCTGGAGCGCGCAGTCCTCGGTGGTCATCGGCATGGCATTCCCTCATGTGGAACCGTCCGAGCGGTCTCTCGCCCGGCGTTGAGGGCCATGGCGGCCACAATAACCGACCCCCCCGCGAATTGCGAGGAATCGGGGGCGGCAGACTAAGTCATGCTCTTGTCACGTTCCAAACGACCGGCACCGTGCGGGCTGGCGGTGCGGCCGTCGGGAAGACCGTCTTCATCGTGTGCGGGTACACCGGAAGCTCAAGCGCGTGCTTTCTGGAGCGCTCGCCACTTCGCCGGGTTCTGTGACGACGCGACGTTGAACCGCATCCAGGTGGAAGGAAGCTGACTCGGGCAGAACAGGCTGCCGGGGGTGGCCAGGTAGCCGGCGTTTTCTCCTTGCAGACCATTCCAATGGAGCCGGCACAGCTCTGGGCCTTCGTGGTCTTCTCGCTCGTGGGCGAGCTCCTTGACAAGCCAGTTCCACCAGGCGCACGATCGCTCTCCGTGAGGCACGGCCTGTCCGCATCGTGCCCGGGACCGCCCAGTGGCTCCACCCGGTACTCACGAGGCGCGCACCGGCAATGACCAGCGACTGGATTCCGATCCGAGCGTCGCGCCGCCGCGGCGCGCGGGTCTGAACGCGGAGGTGCCCTCTCTCCGCGGCGCGCGCGTCATCGTCGTCTTCGAGACGCTCGAGCTAGGCGGCGCCGAGCGCCAGGGGCTCCTCTTGACCCGGCACCTCCAGCGCGAGGCTGGCGCTCGAGTCGAGATCCGCGGGCTCCAACACCCAGGTGCGCTCACCCAGCTCTGCGACGCGCTGGGGATTCCCTGGCGCCTTGAGCGCTGTCCGTGGCCCGCAGACCGGATGGGCAAGCTCCGGTCGCTGATCCGGCTGGCGTGGGCGCTGCGCTGGGCCCGGCCGGACGTCATCCTGCCCTACACGATGCGGCCGAACGTGCTCTGCGGGCTCTTGTGGCGCCTGGCGGGCGCGCGCTTCTGCGTGTGGAACCAGCGCGACGCGGGGCTGGACCGCATGGGGCCGCGTCTAGAGCGGCGCGCGGTGGCGCGGGTGCCACTGTTCGTGGCCAACTCTCTACCCGCGCGCGACTTCCTCGTGAACGAGCTCGGCCTCGCGCCGGATCGGGTGCGGCTCGTGTCGAACGGAGTCGAGCTGGCACCACCGCTCGAGAGCCGTGCCGGGTGGCGCCAGCGCCTAGGCCTCGGCGAGCGCGACTTCGTGGCCTGCATGGTGGCGAACCTGCACCCGTTCAAGGACCACGCAACGCTACTGCGCGCCTGGCGCAGTGTAGTCGACGCCGAGCCCGGCCTTGGCGGCCGGGCGGTGCTGCTGCTGGCCGGCAAGCCCTTCCAGCCGGTGGCGCCGCTGGAGGCGCTCGCGACTGACCTCGGCGTGGCCGGGCAGGTGCGCTTCCTCGGGCAGGTCATCGACGTGGCCGGCCTCCTCGCCGCCTGCGACGTCGCGGTGCTGAGCTCAGCGCGCGAGGGCATGCCAAACGCCGTGCTGGAGGCGATGGCCTCGGGACGCGCGGTAGCAGGTACCGACAACCCGGGCATCCGAGACGTGGTGGGGCCCGCAGGGGTACCATTCCTGGCGCCGCCGGGCGACGCGCCCGCGCTCGCGGAGCGTATCCTGTGGCTCGCGCGCGACCCGACGCTCCGCGCCCGGCTCGGCGAGACCCACCGCCGCCGGGTGGTCGCGGAGTTCCCTCCGGAACGCATGTGCCGCGAGATGGCCGCGCTCCTTGAGGATGGACTCAAGTGAAGACGGCGCCGCTGGTCTCGGTGATCGTCCCCTGCTGGAACGACAGCTCCTACCTCGCCCAGGCCCTCGACAGCGTGCGCGCCCAGTCGATGGCGGACTGGGAATGCATCATCGTCGACGACGGTTCGACCGACAACACGCCTGAGGTCGCTGCCCGTCTGGCGGAGGCGGACCGCCGAATCCGCGTGGCGCGCCAGCCGCGGCGCGGCATAGGCGCCGCCCGCAACCGCGGGATCGACCTCGCCGGAGGACTTTATATCCAGTTCCTCGACGCCGATGACGCGATCCTGCCGGACAAGCTCGCAGTCCAGCTCGCGGCGCTGCGCGGACTGCCTGCGCCCGCTCTGGCCTACTGCGACTACGCCAACGTGCTGACCCTCGACATCGAGCGGCTCGTCCTCCCGGGCCCCTTCCGGCTGCCGCCTCGGCTCGACCACGAGCGGCCCCTGGCAGATCTCGCCCGGAGCTGGGAGACCTCGGTCTCCATCCCCGCCCACTGCTTCCTCCTCGAGCGTCGGATCTTCGCCGAGTTCGGCATACGCTTCGACGAGCGGCTGCCCAGCCACGAGGACTGGGACTGCTGGATGCGCGTCCTCGACCTCAAGCCCACCCTGCGCTACGTGGACCAGGCGCTCGCGCTATATCACCGCCGGCCCGGCTCGGTGTCGAGCAATCGCCGGCTGATGCGCCGCGGCTTCCTCCGGGCCGTCGAGCTGCAGCTCCGGCGCCACCGGCACGACGCCGATCTGGCGGCCGTGCTCGCCGCCAAGCGCGCCGAGGTCCTCGCGCGTTACAGTGACATGGCGCCCTCAGCGCGGTTGCGGCGCGCCATCCTCGGCGTCGTCCGTGCCGTCATGCCCGCTCCCGTCCGACGGCGTCTGCGTCCAGTCCTGCGCGGCTGGCTCGAGCGCGAACCACCATGATCATCGCCATTCACCCTGACACTGCGTATCCCGACCGGTACGGCGAGCAGTGGGCCGCACGACTGGAGGAGCGGGGCATCGCCGTTCGCTGGGTGGACCTGACCAGTCCGGACGCCATCGAGCAGGTGACCGGCTGCGACGGCGCGATGTGGCGATATGGCCACCTGCCAGAAGACATGCGCGTGGCCCCTCGCGTGCTCGCCACGATCGAGCAGGTGCTCGGCATCCCCTGCTTTCCCGACCGTGCCACCGCCTGGCACTACGACGACAAGGTGTCGCAGTACTACCTGCTGACCGGCGCCGGCTTCGCCGTGCCGCCAACCTGGATCTTCTGGGATGCCGCGGCCGCGCGGCGCTGGGCGGACAGCGCCGTCTACCCCAAGGTGTTCAAGCTGTCGGCCGGCTCGAGCGGCGCCAACGTACTCCGCATCGAGTCCGCCGCCGAGGCACACGCGCTCATCAACCGCATGTTCGGACACGGGATCCCCGGTGGACTCGTCGATGCGCCGGCGCTCCTCCCGCCACCCGCGGGCACGCTCCGGACGCTCGCCCGCGGCGCCGCTCGCCGCGGCCGCGCGGCGCTGCGTGCCCTCCGCGGCGTCCCTTCCGCGGGTGCTCCGCCGCGCTGGTCCGTCGAGCGCGGCTACGCGTACTTCCAAGAGTGGCTGCCGGACCAGCCCTTCGACACGCGTGTCATGGTCATCGGCGAGCGGGCCTTCGCGTACCGGCGCTTTCCGTACGCCGGCGACTTCCGCGCTTCGCGCTCAGGCGGGCCGCGCGACTATGACCCGGCGGGGATCGATCCGCGCATGCTTCAGCTCAGCTTCGCGATCTCACGCCGGCTCAGCTTCCAGTCGATGGCCTACGACCTCATGATGAACCGTGGCCACCCCGTCGTCCTGGAGATGAGCTACGCCTTCGGCGTGGGCGCTCACAAGTGCGACACCTACTGGACACCGGAGCTCGAGCGGGTGGAGCGCGACGTGTGGCCCTACACCGCCCAGGTCGAGGACTTCGTGGGCCTGATCGAGGCCCGACGGCCGGGGACGCGGCGGCCGTCATGATAGTGGGCCACGAGCTCACCTTCGAGGTGAGAGGCATCGCCGTCCGGCCTCAGCACAGTCCCGCCTCCGGAGCTTGGTTGTGGACCCGCAATCGCCGAAAATCGACCCGCCACGCCATCGCAAGGGACCTTCGTCTGACTCGATCCGGAACCGCCCGTCGCTGAGTGCTCGGGGCCGACCATCGGCAGTCGGGCGCACTGCTGCGTCGCGCGTTCGGACGCGGCGCCAGGCAGCCGTTCGTAGGCCGTGTCGCGGTGGATCGCGGCGATCATGAGCGCGCTCCGACGTTGCCACCGCCCGCGCGGCGCGCCTCGATCGCGCGCACGAAGTCCTCCACCTGGGCTTCGTACGGCCACGTTTGGCCGGGGATCCAGTCGAGCGCCGGCGTCCAGTGCCCCGGGCAGTTGTGAGAGAGGAAGCCGAAGGTATAGCTGAGCTCGAGCACGACCGGCTCGCCGCTCACGAGCATCATGTCGTAGGCCATGCAGCGGAAGCCCAGCCGGCGCGAGATGGCGAATGCCAGCTCGAGCATCCGCGGATCGATCCCCGCCGGGTCGTAGTCGCGGGGGCCGCCCGCGCGCGAGGCGCGGAAATCGCCGGGCTGCGGGTAGCGCCGGTAGCCCCAGGCGCGATCGCCGATCACGTAGATCCGCGTGTCGTACGCGTTGTCCGGGACCCATTCCTGGAAGTAGGCGTAACCGCGCTCGAGCCGCCAGCGCGGCGGCGGCGTCACGGCCCGTCCCAGGATCTCGCGAAGGGCCCGCCGCCCGCGCCCGGCCCCGCGGCGCAGCGCCGAGCGCGGTGCCGGGTTGGCACCGGCGGGCTCGTCAACCATCCCGCCCGCGACGCCAGGCCCGAACATGCGCGCGATGAGTCCCTCGGCCTCGGCCGCGGAGTTCACGAGGTGGACGTTGAGGCCGCTCGAGCCGGCCGAGAGCTTGAAGATGACGGGATAGCTCGCCTCGACGGCCCAGCGATGGGCGGACGCCATGTCCCAGAACACCCACGTGCGGGGCATCGGAAAGCCGGCGCCCTGCAGGAGGAAGTACTGGGACAGCTTGTCGTCGTAGTGCCAGCCGTCGCGATGCTCGGGAAACACCGGGATACCGAGGACGTGCTCGACGGCCGCCAGCACGCGCGGCGCGACCAGCGTGTCCTCCGGCAGGTGGCCCCATCGCCACATGACGCCGTCGGCCCCCGCGACCTGCAGGAGGGCATCGCCGGCGGTCAGGTCGACCCAGCGGACCTCGACGCCGCGCGCCTCCAGGCAGCGTGCCCAGGCTTCGCCGTAGCGATTCTCGTAGACGGTGTCGGCGTGGATCGCGACGATCATCTGGAGCGCTCCCGGCCGCGGCTGGCGAGCCAGGTCCGCACCAACGGGCCCACCCCCCGGCGCGGGGGCGCCGGGACGAGCCGGCCGCCATGCCGGAGGCTATCGGCGAGGGCGCGGCCCGCGCGGGCCGAGGGCGCGCAGTCCGCGTAGGCGCGAGCGGCCTCAGTGAGCTTGGCGGCGAGCGCCGCGTCTATAACGGGATCGGCTCGGAAGTGCCGGCGTTGGTTGCGAAGGGCGCGGAGGAACTCCCCGCGCATGCGGCCGCGATCCGACGACGGTTCGTTGCGCCGGTACACGGCGAGTTTGCCGTCGACGTAGCGGACAACTGGCTTCCGGCGGAGGATCTCCATCCGGCAATCCCAGTCCTCGTGGGTCGGGAGGCGCTCGTCGAGCCGGATCGCATGGCCGGTGAAGAGCTCTCGTGGCGAGCCTTTGGGGCGGGGGCCCATCCCTGACCCTACGATCGCCCTACCGCGGCCGCTCGTCAATCGCCTGGGCGTCATGGCGCCGATCACGGGCGGGCGCCCGCCGGTAGGGCTCGACCCGCCATCAGCGGGGCTCGACCCGATAGATGGCGCCGTCGCTGAACCGACCCAGGCGCTCGAGCCGGACGTGAGGCTCCAGCTCCGGTAGGGGGACGAGATCCCGGCGGTACTGGGTGTCGAACCAGACGAGGATCCGGGCGGGGCCGTCGGGCCGAAGCAGGCCGCCCAGATCGTGGAGCCCCTCCTGCGCGCCCGGTCGCGGCTGGCGCGGGGCCGGTCGAGCCACCCGGCCCGTGAACAGGTACACCGCGTCGGTATCGTTGGCGTAGAGCGCCTCCGCGGTGGGCATGAGGCGGAGCCGCGCGATCGTCTCCGACTCGACCCAGCGGGCATCCGTGTAGACGCCCGCGCCGGCCCGGCGCTGCTGGAGCGCGAGGGGGACAACCGCCATCGCCTGGACGGTGACCCACCCCACCGCGGCCGCGAGCAACCCCCAGCGACGGAGGGCGGCCAGCATCCCTCGCCGCGGGCCGGCCAGGACCTGGTCGAGCGCAAGCGCGGCAACGATCACCATCGGGACGAACAGGGGCGCGAGCAGCCGGTCGTCGAGGGCGTCGATGGCGATCGCTGAGGCGGCCAGCGTCACGGCGAGCGCGTAGCAGGCGCAGGCGGCCAGCGCGGGCGCCAGGGTGAGCAGACGGCGGCCACGCCCATCATCGGGGCGACGGCGCGCGGCCACGATGGCGACGAGCGCGGTGACGACGACGGCGAGCACCACGGCGGCCTGGAGCCGCCGGGAGATCGCGAGCGGCACGCTCCACTCGAGGGCTATGGAGACGAGCCGGGTGAGATGCACGCGCATGGGCTCGGGCGAGGCCGCCCGCAAGCCGCTGACCGTGCCGGAGACCACCAGATTGCGGGCCAGCCACAGCGCCAGGGGACCCAGCGCGACGGCGGTGAGCAGCCATGCGTGCCGGCCGCGCGAACGGTCCGGGCCCTCCCTCGCCCACGCCACGAGGACGAGCGCCGCGGCGCAGAGCGCCACGCCCAGGTACCGGGTCAGGCAGGCCAGGCCGGCGATGAGCGCGAGGACGAGGAGATCACGCCGTCGGCCGGTGGCGAGGTATCGCGGGGCCGCCACCAGGAAGGCGGCGAGCCACAGGATGAAGGCCGTCTCGGTCCAGACGAACGAGTAGACGAGGTGCAGCGGCGGCGCGACGGCGACAGCGGCCGCCCCAAGCAGGGCGGGCCCCGCGCTCCGCGCGCTCGCGCGGAGCGCGAGCCCCACCGCCGCGATCAACAGGGCGAACCCCAGGACGTTCAGGGCGCGAGCCCAGGCAGCCACGGCTACCCCGAGGGCGGGCCCCGCGGCGAGCAGGCTCGGATAGGCCGGCGCCCACTGGGGAGAAGGGCTCCCGGAATAGCTCCGGTATCCCCGGCCGGCGGCGATGCTCTCCGCGATCGCCATGTAGTGGACCGAGTCGGGGCTCACGCCCGGGCCGAGGCGGTCGGTGCGCAGCGCGATGCACACGCTCCCGGCGACCACCAGGCCGAGCAGGGGCAGCAGGAAGAGTAGCCGATCAGCCCGCGAGCGCTCGCGTCTCAACCGCCCGCCCCGGCCACCGCTGACGCCACGTGGTGCGCCTAGGGGCGCGCGGCCTCGAAGGCCGCGGCGACGCGCAGCACGATGGCCTCCCCGCGTCGGCGGCCCACGGGCTGCAAGCCGACGGCAGGCCGTCGCGCGTCAAGCCGGCGGGGATGGAGATCGCGGCCAGCCCCAGCACCGAGAAGGCGTAGGTCAGGTAGAAGCGCGGCATGGCCGAGCCGATCGGCCGGCCGCTTCATAGCAAGGAGACATAAGCCGCTTCTCGGTCAGGGGCCGGCCTGCGCGGATGGTGCAGATGAGGGCAGTGCCATCGCGCCGATCCTGCCAGATCGTCAGGGACGGGTCAAACAGCCGATCGCCCTCAGAACAAGTGTTACCGAAACGAAAGGGGTTGCCTCACAACCGGTGTTACCAAGCCACGCATCGGAAGGAGGGCCGCCCCGTGACCGAGCCAGCGCGCCGAGAGTACGCCGCGGTGATGCGCGCCCGATATCAGCACGCCCACCGGAGGGGCACTCGTCAACGGATCATGGGCCTCCGCCGCCGGCACAGCCGCCAGCAAGAAACCCCCGTCCCGCCCGGTGGCACTCCCGGGCCCGCTCCGCATCTCTCTCCTCCCAGGCTTGGCGGATGGCGTCCTGCTCAGCCGACGACAGTGAGCAGCCTTGGACGAGGCCGGCCCAGAGGATTGCGGCCAGGATCGCGGGGAGGATGTGCCTCACTACTCGATCACCTGATCGGCGCGCAGCAGGAGTGACTGGGGGATCGTCAGGCCGAGAGCCTTGGCGGTCTTCAGGTTGATGGTGAGGTAGTATCGGCTCGGCCGCTCGGCAGGCAGGGCGCTCGGTGTGGCTCCCTTGAAGATCCGATCCACGTAGCTCGCGGCCCGGCGATAGTTGTCCTCCTGGTTCGCGCCATACGACATCAGTCCGCCGTCCTGGACGAGGAAGCTGTACTCATACATGGCGGGGATGCGGTGCACGAGCGCAAAGTCGATGACGCGCTTGCGGTTGAGCAACGTCAGCGCGTCCGTGACCAGGAACAGCGCATCGGGGCGGTTGAGAGTCATGGCCGCAAATGCCGTATCGAAGTCGTTCGGCTCGCGGACGCCGAGCGGCTGCACGGTGACGTGCCGCATCTGGGCGGCCTTCTCCACTTCTCGGTAGCGCAACGTCATCCCCCGATCGTCCGCGTTCCAAAGCACAGCGATGCGCGCCGCTCTCGGCGCAGCTTCCGTGAGGAACTCCAAACGTTTCGCACTGAGCTCGACGGACGGATCGGTAACGCCGGTCACGTTGCCTCCAGGCCGCGCGAGGCTTTCGATCAAGCCGACGCCGTCGGCATCCCCGACAACGGCCAACACGATCGGGATCGACGAGGTCGTCTGCTTGGCCGCCGCGGCCGCCGGGCCTCCCGCCGTCACGATGAGGTCGACCTTGAGTCCGACGAGCTCGGCCGCGAGCCCTGGGAGCCGATCCTGTTGGGCGTCGGCCCACCGGCCCAGGTAGACGATGTTCTGCTGCTCGACATAACCGAGCTCCTGAAGGGCCTGTCGCAACGGTAGCGGTGGGGCCCCGTCCGGCGGCCGCGCGCCACCGGACAAGAACCCGACCCGCCACGTCTTGCTCCGCTGCTGCGCAACGGCGGCGAGCGGCGTGGCGAGGACAGCGCAAGCCAAGCTACCCAGGAACGCACGTCGGTCCACAAGAACCCCCGTTCGGCCGGATCGTATCGACATCGTCGCGGCGATCCGAACGCAAGCCCCATACCACTGGAGAGGTTAGGTGAAAATCCGCTGACTTAGAAAGCTGAGGAGACGCCAGAAGACCCTTTTGCCCGGGAGTTATGCCCGAAGCGGTGAGTAACGAGCCCGAAGGGGCGGTCACGAGAGGGCGGCTCATCCCCCTCGGGTGGCTCGCGGGCACCCGGTGGGCTCGGTGTACGCCGCGGGAGGTGCAAGGAATCACGGGCGCGGGAGGCAGCTCCCAGCGACAAGGAACCCTCCGACCCGGCCACACTCACGGGCTCGCTCGGTATCTCTCTCGGCCCATGCCTGCCGAATGGCGTCCTGCTTGGCTGGTGACGTTCAGCAGCCCTGTAGTACTCCAGCGAAGAGGAGGCCGACCGCGAGAGCGCGGAGTACCCCGCTCAACGTGAAAACGCCCAGCGTTCGAGCAGCCTGAGGACGCTCAGTCACTCGATCACCTGGTCGGCCTTCTGCCGGAGCGACGGGGAGATCGAAAGGCCCTCGACGCCGCCGAGCTCCCGGAGCCGCTCCTGGTAGCCCCGGAGGATCGACCAGTCCAGGCCGGGGCCATAGGGTCCCACGAGGCCGACCTGACAGATCCGGTCCGCCCCTTGCGCCGTCACGGTCGGCGGGGCGGCGAGCACCAGGGCGAGCGCGACGGCAAGAATCAGGGCGAATGCTCGCCGATCCACTAGGTGAGCCTCCAACCGGCCGCATAGTGGGAACGAAGGCCGGGCGGCCAGCGGCTCGAATCCACACCACTTCCGCCGCGCAGCAAGTGCGCTCGGAAACATAGCGATGACTATGCTAGGCGATCAGGTCGAGCAGTTCCTGGCGCGTCGGTCCCGGTGGCGACATCATCTGCCGCCCCTCGGCAACCTCGAGCACCCGATCCAGGAAGCCGGGGCGCCCGAACACCTCCGAGGGAAGGGCGAGGACTTGCCGGATCTCCATGAGAGCGCGGAACACATCGGCGTCGTGGGCCACCGCCCGACCGAAGGCGTCCATGATCGCCGGCAGGGGATCCGGCGCCGCGCCCCGGATGGCGGCCTCCATCTCGCGGAAACGCTGCCGATCGGTCTGCAGAGTGGCCTCGTGCCAAGGCTGGAGGTGCTCAGTGGTGTCGTCAGCCCATGCCGTCGCCAGCGCGACGGGGTGGTCGAGACCGGCTCGCACCAGCTCGCGCAGGCGGACGCAGTGCAGTAGCGCCATGGCGCTGCCCCGCCCAAGCGAGGGATTGGTGCAGGCCCAAGCGTCCCCTACCGTCACCACGCCGGTGACCACCGGCGCTCCGTCGACCACGTAGCTCCGTCGTCGGTCGGCCCCGCTCACGATGGAGACCATGTTGCCGATGGGGTCGCCATCGAGCCAGTGGGCGTGGAGCGGGCAGGCCCGCAGCACTCGCTCGAATACCTTGGGGTCTCTGAAGCGCCGGGTGGGGGCGGCGGCGGCGGATCCGTAGAGGGTGACCGACCAGGTATCGTTGTCGGCCGGCAGCGTCAATACCGAGATCGACCCGAGGGCAGTCAGCGCCGGCGCCAGAAATGCGGGCATCCCTCCATCCCGGTGGAAGTGTCGGCCGTAGTACGCGAAGCCGCTATCCTCTGCCTCCTCATGGGGCGGTTTCCCGCCCAGCGCTTCGAGCAGCCGGGGCAACGGCGAACGGCGGCCCATGGCATCGACCGTCACGTCGGCCCGGATGGTTTCACCGGCGGCGGTCCGCACGCCCACGACGTGGGGCACGCCGGACACTGCGGCGGGACCCGTCAGCAGCTCGGCCACCGCGGCGCCACGACGGAACGAAACCCGCGGCTCCCGCTCAGCGACACCGGCCAGCACATGCTCCATCGTGGACCGACGGGCGGTGATGATCTCGAAGCGCTCGTCACCGGGTCGGGGGGCACGATCGGTGACGGTGGGCGGAAGATTGTTGATGAAGTTGTGGCGCCAGCCTCCGGCCGCCTCCACTGCGGAGACAGCGTCGGGCAGCTCTGCCTCGAGCAAGCGCGCGAAGCGCGCCAGGTAGATGTGGGCCAGTCGGAACTGGGCGACGCCGCGACGGTTCCAGCGCTCCCAAGCCTCCTCGACAGTGGCCGGAGGGGCTTCCGGATCGCGCTCGAGCACGGTCACCGTATGGCCGTCCCGGGCTAGGAGCAGTGCCGAGGCCATGCCGCACAGTCCGCCACCCATGACGATAATCTCCGCCATTTCGATCTCCTCCTCGGGCAGCCCGGCCTGACTGGATTGGGAGCCTACCACCACCGACGCAAGAGTGTTACCTGCTCTGGCCAGCAGTCAAGGTGCCGAATGAGCGCCGGTCCATGCACGCCTCCGTCTGGGCGCACTGGCCATCTCCGTTGCCAAGTCGGTGAAGCGCGCCAAGTCCTCCGTGTGCGTGGATTTCTGCAAAGGGATCTCGTCCCTGATTGCTCCGGTTTGCAAGGGATGGCGGTTGAGGTACGGTCGGCTGACCGATGACGACGCCTTAGAAGCTCAAGGGAGCGACCACTAGAGGGCGGCCCCTCCGACATCCCCGGTACGTCACTCGTCACGCCACCCCGAATGCCCCTTCCAAAATCCGCCCTCTGTGTAGCCCTCCTCCATCATGCAGCGCTTGTACCCGGATACCGCCACGTACTCACGGACGAGCACCGACGAAAGAAAGACAATCTGACTGTTCGTGTGCTGGCACACGCGGTTGTCGAGATTGAACTCTGCGTCTGACGTAGCTGCTCGGGACCACGTGGTGGCGCACCCGGACAGAGCCAGCATGGCGACCGCGATGGCGGGCCAGCTGGTGATCATGGGCAGACGCCTATGAACCTTCGCCGGGGCTCTGGGATTCGTCGGGCGGCGGAGTGAGGAGCCATGCGGCCGCCTCGTAGACTGTGGCGGGCATCGCGTCACCCACGATCATCAGCAAATCCCTGGCTTCCTGGAGGCTCAGGATTGTGGCTTCGACATCGGCGTCCGGATCATGAGCCTCTCGCATCAGCCGGGCCTGCGCGGGCGTCGTCACGAGCCACAGGAGAGAGCCCGGGAGGTAGTTCACTTTGACCGCCACCACGTCGCCACGGGTCAGCAAGGTTTCGTAGAATGCTGTGCCACTCGCGGGAAGCGTCCGATGGCGCTTCAGGATTTCCCGCAAGCTGATGATTCTGGGAGTCATGGCTCTTGGACCGACTTCTCCCCGCTAAAGGGAACAGCAAGAGCGGGGCCATCGGATTCACTCCCATACAATCGGCGAGTTCCAGAGTGGTGCTTGGGTGGCGTTGACGGAGGCGGTCAGCGGGAGTGACCGAGGCTGATCGACAAGCACCCGCTCCAGGCGTGGGCCATCGTGAAAGACATTCATACCCGGCCGGTTCGTCGTCACGCCTATCCGCGGCGGGAGTGGGAAGCGACCACGCTATGAGGTGATGGCGACCGCGAACCCGTCGCTGATCCTGGAGGCACCGTCGTCCAGGCCCTGCGGCCGGGCCGCGTGGGTCCGAGGCTGGGGCGAGCCGGATGAATGGTGACCCCGGCGGGATTCGAACCCGCGTTCACGGTCCGCCACGCGCTCTCTTAGTTCGATCCGTTGGTTACGTGACGTTGACTCAACACCTTCGCTCCCGGGATTGAAATCCGGGCGCGCCTTGAGGCCCCCGTCGACGAGCCTGGCCTGCCAGGAGAGGTCGAGGGCGAATCATGGCCTGAAGCGGTTCGAACGGCATTCATCGGCCACGCACCCTTGGTATCCTTCACCCGGGGTCTGGAGACTCCGATATGAAGTGCCCCCGGTGCCAGCGCGATAATCCACCCCAGTCGAGCTTCTGCCTGGAGTGCGGGGAGCACTTGACCCTCACCTGCGGCTCGTGTGGCGCTGCCCTTCCGTCAGGATCCAGGTTCTGCAACTACTGCGGGACTCCCGTACAACCCGCGGCTGACTCCCGACCCCGGTTCGCCTCCCCCGAAGCCTACACTCCGAAGCACCTCGCCGAGAAGATCCTCACGTCGAAGAGTGCTCTCGAAGGCGAGCGCAAGCACGTGACTGTATTGTTCGCCGACCTCAAGGGCTCGATGGAGCTCCTCGCCGACCGCGACCCCGAGGAGGCGCGGAGACTCCTCGATCCGGTCCTGGAGCGGATGATGGAGGCCGTCCATCACTACGAGGGCACGGTGAACCAGGTAATGGGCGACGGGATCATGGCGCTGTTCGGCGCGCCGATCGCGCACGAGGACCACGCCGTCCGCGCCTGCTATGCCGCGCTCCGGATGCAGGAGTCGGTCAATCGGTACGCCGAGGAGGCGCGGCGCACGTCCGGCGCGACCGTGCAGATCCGGATCGGGCTCAACTCGGGTGAAGTCGTGGCCCGCGCGATCGGCAATGACCTGCACATGGACTACACGGCGGTCGGTGAGACGACGCATCTCGCCGCGCGCATGGAACAAGCCGCCCGCCCGGGCACGGTCCTGATCGCACCGTCAACGCTCAACCTGGGCGAAGGGTTCGTGACCGTGAAATCCGTTGGTCCTGTGCGGGTGAAAGGTCGCAGCGAGCCCGTCGACGTCCACGAGCTGACCGGCATCGGTCCGGCGCGCACGCGACTGCAGGCCGCCGCACGGCGCGGGCTCACACGGTTCGTCGGCCGGGACGCCGAGATCGAGGTGCTCCGCCGATCGCTCGAGCGCGCCGGAGCGGGCCACGGGCAGGTCGTTGCCGTCGTGGGCGAGGCCGGCGTGGGGAAATCGCGCCTGCACTGGGAGTTCACGCGGTCGCACCACGCGGACGGCTGGCTGGTGCTCAGGGGCCGCTCGGTGTCCTATGCGAGAGGCACGCCGTACGTGCCCACCATCGAGCTGCTGAAGACATATCTCGGGATCCAGGAGCGTGACGACCCGCGCGAGGTTCGCGCGCGGGTGGCAGACAAACTCCTCACGCTCGACCGAACGCCGGAGGCCCTCTTGACGCCGCTGTTGGCCCTGTTCGACGCGCCGATCGATGATGCGGCGTGGAACGCCCTCGACCCTCCGCAACGCCGGCAGCGCATCCTGGAAGCGGTCAAGCAGCTGCTCCTTCGGGGAAGTCAGGTCCAACCGCTCCTCCTTGTCTTCGTCGATCTCCAGTGGATGGACTCCGAGAGCCAGGCATTACTCGATGCCCTGATCGAGAGCCTGCCGACCGTGCGCATTCTGCTTCTAGTCAGCTACCGTCCCGAGTACCAGCACGCCTGGGGGAGCAAGACCTATTACGCCGAGCTCAGGGTCGATCCGCTCCCAGCCGACCGCGCAGAAGAGCTGCTCGCCGACCTCCTCGGCCAGGACGAGAGCCTCGAGACGCTCAAGCGCGTGTTAATCGAGCGGACCGAGGGCAACCCCTTCTTCCTCGAGGAGAGCGCGCAGACCCTGGTGGAGACCGGGGTGCTCGTCGGGCAGCGGGGGGCCTATCGGATGACGAAGGCGCCGCAGGTGTGGCCGATCCCGGCGACGGCCCAGGCGATCGTGGCGGCCCGGATCGACCGGCTGCCACCCGATGAGAAGGTGCTGCTCCAGGCCGCCTCCGTCATCGGGCCGGATGTACCGTTCGCACTGTTGAAATCCATCGCCGACGTGCCCGAGACGAGCCTCCGCCGGGCGCTCACAGATCTGGAGGCGGCCGAGTTTCTCTACGAGACGAGCCTCGTTCCGGATCTCGAGTACACCTTCAAGCAGACCCTGACCCACGAGGTCGCCTACGCGAGCATGCTTCAGGACCGGCGGCGTGCACTTCATGCCCGGATCGTGGGGGCGCTCGAGACGCTCTACTCCGATCGGCTGACGGAGCAGGTCGAACGCCTGGCGCACCATGCCTTCCGGGGCGAGCTGTGGGACAAGGCGGTGACTTACCTCCGGCAGGCCGGCGCCAAGGCTCTCGCCCACTCGGCCTACCGCGAGGCGGCGAGCCGCTTCGAACAGGCACTGACGGCCTTGCACCCGCTGCCCGAGACGCGCGAGAAGATCGAGCGCGCGGTCGATCTTCGTCTCGACCTTCGTCAGTCGCTCTTCCCGCTGAACGAGCTCACGACGGTCTGGAGGTATCTCGAGGAAGCCGAAGGGTTGGCCAGAACGCTCGACGACCCGCGGCGACTCGGGTGGGTATCGGCGTACTTGAGTGGCCATCACATACACACTGGCGGTCACGTCACAGAGGTGCGCAGGCTGGCGGAAAGGGTCGAGGCCATCGCCGAGCGTCTCGGCGATGCTCCGCTCCAGATCGCCGCTCAGTACTACCTCACCGCTGCCCCCTACCTCTCAGGAGACTATCGCGGAACCGAACGTGCCTGCCGGAGCCTGCTGAAGTCGCTCCTCGGCCAGCCCACCCGTGAGCGGTTCGGCCTCGCGACGTCCCCCGCCGTCTGGTCTCATGCCCAGCTGGCGCGTGCCCTCGCCGAGCGCGGCGTCTTCGACGAGGGAGACGCTCACGGACAGGAGGCGATCCGGATCGCCGAAGTGCTCGATGACCCGCACAGCGTCGTCGTGGGATGTTCCGGTCTCGCGTATCTCAAGAGCCTCAAGGGGGAGCTGACCCGGGCCGCCCACCTGCTCGAACGCGCGGTCAGTCAGTGTCGTGAGTGGAACATCACGAGTCAGACGCCGATCGCCATGGCTTCTCTGGGGCACGTGTACGCGTGGTCGGGACGCATCGGGGAGGGCGTCTCCTGCCTGCAGCAGGCCGTCACCGCCTACGAATCCGCGGGAATCGGGTAATGCCACTCGCTCAGCGTCGCGCAGCTCGGTGAGGCATATCTGCTCGCGGACCAGGTCGAGAACGCCCGCGCGTGCGCCGACCGCGCCGTGACGCTCGCTCGCGGGCGGGGTGAACGGGGCTATGAGGCATGGGCCCTGCGTCTCCTGGGCGACGTCGCCTCGCATCCCGGCCGCCCCGACGTAGCGATGGCGGCCGCGCACTACGGCGCCGCCCTGACCCTGGCCTCCGAGCGCGAGATGCGCCCGCTGCTGGCGCACTGCCACCTCGGCCTCGGCCGGCTCTACCGGCGAACGGCGGACGCGGAGCAGGCCGGCGCGCACCTGACGACCGCGAGAACGCTGTACGGCGAGATGGGCATGATGTATTGGCTTGAGAAGTTCGAGAAGGGCTAAGACACGCCTTCGACCAGGACAAGGCGGCTCGCCGAAGTGCCGCTTGTGCTCCGGGCTCCAGTGCGAGGCGTCGTCGTACGCCACACGCGATCAACCGCGCCGTTCGGCACGCCGAGCCGTCTCGCGCGCGACTCGCCTGAACTGCTGCACGAGCGCGGACTCGTCGTCGCGCCGCCAGGCCAGTCCCAGCTCGATCCGTAGCGTGCGTGGTCGGAACGGGCGATAGACGACGCCCCTTCGTCTGAATCTCTGCAGTGCGGCCGGGACGGGGTTGATTCCGAGTCCCGCAGCGACGAGCGCGAGCGCGGCCTGTACGTCGGGAACCCCGTCATCGACACGGGGTGTGAAGCCGGCTCTCCGGCAGAGCGCGAGCACTTCGTCGTGGAAGGCGGCGGTATCTTCCGCCGGAGCAATGAGGAAGATGTCGGTCGCAAGGTCAGCGATGTCGACGGCTGTCCGGTGGGCCAGCGGATGATCACTCGGGAGCGCCACGACGACCGGCTCCCGCCAGAGCGCCTCATACACGATACGTGAATCGGCAGCGTGCGGCCGGACGAGACCGATGTCGATCCGCCTGTCGAGCAGTGCCTGCGACTGGTGCACCGACCTCAGGTTCCGCAGCTTGAGCTCGACCTCCGGAAGCCGCTTACGAAACATTCGAATCACGTCGGGGAGCGGCCCATACGTGGCGGACGTGACGTAGCCGACAACCAGCTGTCCGAGTTCTCCCCGCTCGGCGCGTTGCGCGGCGCCGGCCGCCCGCTCGGCGGACGCGATGGCCTGGCGCGCCTCGGCGAGAAATGCCCGCCCCGCCGGCGTGAGCTGCACCCGCCGGTTCGTCCGACGAAACAGGCGCGCCCCGATCTCGTCCTCGAGGCGGCGGATCTGCTGGCTCAGTGGCGGCTGCGAGATGTGCAGGCGCGCGGCCGCGCGGCCGAAATGCAGCTCCTCGGCCACGGCGAGAAAGGACCGGAGATGCCGTAGCTCCACCGGACAATGATATCTCCCGGCGAATGAGTCGTGTCGGAATTGATATTGGACGGGTGTGCGCATCGGGCGTTCGATGAAATCGTGCCGCGAGGACGGCGTGGCGGCCACGAAGCGCAAGTGACCGCAGGAGCTGCGACTGGGAACCTTGGAGACGGGCAGAACATGGCGATGAACCCGAACGGAGACTTCGCAGGGAAGGTCGCGTTTGTGACCGGGGCCGCGAGCGGCATTGGCCGGGCGGCGGCGCTGGCGTTCACCCGCGAGGGGGCCAGCGTGGTGGCCGCCGACGTGTCCGAGCAGGGCAACCAAGAGACGGTCCGCCTGATCGAAGGGCAAGGCGGGCGGGCGCTCGTCGTCCGGTGCGACGTGACGCGGGCCGAGAACGTGAAGGCGGCTCTGGACAAGACCATTGAGGCGTTCGGGCGGCTGGACTTCGCCTTCAACAACGCAGGCATTGAGCCGAGGAAGCCGGCTCCGACCGCGGAGTACGAGGAGGAGGAGGAGGAGTGGAACCGGATCATCGACACCAACCTCCGCGGCGTGTTCCTGTGCATGAAGCACGAGATTCCACTGATCCTCGAGCAGGGAGGCGGCGCGATCGTCAACACTTCCTCGGGCGCAGGAGTCATCGGCATCAAGGGCAGCCCTGCGTACACCGCCGCCAAGCACGGCGTGATCGGCCTCACCCGGGCGGCGGCCCTCGACTACGCGGCGCAGAACATCCGCGTCAACGCCGTTTGCCCCGGCTACATCGACACCCCGATGATGAGTCGCTTTACCGGGGGCACGCTCGAAGGGCGCGCGAAGGTGATCGCGGAAGAGCCGGTCGGGCGGATGGGCAAGCCCGACGAGATCGCAGCGGCCGTCATCTGGCTGTGCTCGGACGCGGCCGCCTTCATGGTCGGCCACGCCATGATGATGGACGGCGGCCAAACGGTGCAGTGATGTCCGGCGGTAGTGAGGTCTTCGACCTGACCTTGCTCCTCGACCAGGTCGCGGAGGGCTACCGCGCGCTGGACGAGCGCCGCGCGATCAAGACACTGCTGCACCCGTAACGTGAGAAACGAGGACAACTTGAAAAAGCGACCTTGGCTCAGTGCCGTGCTCATGTCTGCCGCTCTCGCGACGCTCTCAGGCTCGAGCGTGTCCGGCAGCCAGGATCGTGACCAGGACAGGCTTGTCGGAGGGTGGCGCCTGGTCCGGCTCGAAGAGCCAACTGCAGGCGGCAAGGTTGAGAGAGTCGACTGTACCGGAATGCTGGTCTTCACGCGCGACGGCCACATGTCGGTCCAGGTCATGTATCGAAACCCGCAGGCGGGAACCAGCGGCGGCCCGGTGCAGTATGCGCAAGGCGGATACGAGGCCTCCTTTGGCAGATATCAGGTCGACGAAGGCGCTCACACGCTTACCTTTCACGTTGAGGGTGCACTCGTCCGAAGCCTGGTCGGCCAAGACCTGACCCGCGTGTACGAGCTGTCCGGCACGCAGCTCATCGTCAAGCCGGCCAGCCCGCATGAACACTGGAGAGTGGCCTGGGCGAAACGATGAAAACACGCACGCTTGGAAATAGCAGCCTGGAAGTCTCAGCCCTCGGGCTCGGCTGCATGGGGATGACCTGCTCCCACCGTCCGTTTCCGGACCGGGCAGAGATGATCTCTCTCTGCTCCGAGCGGCCGTGGAATGCGGTGTCACGTTCTTCGATACGGGAAAGGGCTTCCGAAACGCCCGCACGGTGGAGTGAGCCCGGAACTGACGGAGAACCGGCAGTCGTGGCTGGAACAAGAGTTGATGCGAGAAGCGCCGCTGCCCGATGGGCGCCCCCTAGTTCGCCCGCGCTGAAGATGGGCCAGGAGGTGGCGTGATGGCGATGATGACGGTGAACGGCCGCGCGGTCCAGGTCAGCGCTGATCCGGATACGCCACTGCTCTGGGTGCTGCGCGAAGAGCTCGAACTCACGGGCACCAAGTACGGTTGTGGCGCCGCCCAGTGCGGCGCGTGCACCGTGCACGTCGACGGCCAGGCCGTCCGCTCCTGCGTGACGCGGGCCGCGGCCGTCGACGGCCGTCAGGTCACCACGATCGAGGGAATCTCGGGCCCGATCGCGGCGGCGGTGCAGGAGGCCTGGAATCGACTGGACGTGGTCCAGTGCGGGTACTGTCAGTGCGGCCAGATCATGTCAGCGATCGCACTCCTCACGGAGATCGCCAAGCCGTCCGACGCCGACATCGACGCAGCCATGGTCGGCAATCTCTGCCGCTGCGCCACCTACGTCCGGATCCGCGCCGCCATTCACGAGGCGGCCAAGGCCCTGTGATGCCGACGCGCCGGCGATTCCTCCAGAGCGCCGCGGTCGGCCTGGGCCTCGTCATCGGCCTGCGCCTCGAACGGGCGCTCGCCCAGCAGGGACCGACCGGGCCCGACGTCTTTATGCCCAACGCCTTCGTGCGGATCGCGCCGGACAATACCGTCACCATCATCGCCAAGCACATCGAGTTCGGCCAGGGCGCGCACACCGGGCTTGCGACCCTCCTCGCGGAGGAGCTCGACGCCGACTGGTCTCAGATCCGCGTCGAGGCGGCGCCCGCCGACGTCGCGCGCTACAACAACCTGGCGTGGGGGCCGGTGCAGGGCACGGGCGGTAGCACGGCGATCGCCAATTCCTGGGAGCAGCTCCGACGGGCTGGCGCCACCGCGCGCGCCATGCTGGTCGCGGCGGCGGCGCAGGCGTGGCAGGTACCGGCCGGCGGGATCACGGTAGACCGGGGCGTGCTCACACACGCGGCCAGCGGCCGGCGCGCCACCTTCGGCGAGCTGGCGCCCGCCGCGGCCCGACAGACGCCGCCGGCGAGCGTTGCCCTTAAGGACCCGCGGGACTTCAAGCTGATCGGGCGCAACGCGCCCCGGGTGGACTCGCGGCCCAAGACGACCGGGGCCGCCGTGTACACCTGCGATGTCCACCTGCCCGACATGCTCACCGCCGTGATCGCGCGACCACCCCGGTTCGGCGCGACGGTGCGGTCGTTCGATGCGTCGGGGGCGCGGCGCGTGCCCGGTGTGACCGACGTCGTGCAGGTCCCGTCCGGCGTCGCCGTCATCGCGCGAGGGACGTGGGCCGCCATCAAAGGCCGGCGCGCGCTCTCGATCGACTGGGCCGAAGCCGCGGTCGAGTCGCGGGGAAGCGAAGAGCTCTACGCCGACTACCGGCGGCTCGCCGCGCAGCCCGGCGTGCGGGCGCGGTGGCAGGGGATCCGCCGGCCGCGCTCGCCGGCGCCGCTCGGGTCCTCGAAGCCGTCTACGAGTTCCCGTACCTCGCGCACGCTCCAATGGAGCCGCTCGACTGTGTGGTCCGGATCGGCGCGGACGAATGCGAGGTCTGGCTCGGCTCGCAGACTCCGACCATCGACCAGCAGGCGGTGGCCGCCGTCGTCGGCCTCCCTCCTGCCAAGGTGCGCATCCACACCCTCCTCGCCGGCGGCAGCTTCGGCCGGCACTCTACGCCCTACGGCGCCGTGGCGCCGGAAGCCGCCAGCGTTGCCAAAGCCCTGCGCGGCGCGCGGACCATCAAGCTCATCTGGACCCGCGAGGACGACATCCGGGGTGGCTTCTACCGGCCGCTCTACGTCCATCGGCTCCGTCCGGGCCTCGATGCAGGCGGCGCCATCGTGGCGTGGGAACACCGGATCGTGGGACAGTCCATCGTGACGGGAACGCCGCTCGCGGCCCTTCGCGTCCGCGAGGGCGTCGACGCCACCTCGGTCGAGGGCGCGGCGAACCTACCCTATGCCATCCCGAACATCGCCGTGGAGCTGCACACCACCACGGTCGGCATCCCGGTGCTCTGGTGGCGCTCGGTGGGCAGCACGCACACCGCGTACTCCACCGAGGCATTTCTAGATGAGCTGGCACGCGCGACCGGCCGTGACCCCGTGGACGCGCGCCGCGAGCTGCTCGGAGGCCGTGCTCGCCACCGGGCCGTGCTCGACGTCGCCGCGCAGAAGGCCGGATGGGGTCAGCCGCTGCCGCCTGGGCGCGCCCGCGGCGTGGCGGTGCATGAGTCGTTTGGCAGCGTCGTCGCCCAGGTGGCAGAGGTCTCGCGCGACAGCGACGGCCTCCCCAGGGTCGAGCGCGTCGTCTGCGCCGTGGATTGCGGCATCGCGGTCAACCCGGACGTCGTGCGCGCCCAGATGGAGGGCAGCATCGGCTTCGGCCTCGGCACCGCGCTTTCGAGCGAGATCACCCTCGTTGACGGACACGTTCAGCAGTCCAACTTCCACGACTTCCGAATCTTACGGATTGACGAGATGCCGCGTGTCGAGGTGCACATCGTGCCGTCGGCGGCGCCGCCCACAGGGGTCGGCGAGCCCGGCGTGCCGCCGATCGCGCCCGCCGTCGCCAACGCCCTGCTCGCGCTCGACGGCCGCTCCAGCCGTCGTCTGCCGTTCTCGCGGATCGCGGCGGGTAGCGCACGGCCGTCATGAGCATGCGCGCGTGGGCGAGATCGGTCGTCGCCAGCATCGTCGCCGTTCTCGTCACCGCGTTCGTTGCGGGCGTTCCTCGCGCCACCCGCGCGCAGGCGAGGTCCGAGCTGCGCGCCCCCGACGCCTTCGCCGCCATCGCCGATCGGATCGAGCGCTCGATTGCCTTTTTCGTGGAGGCCGGCAAGGTCTTGCAGCATCCGCGCTGTCAGAACTGTCATTCCGGAGACGATCGGCCTCGGCAGGGCGAGACGGGACGGCCGCACCAGCCGCCGGTGCGATCCGGGCCCGACGGTCTGGGCGTGGCCGGGCTGCGTTGCTCAGCCTGCCATCAAGATGCCAACTACGACGCGGTCGGCATGCCGGGACTCACCGGATGGCACCTCGCGCCGGCCTCGATGGCCTTGCGAGGAGTCTCGCTCTCGGCGATCTGCGCTCAACTCAAGGACCCCGATAAGAACGGCGGCCGCACGGTCGACGACCTCGTCACCCACGTGACGAACGATCCCCTCGTGCTCTGGGCATGGGCGCCGGGGAACGGGCGCCAGCCCGCCCCGGGAACGCACGCCGCGTTCGCCGCGCTGTTCCGTGCCTGGGCCGACAGCGGGGCCGCGTGTCCGCGTGTGGGTTGGTTAGGTTATCTCTTCGAGATGCATCCGGCGAACTGAAGGAGGCCATGATGCAAAAACGCAAGCTCGGTAACAGCGGTCCCGAAGTATCGGCTCTCGCTCTCGGCTGCATGGGTTATGGCGACGCTCGCGCACTCCGGGACCGAAAAGAGATGATCGCCCTCATCCGCAAGGCGGTCGAGCGCGGCATCGACTTCTTCGACACGGCCGAATCCTATGGTCCCTTCACCAATGAGGAGATGGTCGGCGAGGCACTGATGCCTCTCCGCGATCAGGTACGGATCGCCACCAAGTTCGGTTGGGACATCGACGCCGACACAGGCGTGCACCATGGCGGCGTCAACAGCAAGCCGGACCACATCAGGGCCGCTGTCGATGGCAGCCTGAGACGCCTTAAGACCGCCCATATCGATCTGCTTTACCAGCACCGTGTCGACCCTGAAGTCCCGATGGAGGACGTTGCAGGGACGGTGAAGGACCTGATCCGGCAAGGGAAGGTCCGCTACTTCGGTCTGTCGGAGGCGGGTGCCGGGTCAATCCGCCGCGCCCACGCGGTGCAACCGGTCGCGGCACTGCAAAGCGAGTACTCCCTGTGGACCCGTGAGCTGGAGAACGAGATCATTCCGACCTTGGAGGAACTCGGGATTGGCCTTGTTCCCTACAGTCCCCTCGGGAAGGGCTTCCTCACCGGCAAGATCGACGAAAGCACAACATTCGATACCTCCGACTTCCGCAACAGTATCCCCCGCTTCTCGCCGCAAGCTCGCAAGGCAAATCAAGTCCTGGTCGATCTTCTCCGCTCCATGGGGGAACGGCATGGGGCGGCTCCGGCACAGGTCGCCCTTGCGTGGCTGCTCGCTCAAAAGCCGTGGATCGTCCCGCTGTTCGGTACGCGGAGGCTCGACCGCCTCGATGAGAATCTGGGGGCGCTTTCCGTCATGATCACGGCCGACGATCTCAATGAGATCAATACTGTGGCCTCAACCATCAAGATCCAGGGCGACCGCTATCCTGAGGAGATGCTTCGGCGCTCCGGTCTCTGAGGACGTCGGGCTGCCGTCCGCTCTGTAGCGGACGAACTGGTCGCCGCCGGCCAGAGCCGTCCGTTGCAATATTGCCGAGGGCGCGGAGGCGCAGAGAACTTTGACGTTCCCTATCAAGATCGACGAGTAAACGATTCGTCCCTGAATCGGGAGGTCGCAATGACACGGCTCGCCGTGACGCTCATGTCGCTTTCGCTGCTCGCTTCCGCGTGCTCACATGCGAGCCGGACAAGATCGGAGGCTTCGCCACAAATGCTATCGGTCAACGATATCCGCATGGTCGCGCCGGCGCTCGATAAGTACAGGGAAGACCGTCTGCTGGGCGAGGTATGGAAGCGGCCTGGGCTTGCGCCACGTGACCGCAGCATCGTCACGCTCGCGGCGCTGATCGCGCGCAACCAGACGATCGAGATGCCGTACTATCTGACTCTCGCGTTCGACAACGGTGTCAAGCCGCGCGAGATGTCCGAGATCATCACGCATCTCGCCTTCTACTCCGGCTGGGCGAACGCCATGTCGGCGGTTGCCGTCGCGAAAGATGTCTTTGCCGGGCGCAACATCGGCAGCGATCAGCTCCCGCCGGCCTCACCTCCGCTGCTTCCGCTCGACGAGGCCGCCGAGGCGCAGCGCGCCTCGCGCGTCGGAGAGCAGTTCGGTAAGGTGGCGCCTGGAGTCGTCCAGTACACCACCGACGTGCTTTTCCGCGAGCTGTGGCTCCGGCCCGACCTTGCGCCGCGCGACCGGAGTCTCGTGACGGTCAGTGCGCTCATCGCGTCGGGTCAGGTCGCGCAGATTCCCTACCACCTCAACCGCGCGATGGACAACGGTCTGACGCAGTCCCAGGCCGCAGAGGCGCTGACCCAGCTGGCGTTCTACGCCGGCTGGCCGAACGTCTTCTCGGCGCTCCCGGTCGCGAAGGACGTCTTCGAGAAGCGTCCCGGAGGATCGAGATGAGGTGGCTCGTCGTCGTGACGGTGGTCTCGCTTGCTCTACTCGCTTGCGTGTCAGGTGAATCGCCGCAGGGAATCACGGTCACGCGAAGCGGGTCGCAGCCCTCTCGCCAGGGACCGGCCGAGAACTTCTCCGGCTCCGTACGCATCGATCCCCTGTTCAACGCGAACCCTCCGTCCCGGACCTCCGGCGGCCGTGTGACGTTCGAGGCCGGCGCGAGCACTGCCTGGCATACCCACCCGCTAGGTCAGACGTTGATCGTGACGGCTGGCTCCGGCTGGGTTCAGCAATGGGGTGGTCCGACCCAGGAAATCCGCGAAGGTGATGTGATCTGGATCCCGCCGGGCCAGAAACACTGGCATGGAGCGACGCCGACGACGAGCGTGACGCATATCGCGATTCAGGAATACCTCGACGGTAAGAACGTCGAGTGGATGGAACAGGTCACCGACGAGCAATATCGGAGGTGAACACTACGAAACCACTGTCACTCCTCAGCGCGGCGACAGCGCTGGCCCTTGCCGTGGCGGCCGCCCTCGCCGACCAGCTCAGCGCCGGCCATGGGGGCGAGCTTGTCAACTTTCCGGAGAACTACGCCGAGGGCGTGCTCTACGCGGTCGTGCCTAGAGGCAACATCAGGCAGGAGATCTACACAAGCCGGGAGGCGACCGACGCGGTGAAGCGAGGCGACCCGATCCCGAGCGGCACCGTGATCACTCTCGTAGACTCCAGAGACGGCAAGCTGTTCCGATACGTAGTGATGGAAAAGCGCACGGGCTGGGGCGCCCAGTATCCGCGCGAAAAGCGCAACGGAGAATGGGAATACCAGGCGTTCAATGCCGACAAGTCGGTGAACCACAACGAGAACCTCGATCGCTGCTTTGCGTGCCACAAGTCGCAGGCGCAGCAGGACTTCGTGTGGACACTTGATCGGATGAAGCGCGCGAAGTAGGGAGACAGGCCGATGACGACGTGGACGAGGGACGAGCTCCGCAAGATCGAAGCCGCCGAGGAGCTGGAGCTCGCATCAACCCGACCCGATGGTACGCTGCGAAGCCCGGTGACGATCTGGGTCGTCCGCGTCGGCGACGCCCTCTATGTCCGCTCATGGAAGGGCCGCAGCGGTTCCTGGTTCCGCGCCAGTCAGGTGCGCCATGAAGGGCGCATCCAGGCCGGCGGCGTGGGCAAGGACGTCAGCTTCGTGGCCGAAGCCGACGATGACATCAACGACCAGATCGATGCCGCGTACCGCACCAAGTACCGGCGCCATGGCGGACGCTGGGTCGACCCCATAGTGGCTGCGGAGGCTCGAGCTACGACGCTCAAGCTGGTGCCACGCAGGTAGTTCCATCGTTCCAAGGGGAAGCTTCATGGACCCTGCGATGTCCGAGGACATTGAAGCGGTACGCGACATTGTCAACCGCTTCATGCAGATCGAGGTGGTGCCGATCATGGACGGGTACGAGAAGCGTGGCGAGATGCCCACAGGCGCGCCATCTGCTCGATGCCCTCCGGATTCACCCGAACATCGGTTGACCAGAGAGACGCTCGATCGGCGCGGACCGTGAACCATTCCGGCGGGGACTTGAGCAATGCTCCCTCCCAGGGGCAGCTCCCAGCAGTCTGAGAATAGCGGGCTGGGCCGCTGGGATCGGCCCGTCACGCCGGTAGCTAGCCGACGACTAGCCCGCAGGGCCACCCTAGCAGGCGCAGGGCCCGAATTGCTAGATCAGGGATCCCGGTAAGCCTCTCTTCTGTGGAGGATCCGGCCGACTGTGACCACACGCTCGGCATCGTTGATGTCGTACAGGATTCGGTAGTCACCCACCCGCAGGCGCCACCCTTCCTCGTTGGCGACCAGCTTCCTCGCGGCCGGCGGTCGCGGCGCCAGAGCGAGAGCTAGGAGGGCCTGATCGATTCGCTGGAGAAGATTGCCGGCAGGTGGACGCTTGACCAGTGCGGTGAGATCACGGGCGGCGGGAGCAGCCAACGCCACCCGGTACGGCCGGGACGCCACCTAGCCGAGTCCCAGGTCTCGCCTCAGCTTGTCGTACTGGATTCGCGGCTCTGGGTCGTTGAGCGCGGCGCGCAGCGCTTGACGATCAGCGATGTCGTCAGGAAGCGGAGTGGCCGGCTCGGCCACATCCAGCATGAAACGGCGCCCGATCACAAACCGCTCCGCCACGACGATGCGGAACCCCGGCATCGAAGAAGTCGCGACCTCGGCGGGCTGATTCATGGTCTCAGACATGCGGCGGTCCTCCCTCCAACTTTAGCACGGAGAAGCTTTTGGAGCCGACGTGGCGGTCGTTCGCCCAGAGCCGAAACTCGTACGGCCCCGGCTCGTCGAAGCGCAGCCCCATCAGCTCGAACACCCATTCTGCGGGGCTGAAGCGATCAGCTACGCTGACCTGGCCCTCGCCGCGGCCGATCGTCATCCCGTCCCGAATGCGCACCATCTCAAGCCGCAGCCGATAGTCCCCTTCCGAATCGCGGACCGAGACGAAGACGGTGAGTCGCGCGTGATCTGCCGGGAACTTGAAGGCGAGAATCTTGTCGAAGATGCCGATCAGGCTCGCCTTGCGGGTGGCCTGATCCTTGATCACCTGGTCGCAGACCAGCATGGCGGCCAAGTCCGGGTGCGGCGGTTCTGGCGGGCGCGGTTCCGCGTCGGGCGTCATCGGGGGCTGGATGATACCGCGGCACTCACCTCTCGACAATGGCGCCGGAGCGCGCTGCTCCGCTGCCATTCCGCTGTCACTCCGAGGGTGTTTTGCGGGTCTTTCTGTCCTTTTGTGTCCTCGGCCCCCGCTCGCGTAACTCGGCGTGAACTGCGCGAAATACCTGAAGCAATGTGGTGACCCCGGCGGGATTCGAACCCGCGATCTCGACCTTGAAAGGGTCGCGTCCTGGGCCAGGCTAGACGACGGGGTCCCTGGGCTGCCGCGAGAGCACGGAAGCGGAACAGCGGCATGATAGCAGGCCCCCGACACCGCGACAACCTCTGGCGGCTCGAGCAGGCTAGAATCTCAGGGCCCACGACATGGATGCTGACCAATTCATCGCGCCGTCAACGGCGCCAAGGAGGTTCCGGTGACGACACTCGCCGGCCGCGTGGCGGAGAGCCCCGCCTTCCAGAACTTCATGCTCGGCGCGATCCTGTTGACCGCGGTGATCATCGGGCTCGAGACCTCCGACACGCTCGCCGAGCGCTACGGGCCGGTGTTCGAGCTGCTCGACGTGGTCATCCAGACCGTCTTCGTGCTGGAGATCGCGATTCGACTCCTGGCCCACTGGCCCCGGCTCGGGCAGTTCTTCCGGGACGGCTGGAACGTCTTCGACGCCGCGGTGGTCGCCGCCTCCCTGCTGCCCCAGGCCGGCACGTTCGCGATGGTCGCCCGGCTCGGCCGGCTGCTCCGGGTGACGCGGCTCGTCTCGGTCTTTCCGGAGCTGCGCCTCATCGTCAGCACCATGCTCCGGTCCATTCCGTCCATGGGCCATATCCTCATGATGCTGGGCCTGCTGCTCTACGTGTACGGCGTGCTCGGCTTCTACCTCTTCCGGGAGCAGGACCCCGCCCACTGGGGTAATCTCGGCACCGCGCTCCTGACCCTGTTCCAGATGCTGACGCTCGAGGGCTGGGTGGAGGTTCAGGCGGCGGTGCTGGACGACTTTCCGTTCGCGTGGGTGTACTTCGCCAGCTTCGTCTTCATCGCGGTGTTCGTGGTGGTCAACCTGTTCATCGCCGTCGTGCTCAACAACCTCGAGTCGGCCAAGCTCGAGCTCCAGGCCGGGGAAGACCGGCAGAATCCGCAGCACGCCCTGCTGCAGGCGATCGAGGAGGTGAAGGCGCGGCTCGAGGAGCTGGAGCGGGGCCTCCGGGCACAGCCTACGACGGCCGACCGGCGGGCCCCTCGCCCGGCCCTCTCCCCTGAGGGGGGAGGGTAAGGATCAGACCGAGCTACCGCCGGGCCGTGAGACCTTCGAGATCCAGCTCGGGCATGCGTCCGCTCATGAGATCGGCAACGATCCGGCTGCTGCCGCACGCCATCGTCCAGCCCATGTGGCCGTGGCCGCAGTTGAAGAAGAGATTGCGGTGGCGGCCGAGGCCCAGGATGGGCGGGCCGTCCGGCGTCATGGGCCGGAGGCAGGCGCGGTACTCGCCGCGATCGTAGTCGACGGCGTCGGGGAAGAGGTCGCGCGCCAGACGCAGGATGTTGTTGAAGTCGCGGGGCGTCCAGCCCCAGTCGTAGCCCGCGAACTCCGCGGTGGACGTCAAGCGCAGTCGGTCTCCCAGCCGCGACCAGCCGACCAGCCACTGCTCGTCCACTCCAGGAATGGCGGGCGCGAGGCCGCCCGGCTTCAGCGGAAAGGTGGAGGAGTACCCCTTGGCCGGGTAGATGGGCAGGCTCACCCCCGCCGTCCGCGCGACGATCGGGCTTCCCACGCCGAGGGCCAGCACGTAGCTGTCCGCGGTCAGGACTCCGTCGCCGGTGACGACCCCGTCGATCCGATCGCCGCCGGACCGGAGCGCGGTGACGCGGCAGCCGAGCTTCACGGTGACGCCGAGGCGATCCCGGCAGAGCGCGGCCAGGCTCTCGGTGAACAGGCGCGAGTCGCCGCTCGAGTCGCCGAGATCGCGGATCGCCCCCGCGATCTTGCCGGTGACCGGCTCGAAGACGGGGTCGAGCCTCGCCACGCCGCTCGGGTCGAGGATCTCCTGCTTCTGGCCGTGCTCGGCCATGAGCGCTGTCTTCTTGATCCCCGCCTCCAGGAGCGCCGGATCGCGATAGAGATAGAGCGCGCCCTTCGCGGTCGCGTGGTACTCGAGGGCCTCGGCCCGCACCAGTTCGTTCATCACCCGCTGGCTGTACTGGCAGAGGCGGAGCTTGACGAGCGTGTTGCGCCGGGCCCGCGCCGGCGTGCACTCGCGCAGGAAGCGCAGGCCCCAGGTGTAGAGGTGGGGATCGGGCGCGAACCGCACCCGGATGGCGGTCTCGTCGCCGCGCAGGGAGCGGAGCAGCATTGCCGGGGCCTTCGGCTGGGCCCAGGCGAAGGCGTGCCCGGGCGCGATAATGCCGGCGTTGCCGGCGCTCGCCTCGGTCCCGACGCCGTCCTTCTCCTCGAGGATCGTCACCTGGTGACCGGCCCGGGCCAGGAAATAGGCCGTGGTCACGCCGACGACGCCGCCACCCAGGACCAGGGTCTTCATGCGGGCAGGTCGATCAGCTTCCCCGCAGCTTGTTCTTCTGCCGCGCCGTCACGCGGCGGCTCACGAGGCCGCGCGGTGGCTCCTTCGGACGCCTGGTGGCCGCGAGACTGCGCTGCGCCGTTCGCTTCCGTTTCGTCTTGCTCTGCATGGACGCCCTCCGTGGCCCCCCACCCTACCGCATTACCCCCCTGCGATGGCAAGAGGCGCCGGGTGAGGTGTATGCTCCGAATCCGGGAGGTCGACGATGACGATTCGATTGGACCACACGATCGTGCCGGCCAAGGACAAGATCGCCTCGGCCCAGTTCTTCGCCGAGATCTTCGGCCTGACCGCGAAGACGGGCGGCCACTTCGCGCAGGTGCAGGTCAACGACAGCCTTACCTTCGATTTCGCCGACGAGCCCGAACCATGGGGTGGCCCAGGGTTCGATCCCCGGACGGGCCGGAGCCATCACTACGCCTTCCACGTCAGCGACGGGGAGTTCGACGCGGTCTGGAAGCGGGTGAAGGCGAAGGGGATCGCGTACGGCAACGGACCCGACAGCCACACCAACCGCCGGATTTACACGCGTCGGGGCGGGCGCGGCTTCTACTTCGAGGACCCGTACGGCCACCTGCTGGAAGTCATGACGGTGCCGGAGACGGGCAGCTAGGTCAGGAGCGCGTCGAAGACCAACATCAGGCCGCGGGGCGTGGGGTCATGCCGGGCAGCGCGGTGCGCCGGCGAGCGGCCCGCTCCCGGAAGCGCTCCAGGTAGAGGTAGATGACGGGGGTGATGTAGAGCGTCAAGAGCTGGGAGAGGATCAGGCCGCCGACCACGGCCAGGCCGAGGGAGCGACGGGAGTCGGCGCCCGCGCCGAAGCCCACCGCGATCGGCAGCGTGCCCATCAGCGCCGCCATCGTCGTCATCATGATGGGGCGGAAGCGCAGCAGGCAGCCCTGGTAGATCGCGTCGGCGGCCGACTTGCCCCCGCGCTGGGCGTCGATGGCGAAGTCGATCATCATGATGGCGTTCTTCTTCACGATGCCGACCAGCATGATGATCCCCACGAAGCCGTAGAGATTCAGCTCCTGGTTGAAGAGCAGCAGCGTCACCAGCGCCCCCACCCCCGCCGACGGCAGCCCGGAGAGAATCGTCAGCGGGTGGATGAAGCTCTCATAGAGGATGCCCAGGATCAGGTAGATCACGAGGATCGCGGCGACCAGCAGGAGCCCGAGCCCCTGCAGCGAGCGCTGGAAGGCCTGCACCGTGCCCTGGAAGCTCGTGTTCAGCGTGGCGGGCAGGCGCAGCTCGCGCTCCACGTTCTGGATCTGCTCGACCGCGTTGCCCAGGGCCACGCCCGGCCGCAGGTTGAACGAGATGGTCACGGCCGGGAGCTGGCCCAGATGGTTCACGGTCAGCGGGCCCACCGTGCGGGTCAGCCGGGCCACCGTGCCGAGCGGCAGCAGCTTGCCGGTGGAGGACCGGACGTAGAGCAGCGAGAGGGCGGCCGGGTCGCGCTGGAACTGCGGCAGCAACTCCATCATCACCCAGTACTGGTTGGTCGGGGTGTAGATGGTCGAGACCTGGGGCGAGCCGTAGGCGTAGTTGAGCGCGCTCTCGATCTGCATCGCGGAAACCCCGAGGGCGGAGGCCTTCTCGCGGTCGATCTCCACCAGCACCTGCGGGCTCGTGATTTGTAGATCCGAGTTGACGTCGAGGAAGCCGGGCAGGGCGCGCATCCGGCCGTGGAGGATGGGCGCCCAGTGGTAGAGCGCCTGCAGATCCGCGTCCTGCAGGGTGTACTGGTACTGCCCCTTGGTGAGGTTGCCGCCGATGCGGATGGTGGGCAGCACCTGGGGATAGACGTTGATGCCCGGGATGCCGCTCAGCTTGCGCCGAAGATCCTGCACGAGCTCGTCGGCGCTGGGCCGCTCGGAGCGTGGCGTGAGCCGCATGAAGATGCGGCCGGTGTTCATGACCACGCTCGAGCCGCTCGCTCCGATGGCCGAGAAGAACTGCTGCACGTACGGCTGCTGGCCGACGATGTTCGCCACTTTCACCTGGTGCTCCATCATGCCGTCGAAGGAGATGTCCTGGGAGGCCTCGGTGAACGCGAAGATCTGGCCGGTGTCCTCGTTGGGGATGAAGCCCTTGGGAATGATCCAGAAGAGGTAGCCGGTCAGCACCACGGTGGCGAAGAAGGTCATCAGCGTGAAGCGCGGGTGGCGTAGCACGAGCTGCAGGGTGCGCTCGTAGAGGGCCAGCATGCCGGTGAAGACCCGCTCCGAGGCCGCGTAGACCCGCCCGTGGGGCCGCCGGGGCGGACGCAGGAACCGGCTGCACGCCATGGGGGTGAGGGTCAGCGACACGATACCCGATACGATCACCGCCGCCCCGATGACGACCGCGAACTCGTGGAGCAGCCGGCCCACGATGCCGCCCATGAAGAGCACGGGCAGGAACACCGCGGCCAGCGACGCGGTCATGGAGACGATGGTGAAGCCGATCTCCCGGGCGCCCACCAGGGAGGCCTCCATCGCGCCCTTGCCCTCCTCCATGTGGCGCACGATGTTCTCGAGCATGACGATGGCGTCGTCCACGATGAACCCGACGGCCAGGGTCAGCGCCATCAGCGAGAGGTTGTCGATGGAGTAACCCAGCGCGTACATCACCATGAACGTGCCCACGATGGACATGGGCAGGGCGAGGCTCGGGATGAGGGTGGCCGAGATATTTCGAAGGAACAGGAAGATGACCAGCACCACCAGCGCGATGGCCAGCATCAGGGTGAACTGCACGTCGTGGACCGAGGCCCGGATGGAGACCGACCGGTCGTAGAGCGTGTTCAGGTTCACCGAGGCGGGCAGCTGCGCCCGGAAGGCGGGCAGGATCCGGTTGATCGAGTCCACCACCTCGATGGTGTTGGTTCCGGGCTGCTTCTGGATGGCCAGCACCACCGCCCGCTCGTTCTTGTACCAGGAGGCCACCTTGTCGGTCTGCACGCCGTCGATCACCCGGCCGAGCTGCTCGAGCCGCACCGGCGAGCCGTTGCGGTAGGCCACGATCAACGGCCGGTAGGCGGAGGCGGTGGTGAGCTGGCCCGTGGCCTGCACGCTGAAGGCTTGGTTCGGCCCCCACAGCGTACCGGTGGGTAGGTTCACGTTGCTGCTGGCCAGGGCTCGCTGCACCTCATCGATGCCGATGCCCAGTGTGGCCAGCGCGCTCGGATCGAGCTGGGCGCGCACCGCGTACTTCTGCGAGCCGAAGATGAACACCTGGGCCACGCCCGAGATGGTCGAGATGCGCTGCGCGAGGTTGGTCTGCGCGTACTCGTCCACCACGTAGAGCGGCAGGGTGGGCGAGCTGAGCGCGAGGTAGAGGATCGGCTGGTCCGCCGGGTTCACCTTCTTGTAGGAGGGCGGCGTGGGCATGCCCGGCGGCATCTGGGGCTGGGCGGCCGCGATGGCCGCTTGCACGTCCTGGGCCGCCGCGTCGATGTTGCGCTCCAGCGTGAACTGGATGGTGATCTGGGTGGTGCCGAGCGCACTCGTCGAGGTCATCGAGTCGATGCCCGCGATGGTGGAGAACTGCTTCTCGAGCGGCGTCGCCACCGCCGAGGCCATGGTATCGGGGCTCGCCCCGGGCAGGCTCGCCGTGACCTGGATGGTCGGGAAATCGATGTTGGGCAGGTCGCTCACCGGTAGGAGCCGGTAGGCCATGATGCCGAAGACCAGGATGCCCGCCATGAGCAGCGTAGTCATGACGGGCCGGCGGATGAAGAGATCGGTGGTCATTGGCGCGACTGCGCTTCGGGCCCCGCCTTCGGCGTGGCCGGCGCGGGGCCCGACGGCGTGGCCGCCTTGACGTCCACCCGCGCGCCGGGTACCAGTCGGAGCTGTCCGTCCGTCACCACGCGCTCCCCCGCCTGAAGCCCGCTCGTGATCACCACGTCGCGCCCGTCGGCGGCGCCGGGCACCACCGGCCGCGCCTCCACCGTCTGATCGGCTTTCACCACGAAGACGTACTGGCCCTTCTGCCCGCTCTGTACCGCCTGCGACGGCACCACGAGCGCGCCCGGCTGGCGCGCGAGCGTGAGCGCGACGTTGACGAACTGCCCGGGCCAGAGGGCGTTCTCGGTATTCTCGAAGGTCGCCTTGAGCTGGATGGTGCCGGTGGTCGGGTCGACCGTGTTGTTCACGAAGGTGAGCTTGCCGCGCACCGCCCCGCCCGGCGCGCCGGCCACCTGCGCTTCCACCGGCAGGTCTCCGGCGGTTCGGTAGCGCTTGATCTCGGCGAGCTGCGCCTCGGGCACCGAGAAGGCCACGTAGATCGGGTGGATGCGGTTGATCACCACCAGGGGATTGCCCACGTCGTTGGCCTTGACCACGTTGCCCTGGTTCAGGAGCAAATTGCCGGTGCGGCCGCCGATGGGCGCGCGGATCTCCGTGTAGCCGAGCTGCACGCGCACGTTCTCGACCGCCGCCTCGTCGGCGCGCACCAGCGCTTTCGCCGTCTCCACCGCCGCTCGGTCGGCTTCGATGGTGGCGGCGAGCGTCAGCTCCCGGGTGCGGATCTGGTCGTACTGCTCGCGCGCCACGAAGCCGCCCTCGACCAGCTTCCGGTAGCGCTGCTCGTCGACCCGGGCGTTCTCGAGCTGCGCCATGTCCCGAGCCAGGTTCGCCTCGGCCTGGGTCACCTGGGCCTGGTGCTGGGCGAGGGTGGCCTGTGCCTGCAGGAGCGCCGCCTGGAGCTGCCGGGGATCGATCGTGAAGAGCATCGAGCCCGGCGGCACCTCCTGACCCTCGCTGAAGTGCACCTTGAGCACCTCACCGTTGATCATGGACAGGACCGAGACGGTGGCGAGGGGCTGGACATTGCCGATCGCTCGGATCTGCACCGGGACGTCGCGCGTTACCACGTCCGCCACCGTCACCGCCACGCCGGGCGGCGTGCTCTTGGCGGTGGCCGGATCCGCGCCCCTGTCGCAGCCCGCGAGGAGCGCGGCTGAGACGATGAGCGCGCCCGCCACGAGCAGACGGCGGGAGGCCTTCACGCGGGCACCTCCGTAGCTCGCGGTCGTGGCCCGCGCAGTGCCGCGGAGAAGCGGCGGAGGAACTCGGCGTGCTCCTTGCGGAAGGCGGGATCGGACGGGCTCTTTCCCGTCACCATCCGGGTCACCTGCGGGTACGCGAGCGGATACGTGATGAGTCCCAGGATCGCCAGCAAGAGCTGGCCCGCGTCCAGGTCACGGGGCAGCAGGCCGCGGTGCTGGCGGTCGCGCAGGTCGCTCCGCGCGCCCGCGAGGGAGGCCCGGCGCTCCTCTTCGCGGATCACCGGCCCCTCTCCGGTTCCGAGCGCCTCCCACTGGATCAGCCGGATCCAATCGCTGTCCTCGCAGGCCATCTCGAACCAGTAGATGAGGCTCGCGCCCAGGTCGGCCGGCGCCTCGGTGATCCAGCCGGCGCGCTCCCGGAGCTTGCGGTCGAAGATCTCGCGGAAGAGATCCTCCTTGTTGCCGAAGTAGTGATAGAGCATCCGCTTGTTGACGCGCGCCCGCCGGGCGATGCGCGCGACGCGGGCCCCCGCGAAGCCCTCGGCGGCGAACTCCGCGAGGGCGGCGGCCAGGATCCGGTCCTGCGTTCCCCGCGGATCGCGGGCGTGGCTGGGAGGGAGGCGCTTCGCTCGGGCGGCGGTCGGCATGGCCGGGATGACCCGATGGTAACCGTCCGGATACTTCCGGTCAACCAGGACTCCTTTCCCTCGGCGAGCGAGCCGGACCGGGTGAGCCCAGCGCCCTCTCCCGCCTGGGGAGAGGGTCGGCGCTCACCAGCGTCGTGAGAGCCAGCCGCAGCGTGCGAGGCCCTGCCAGTTGTCCGGCACGACGAGGTGCTCGAAGCTGTCGGGCCCCTGCGAACCGATAGCCCGCAGTCTCGCGCATCGTCACGAGCGGGTTCCCGACGCTCTTCACGTCGTCAAAACGTGATGTCGAGCGCGGGGAACGCGGCGTCGCGAAAGAGCGTCGCGCGCGCGCGAGTCGAAGCTCGGCGCCAGATGGGCGCGAGCACGATGTGACAGTGTCAGCGCCGCGAAGTGCCCGGGCCTGTCCAACTTTCGTCACTGCGCCGCCGCCCCGGGGCGACCGGAAAGCGTGCCCTGGGCAAAATCGCCGAATCCGTCTACACTTACCCATGGCCTCGGACTTGCAGCCCTGAGTCAACGTGCCCAACCAGCCACGACGGGATCAGCCTGGACGGCCGCCCCGCCGGCCCGCGCCGACGGCGCGCAGTCTCTCCGGCATCGAGGCGGCGAGCCTGGTCAAGTTCGCCTACTTCACCGACGAAGCGCCCGTCCCGGGCACCCTGCTCTACACCGCGTTCCGTCGGAACATGCCGCCCGGAGTCAAAGAGTTCACCGTCAAGAACCCGGTCACGTTCTTCTACGGCATCCAGCAGACGGGCGGCCTGCTGGACATCCAGGTCCGGTGGATCAATCCCGATGGGGCCGTGGCGAGGACAAGCGATCAGCCTATGGATCAGTCGCGGCAGGGCGCGCTCTGGACGTGGCAGGTGGACCGCCTCGAGAAGCGGGACCTCTCGCAAGCCGGGGTGTGGGCCGTGGAGCTGCTGATCTCGGGCCACCGGGTCGGTCGGTACCCACTGCTGGTCCGACCCGCCGGGCGCTAGC
>Ga0187893_10001371_pt1:0-30000 | contig 58969 bp, 53 predicted proteins | sample MA1701074metaG_FD_139574 | JGI IMG/M metagenome (GOLD analysis project Ga0187893, IMG submission 139574) | White microbial mat communities from a basaltic lava cave in the Kipuka Kanohina Cave System on the Island of Hawaii, USA - MA170107-4 metaG ...
ACCACCACATCAACCACCACATCAACTACCACCTCAACTACCACCTCAACTACGACAAGCACGACTACCACAACGACGACATCAACGACTACGACAACACGGCCGACTACCACCAGACCAACTACCACGACGACATCAACGACTACAACAACCAGACCAACGACTACCACGACACGGCCAACTACGACCACGACAACGACCAGCACCACCACAACAACTCAGAGGCCAACTACTACCACAACGACTACATCAACGACTACCACGACCCGGCCGACCACCACGACTACAACGAGTACGACGACAACAACAGTGCCGGCAGGGTAAGGGTAGGATGTGGGCGCTGTAGAAGAGGTTTACAGACATTGACTTTGACGATCTATTATAGTATAAAGGCAGCGGGTATGTGACAGAGCAGAATGAAGGTCATACTGGCAGGAAAAACCCTGACTTTCTAGAGAAAGTTGGGGTTTTTTGTTCCTTCAATTTAAGAATAAATCATGGCAGGTAAACCAAATAAAGCTAAAATTCTGTTTGTCATCGGTGGGATTCGTTCCGGAAAGAGCTTGTTTGCCATGAAACTGGGCGAGAAGATGGGCAAGCAAAGGGTACTCATCGCCACAGGCCAGGCCCTGGATTTTGAGATGGAAAGTCGTATCCAGAAACATAAGGCCGCTCGGTCTAAAACTTGGATCGCTTACGAGGAGCCAGTTGCTTTAAACCGTGTATTAGAGAAAGTAAATGGTCGGTGTGATGTGATCCTGATAGACTGCTTGAGTCTGTGGCTTTCCAATTTGCTTCACCTAGACCTTGGCGATCAAAAGATCTCAGCCAGTCTTGAAGAATTTCTACGGGCTCTTAAATCCCTAACCACTCCGGCTATTTTGATTTCAAATGAAGTGGGGTTGGGTGGGATCCCAATCAATCCTCTAGCCAGAAGGTTTTGTGATCTTGCAGGTGCGCTCCACCAGGAAATTGCAAGTCTGGCCCATGAGGTCTATGTTGTCACATCAGGTATCGCGACAAGAGTTAAATAAGCAGTATAAGAGCAAAAATGATGACACAACCTCCCAAGAGTGCCTGGTATCCGACCTGGTTAAAAGAAGTCTTGGACAACATTCCTCCCTTAGAAAAAACACTCCAGAAAAAAGTTCAGTCCAGACTGGACAGCCTGACCAAACCCCCCAAAAGCCTAGGCCGAATTGAAACCATAGCCAAGCAATATGCCGTGATCCGTGGACAAGATCGACCCAAACTTCATAAAAAAGTAGTCTATGCTTTTGCGGGTGACCATGGGGTGACGGAGGAAGGGGTCAGCGCCTATCCTAAGGAGGTCACGGCCCAAATGGTCTACAACTTCCTGCGGGGTGGAGCAGCCGTGAATGTGCTGGCCAGGCATGTGGGTGCTGAGGTGAGGGTGGTGGATATTGGGGTGGATCATGACTTTAATCAGATCGAGGGACTCATTCACGCCAAGGTCCTCCGGGGAACGCGTAATCTTGCAAAAGGCCCTGCCATGACCAGACAGGAAGCCCTAACTGCGATGGAAAAAGGCTGCGAATTGGCTCAGCAGGCTGCGATGGAGGGAACGGACATTCTGGGTACAGGGGACATGGGCATTGGCAACACCACCCCAAGCAGTGCGATTGCAGCCGTCATGACGGGAAAGCCGGTTGCTACCGTGACTGGAAAAGGGACAGGCCTTGATGAGCAGGGTCTTCAGCACAAGATCCAGGTCATCCAGCAGGCCATTGAACTGAACCAGCCCGATCCCAGGGATCCTTTGGGAGTTCTGGACAAAGTGGGTGGTCTAGAGATTGCTGGGATTGCCGGATTTCTGCTGGGAGCCGCAGCCAAGAAGGTGCCAGTCGTGGTAGACGGATTTATCTCAACGGCGGGGGCCCTGATCGCTGCAGGCTTGTATCCATCGCTCCATGATTATATTTTTATTTCTCATCTGTCGGCCGAGAGAGGACATCAGGCAATGTGTGCTGCCCTGGGTGTAAAGCCCCTCCTTGACCTTGACCTTCAGCTGGGAGAGGGCACAGGGGCCTGCCTGGGGATCAGCCTGGTGGAGGCGGGAATCAAGGTTCTCAATGAAATGGCCACATTTCAAGAGGCTAAAGTCTCTCAAAAAGAACGTTAATGGTTATGTGTTTTATCCTGCAGTGCCAGCAAGAATGCTTGAACGATTAACGAATAGCGATTAACGATAGGATATGCATTTCAGGCACTTCATCATCGCATGGCAATTTTTAACCGTTATCCTCATTTCAAAACATATCACGTCTTCCCCTTCTGACCTAAGCCGGTCTATGACTTATTATTCTTTAGTAGGATTTATATTGGGCGGGGTCTTGTGGATTTCATGGAGGGGATTGGGCCTAATATTCCCCGCACCTGTGGTGGATCTTTTAGTGATTGCCATTCTAGTGGTGCTGAGTGGGGGCATACATCTAGATGGTCTTGCGGATACGGTGGATGGTCTGTGGGGTGGTGGGGACCGTGAACAGGCCCTCAAGATCATGCGGGATGCCCATATTGGTGTCTTTGGGGTGATTGCCCTTGTTCTGGTGTTGATGGCAAAATATTTGGCCTTGACCCATTTATCCCATAACCTTAAAGGTCAGGTTTTATTAGGGATGCCGGCTGTTGGGCGATGGGCGATGGTGGTGGTCAGTTATTATTCTGAGTATGCCCGAAGCGGTCCCGGGCTGGCTCGACCGTTTATCGAGCACTTGAACTGGCGAGAAGTGGTCTGGAGCAGCCTCACGGGTGTCTTGATTCTGTTCTTAACGCTTGGGGTTCCAGGGTTTATCTTTTTAGCTATCTTAGGGCTGGTTTCTTTTCTATGTTTGTGGTACTTTCGAACGAAGCTCGGTGGTGTAACCGGAGACTGCCTGGGTGCAGTGGGCGAACTAGTGGAGGTTACGTTTTTATTATCTGTCTTAGCCTTACAGAATGTGATCTATGGTGAAAGAATCTAATTCCCACCCGGACTTTACACGGGTCTATCTCATTCGGCATGGAGAGGTGATGGGTGCGGGGCCAAAACGGTATAACGGCCACAGAGATGTGGATCTGAGCCAAAACGGGGTGGCACAGATGGAACAAATGGCCCTGAAGCTGGCAGCCTATCCTGTTGTGGCCATTTATTGTAGCGATCTGTTGAGGACATCTAAGGGAGCAAAAATCCTGGCGCAACCCAATAATTTACCGGTCTACACACGTCCATCCCTCCGGGAAAAGAGTTTTGGAGCTTGGGAAGGGCTCACTTATGAGGAAGCTGCGGCCCGTTTTCCTGAGGATTGGAAGAAATGGCTCGTGGACCCTGCTACCTCGCGTCCACCTGGGGGAGAAACCTTTAGGGAGGTGGAGCAACGGATCCTTCAGGAATTATCTTTGATCCTTAAGGATCATCAAGGCCAGGAAGTGGTGATTCTTTCTCATGGGGGCACGAATCGTGTGATTCTTTGCCACGCCCTGGGGCTTGATTTGAGGCAGATCTTTCGTATTGAGCAGAAGTATGCTGCCCTGAACATCATCGACTTTTTTGAGAATGGGATCGCCAGTGTCCAACTCATGAATGGTTAAAAATTTATGAAAGGGTTTTTAATCGCTGGAACGGCCAGCGGAGTAGGAAAGACAACTGTAGCCCTGGGTCTGATGAATGCCTTTCGTAAAAAGGGGTTACGGGTACAGCCCTTTAAAGTCGGGCCGGATTTCATTGATCCAGGCTATCACACTTTGGTGACGGGACTTCCTTCTATAAACCTAGATAGCTGGATGCTGCCGCCAGCCAAAGTTCAAGAAACATTTTCAAGGCGTGCTAGCCAATCCGGTATAGCGATTGTGGAAGGGGTAATGGGCCTATTCGATGGCCTTGATGGCAGATCGGAAGAGGGTAGTTCAGCACAGGTTGCCAAGTTACTAAACCTTCCTGTTATCTTGGTGGTGGATGCCCGGGCCATGGCCCGGAGTGCCGGGGCGATTGTATATGGGTTTGAGAACTACGATCCAAGGCTGAATGTGGCTGGGATCATATTTAACCGTGTAGGAAGCCCTAGACATTATGAATATCTGTGTGAGGCCGTGGCCGACCGATGCAAAGCCCAGGTCCTGGGGTATCTCTCCCGCCTTGAGGCTTTGCAGCTCCCAGAAAGACATCTAGGCCTGGTGACGGCTGGAGAATCAGGCCTCACCGAAAACTTCATGAATAGCTTGAACCATGAGATAGAGCATAATGTAAATATTAATAAAATAGAAATTCTTTCTGGCGTGGATATTCGCTCTCCTGACAGATCTGACGCTGCTGATCCTTTCGGGCCAGAGGGGAAAAAAGCCGTGCCATTGGGTATTCGTCTGGCTGTGGCTCGGGACGAGGCTTTTTGTTTCTATTATCCAGATAATTTAGATCTTTTATTGGAATTAGGGGTTGAGATTTGTCATTTTAGCCCGATGCGTGACTTTTCTCTACCTCAGAATGTGGATGGAATCTACCTGGGAGGGGGATATCCAGAGTTGCATGCGGAACAGTTAGCAGTCAACCAGACCCTTCGCAAACAGATTAAGGAGGCTGCTGAGGAGGGCCTCCCGATTTATGCCGAATGTGGCGGCCTGATGTACTTGACTCGTGCGATCCGGGACCCAGAGGGTCATGCCTATGAGATGGTGGGGCTTTTTCCAACCGAGGCCCGAATGCTTAAGAAGAGGAAGGCCCTGGGATACGTAGAGGTCTGTCTCACAAGGGACTGCCTATTGGGAGAAAGTGGAATGACCCTCCGCGGGCATGAGTATCATTATTCAGAATTGAGTCATGATCTCCTGCAGGAGGGAATTAAAGGAGCATATGAACTTATATCTCGCAGGGATAAAACAACACGCAGGGAGGGGTATTCTTATCGCAATGTTTTGGCCAGTTATGTTCATCTCCATTTTGGTTCTCATCCAAAAGTGGCAGAATCGTTCGTTCATCACTTACGTCAATGGAGGACTGTTCGATAAAGGAGTTGTAAAGTAAAGCGAGGGTCTGGCTTCGCCAGACCGAGCGCGGGGGGTGGGGGCATCGGAGCACCTATTATTTTGTGTCGGCGCGCGGGCCCCCACAGATAAAGTATGGACGTCAGAATTCTTGATCCAGAAAAGATCGAGGCGAAGAGCTTTGAGATCATCGACCAAGAAATGGCCGGGCATGGCTTTGGGCCTCAGGAATGGATAGTTGCCCGCCGGATTATTCATGCCACCGCCGATTTTGATCTTGGCCGCTCTGTTCTCTTTCATCACGAAGCAATACGCTCAGGCATTGAGGCGATTCGCCGGGGTTGTGCAATTGTGGCTGATGTGCAGATGGTCCAGGTGGGAATCAATAAAATCTCCTGCTCTCGTTTCGGCAATCGCGTCTCTTGCAGTATCGGGGATCGGGATGTGGCAAGACGGGCCAAGGCCGCAGGGCTGACCCGTGCCATCATCAGTATGCGGAAGGCACGCAAAAAACTTCATGGAGGGATTGTGGCCATTGGCAATGCCCCCACTGCCCTACTGGAGGTTATACGTTTGGTGCGAGAGGAAGGAATCATCCCGGCACTGATCATAGGTGTTCCGGTAGGGTTTGTGAGTGCCGCAGAAGCTAAGGAAGAGCTTTCCAAGCTACACACCCCCTATATCACCAACCGAGGTCGCAAAGGTGGAACTCCTGTGGCTGTGGCAACCGCCAATGCATTATTGGGATTGAGTCTTCAGGGTTGACAGACGCAGATCCGGTTACGACCGTTGTGTTTGGCCTCGTAGAGAGCTATATCCGCCCGGGACAAGAGATCATTGGCATCCTTGAAGTTTTCCATTAATTCAACCATGCCAATACTCACGGTGAGGCTGAATGCCTGCCCCTCGAAATTAAAGGGATAGGTTTCTATAGACTTTCGTGCCCGTTCTGCCACGATGCGTGCCTCTTGGAGAGTCGTATGGGGCAGCAGTATTCCGAATTCTTCACCCCCGTAACGGGCGAAAAGGTCAGTTCTCCGGAAGCTTCCTTTAAGAATCGCAGCTACTTCTTGGAGGGCATAGTCACCGGCAGGATGGCCCATCCGATCATTAATCTGTTTAAAGAAATCCAGATCCATTATCATGAGGGTTAGGGGTTCATGAAGATCCCGGCACCGATGAAATTCACGATAGAGGCAGTCGTGAAATACTTGCTTGTTAAAGATCCCGGTTAATCCATCCAACCTTGCCCGGTCTGAAAGGATATTCAGATACAGGTGTTCGATACTCCCCGGACCTACATATTTAAAAACCGTGCTTCCTATTCTCAGCAGATCTCCATCCCTGAGCACGGCCTGGATCACACGGTTCTCATTAATATAAATCCCGTTAGTGCTGCCTAGATCTCGAATCATCGTTTGGTCATCAGGCTGAGCCAAGAGTTCAGCATGCTTTCTTGACATCATGGGATCCGCAATAGGAATTTCAACATCAGGTTGTCGGCCGATGACCATATGATTTTGTCCTAGTGCGATTTTTTCACCGATAGGGGCTCCTGCAATTACCACCAGGCAGGCTAGGGAACGCCTGGCCCGCTCAAGTCGTTTTCGGAAAACCAGTGTATCTTCCACGGTTGTTTCCCTATCTCTATCCATATCCATTTCCATGTATTCCTCCTTTCCATAGGATAAGTGTAGGGCAAGAGTGTAAAATGTCAAACCCCGATGTGGCCTTTGAAGGCATTTCATTCCATCCTTCTCTCCAATCCCATCCGCTTAAGGCCCCTGGGTTGAGCGGTCAGCCCAGGGTGGGACTTATTGAACTAATCTAGCTATGACCTGATCCATGGCCCGTAACAGTTAAGTCAAACCAAAACCTTGACGGGAGGACTGGCTTGAGGCGGGCTGTGGGTCAGTTTCTACTTACTAATTAAGTTGTGAGCACAACCTAGGAATTTATTGTGGAAATGAATAAGGAGGACAGATTACGAGATTGTTCGCGTGATGCAGACGTGATATATTGGGTGCATGCGAAAGCTATTTTTATGGGAAGTGTTGGCTATTTCAGCTTTGCCTGTTCTCGCCATCATACTATTAGTTTCACTATTTTGCCTAGATATACCATTCTGTCATTCAAAAATGAGTACATTCATGCATCGAGTTTGGCGTGCAGCAGGCTTGTCGTTCTATGCAATGGGAACAACACTTCTGGGTCTTATCGGATTAATTCTTACTGCCACATTCCTACTGATTAAGAATGGCTGGTCTAACATGATAGAACACTGGAAAAGGACTGGAGCATCCGCCCTAGTATTATGGTGGTTTTTAGTATTTCTATATCTGTTTACTTTTATTTCACCAGAAACCTTTTCAGTAGAGGAAATAAAGAAATTTTCGCAAGGTATAGTAGTAAATATTGCTTCTAATAATTTTGACAGTTCTCTGATTGGCACTGGATTCTGGATAGATAAGAAAGGCCATATAATAACATGTTCCGATCCACAAAAAGCAGATCTTGTGCTAAATAACTCAAATTTTAGAGTTGGAGTTATGGTTCCACCGCTGCTTACTGGAAAGATGCTAACTGTTGTGCTTGGAGTAAATTATACATCTGGTGAAATAGTATATTATGATTCTGAAACTGGAATCTTTATAATTTATGTTAATAATAATCCATTTATGCGAAAACTGCATATGTTTGCGGAAGCTGAGAACGTTGAAACACATCAGAAGGAAAGTACTACTGAAAAATATTGGGTGCCAGCTTTATCAAAGGACCTAGTAAGTGTTGGTAGTCAGATATTTTTGGCTGCTGTGGAACGTGACAAGGAAGGACCTGCGATAAATTTTCTTGTAGGGAGGGTAGTCAAACGTGGAGCCGATACATCCAGGAATAAGTATTATTTAAGAATATATACAGATATCCCGTTCAAAGCATCATATCGTGGATCTCCAGTGCTGGATGCTACAAAATCCATAGTCGGTGTGGCATGTTCTGAGTCAGAAACGATATCTGTATTAATCCCATCCCAATCGTTGGTGGACATAATCGCTGAGGCCAAGTGTTGCTAAATATTTCACTTTACTTTTTGTAAACGATCGCTTAAAATAGAACCTATCCCATCTTGGGATGTCATGAAACCATACTTTGGCCTAAAACTAAAACATCTTAGAGAACAGCGGGGGTTAACCCCGAAAGAGCTGGCTTATTTGTCGGGGCTGCACCGTGTCCATATACATATGATCGAGGCCGGGACCCGTAGGAATCCCACCATTGCCACTCGGCAAAAATTGGCCAGGGTATTGAAGGTGGGTATTGAGGAGTTGTTGGATTAAGGCTATGTTGAATTCTATTATGAGATTTACCTCAAAGTGGCTCGTCATCTTACTTTTAGTCCTACTGGGCTGTAGTACGGCAGGGAGAGATTTCGATTCGACAAAGGTAAGCCATATAGTTAAAGGCAAAACCACTGCCAGCGAATTGGTCAAGATGTTTGGTGCACATCATTCAAAAATGGCTCTCTCCAATGACCGGGAGGAATGGATTTATATCGTTCCTAGTGGTGCTAAGGATAGAAATAGAAAGCTTGATATCATTTTGAACCAGGGTGTCGTGGAGAGTTATACCTACACCATCATGGAGGCAGGACAAGAAAAGCCCTTTTCGCTTGGAAGATGAGATGGGCTATGTGAGATGGAGAGAGGGCAAGAAAGGAGGTAACCCATGCGCAGTGCAATCTTAGCGGGGAACTGGAATGTCTACGCTAACTCTTATTTTTAATAACAGGCTGATACCGTTTGATGTCAAGGGTGAATCTACCGCTCCGTCAGAAAAGACTAACAAGGAATTGATTAAACTGGCCATCGGAATAAAGGCGGAAAACGAAGCCAGCCATGCCATAATTCAGGAGCTTATAGACGAGGGTAGGAGAGAGAGTATTGAGGGAACATATACCAAGGACAGCGTTAGGCGTCGGTGGAAAATAATCCACAGCTCTTTTGTATCAGATCCACTTGAAACGTACTTTAATCATACGATAGTGCTAATCGAAATGGAAGGGGGATGAGATGGGCTGTCTGAGGGTGATCTAACATGGCGGGAGAGTATTATTGTCGTGAATGTGCAAACCAGCGTGGGAAAATTCCAGACCCACCAACCGGGAAGGTTGTGAGGACTAAAAAACAGAGAGGGAAACACCATAAGCACACAACTCTAAACCCTAATGAGGAAATTCTGGGGATATTCCCAGATCTAAGCACCGATAGCTATAGAAAGTTGGTTCTGGAAACGTGGGAGAATGGTGACATTGAGATTGGCGATAATGGCAAGACTAACATTGTCTGGGCGTCCGGGGAGAAAGTTGGCGATGTTTATAGATATGGTGCATTACAAGGACCGGCAGAAGTCATCAAAGTTGTATTGGCCAGCGATCCTGAAAGCGTCCATTCATACCCTGTGAGTAGAAGCGATTACGATGGCAGAAAATGCCTTGTTTGTCGTAAGCCTTTTCCAGAGAGGAAGAATTGATTGAAAGGAGTCTAAGATGGGCTGTGTGAAATGGAGAGATGCCATACGCGAACGGGAGGCCCATATCAAAAAGTTAATAATTACCTTGCTCATATTCCAAGCTGGCATGGTCGGTCTTTGCGATTTGGCAAGGGCCTCCCCTGAGGAGGAAGGAGCAAAAGTTCAGAACGTAAAGCAAGATTGGTATGTAGGACTGCATTTAGGGTTTTCTGCATTTACCAGCGTTTTGGGTCTCGAAGTCCAACATCATAATTTTGCTTTTACTGCTGGCTTTCCCGTAGCTGTTGGCATCAAATACTATCTTAAGCCTGAGGGTCATTCTTGGTTTGCTGGAGGCTATTTCCTGAGATTTAGTGACTTGAGTCAAAATGAAGGCGGCATTGGGAGTGGTTTTAGGTGGCGCTGGGGCTCAGGGTGGGATTTGGCATTGGGCTTTACCTTGGGTTACGGAGAAAAAAACGAAATAAGTGGACCAGGAGAGTTGATCACAGATTATATCCGTATTAGACCGGTCATTACTTTGGGTTATTCTTTTTGAGAACATGAGTGCGAACATAAAATTGCGATGGCAGATGTCTTGTGGGTGGATTTTAGGGGATTGTTGGATTGATTAGAGAAAATATGAAGGTTATTATCCTCTTTCTGTTGATATCAGTAACTTTATCTGGCGCCAGCTATGCAGCCTCAAACAAAGAAGAGTATGACTTGCAAGAACGGTGTGGTAAACGTGCTGAGGAGATTTTAAAACCTGGAAATGATAATGGTATTAGTGAAGATGACAAACAACTTATGATGACAGGTTATAGAAATCATTATAATAGAAAATTAAATAAATGTTTTGTTTTACAAACGACCACGACCATGCCGAAGAATAAAAAAGAGAGCCCTTCAATATTAGAAGAATTGTGGGACATTAATGAAAATAAACTATATGGAAGGTTCTTTAAAGTTAAGATCGATAATAAGCCGTTTGAGTGCAATGTGTTAGGCGAGATTTGTAATTCTGAAAATGAATGGGATTCGCTTGTAAAGCCATATATGGAAGAGTAAAGAATATAAATTGAGGTAACCCATGCGCTGTGCGATCTATGCCCGTAAGTCAACCGACAATGACAGAAATGAAGATAACAAATCAGTGACCCGTCAAGTGGAGCGGACTAGGGCATTTGCAGAGGGGAATGGGTGGACTGTTTCTCAGGAGCATATTTTCATAGACAACAGTGTGTCGGGGGCTAATTATACGACACATTCTTGCAATACCCCCTCAGATATATTAAACTGAGAGTGTCTTAAAAGGACGGAAAGATGCTTCATTCAGCCAGTGAAAAAGATGTTAAAGAAGGCAAGATTGCAGATGTCTATTTCACCCGAACCCTGGAGATCCTGAAGGCCAAGAAGATAGATAAATGGGTTAAAGCCGAGTTCACAGCCAAAAAACTTCCCTGTGGATGGCCGTGGGGCGTCCTGGCAGGAGTCGAGGAGTGTGTAGAGATTTTAAAGGATCTTAAGGTCTCTGTCAGGGCTATGAGGGAGGGAACCATTTTTTATCCCGACCAGCCTGTTCTAGAGTTAGAAGGGGTGTACTCCGATTTTGGCCTGTATGAGACAGCCCTCCTCGGCTTGATCTGTCAGGCCTCCGGGATTGCTACCAAGGCGGCCAGATGCAAAAAACTTGCGGAGGAACGTAAGGTGATCAGCTTTGGAGCAAGGCGCATGCATCCCACGCTGGCTCCGATGATTGAGCGGAGTGCATATATTGGTGGATGTGATGGGGTGGCCGTGACCAAAAGTGCAGAGTTGATTGATGAGAAGCCAGTTGGAACCATGCCCCATACCTTGATCCTGATCCTGGGGGACACTGTGGAGGCACTGAAAGCTTTTCACGAGGTGATTGATCCCAACGTCAAACGGGTGGTCCTGGTGGATACCTTGGGGGATGAAAAGTTTGAGGCGGTTCGTGCAGCGGAGGCCCTGGGCCGTCATCTGTATGCCGTAAGGCTGGACACTCCGGCCTCCCGGCGTGGCAACTTCTTGCGGATTCTTCAAGAGGTTCGTTGGGAGTTGGATCTGCGTGGCTACAAGTATGTCAAGTTATTTGTGAGCGGTGGAATTGATGAGGCCGATATCCCAGAATTAAATCCCTTTGTAGATACCTATGGCATTGGGACCTCAATCAGTAATGCGCCGGTTATCGATTTTGCGATGGATATTATTGAGGTAGAGGGAAGGCCGTTTGCCAAACGGGGTAAGCTTTCCGGAGCCAAGCGGGTGCTTCGTTGCCCCTCCTGTTATCGCTATGAAGTCATTCCACTCAAGGAACGTAAGACGACCTGCCAGGGTCCGACCCACTCAGCACATGCCTGCGGGGCTTCTTACGAGGACCTGTTGGTTCCCCTCATGAAGGAGAGGAAGATGCTTTCAAAAATGCCATCTGCAAGAGCGATTCGAGGGTATGTATTAAATCAGATAAAGTTTTTTATTATGGAGTAATTTATGAAGGACAAAGGAATAACCCTTTCGCAGTTTGTTTTAGAACGGCAGGGTCCTACTGGAGTCGACTATGAATTCAGTGCGTTTCTGTCTCAGATCGGCCTAGTGGCCAAGGTCATCGCCAGGAAGGTGGGACGGGCTGGACTTGTGGACATCCTGGGCCTGACGGGCACCATGAATGTCCAAGGGGAGGAGGTCAAAAAGCTGGATCAATTTGCCAATGATACCTTTGTCCAAGTATTTCAGGGGAGTGGTCTGGTTTGCCTGCTGGCGTCAGAAGAACTGGAAAAGCCAGCCCAATTTCTAGAGAAAGGTATTGGCGGAAAGTATGTCTTGCTCATTGATCCACTGGATGGCTCATCCAATATTGATGTGAACGGCACACTAGGCTCCATCTTTTCGGTTTATCTCGCTAAAGATCCACGCCATCCGGACCCATCGTCAGATATTCTACGAAAAGGGACTGAACAGATTGCGGCGGGATATGTGATCTATGGTCCCAGTACAATCCTTGTTTATACCAGTGGAAATGGGGTTCACGGGTTTACGCTGGATCCTGGGATTGGTGAGTTTCTCCTCTCCCATTCGGATATCCGGATTTCCCCGCGGGGAAAGACCTACAGTGTTAACCAAGGAAACTATCATGACTGGATGCCGGAGACTCAGCGGTACATTAATTATCTCCTAGAAAAGGATTCGAAGGACGGTAGGCCTTATTCTTTAAGGTACGTTGGGACTTTAGTAGCTGATCTGCATCGGACACTGCTGGATGGAGGTATCTTTCTTTACCCGGCTAGCAAAAAGAATCCCGAGGGGAAATTGAGGCTACTCTATGAGGCATCCCCCATGGCCTTTGTAGTGGAGAAAGCGGGAGGCAAGGCGACGCGGGGAGATGGACGGATACTGGACATTCAGCCCTCCACGCTGCATCAGCGTGTTCCACTGATTATTGGAAGCCCGGAGGACGTAGAGCTAGCTTCTGAGTTTTTACAGGGGAAGCGGTAAGATAGAAAGGCTCGTTCGTAGGAATCTACCTAGCGAGCCCTATAAAATAAATAAGGAGTTAGACCATGTTGAATCGGATCCGTGAAATTCTTTCATGGTATGGCAGTGATAGTGCAGGAACAAAGACAAACCTGGCTAGGATTCTGAATCATGGCAAATTGGGTGGCACGGGGAAATTAGTCATTCTTCCTGTTGATCAGGGATTTGAACATGGCCCGGCCAGGAGCTTTGCCCCCAACCCATCAGGGTATCATCCTCATTACCACTTTGAACTGGCTATAGAAGCCGGCTGCAACGCCTATGCAGCTCCGCTGGGATTCCTGGAAGCGGGGGCGGCTGAATTTGCTGGACGGATCCCACTGATCTTGAAGCTCAATAATCATGATGTCCTTCATGATGAGAAAGATCCGGTTCCTGCGGTTACAGGAAGCGTCCGGGATGCCTTGCGGCTGGGTTGCTGTGCTGTCGGTTTCACCATTTATCCTGGATCGGCTGGGTGTAAGGTGATGTATGAGCAGCTCCGAGAGATTGCGAGCGAGGCCAAAAGCCATGGACTGGCAATGGTGGTGTGGTCTTATCCCAGAGGATCTGCACTGAGCAAGGAGGGGGAGACAGCTGTTGATGTGGTGGCCTATGCGGCCCAGATTGCAGCACAGATGGGGACGCATATTATTAAGGTCAAATTACCATCAGCCCACATCGAGCTGGCAGCCGCAAAGAAGGTCTACGAAGCCCAGAGCATTCCTATTAAGACTCTGGCCGAGCGGGTTCGGCATGTGGTCCAGAGCGCTTTTGATGGACGGAGGATTGTCATCTTTTCCGGAGGAACCAAAGAAGAAGACAAAACGATCTTCGACGAGGTGCGCGCTATTCGAGACGGTGGAGGCTTTGGTTCCATTATTGGCCGGAATTCCTTTCAACGGAAGAAGTCAGAGGCTCTGGAGTTTCTCGGCACGGTTATGAAGATCTATGCTGGGGAGATCGCTTAAAGTCAGGAGAGGAATGATTTCACGAAAACTCTGGTATGATGAGTTGCGGCTTGGATTTTTCTTGGAAAAAATAACCACACTGAAAACCGACATCGGCTAAATCCCGTTCATCAATGGGGAAAGCCATACAGGGCTTGGGTCTGTCATTATAGATGGTGCAGCGAGGGTTATCCTCAGTGCCGCCTAAGAAGGGACATTTAAAAAGGAGCCTGCAGCATTTACCACACTGGTAGCATTCGCCAGATCTTAATTTTTCCTGCTCCTTGACATAGTCCTGTGCCGTCACACAAAGGATCGTTCGTCTTATTTTATTGGTCAACCTTTTAAGCAGTTTTGTCGACCCACGATAAATTTCTCTTTTCCAGTGTATGCTCATCTGTATGTTCAGGCTGTCGTTATTTCTCCCTTTATATAGCTTAAACCTTGAAATTTGTAGCATAAATGAAAAAAAGGTGCAAGAAAAATTTTATCCTATAAAACTTTTGCTTGAAAAAAAATTCCAGTTGTTATACAAATAGGGTTAAAGTGGGGTTAAAGTATGGTTACCAAGGCACAGACCAGCAGCCTTTTTAAAGGGGAGCCTGATACTCAGAGAAAAGAGATTTGGGCAGTAGGGGGTGGAAAAGGTGGGACGGGCAAAACCTTTTTGGCGGCGAATCTGGGCCTCTGCCTTTCCAAGCTTGGGAAAAGGGTTCTCCTGGTGGACGCCGACCTGGGTTGCGCAAACCTTCATACAGCCCTGGGCATGTCACCGCCTTCTGCAACACTGTCAGATTTTTTGAAGGGGAAGGGACGTTCCATCACAGATGTCCTGAGTGAGACCGGGATTCCCAATCTCAGCTTGATCTCGGGGGCTCAAGACTTCTTAGAGATTGCTAATCCTAAGTATGGTGAAAAGCTACGCCTCATTCGCCAGATCCAGGAACTGGATTTTGAATATATCATTCTGGATCTGGGGGCAGGGACTTCATTTACCATCTTAGATTTCTTCCTGATCTCGGATCACGGAATCCTGACTGTACTGCCAGAGCCCACCTCCATTGAAAATGTGTATAGGTTTATTAAGAGTGCCTTCTATCGCAGGTTCAAAAAGGTGGTGAAGGATCCTCAGATTCGGGAGATCATCACCCGGGCCATGGACCAAAAAAATGAACTTGGAATCCGCACTCCCCATGACCTGATCCAGCAGGTAGGACTCATTAATCCGATGGTAGGTGGGCGTCTCCAGGAAGCCATGTCCAGTTTTACGCCGAAGTTGATTGTGAATCAGGTCCGTACCAAGGACGATATTGCTTTAGGTTTCTCTATGCGTAGTTCTTGTTCAAAGTATTTTGGGATTCAGGTGGAATATCTGGGATACATTGAGTATGATGATTATGTGTGGCAAGCCACTAAAAAGAAGCGTGCCTTACTATTGGAATACCCCTATTCTGGATCGGCCAGATGTCTTGAGAAGGTCACCCATAACTTACTCACACAGGAACAGCTGACTTTTGATCTCCTGATCCGAAAATGAAGCGAGGATCTGGCTTGGCCAGTCCGAGTGCAGGGCCAGGCATCCAGCTCTGCTGGTGACTGGCCGGGGCATGGGGGCATTGTGAGCGAAGCGGAGCAGGCCCTCATATCTAACGTCTGGGTGCACGGAGGACCAAGATCAAAAGCATATTCTCGCAGAGACGCCCCTTCGGGCCAGGCTCGACAGCGCTAGCGAGGTAGCACGGGTCCCCACATAAAAAAGATGAAGAATTTCCATAATGAGAATTACTATGAACTCCTAGAGCTTACCCCCCGTGCTACCTCCGACCAGATCCAGCAGGCCTATGAGCATGCTAGGAAGACCTTTTCAGAAGATTCAATGGCAGTCTACTCTCTATTCACTTCAGAGGATCGCAAGCAACTTTTGGAGAGAATCGAGCATGCCTATCGAGTGTTGATGAATGAATCGGCACGCCGCCAATATGACCGAGAAATAGGACTGGCCCATCATTCTGCAGGAGCAGTTAACTCCTCTCCTCATATGTATCCTTCACAATTTCTAGAGTCCTTGCCTGAACCCTTAACCGGTAAAGCCCTCAAAGACATCCGTGAACAGCTTGGAATCTCTTTACAAGAAATTTCTGACCGCACCCGAATCCATCTTCCTTATCTTGAGTTCATCGAAGGGGATCGATATGACAAGCTCCCTCATGCGGTGTACTTGCGAGGATATTTGATCCAGTATGCTAAGGTGATGGGGTTGGATGCTATCAGAGTTGTTCGAGGATATTTAAAAATGGCTCTAAGGGACATGAGCGACGGTAATTAAAGTACCTCCTCTTGGATTGATCTGTGAATAATTTGGACCATTCTGGCCAGAATAGGATTAGGAGTCGAGAGGGGAGGCAACAGAACCACTACATTCCCCAGAGGGCGTATCAGCATTCCATGTTTCCTCGCTGCTAGGGCTACCTGGAGCCCTTTCTTTTCTACCAGGGAATAAGGCTGTTTGGTTTTCTTGTCCTTCACCAGTTCAATTCCAACCATCATGCCGCACTGTCGGACTTCCCCTACATGCTTATGTTCTTGTAAGGCTTTGAGGATTCTGGATAACAAATGGATCTTGGCCTGAACTTTAGTCATTATTTTTTCTTTTTCAAAAATTCTCAGATTAGCCAGGGCAGCTGCACAACCCAGTGGATTGCCTGTATAGCTGTGTCCGTAGAAGAAGGTTTTAAATTCTGCGTAATCTCCCAGGAATGTGTCGTAAATGGATCGTGTGGTCAGGGTGGCTGCAAGGGGTAAATATCCCCCTGTGATTCCCTTGGCCAGAGCTATAAAGTCGGGGACTACACTTTCATGCTCACAGGCAAACATCTTGCCGGTCCGACCAAAACCCGTGGCTACCTCATCTGCGATCATCAAAACGTCATAATCGGAACAGACTTTGCGGATTCGGGCGAGATAACCTGGGGGGCTGACCACGATCCCTGAGGCAGCCTGAACCCGCGGTTCAATCACAATAGCAGCCAGCTCATCATGGCGGCTTTTGATAAGGGTTTCTACTTCTTCCACACAGGCCATTCCACAACTGGGATAGGTCAGGTTGAGATGGCAACGGTAACAATAAGGATAGGGGACACGAACCGTTTCAAATAGCAAGGGTTCAAAACGTTTGTGGAACAGGTCAATGCCCCCCACGCTGGTGGAACCCACCGTATCCCCATGATAGGCATTTATAAAGGAGAGAAATTTCTTTTTCTGAGGACGTGACTTGAGCTGCCAATACTGAAAGGCCATCTTTAGTGCGACTTCAATTGCGGTAGACCCGTTGTCCGAATAAAAAACTTTTACCAGGCCTTTCGGTGCAATTTTTGTCAATCTTTTAGCCAGCTCGATAGCAGGAATGTTAGAAAGACCCAGGAGGGTAGTGTGGGCAATCTTACTGATCTGGGAGATGAGGGCTCGGTCAATTTCCTTTTTACGATGGCCGTGGAGGTTCACCCAAATTGATGACGTCCCATCCAGGTATCGGTTTCCATGAATATCTATTAGGTAGGGTCCCATTCCGTTCCGGATAATGAGTGGGGTTTCTTTTTCCCACTCCTTCATCTGGGTAAAAGGATGCCAGATGTATCGCTGATCCTCTGCCTCCAGTTGATGGGCTTCTCGGAGAGCGCTGTTTTTTTTCTTTTTCATGAGAATTTTGATAAGATTTTAATGAGTCTAGCTTAGGTCATGGCTGTCTGGTTGTCAAGGTTTTTTCCCAATGACCATCAATCTTTACAATACATAATGTTTTAATGTATAATCATCAATTTGAATTATATAAATCTATTTTTTTAGAAGATGGAGCGATCATGTCAGAAAGAAAATATCATATGAAATTTGGAGTTAAAGGTCTCTTGATTTCGGCGGTTCTGGTAGGATTGGGTGTTCTGATTGGGTTACTGGTGGCGGCGGATCTGGGTTGGATATCTTTCAGTACAGCAGAGAATCCTTCTCATCCTGTGACTGGAGTTTCCCTTCCCCTCTTGCCTCAATCCAGAGACGGGAGCCAGTTGCTGGTGGAGGTTTCCAAGGCCGTGACCCTGGCTGTTGTCAATATCTCCACGTCACGAGTGATCAAGGGACAGGAGGGTGCCCCCTTGACTCCGTTTTTTGAGGATCCATTTTTCCGCAGGTTTTTCGGAGATGAGTTCTTTCACCAGTTTGAGGTACCACGGGATCGTCGGGAACAAAGCTTAGGGTCGGGGGTGATTGTGGATGCTAGTGGTTATATCGTGACAAATAACCATGTGGTTTCCAAGGCCGATGAAATCAAGGTGCTTTTGAATGATAAGCGGGAGTTTAAAGGTAAGGTTGTAGGTACAGATCCCAAGACGGACCTGGCTGTGGTGAAGATTAGTGCCACGGATCTGCCCACGATCCCCTGGGGGGACTCTTCAAAACTGCAGGTGGGTGAATTGGTCCTGGCGGTAGGCAATCCTTTTGGTCTCAATCAAACTGTAACAATGGGTATCATCAGTGCTGTGGGGCGTGCAAATGTGGGGATTGCGGATTATGAAGACTTCATTCAGACCGATGCTGCCATCAATCCGGGCAATTCTGGCGGTGCCTTGGTCAATATCCACGGGGAACTGATTGGAATCAATACTGCGATTTTCACTCGCAGCGGTGGCTATATGGGAATCGGTTTTGCTGTTCCCAGCAATATGGCCAAATTGGTCATGGAGAGCCTCAAGACCAAGGGGAAGGTTGTACGGGGCTGGCTCGGGGTGACCATTCAGGAAGTGAATGCTGACTTGGCCAAACAGTTTGGCCTGAAGGAAGCGAAAGGTGCCCTCGTGAGTGATGTTTTAGAGGGCAGCCCGGCTGAAAAGGCAGGCATAGAACGGGGTGACGTGATTATTGAGATCAATGGAAAGCCTGTGGAGAGTGCCACACAGCTCAAAAATATGGTGGCCCAGTTAACCATTGGTAACAAAGTCAATCTGACCGTTGTGCGTGATAAAAAGGAAAAGCGATTGACCGTTCTGATCGGAGAACAGCCCAAGGAAATTGCCTCATCAGGTACAGACGAAGAAGGAGAGGGAAGCAAAGCAATGGCTGGCATTGAGGTTCATAACCTTACTCCGGAGATTGCAAGGCGCTTTGGGTTTTCCCGTGACAAAAAAGGCGTCGTGGTTACTCAAGTGGAACCTGAAAGCAGGGCAGACATTGCCGGTATTCAGCCGGGTGATCTTATCATAGAAATCAATCGCGCACCGGTACAGAATACCGAGGATTATGAACGGATTGTTTCCCGGCTAAAAAAGGGTGAGTCGGTACTGTTGCTAGTGAACCGCCAGGGTCGGACGCTTTTTATTACTATCACACCAGAATAGTCTGCTGGGTAATCTTCTGATAAGGCCGCGAGAGGCTGGGTGTGGGGGCACCTGCCTGACGGCAGGCAGGTCGGAGGGCGAATGGCGCGCCGAGGAAGGAGCGCCACACTATGTGCGCCGCCGAGATGGTGAGGCGGCCAAATTCCTTAGTGTAAAGCTCACGGACTTCCACAGGTAAAGGAAAATTTGACGATTTCTAAAAAGTTGTTATGATAAATGAGAGGGTGTTTGTTTAGATCAATTAAATTCATCAGTATTCGGTTTTTGTATATGAAAGGAGGTGAGAGGCGTGATTAGAAGTATTCTTTTACGTGCTTTCATTGTGTTTGCTGGGGGAGCGATTGGTTATTACCTTTTTCCGAAGGTTTTTGAGACTGGGGAGTTTAATATTCTGGGCGTCTTGGCCGGGATTATTATTTCGGTCATCGCACTGCTCTTAGAATCAGTTTTAAGACAGTTGCCTACCCGAACCGTCTTTTTTGGTTTGGTTGGGTTCGGAGTGGGAATTCTAATTGCCGGACTAGTGAATTTTATCACCGGCCCTCTCTTTTTGGGGGATACGGCGACCCTGCTGGTTTGGCAGAGTGCCACTGTCTTGATCTTGGGATATCTGGGCTTAATTTATGGCAGCCGCATGGCAGATGAGTATCTGAAAGGACATAAACTGCCTGAGACCGCAGATGTACCCGCCATTGAAAGGAATAACAAGATTCTGGATACCAGTGTGATTATTGATGGGAGGATTGCGGATCTTTGTGAAACCGGGTTTCTGGAGGGAATTTTCATCATCCCCCAGTTTATTCTCCAAGAGCTCCAGCATATCGCTGATTCCCCAGATTCTCTCAAAAGGGCAAGGGGGAGACGAGGCCTTGATATTCTCCACAGGATTCAAAACATGGCGGATATCCGAGTGAAGATTGTGGAAGAAGATTTTCCCAATATCAAACAGGTGGATTCTAAGATCGTGGCACTGGCCAAGAAATTAAATGCCAAGGTCGTGACCAATGATCTGAACCTCAACAAGGTGGCTGGTCTTCAGGGAGTGACGGTCCTAAATATTAATGAGCTGTCTAATGCCTTGAAACCCGTGGTTCTTCCTGGGGAGACCATGAAGGTTTTTGTCCTAAAGGAGGGTAAAGAGTCTGGACAAGGGGTGGCCTATCTGGATGATGGAACCATGATCGTGGTGGATGATGCTCGAAAATTTATCGGAAAGAATGTGGATGTCATCGTGACCAGCGTGCTCCAAACCACCGCCGGAAGGATGATCTTTACAAGACTTCGGGAGGATTCGGACAAGGCGGAATATCCCTACGCGAGAGGCTAACTTCATTAATTAGGTAGGTCCGTTTAGGCCATTTACCCGTTTGGTCTGTTTAATGCTTTTACGGACTTAACGGAAATAATGGACGCAATGGACTGAACAGACTTTCATGAATGTCACTGCCATTATTGTGGCTGCGGGCCTTGGCAAGCGTATAGGGCAGAAGACCCCGAAGCAGTTCCTCAATCTTCTGGGACAGCCAGTCTTGGCCCATACCTTACTTCCCTTTGAGTCCGTCCAAGAGATCAGTGAGGTTATTGTACTTCTTCCAAAGGGATGGGAGGAGCACTGCCGGCGCGAGATCATTGAAAAGTATGACTTCAAAAAAGTCTCTAAACTGATCTCGGGTGGAAAAGAACGTCAAGACTCTGTGTACCGGGGTTTAAAGGAGACCTCGGCCAAATCTGACTTGATTGTCATCCATGATGGGGTGAGGCCTCTGGTCACAAAGACCATGATTGAGGCATCCCTCACTACAGCTTCTACTTACGGAGCGGCTGTTGTGGCGGTCCCACTAGCTGATACGCTCAAAAAGGTAGTATCCGGTCACCTCATTAAAGAAACATTGAAACGTGAGGGGCTCTGGCTTGCCCAGACGCCCCAGACCTTCCGACGGGATATCCTCCTAAAAGCCTATGATGCGGCTTTTAGCGATGGTTTCTATGGAACAGATGATGCGGCTTTGATGGAACGGGCTGGGTTTGAGGTGAGGGTCGTACCAGGAGCCATCACGAATCTAAAGGTGACAACCCCCGAGGATCTCAGACTAGCAGAGATTTTCCTCAGAGATAGCCGTTAACATTCTATGTTAATCGCTACTCGGTATCGACTTACTTAAAAGATAACGTATAACGATTAACGAAGAACGAGTAACGAATGATCAAAGTCGGCATGGGTTACGATATTCATCCCCTGATAAAGGAACGCCCTTTAATCCTGGGCGGTGTAGCTATACCTCACAACAAGGGTCTTAAAGGGCATTCGGATGCAGATGTCCTGATTCATGCTGTGTGCAATGCCCTCTTAGGAGCGTTAGGCAAGGGTGATCTTGGGTCTCATTATCCAAACAGTAATCCCCGATTTTGTAATTATCCTAGTACAAAGTTTCTGGAAGAGATTGCTGACCTGGTCAAGAAGGAGGGTTTTCGTATCATTAATATTGACTCCGTTATTATTGCCCAGGAACCCCGCCTCTCACCGTTTATGGAGGAGATGAAAGGGCATTTTGCTAAGGTGCTGGGGCTCGACCGAAACCAAATTGGAATCAAGGCGGCTACCCCAGAAGGGATAGGATCCCTGGGAAAGGGTGAAGGAATTGCAGCCCAGGCCATCTGCTTGATTGAGCAGCCAGACCATGTTTAAAGTTTTAAAACAAGACTTAAAGGCAGTTTTTGAAAGAGACCCCGCGGCCACGAGCATCTTGGAGGTGGTCTTGACCTATGCCGGTTTTCATGCCATATGTCTTCACCGGTTGGCCCACTGGCTTTGGGTGAGAAAGGTGCTTCTTGTGCCGCGTTTGATCTCCCACATAGCGCGATTCCTCACGGGCATCGAGATCCATCCGGGTGCAAAGATCGGCCCCGGCTTCTTCATCGACCACGGGATGGGAGTAGTGATTGGTGAAACCTCTGAGATCGGCGAAAGCGTCATTCTGTTTCAAGGGGTAACCTTAGGAGGTACAGGAAAAGAGCGTGGAAAGCGTCATCCTACCTTGGGAAGTCATGTGGTGGTGGGGGCCGGCGCCAAAATTCTAGGTGCAATTACTATTGGAGACCATGTAAAGATTGGTGCGAATTCGGTGGTTTTGAGATCAGTGCCGGCCCATTCCACAGTAGTAGGAATTCCTGCCAAGACGGTCGTAGTAAAAGATAGCGACCTTCCTGAGACTACCCTTAACCATACGGATATCCCGGATCCCATTTCTGAAAGGATCGAGGTTCTGGAACAGGAGATACTCCGCCTCAAAAAAAAGCTCGAAGAAAAAATTAGCCTTAATAATTGACCCGGACTAAGAACAGGCCCTGGGGAGGAGCTGTCGGCCCGGCTTGCCTTCTGTCTCTAGCTTTCAGAATGCTAAGGACCTTTTCAGAGGATAGTTTGCCCAGTCCCACTTTAACCAGTGTACCTACAATATTTCGCACCATGTATTGCAGAAAATTTGTTCCGGTCAGAGTAATTAAGATGATGTCCTGTTGCCGTTCGATGGAAAGCCGTAAGAGGCGTGCAGTAGTGCCTTTGGCAGCACTGGCCTTACCGCAAAACGAAGAGAAATCATGGAGTCCCTGTAGGGATCTAGCAGCAGCCCGCATCCATTTTAGGTTTAAAGGAATAGGGGTATGCCATGTAAATGCAGCACTGATAGCAGAAGGCGTTTTCCGGTTGAGAATGCGATACTGATAGATTTTTGATCTAGCCGATCTTCTGGCATGGAAGGTCTCAGCGACCACCTTGGTTTTTAGGACTACAATGTCCTCGGGCAGCAGGGCATTGAGGGCCCTTTTCCATGTTTGAGCCTTAAGTCTGGATTCTGTTTTAAAATTTGCCACTTGTCCTAAGGCATGAACCCCTGCGTCGGTTCGCCCTGCACCCATAAGTCTAATTCTTTCGTCACTGATCTGGGTGATACAATTCTCTAGAATGCCTTGAAGAGTAGGTAGATTGGGCTGGCGTTGCCATCCATGGTAGCGGGTGCCTACATATTCGATCACCAGCTTGATGTTGGTCATTCGGAGTTATTCATGTCTTGAACTTTTGCACTTTGATCATTTCCCAGGATGTATTCTTGGATACCTAAGAGTAAAGAATGGGCAATTTTCTCTCTATAACTGCGATTGCGCAATCTTTTCTCTTCTATAGGATTACTGATGAAGGATATTTCTGCCAAGATGCTGGGCATACCGGCATTCATGAGAACATAGAAAGGGGCCTGTTTGACTCCAAGATCGTTCAAGTCATAAATGGTGCCCAGGTTTCTTACAAATGCCTGACGTGTGCTGTCCGCAAATTCCAAAGAATGGTCTAAACGTTTCATTATAGACAGATCGGTTAACATGAGCTTGATGATCCCATCAAGGTTCTTCATCGAATCTTCTTGGATACTGTTTTCACGAGCTGCTGTGGCTAGTGCTGATGAGTCCGTGGCCTGTCCAAGGGTATAGATCTCGAGGCCATGGACTTTACGGTTCGGGGAGGCATTGGCGTGGATGGAGATAAAGAGGTCGGCCCGTTTTCCATTGGCAAGCTGGGTCCGCTCCTCCAAAGGAATAAAGACATCACGGTCCCGCGTCATAAGGACCTCCAGACCCAAATTCTTCTTAATCATCTCTTTTAGCCGAAGTCCCACATCCAGGACCACGTCCTTTTCGGTAAGGCCATTTCTCCCAATGGCTCCAGGATCCTTTCCTCCATGACCCGGATCGATCATGATTCGCTTGATTCCTGGAATTGAGAGTGGTTTTCTGACAGAGGATAGCTGCTGCTCCTCTTTCCCAAATACATCCACTACCACACGATCAGGATCCGAGAAATGAATGATCCGATAGTCTGTGGCCTGCCCTAGATCCAGCATCACACGCACCAGAACTGGAGTTTGTTGGACTGCCTTGACCTGGGTGAGAATGCCGTCCTGAATGGTCATAAGCTTCTGGTCAAGACCGTTCTCTAGTTGGGTGTTGTGAAAATTAATCCATAAACGTTCAGGACTGGACTGCTTCTTCTGAGTGGTGGTCACCACTCGGGATAGGTCAAAAACCACACGGGTGTAATCCGGATAGGACCAGTAGCGTACATTGTTCAGCCTAGCCAGGAGAATCTGAGGTTTATGGTGAGTCATTCTGTCTTCAATAATCTTTATAAAATGGCTGTCTGGATATTTTAGTTTTAGCTCCTGACTCTGCTCTTCGGCCTTTTTAATGTCCTGGCTCTTTCCTGAAAATCTCGCAAGGTCTAAATAAAGCTCAGCAAGGTGAAAGAGCACTTCTTCTTTTACAGACTGTGGTGTAGACGAGGATAGAATACTTTTCTTATAGAGGGTGATACATTTTTCCCATTCATGGCGGTATTTCATTAATTTACTTGAGCCTTGAAGCTTTTCTTGGCAGGTCTTGGCCTTTTCAAAAACAACAGAACCGGAATAGGCATCAATTGTGCTAGAGAAGAACCAAAACAGAAGGCATAAAAATGCCCCTAGCCCGGTTAAGAATTCCTTTGCCTTATAACGATCCATCCCTCTCATAGTCTATTTAAAACTTAATCTAGAAGGCCGAGTAAGTCAATAAGAAAAGCAAGTTAGTTAGAAGAGGAAAGCAGCCATCAGTTTGATTCGGAAGGCCGTTCCAGCGAAGAAAGTGTAAGGTCCTTACAACCTCCCCATATATAAAAATTGACAGGTGAGGGTTTTTTAAGTTATCTTTGACAAAATTGTCAAACATCTAGATATCTGTATAGGGAGGCACGAGTGGAAAAGAAGCATATGGAGATGACGCTGGGAATTGTTAAACCGGATGGAGTAGATCGGAATCTGACGGGTGAAATCATCAAACGAATTGAGGCACGGGACCTGCGTGTGGTAGCTCTGAAGATGCTGAAACTTCAAAAAAGCGAAGCAGAGCAATTCTATGCTGTGCACCGTGAGAGGCCGTTTTTCCCCAGCTTGACTACCTATATGGCTTCTGGAGTCATTGTGGCTATGGTTTTGGAGGGAAATGATACCGTCAAACGATACCGTGAACTCATGGGAGCCACGGATCCCCAAAAGGCAATCCCCGGTACAATTCGTTCAGACTTTGGTGTCAGCATTGAGCAGAATACCGTTCATGGATCGGACTCCCTTGAATCGGCCGTTTCAGAGATCTCATTTTTCTTCAATCGCCTGGAGATTATGAAAAGGTAAGTTCCATGCCCTATCAATCCTATTATGATACAGTGATTTTAGGTGCCGGTCTAGGGGGACTGGTAGCGGGGACGATTTTAGCCAGATCAGGGAATAAGGTGATCATCTTGGAAGAAAAATCTTGTCCTGGAGGGACGACTAGTTTCACCCACCGGGAGGGATACCCGTTTGTTGGTTCACCTGTTCTGTTGTTGGGTCTAGAAAAAGACGGCTATTGCGACCAGCTTTTTTCTGAATTAGGTCTGTCTCTTACAGTGCTGAAAAGGCCTGGGAGTCTGCTGAGGCGTTCCACCCCTTTTTTGCAAATCGTGACAGATCAGTACCGTCTTGATCTTCAGATTAATCTGCAAGAACAGCTTGCAGAATATAAAAGAGAATGGGGAGATGCTACGGCTGCTTTCCAAGAGTTTTATCAAGAGATGGACGAGTTAGATCGCAAGGTTTATCCTTTTTTCTTTAAGAAAAAAGTGCCAGGGCCACCCATGCCACTTCGACAGAAGATGGGTGAGCTTCAACAAGCCCTCAGGCAGTGGTTGCTGATTCGAGCCTATTCCAATCTTGACGGACGAAATTATCTGTCCCGTCACAAACTTCCTACAGACTTCTTGAAAATCCTCGAGTGGTTAAATCTACTCTGGACAGGCGAACGCATAGAGCACACGTCAGCCCTGGATCTGTTACTCAAACAGGCCTTGTTGTCTCGAGAAGTCATTCGCCCCGTGGGAGGACTGATAAAGGTTTGTGAGGCTCTGGCCAAGATCTGTCAGGAATATCGTGGTGAGATTCGGTATCAACAGGGAATTGCTTCAATCAAGAGACAACCTCGAAAAGAGTGGGTTGTTACATTAAACAATGGAGAGGATATCCATGCCCGACAGTTAATCGTCCATTATCCCAGGAATTTCTTCAAACCCAGTACCTATGAAATGGTGACTTTCTTCTTTACGATTGATTCAGAGGTGGTTCCAGCACCGATGTCGGAACAACTGCTCTTGTGTCGCTCCCAGGATCGGTCTTCTGCATTGGAGAATCCCCTCTTTATTGTTTTGAGTTTGGTGGAAGAGGAACGGACCTATATTGAAAAGAAGCGGCTACTCATGGTCTCATCATTCTATCCCCGGCTTTCTCCGCTCTATGAACAAGACATTCGTCAATTGATGCATGAAGTCATCAAGAATTTGCACTGGCTCATGCCCTTCTCCGAAGGGAAAATTCAGTGTTTGGGCAATGATTACCAAGACCGATTGCGAGAGTCAAAACGTCTTGAGAAGGCCCTTCCTCTCTTTAAGCGTCTCAGGCAGATCAAATATCCTCATATGGAGTACGCCTATCTGCCTTTTGATAGGAGTTTCTATGTCCTACCAGATTATGCTAACAGTCTGGTTATGTTGACTAACGAGGTCAGGTCAGCAGCAGAAGTTGCCAATCAATTATTGAAGCACCGATAAGAGACTGCCGGCTAACCGATCTTAGTGTGGAGTATCAGATAAATGAATTCCTACATCCCGAGAAAAAGGCATAAAACATGGGTTGCCGCACTTGTTTCCTTAATTCTGCTGGGTTGCGCAACACCGGGTGTAATTTTGGCCCCTCCCCCGGAATTTCAGCAAGGGATGACTGATTATGCACAGGGTGATTATAAGCAGGCAGAGTTGATCTTTAATCAGATCATTGCAAAATATGTGGGTTCTCCTTTCCTGGCCGAGACACAATGGATGCTAGCCAGGTCAATCGAAGGTCAGTTGGATTTTGAGAGAGCAATGACCCAGTATCAGCTCTTCGTTCAAAACTATCCAACCCATCTTCATCGCTCCTCAGCTGCTGTAAAGATCGCTGAGTTGGAAGAGAAATTATATCCATGGCGAAAGAATGGCCGTGTGTATCTTGCGGCCGTGCTCAACTTATCAAATCGGTTTACCCTGAGCGATCTTGAAAAATGGCTGGCTAGATTTGAAAAAGCAGGTGTAGATACCTTGGTGGTGAAGGTGTTTCATACCAGCCGTCAGGAGATACCCTCAGGTGTATTTTTCCAAACCATGCATGCTCCTGTTCTCATGGATACACTGGCCATCTTGGTAAAAGCGGCTCACCGTCATCACCTACGGGTATTCGCCTGGATGAATGTAAGGCAGATGGAGTGGAAGTTACGTTCTAATCCGAAGTGGGCTGATCTAAAATATGACTCCCACAGGATGGGTCTTACTACCTCAGATACTATGGATCTCTTTCAACCTGCTGCTCGTGATTATATTATGGGCCTCTATCAAGATCTTGCCAGTTATCCCATTGAAGGCATCGTGTTCGGTGAAGATTTATTCTATAAAACTGAAGAGGGGCTGGGTGAAGAAGCTCAACAGCAGTTTAAGCGAGATTTTGGCGAAAGTTTTTCGCCGGGTGTGTTACAGCAGACTCCGCGGGCCAGTATCTCCAGTGATGTTTTTTGGAAATGGGTCGGATGGAAAAGTCGTCAGGTCTCTTATTTTCTGGACGAATTAAAACAGAGCGTCAAGCAAAGAAATCCTTCTTTAAAGTTGGGAGTTTTTTTGTCCGAGGACGCTGTCTTAAATCCAGTTCAGGCCTTGGCTCGAAATTCAGAGGACCTATTGGAAGCGAAGCGCCTTATGTTGGATTATTATGTGATTAATGTGGATTTATTGCTTGCTCAGGACGTTTCGGCTCATTTGTCGAAAGTTGTGGGCAGGGCGGATCAACTGATGGGGGAGTCAGAAAGTGTATTAGTGGGGATTCATACCCAAAGTGATGCGAATCTTTATTTAAAGCAGGGTTTAAGCCACGAGCTGGGTTTAACCCCATCTGGGGTTATTAAATTGTCCTCACTAGCCATAGAAATGGGAGCCGAATTCTCTGGCTTTTTATTTAATCCTAGCCGTCTCCCGTAAACTCATCTTGACAAATGTAATCAGGCTAGTTTATATCTACAGAGAACATGGCAATGCTCTAAAATAGTGCAGAGGAGGTGAGACACAGATCATGAATCCGGACGAGCTCAAATTTACCAAAGATCACGAGTGGATGAAAGTCGAAGGGAAACGGGCGATCATCGGCATCACAGATTATGCACAGGACGAACTCGGCGATATCGTTTATATTGAGTTGCCAGGAACAGGTGAGGAAGTGAGCACTCAGGAAGAAATTACCGAAATTGAGTCCACAAAAACCACAGCCCCCGTTCTGGCTCCGGTGAGCGGAAGGATTATTGAGATCAATGAAGAACTTAAAGATTCACCCGAATTAATCAATGAAGACCCCTATGGCAAGGGTTGGATCGCTGTTATTGATATGGCCGATCCCTCTGAGGCCGACGAACTGATGGATTACAAAGAGTACGAGGAATACCTTGAGCAGGAGGGAGACTAAGAATCGATGGAAAGACAGATCAATCTTTCCGAAGGCAGATGAGTACTCGATGGGGTTTAAAGTCAGTCGATGAACAGCTCCGAACGATTCTTCACGGCACTGTGGAGGTCATTCAGAAAAATGAACTTGAGGAGAAACTTCAATGGTCCTATGAAAAAAAGTCCCCGCTGAAAGTCAAAGCAGGTTTTGATCCTACTTCTCCTCACCTGCATTTGGGCCATACCGTTCTTCTGCAAAAGCTAAAGACCTTTCAGGACCTGGGACATCAAGTTACTTTTTTGGTTGGTGATTTTACAGGCATGATTGGGGATCCCAGTAGCATGTCTGAAACACGAAGGCCCCTCACCCGGGAACAGGTGGATAAAAATGCCCAAACCTATCAGCAGCAGGTTTTCAAGATTTTGGATCCCAAGAAAACCATCATCAGAAAAAATAGCGAATGGATGTGCCAAAAAACAGCTGAAGATTTAATCCATCTTGCAGGTCAGTATACCCTTGCTAGGATACTAGAGCGGGATGATTTTCAAAAGCGATTTAAAGAACAACGACCTATTAGCCTTCATGAGTTCCTCTATCCTCTTATTCAAGGTTATGATTCTGTTATGCTGGAAGCGGATGTAGAACTAGGGGGCACCGATCAGAAATTCAATCTTCTGGTAGGCCGTGAACTCCAAAAGCTGGTCGACAAGGATCTCCGGTCTAGGTCCACAGGCAAGTCCCCTCAGGTAGTCATTACTTTGCCACTTCTTGAGGGGACAGATGCTAAAAGGGATGAAAAAGGCGTCTTGGTGGGTAGAAAGATGAGCAAAAGTTATGACAATGCCATTGGCCTGGATGAATTGCCCTCAGAGATCTTCGGAAAAATTATGAGTATCAGTGATGAGCTGATGTGGCGTTATTATGAACTGCTTACTGACCACCCTCTTAAGGAGATACGAGAACTTCACCCAAAGGAAGCCAAATTAAGACTGGCCGAAGAACTAGTGGCAAGTTTCTACGATCTCAAGGCGGCGAAGACAGCCAGGAGTGAATTTGAGCAGCGTCATGGGCGAAGAG